>Ga0209420_1000392_pt1 | contig 23906 bp, 19 predicted proteins | sample BlaSpr_A8_OM1_O1_FD_187972 | JGI IMG/M metagenome (GOLD analysis project Ga0209420, IMG submission 187972) | Forest soil microbial communities from Thunder Bay, Ontario, Canada - Black Spruce, Ontario site 2_A8_OM1_O1 (SPAdes) (version 2) | ecosystem: Environmental > Terrestrial > Soil > Boreal...
GCCCTTGCCACGGCACGCCGACACCGTAGGGCGATTCGATGACTAGCCGGGATCCGTTCTGTTCCGCCTTGTCGACGCTGGCCGCCGCCGGCCCGGCGTTCCCAGTATCAATAACGTCTCGCGTTCAGCACACGTCGACCCATTCGGCCGCGACTAGTTCGGCCATGCGTGCAGGCGCGATCCGAACTGCGCTTTGGATCGAGCCCGCGGCCGGCACCACTTCGTCAAACGCTTTCAGCGACTGCACGTAATTTGTCTTGGTAGATTCGGTCATTGCGCCGTCGAGAATCTTGTGGTCAAGCGCGGCAATGTAACTCGCACGCAGGCCTGCCCACGTTGCTTCCCTCTTCGGCTCGGCGGCTGGTACGTCTTTGTATCCGACTTTCTCCGCAAAATACGTGAACGATTTCAGCGGCAGGCATTCCTTCAACTGCGTCGCTTTGGAGACATGAATCGGTTTGCCGTTGAGATGCGCGCCGGTTCCGAGTTCTGCGGTGAAGAGTTCGTCGCGAGTTGGGTCGTAGACAACCCCGGCAATGCGTCGCGCCCGCTCCGGTCCCCGGCGTTCCAGAGCGAGCGACACGCAAAAAACCGGATATCCGTGGGCAAAATTGGTTGTGCCGTCCAGGGGATCGACGTACCAACGGTAGTCGCTGCCCTGGTCGTTCAACCCCTGCTCTTCGCCCAGCACGTCATGCGACGGGAACTCGTTGCTGATGCGCTCGCGAATCAGCGTCTCGGCAGCACGGTCCGCCGCGGTCACCAGATCGGCGTCGCCCTTATACTCAATCTTCAATCCTTGGTGGAAATAAGGCAGAAGCAAAGCGCCCGCCTCGCGAGCAATGGCTGACATGGCGGGAAGAAAACTTTCGCGATGGTGTGCGGTGGAAGACATGGCTAGTCGAATCGCGGCTTTTGGAAACTTCCTTCGCCACGGCAGAAACCGTTCAGGGGTCAGTCAACACGAACACGAAAGCGGCACTCTAACCCGGTCGCGCATTTCGGAAACCAGAAGCCGAGAGCCGGACGCCCACTCACTTCCGTCTCCTGCCATCCTCTGCGATGTACATAATCTCATGCTTGTAGATGAACAGATTGGGTGCGCCCTCGCGCGTCAACCGCACCATATTCTTATCGTAATATTCGATCCATCCATGGACGGTTTGTCCGTCCATGAGCTTAACCGAAACGGGTTCCTGTTTTTCTCCCAGCGCTTTAAGGAAAGCGGCCTCCTCGAACGTATCTTCCGGAGGAGGCGTACGACTGCGCTTGGCGGCATTGGGATTCCCTTGCGGAGCGCGGAACGACATGCAGGCATTGTACACAAAGCGCTGCGGACGAAGGCGAGACCCGAGGGAGAATAAGCACGCGCAAGAATAGTACAATTCCGAAAACCGTCGCTCGTCCGGCCGGAGGCGTACCCGTGAAGAAATCTGCGTGGCTTTCACTCTGTTTGCTGCTTGGACTGCTGGCGACGACGGCGACTCCACAAACTGCGGGCCATCACTTTCCCACGCCCCCAGAGCCTCTTGATTCCTCGACCACTGCGAAAGAACCCGCTACTTCCTCAAGACACACCGATCTTGCGCAACTGCAAAAAGAAGCTGACGAGCTGGCGCGCACGGCACAAACCATTCCCTCGGATGTGGCCAGCATCCGCCAAGGCATCCTGCCCAAAGACGCGATCGAAAAACTGAAACAGATCGAGAAGCTCTCCCGGCGCCTGCGAACGGAACTGAACCCCTGAGAAGCGCTTTCCGCTTTTAGGTCCTGGCGAAATGCCAAGAGCGGAAAGCTGCCCCGTTCATTCCAGGCACAGCATGCCGGACCGTCAAAACAAGGGGCATCGCCGGAACCACGCTAGAAAGTGACTTTCAGGGCGAATTCCGCGACCCTGGGTGAAGCTAAGCCAAATACGCCCGTGCCCGCGCCCACGCGGAACAAGTCACTTTCAATGCTGCTCTCTCCCGGCTGCCGGCTGGTGTGCGTACTGTTGATCGAATTGGCGCCCGAGGTCAACCAGGCGCTCATCACGCCCGGAGGCTGGTTGAAGTTGGAGAAGTTGAAAACATTGTAGAAGGCAACGCTCGGTTCGATGGTAAATCGTTCCCGGAACTTGTGCGGCCAAGCCACCTTAAAGTCCAGGTCCTTGGTCCACGGAGATAACAATTGATCGATGGGAACCGGACTCACCCGTGGAGCGACCGCGCCGACCTGCGCCAGTTGTGCCGCAGTAAACAAGTTATTGGTAATCAGCACTTCGCCCGCCGGGGTGGGAAGCCCGGCATCTGACGTGTTGTATTTACTGATCGCCCTGTTCATGGACGTGACACTGACCTCATGGCCGAAAGCGCCGTTTTTGGTGCCGGGCAACGGCTGGCTGTAAACTCCGCCTCCGGTAAAATCGGTCTGAAAAATCTGACCGCCGCTTCCATTGCTTCCGACGATGGCCGGACTGGAGAGCGGACTATAAAAATGGCCGATCAGTCCCAGGCGGAAACCGAACGGTATTTCGAAGCTGCCCCCGAACGACACCTGGTGTTTCCGATCCAGCAATGATGGCCCCATGAAGCGAAGGGGATCGTTGTTGTCCGCGGCCTGCAGCACAAAGTCCTGGTCGTTGGCGCCCACCGGATTCGACGACGGAGCGTTCCCGGCGAAGGCTAGTGGATTCGTGAAACGGGACAAGGCATACGACAGCTGGAAATTTGCCGCCTTGACCCACCGCACCGGGTTGGTCATATTTTCGACCAGCTTCATTTGCAGCGCGGTGTAAACCGAACGGCTGATGGGTTCGAGGAACTCGGCCGTGCCGTAGTTGCCGTTCTTTCCGCTGAACGCGCACTGGTAGCCGAGCGTCGTGGTCCCCCCGGTCAGTGGATTCGGGGCATCCATGCAACTACTGCCCGTATCTTCGGCAGAGCCCAAACCAAACGCGGTGAAGTTGGATACCGTTGCGCCAATATTCGCCTGGCCGTTGTTCAAGCCCGGACACGAGGTGATCGCTCCCTGCAGCGAGGTTGCTCCGCAAGCAGTGATGGTATTTTGAATGGCTTGCTGCGCGGACGAGAGACTAAAGTGGCTGGGATCGCCTACGTCGTTCGCGTCGATGCCCAATAGCCCGTGGGTCTCCACGTTGCGCAGGACGTCCAGGCTCAACACCGTGCCGTGACGAATTTCTTGCTGAACTCCGACGTTCATCTGTAGCGAACGAGGCGTGCGGTAGTTCGGGGCCAACAGTCCCAGCGGCAGATTGATGCCCGCATTCAGCAGGCTGCCAACGTAGGCTCCATTCGGAGAGGACAAAGTAAATGGATAGGCTGCCTTCAGCGAATTCTCCAACGCCGCAATGTTTTGGCCCACCTGAAAGATCGGAAGCGGCGTTCCGGCACCATCCACGCAGTTTGAGCTGGGATTGGCAAGCGCGCCGCTGGGAGTCGCAATGGGCTGTGCCTGGCCATTCAGACAAGCCGATGGCGCGTACAAAAAAGCCCCATTTTGCAGACGCAGGGAACGATCGAACAGAACATTGTTGTAAATAACATTCTCATAGAAGAGTCCCGCGCCGGCACGAAACACGGTGGTTCCGTTCTTTGCCGGATCCCAGACAAGACCAAATTGCGGAGCAAAGTTCGCATTCGGCTGCCGGACCTGATTCCCCATTCCTGGGAAAGCGCTGTTAATCGCGGCGATGGCGGGCAAGTCGCTATCGGTGCGGCCGGTGTCTCGCACCCAGCGCAGTCCCGGGGAGAGCGTTACGTTGGGACGAATCTTCCAGGAATCTCCGATATACAGTCCCAGGCGGTTGTCCGGCCCCAACCCTCCCGCCGGAAATCCGAGCGCCGCTTTCCCCGTCGAATAGCCTTGCCCATTACTGATAATGGCCTGCACCATCTCGTAGTCCAAAGGATTCGATGCGGTTGTGCCATCCGGCCCGAGCGGGCAGTTGGAAGTATTTCCCCCCGCACATCCCGGATAAATCGTGCCGTTGCCGAACACGGTCGGGGTGGTTCCGTAGAAGTCGGCGAAACCGCCGCCCTGGATGCGGTTCCAGCCCGCGCCGAAGCGCACCAGGTGTTTTCCGAGGAGCTTACTGCCGTCATACTTCAGTTGCAGGTCGGACTGCGCCGTGCTTTGCGGAGCCAGAAAATTTGGACCAGCGCTAAAGCTATTGATCTGAACGCTGACCGGATAGTTGGCAAATGGAAGGTTCGTCCCGATCGTGGCGTCCGCGATCTGGTTGCGAAACTTCAGATAGGAAAAGCGGATGCTATGGCTATAAATGCCCCTGCTAAAATCCGCGCCCACCATTGCGTTGCGCGTGATGTCCCGAGTGTTATAGACCTGGAAACTGCTGGGGAAAAATGTTGCATCGCTGGAATTGTTGAAATAGGTGACGCGTCCGAACAGACGCGCCATCTCGTTCAAGCGGTAATCCAGCCGGCCCAGAAGCTCATTCTCCATAAAGGGAGCGGGGAAAAAGCCGGAATACGAAGAGAATGGGGCCGACTCCAGGACCGGAGCGCCCAAGTGCTGCGACGTCCGCTCCCCATCGCCAAAGAAAAACAGTTTGTCTTTGAGCACCGGCCCGCCCAAGCTGGCTCCTTCCTGGTTACGCTGGAAATATGGGGAGGGCAGCGAGGCCGCGTGGGGCAGGCTGGCGGCAGCGATTCCGTGGTCGCGAAAAAAGCCAAAGGCCTCACCGTGAACGCCGCTGGTCCCCGATTTTGTGACCACGTTGACCACACCCGAAGAAGTTAATTCGTTGGCGAGATCAAGGTTCGACTGGGCGATGGAGAATTCCTGAATGGCACTGGCGGGAATATCTTCGGTGGTCGTGCCGACGGTTTCATCGCTTACGTCAACCCCATCCACTCCGATGCGGGCCGAGCGCCCGAAGCGGCCCCCGAACGAGACCGAGAAATAGCCGACTTTTGTAGGATCGAAGTTCGTACCGTCCTGGATCTGCACGCCCGGCTCAAGTTGGGCGAGATCGAGGAAGTTGCGCCCGTTGAGGGGCAGATTCTCGATCTGATTGGCGTTCAAGACTCCCTGTATGGTGGCTTGCTCGGTGTTGACAGACACCGCCCCTCCCTGAACCTGCCCCTCTCCAGGTTCCAGGCGCAAATCGCCCGAAGAGATCACTCCCCCGTGAGCCATCACGACAAACTCAGCTGTCTTGAAGCCTTTCGCCTCGATGCGCACCTGGTAGTCGCCCGGCTGGAGCGGCCCCGATAGATATATCCCGTACGAGGAAGTAAGCAACTGAACCATCCAGGCCTTAGCCTTATCTGTAATGGTGACCTTGGCGCCGGCAAGCACGGCGCCTGCTTGATCGCTCACGATTCCTCGAATGGCACCGGTACTAAGGGTCGCCTGTGCCGGCAACATCCCGGAAAACAGCAGGGTCGTGCAAAGAGTACCCAAAACCAGCAGGCCCAGTCGCCTGCCCGGGGTGCAATTGAGCTTCCGCATGTCCACCTTTCTTCCCGACATCATCCTGACTTCCAGATAAACACAACCAGATGCTTCGTGGCAAAGACGCCCGAGTTGTGCCATCGAAACTGCTTCAGGCTCAGGCGCTGCTGCGTGTGCTTCAAAATTCAGACTTCACGGTGTAGTAACCGGCGCGATTGCGAACGCGGTAGGCGGCGGCATCGGGCACGCCCGCCACTCTGACCTCGATGCGGCGGAACTCGGAAAACGATGCATGCTGCGAAGGATAATAAGCCAGCAGATACTGCGTCCGCAGTTCGTCGCTGATTTTGCGGAACGCCTCGTCCAGCTGTGCCGTTGAGGTGGCGTAGTAAAACTTCCCTCCCGTATCGTCCGAGAGCTGGATCAGGGCATGCTCACCGCCGGTTTCGCGCCCAGCGCTGCTCTCGATCGGAACGATGATGATCGAATAGACAATGGCTTCGGCTTCTTCCGCGGCCCGCACCGCTTGCTTATAGTCAAACCTGCTGATCGTGTCACCGCCATCTGTAATCAGGACGATGACTTTTCGTCCCTTGCGATGATCGAGCGCCCGCGAGGCCAGATAGATCGCATCGTAGAGCGCGGTAGCAGCTCCGACGCGGATATGATCAATGCCCTCGTCGATGCGCCTGAGATCCGAAACATAGCCGCGAGTGGATTCGTTCACCACTTCGCTAAAGCCATACACGCAGAGTGCGTCCACCGGGCGCAGAATGTCATGGGCGAAGCGCTTGGCTGACGTCTGTTCGAGCGGCAGGTCGTGACGCGTGCTCAGACTGGTGTCAATCTCGAGAGCAATCGAAAGGGGCAACGCGGATTCCTTATCGAAAACCTTGATTGTCTGCTCGTGATCGTCTTCCTTGAGAATGAAATTCTCCTTGGTGAGCCCGCCGATAGGAGCGCCGTGCGCGTCGGTGACCGTCACGAATACGTTCACCAGATTGACGTCGACCCGCAGCGTGGTGGTCGGTTCGGACTGCCGCTCGGAACGAGCCGGATTCTGCGGGGTGGAACTTTGCCGGGCCGTCGTTTGCTGCGCCCCTAGGCCGCAGACGGCAACCAGCCAGCCAATTAGGAGCAGAATCGTGGCGGGTTTTCTCATCGAATGATGGAATTATACCTTTGCCAAGCGGCACCTCCCGGCAGACCAAAAGCTTTTGAACCGCAAAGATTACAAACCGCGATTACAAACGACGCTCGCAAGATCGCAAAGCTGCTGACGGTCTTGCAGTGCTTTGCGCTCTGGGGCGAACTCTGCGGTAAACCGTTTTTTGGATTCCCCCGGGATGCGGGAAACCGCGCCAGGCCGCGTGCAGTTAGATGCGGCCTGCGGTGTCGGGCTGCCTCCGTCTCAGGAATTTGCGCGCGGAATCTCCGCCGGAAACGGCTCCCCATCCGCCCACACCGCCCCGTCTTCGAAGTACTCCTTCTTCCAGATGGGCACCGTGCGCTTGAGCGTGTCGATGAGCCACCGGCAGGCATCAAAGGCGGACGCGCGATGCGGTGAAGCCACCGCAATCAGCACGCTGGTTTCGCCGATTTCGAGCCGACCCAGGCGATGCACCACGGCTACGTCGCGAATCTGAAACCGCTGCAGCGCTTGATCTGCCAGTGACTCCATCTGCTCCAGCGCCATCTCTTCATAGGCTTCATAGTCGAGGCAGAGAGTCTTGCGTCCGCGCGTCTGGTTGCGCACCACGCCCTCAAAAACAAGAGCCGCTCCATCTTCGCCGCGCTTGAGGCGCCCGAGGGTTCGCTGGGTATCAATCGTTTCGCGGACGATCGAAGCGCAACGCCCGCGCCCCGCCGGTCTGGAGCCCGTCCCCTCTGCCGCGCCCCCACTCACCGGCGGCAGCAAAGCAACCTCATCGTTCGGCCTCAATTCAGTATCGGGCGCGGCGTATTGCTGATTCACCGCCAAGGCAAGCGACGGCAGCGATTCTTTCAGGCCTGGAATCTGCGATTCGTAGCGGGCGAGCACATCGCGGACCGAAGCCCGCTCGGGCAGGTCGATCAAGTCCATCGATTTCCCCACCAGTTCCTTCAGAAGACCGAAGAAAAGAACTCGCACTCGCATCCGTCATTCAGTTTACCCCCAGTTGCCGCCTCAGCATGACGCGGCGCGCTCGAAAACCGCCCCCCCAGAAAAAATGGCCGGCCTCAGTCGAGGCTGGCCATTCCACTCGAAATCGAGCTGGCAGTTGTCTTTACCCCTGCGTCAACACTTTATCGTGAACCGGTTCCGGTTCTCGGACTGGATCGGTGGGATGATAGTCCTGCTTCGGATCCTTGGGCGGCGTCGAGGGCACCTTCGCCGCCGGCCCCCCCGCTACCTCGGGCAGCGAGACCTGTAGAGCCTCGTCGATGGTTTTCACGTAGTGCACCGTAAGGTTTTCCAGTTGTTCCGGCGTGAGATCCTCCTCCACGTTCATCTTATTTTCCGCTGGCAGAATCACGTCGCGCACGCCCGCGCGTTTGGCCGCGAGCACTTTTTCCTTAATTCCCCCGACCGGCAGGACGTTGCCGCTTAAGGTGATTTCTCCCGTCATCGCCAGCAGAGGCGTGATGCGGCGCTTCGTCAGCAGCGACACCAAGGTCGTAGCCATGGTCACTCCAGCCGAAGGGCCGTCCTTCGGAATCGCTCCGGCGGGAACGTGGATATGAATATCGTGGTCGGCAAAGAAGCTTTCCTGAACGCCTAACCGATCGGCATTGGAACGCACCCAGGTCAATGCCGCCTGCATGGATTCCTGCATGACCTGGCCAATCTGGCCGGTCATGGTGAAGCCGCCCTTGCCCTTCATCGCGTTGGCTTCCACGAACAGCACGTCGCCGCCCGACGGTGTCCACGCCAAACCCACGGCCACGCCCGGCCGCTCGGTCCGCTCGGCAATTTCGCCTTCGCTGCGAATCTTGATTCCGCCAAGAAACTCCTGAATGACTTCCTTGGTGACAACCAGTTTGTCCGTCTTGCCCTCGGCCAATCGCCGTGCCTGCTTGCGGCAGATCGTGCCGATCGTGCGTTCCAGGCTGCGCACACCCGCCTCCCGCGTGTAGTGGCGAATCACGTAGCGCACGCCCTGTTCGGGAAATTCAATCTGTTCCGCGGTGATGCCGTTCTCATCAATCTGCCGCGGAATCAGGTAGCGGAAGGCGATGTGAACTTTCTCTTCCTCCGTGTAGCCCTGTAGTTCGATGATCTCCATGCGATCACGCAACGGCTCGGCGATCGGATCGAGCATGTTGGCCGTGGTGATGAACAGCACCTTCGACAAGTCAAACGTGACATCCAGATAATTGTCGCGAAAGCTCGAGTTCTGCTCGGGATCAAGGGCCTCGAGCAGCGCCGAGGCCGGATCGCCACGGAAGTCGCGCCCTACCTTGTCGATTTCATCAAGCATGAAGACCGGATCTTTCGTCTCTGCGCGCCGAATGCCCTGAATAATCTGACCGGGCAGCGCTCCAATATAAGTCCGCCGATGCCCGCGAATCTCCGCTTCGTCGTGTACGCCACCGAGCGATAGCCGCACAAACTTCCGGCCTAATGCGCGCGCGATGGACTTGCCGAGCGAGGTTTTCCCCACGCCCGGAGGTCCGACGAAGCATAAAATCGGCCCTTTCATATTCGGCTTTAAACGCCGGACGGAAAGATAGTCCAGAATACGGTCTTTCACTTTCTCCAGATCGTAGTGGTCCGCATCCAGAATTTCTTTCGCCTTCGGAATCTCAATTTCCTGCCCGGAAGTCTTAGCCCAAGGCAACACCGCCAGCCATTCAATGTAGTTGCGCGTGAGCGAATAGTCGGCTGCCATCGGCGACATGCGCGAAAGCCGGCCCAATTCCTTGAGCGCTTCCTTCTTTACCTCGTCGGGCATACCCGCTTCTTCGATTTTCTTTTTCAGATCCTCGACATCGCGCTGTCCCTCATCCTGCTCGCCCAGCTCTTTCTGAATGGCCTTCATCTGCTCGCGCAGGTAATACTCGCGCTGCGTCTGCTGCACGCGGTCTTGCACTTCGCTTTGAATCTTGTTGCGCAGTTGCTGGACTTCAAGTTCCTTGGCCAGATGCTGGTTGATTTTTTCCAGGCGCACATGAATGTCGAGCGTCTCCAGCGTGTCCTGCTTGTCGGGCGTGGACAACGATGGAAGTGACGAGGCAATGAAATCCACCAGCCGACCCGGCTCATCGATATTCATCGCCACCGTCGAAAGTTCGTCCGACAGAGTCGGTGAACCGGCGACGATCTGCTGGAACAGGGTCAGCACATTCCGCTGCAGCGCCTCGATCTCGGAGGTCGCGATCGGCGCACTACCCTCGGGCAACGCTGAATAATGCGCGTTCATGAAGGGCGCCAATTGTGTGAACTCGCCCAGCCTCACCCGCTCCAGACCCTCGGCAAAAACGAACAAGCTCTGGTTGGGCATCTTGACCACCTTATGCACCACCGCAGAAGTTCCCACCGTATAGAGATCGCTGGGCTGCGGAGAGTCGACCCGCGCCTCGCGCTGGGCCACCACAATGATGGTCTTGTCTTCCCCTAGAGAGTTGATAAGTTGAACGGAACTTTCTCGACCCACGGTCAGGGGCAAAACCGCGTGCGGGAACAATACGGTGTCCCTTACCGGGAGTACCGGAAGAGCCTTTTGTTCGTTTATTTCCTTATTCTTAGGAGTGCGCTCGACGGGCGGCTGCTGGCTCATTATGTCTCCTTGAGTGTAACTCGCTCAAGTTTAGATGTTACTCTTTCCAGAAAGGTTTCAGAAGCCCGAAAGTAGCGCAAGGCTGAAACTCTATTCCCTTCGATCCATGATCGAACGTAACCCATGATCGAACGCAACCAAGGTGCCGAGGCTAACCCGGCTGCTCCCTGCTTGCCAAGCTCTAAATTGGAAAGCTCCAAATTGGAAAGTTCATACAATCCATACAACCACGGTTCTGACGGTTCAAGCGGCCGGATAAATGCCCAGGACTTTCACGAACTCAGCAACTTCGCCCAGATGTCGCAGGGCGTTGCGCGCCGGCTCGTCGTCCCCGCGCAGGAAGTCCAGGTAGAAAACATACTCCCACGGCCGTCCCCGCATGGGTCGTGATTCGATCTTACTCAAGCTGATGTCCCGCAGCGCAAACACGCTGAGCGACTTGAAGAGCGCGCCCGGCACGTTCTTCACCTGAAAAACAATGGAAGTCTTGTTCGCGCCGCGAGGAATCAGCCGGTGATAATCCCCACTTCCCCTCTTTCTTCCCCTGACCTGGCTCGCGGCATTCCCGCTTCGTTTGCTCCGGCCCAGTTTGCGAATCAGGAAGAAGCGGGTGAAGTTGCCTTTGTCGTCTTCGATGCTTGACTGCACAACATTCCCGGAATATTCGCGGGCGGCCTGACGTCCGGCGATTCCTGCCGCATCTTTTAACTGGTTGGCAATCACGTGTTTCACGCTGCCCGCAGTGTCGTAGAAAGGGACCGCCTCAATTTTCCCATGTCTGCGAAAAAAATCGCGGCACTGATCGAGCGCCACCGGATGCGACAGCACGCGTCGCAACGATCGAAGCTGCACTCCGGGTATAGCGATCAGGTGGTGAACGATGCGCAGCAGATATTCGCCTTGAATGAATACTTCCCTCGTCAGCATCAGATCGGCATGCTCCGCCACAGTTCCGGCCAGCGTGTTCTCGATGGGGATGACCGCAGCCGCCACCGATTCGTGCTCCAGGCGATCGAAAACTTCCGCCGAGCGCGGGCAAGGCACGACCGTGCACCGCGGCAGCATCCGCTCCGCCGCCTCATGGCTGAATGAGCCGAGTTCTCCCTGGATTGCAACTTTCATGTCCTGTTGCTCTGAACACGCAAGGTATCTGAGAAGTCCTTTTCGCGCAAATGAACAATGAACATGGAGCACCGCCGGCCCGGCGGCTCTCGTGAGTGGCGTCCCGCCGCCAAACGTCGGATAGCAAGATGCCCCTTCGGCGGGCTCCGGGCAAGCCTGTCGCGACAGCCGGCGAGGACGTGGGGACTAGACTATAAGTCTTTCTTCATCACCAGCGCGTCCACGCCATTGGAGTAGTACCGAGGTAAAGCTCTCATCACGTTGTAGCCGTGCCGCTTGTAGAACGACAGGGCCGCCGAGTTGTCCACCGCCGTTTCCAGGCCCACCGCGCTCGATCCGGTTCTGCGCAGGCGCTCTTCGGCAGCCCGCAGCAGCAGCGATCCCACGCCCGAGCGGCGTTCCTCCGCCACCACGTCGATGGTAATGACGTGCCCCGTCGAGCCTTCGTGCACCACGATGAAACCTGCGGCCTGGCCCTGGTCCCCGTCGGTTGCGACGAGGGTGAACGATCCTCGCCGGCGTATGAACGACGTCAGTTCTTGCTTCGAATAAGAAATCCCTGCCGGAAAGCAGTCCTGGTCCATTTGCCAAAGCGTTTCGAAATCTTCGGGCTTAAAGTCGCGAATGACGAAGGCCACGACGATATTGTAGCGGGCGGATTCACTGCCTTTGCCGAACCCGTTGGACCGTCCCCAGGGTACGGGCTTGGTTTTCCACAGCCCCCTAGGGTGGATTTGGGAAAAAATGCGGTTGCGGTCGATTGGGCCCTTGCCCGAGTCGCAACCTCAGACGTACCATCAGCATCAGAGGACTGTGTGAAGACGTGGTGGGACGCCTGCTAGTCATCGACGTCGTCGGCGCGGTTGCGGTCCTGGGGATTTGGTATTTCCTCTTCGCCGCTTACAACCGTCGCAAGGGAACCGAGGCGCTGCGCTGGGTACAATCGGCGTGCGCGGGCAAAGGACGCATCCTCGACTGGCGCTGGCTGAACAGTTCCCGGCTTCATGCCCGCCTTCAGTTTCCTTCCCGCAATTTCGAGAACGCTCACGTCACCATGAAGTTCCGGCCGCGCGCGTTGCCCGTCCACTGGTTGCTGAGTTGCTGGCACAAACAGAAAGAGACTTTGACGTTCGAGGCCGACCTGGGCGGCTCGCCCAGCTTCCACCTCGAAGTTGTGCGCCATCGCTGGTGCGCTCACAGCCGCGGAGTGACTGCTCTGCGCCGTGATGAACGACAGTGGGACGTCTATGAACCGGGGCCCGTGATTCTCACCACGCGCACCCACTGGAAGCAGGATTCCACACCCGAACTCAATACGCTGATGACCGTGCGTCAACAGGACGTGCTGCAAGTTCGCTTCCGACCTGAGTCTCCGCAATTCTCCGCCACCATCTCCTTGGACGCGCTGTATGACCCTAAAACCGCCGCCGGTTTCCTGACTACACTGCGCGAGTTGGCCGCCGGCGCCTCCGCCCACCGCCAGTAGTCGCGCGACAGCCTGGAAAACCCAATACCCATTTCTCGCGACCTTGGCAAGAATTGAGAGTGCCGCCCGCCTCTCGGGGTGCGCCCGCGCGAACGCCGTTCGAGATTATGCAGTAGACTGCCCACATGCCCAACGTTCGCCAAGGATCAATCCGGTTGTTTCGGTTCCGCGGAATTGATGTGTTCCTTCACTGGTCCTGGTTTCTGGTGGCGGCTTACGAAATCCAGATGAGAAAGGGCAGTTATTCGTCCGTCGCGTGGAATGTGTTGGAGTATCTGGCGCTGTTTTTGATCGTGACCATTCATGAGTTCGGCCACGCCCTGGCTTGCCGTCAAGTCGGAGGACGAGCCGACCAGATCGTGCTCTGGCCGCTGGGCGGGGTGGCGTATGTGGACCCTCCACCACGGCCCGGTGCTACCCTCTGGAGCATCTCGGCGGGACCGCTGGTCAACGTGGCGCTCCTCCCGATCCTGTATCTGGTTACGAAGGCGGCCCAATCCTCGGGATGGGCAGAGTCCAATCCTGATCTCTACCAGTTGGTGCAAGCGATTCGGTTGATTAACCTAGGCCTGCTCGTCTTCAACATCCTTCCAATTTATCCTTTGGACGGCGGCCAGATCCTTCGCTCGTTGCTCTGGTTCGTGCTGGGACGCGCTCGCAGCTTGATGGTCGCAACCGTCTTCGGCCTGGTCGGAGTCGTCGTTTTCATCGCCCTCGCGGTGTGGAGGCAAGACCTCTGGCTGGGCGCGATCGCCCTGTTCATGGCAATGAGTTGCTGGGGCGGACTGAAACACGCGATGGCGCTGTCCCGTTTCGCCAAGCTCCCGCGCCGCAGTGGCTTGGCCTGCCCGAGCTGCAAGACGCCCCCACCTGTCGGAGAGTTCTGGAAGTGTGGAAAGTGCGGCCAGCAATTCGACACCTTCCAGACCGGAGCCGTCTGTCCCCACTGCGCCACTCAGTTTCCCCTGACAAAATGTCTGGACTGCGGAGCATCCCATCTCATGAATGATTGGATGATCGCCTCTCTCGTGCCGTCCAATGCGTAAAAGTTGTTTTCCCTCCACCCGGATAAATCTCTTTTATGCTTATCATCAGCTTTTTCGATTGGCGGCTGCCCAGCTCTCGCGCTATTCTTCGTTGTTCCAACGCAGCGTGTTGAAACCAGCCATTTCAACTCCCCCGTTTTCGTGATGTGGTTTTGCCCAAATCATAACTTTCTAAGCGAAGGAGACTGAAGGACATCCATGCCCACCGAACTGCGCAATTTCCTGGCACTGTCATACGACGAACTGGAAGAACTCAACATCAAGGCCAAAGAGCAGCGCAGGAACCGCGTCGCGTCTCACAAGGTGCAGGAAGACCGGCTCAAATACCTGACCGACGAGAAGCGGATCAAAGCCGTCACCGTGCTTTTCAGCGATCTCGAAGGCCGCTTGCACATGCTCGACTATGACAAGAAGTTCCTGCTCAAGAGCTGGGACAACCTGACCTTCGACGGCTCCTCGATCCGGGGCTTCACGGCGCAGCGCGAAAGCGATCTGCGCCTGGGCATCGACTGGGGCGCGTTCTACTGGGCCCCCTCCGACGTCTTCGGTTCCGGCAAAGTGCTGGTCTTCGGCGAGGTCATCGACAAAGGCGGAACATCGTATTCGGGCGACATTCGCGGCGTGCTCAAAAATTACGCCGAGGAACTCCACAAGAAGAAAGGCTACACGCTCAATGCGGCGAACGAAATTGAAGGATTTCTGTTCAAAGGTCCTGACGCCGAGCGCCACTATCACGAAACCAGCAAGTTCGAATATGTCAACACCGGCGGATACTACCATTCCCTACCCGGCGACCCGCTACGCACCTTTATCGACACCACTGCCGAAGTGCAGCGCGCCATGGGCTTCCAGAACGAAAAAGATCACCCCGAAGTCGCGCCCTCGCAGTTTGAAATCAACTACGGCTACGGCGAAGTCGTAGCCGCCGCCGACCAGATCCAACTCTACAAGCTGATCTGCCGTCAGGTCGCGACCAACATGGGACTCACCGCATCGTTCCTACCCAAGCCGGTCATCGGCGTCAATGGCAGCGGCATGCACACCAACGTTTCCATCAGCGAGAACGGCAAGAATTTGTTCTGGGACGCAAAGGGCGAAGAAAAACTCAGCAAGATGGGATGGGCCTTCATCGACCGCATCCTGACCCACGGCAATGATATTTGTTTGCTGCTGAATCCCAGCGTGAATGCCTACCGCCGCCTCGATCCCCACTTCGAGGCACCGAACCAGATCAAGGCGTCTGCCGTCGATCGCGGCTCCATGATCCGCATTCCTATCGGCAACGAGAAGAGCATGCGCGTCGAAGTGCGTTCTGTCGCTCCGGACGCAAATCCTTACCTGGTGATGCTCGCGATCTTCAAAACCGGCCTCGACGGCGAGACCGCGAAGATCAAGAACCTGCGCCAGGCCGAGCGCTACCTGCCCGACAACATCTACGACGCCCTGGCCAACTTCAAGAAGGCGGAATGGACCTCAACCCTGCTCGGCGAAGACGTCAAGAGCCGCTACGCAGACCTTAAGCAAGCCTCCGCCGACCGCTGCCCCCGCGCCCTCGGAACCCTCATCAAAGCGCAAGAAGTCCAGTTCCACCACGAGGTCTACAATCAGTTCCTCTGGAATTTGTTTTAAACCGCTGCAGCTCTGCCAACCGCCCCGGTCAAAAACCCGGGGCGTTCTTTTTGCCGCATCTTCTCGGGCGCATTTAGGGAGCGGCTTCAGGCGCTGGAGCAGGTCACGACGCGTTTCCGGATCATATTCATGCCCCCGCGCCAGCCGGTCGAGTGACGAGCCGCACGCTTCCTGCCGCCGGTTCGTACCCAGTGTCCCGGGTCACCTTTCCATCCGGAATGGCTTCAATTCCGCTCCCAGGCAGCCGAGTCGTCGTCCACTGAGTTTTCTAGCAGCCGGAACCTGATATTTTAGTTTGCTGCAAGTTGGCACCGAAGTTCAGGTATCATCCACTGCTGACAAGGCTATGGCACCCGCAAACGAACGCAATGCTTCCCGCCCTCTGTTTCGCGCCATCGCCACCGACCTCCACTTCTGGATTCCGCTGATCGTCCTGGTTGGCGGTTTCGTACTCCTGGACAGGCTCCGTTGAACTCATCTCCCGCCAGCATGCAGACCGCGCCCTCGACCGCTCCGACTCCCATGCACGCCACCCGCCTGCGCTCCCTGCAAGCGCTCGGCATTTTCTGCGGATTCGCCGCCGGAGCGTGGCTGGGCGGGGCCGAAGCTCCCGTGAAGCTCGTCAACCCAGACATCTCTCCCCTCACCGTCTCGCTCATCATGGTGTTCGGAGTCTTCCTGGCCCGCTGGAGCGTTCCCGCCTTCATTCGCGGCACATTGCACGTCGGCAACGACGTGCGCCAAGCGCCGCACTTGATTGTGTGGGCCGTGCTCGCCGGATGCATGTGGGCCGTCGCCAACACGCTCACCATTTACGCCATCCGCAACGTCGGCCTCAGCATCGCGTTTCCGCTGTGGAACACCAACAGCCTGCTCGGCATATTCTGGGGCTGGCTGCTGTTCAACGAACTGCACCACGCCGGAGGAATGCGCTGGCTCGGCGTTCTGGGCGGAGCCGTCTTCATGTTCGCAGGAGCCACGCTGCTGGCGATTGCATCGTCCCATCAGGCCCCGCCGGGCAAAGCCGCGCTCGGCATCTACGCCGCCCTGGGCGCCGGCATCCTGTGGGGAACGATGTACATTCCTTACCGCAAAGCGTATCTCACCGGCATGAATCCGCTGTCCTTCATTGCATTCTTCACCGTCGGCGAACTCGCCACGATGACGACACTCGCAGTCGCCTATCGCGGCGCGACACCGCTCTGGCACGAACTGGTCGGCGCTCGCGCCGTTCTGTTCTGGCTGATGCTGGGCGGCTTTGTCTGGGTGCTGGGAGATTTGTTCCAGCAATATGCCACCAAATACGTGGGTATCAGCCGCGGCATTCCACTCTCCAACACCAACCAACTCTGGGGACTGCTCTGGGGCATCCTGGTTTTTCACGAGCTCCGCGGCGCCCGCCAATCGATTTATTTGGAGGTCGCCGGAGGATCGCTGCTCATGGCCTTGGGTGCAGTCGCAATCGCCTTATCGTCGGCGAGCGCGCGCGAACACTCCTCATGGCGAGATGCCGCCGACCGCGAAGGCCATCGCTATGGAGTTGAAAGCGAATACGTCCGCGCCGGCATGGAGGGCCGAGAAATGAGTGTCGAAGGCCAGTCGTTCAGCACCAGCCGGGGCGGCAGAACATTGCTGGATTGGCTGCTCATTCTGGTCACGACCGGCCTGTTCTCCGTTCTTGCTCTCATTGCGAAACTTCCCCACATCGACATCGCCTTTGGATGGGCCATCGCGCTTACGGTCGCCATGCTCGCTCTGCTGGCAACCTGCGGAATCGCGCTCTGGCGCACCACTCGGTTTCGCTGAGCAACGTCCGCTCACAGCCGGGCGAGAATCTGGCAGGTGTGCTAGATTCGGAGGTTCGATGGATGAAGTTGGATGGACCTCGCACCGACCATCTGCACCCAGGCCCTGACTCGCCGCTTCGGAGAACTCATCGCGGTTGACGGCATTGACCTGCGCGTCGCGCCCGGACAATTCTTCGGTTTCCTGGGCCCGAATGGCGCAGGCAAGTCGACCACCATCAAAATGCTTACCGGGCTGCTAGCGCCCAGTTCCGGCCGAATCGAAATTCTCGGCCTCGATCTCAACGCTCATCCCATGGAAGTAAAACGCCAGATCGGCGTCGTGCCCGAGGGCATGGCTCTGTTCGGCCGGCTGACCGGCGCCGAGTTTCTCAGCTTCGCCGGACGCATGTATGGCCTCGATGGCATGACCGCGGCCAAGCGGGCCGCCGAACTGCTGGAATTTATGCAACTCGCCGACCAGCCGAAAAAACTCGTGACCGATTATTCCCACGGCATGCAAAAGAAGCTGGCTCTCGCCGCCGCCGTGATTCATGGGCCCAAGGTGCTCTTCCTCGACGAGCCCTTCGAGGGCGTGGACGCGATTGCCGCGGGCACACTGAAATCAATGCTGCAGGGAATGATTGCGCGCGGAGCCACAATCTTTCTCACTTCGCACGTGCTGGACATCGTGGAGCGCTTGTGCAGTCACGTCGCCATTATTCACCAGGGACGGCTCGTAGCTCAGGGGTCGCTCGAGGAACTGCGCGCCGGGGTGGAAGCCCTCAAGCCCGCCGGATCGGCCGATGCTTCTCGCGTGTCGGGTGAGAAGCTCACGCTCGAAGAACTTTTTCTGCGCATCGTCGGCGGAACACATCGCGCCGAGCAGGAGCTTTCCTGGCTGGGGTGAAAGATAGCCGGGCAAGAGATGAGAAGAAAGACCAAAGACCAAAGACCAAAGACCGAAGAGCGAAGATGAAAGCTAAAACAGAATGACCACTTCCATTCGCGGTGGCCAATTCACCGCTATCGCCGATCTGCGCCTGCGCATGTTCCTCAACAGCCTGCGCAGCAAGCGCGGCAAAATGGAACTGGCCTCGCGCCTTTTGATTACGCTCGTCTTCGTCGTCGGTGGAATCGGCGGCTTCACCGTCGCTACCGGGTTTGCCTGGTACTTCGTCTCTCAAAACAACGCCGAATACATGGCGCTCCTGTTGTGGCCGATCTTTTTCTTCTGGCAACTGTTTCCGGTAATGTCGACTGCCTTCACCAACAATCCCGATTCCGCAGATTTACTGCGCTTCCCGCTCACCTATCGTTCGTATTTTCTGATTCGTCTGGCCTACGGATTTTTTGATCCGGCCAGCGCCCTCGGCACGGTGGCCTTGACCGGAATTCTGCTGGGCACCACCATCGCCCGACCTCTGCTATTTCCCTGGGCGCTGCTCGTCCTGTTCACCTTCGCACTGTTCAATCTCGTGCTGATGCAAACGGTGTTCACTTGGCTCGAACGCTGGCTGGCCCAGCGTCGCACTCGAGAAATCATGGCCGTTCTGTTTATTCTGGCCACGTTCAGCTTTCAACTGATCGGCCCCCTGATCGCTCGCTTCGAAAGAACGCCGCATCCCCAACTGCGCCGAACCATCCAGGTCGGAACCCAGGTTCAGGCAGTCCTGCCGCCTGGCCTCGCCGCCAACGCCATCGCCCAAACTTCCCACGCTCAGTTCCTCGTTGGCTTCACCGCGCTGCTTTTCCTGGGAGCGCTCACCTTGGGCATAGCAGCGCTGCTGCACCTCCGCCTGCGCGCTCAGTTTCGCGGCGAAAATCTCAGCGAAGCGGCGGCGCGCCCTGCCCTGGCGCAAGTCCAAGTTCTGCAGATGGGATGGAACCTGCCCGGCTTACCGCCGTCGGTCACAGCCGTGTACGAAAAGGAAATGCGCTATCTCGCGCGCAGCGGACCCATGCTGCTCACCTTGTTCATGCCCATCCTCATGCTGCTGATCTTTCGCCTGGGACCGATGAATTCCCTTCGCCACTCCAGTCTGCTGAGTCGCACACCCGACATGGCGTTTCCCGGCGCGGCTGCCTACGCGATCCTGGTCCTCACCAACCTGGTCTTCAACAGTTTCGGAGGCGACGGCGGCGGGATCCAATTCTTCTACGCCTCGCCCGTGAGTTTTCGCCAGATCGTGTTAGCGAAAAACATGGCGCACGGGAGCATCCTCATAGCGAACACCGCATTTGCCTGGATCGCCGCTTCCTATCTTTACGGCGCCCCGCATCTGGCGGTCTCGGTTGCCACGCTGGCGGGACTTCTGTTCGCAACGCCGCTGAACTTCACCGCCGGCAACCTGCTGTCCATCTATGCGCCGAAGAAGCGCGATTTTTCAACTTTCGGCCGGCAAAACGCCTCGCAGACAACTGTCCTGGCAAGCTTCGGCATGCAGATTCTGATCGTGGGCTCGGGCGTCGCGGTCTTCACCATCGCGCGTCTTTACGGTAATTTATGGATCGCGACGCTGCTGTTTCTTGCCCTGGCAGCCATCACCATCCCGCTTTACGTATTTGTTCTGTGCCGCCTGGACCACATCGCGCTTCAGCGTCGGGAAACGCTGGTAGCGGAATTGTGCCGCGCTTAGCAAACTACGAAAATTCGAAATGAGCATCCCCATGGAAGGGCCGCCCTTGCATGCGGCATGGCAGGCGAACCGAAGCGCTGTTCAGGCCGGTGATTCCCATTCTTTGGCCGATTCGCTTTTCGCAGCGGTCCGGCGTATCACTCGTCCGCACCTTTCCTCCTTTCACTCTTTTCACTCTTTTTCCGGCCGCGCCAGAAATCGATATCCCACTCCGCGGACGGTGAGCAGATGCCGCGGAGTCGCCGGATCATCTTCGATATAACGCCGCAGCCGCACTACGAAATTGTCGATCGCGCGCGTGTCGGTATCCTCGTGCAGTCCCCACACTTCCTCCAAAATCTGCTTGCGTGAAACAACCCGTCCGTCGTTGCGCACCAGATGCCGTAACAGTTCCGACTCCATCAGAGTCAAATGAATTGTATTGCCGCCCGACCGCAGTTCGAGCGCTCCGAAGTCGATCGTTTTCCCGTCAAAAGAAAATGTTCCGTAGTCTTCGGCGTCGCCCGCCGCGCCTCGCCCCTCGCCAGCAAGCGGCGTCTGCTCTCCGCGCACCCACTGGCTGCGTCGCAGCAATCCCTGCAACCGCGCCAGCAAGATCGAAAGATCAAACGGCTTCGCCAGATAGTCGTCCGCACCGGAGGCAAATCCTTTCAGCACATCCTCCGGCCGCCCCCGCGCCGTCAGCATCAGCACCGGCACATAATTCCGCGCCGCGCGTAGTTCCGACACCACGCTGAATCCGTCTTTTCCGGGCAGCATGATGTCGAGCACGACGGCATCGAAAGTTTCTTTCTTATCCAGCAGGCGATCGGTGGCCGCTTCTCCATCCCCCACCACTTCCGCCGCATACCCCTCGGCTTCCAGGTTAAAGCGTAATCCCTGCGCTAGATGCGCTTCATCCTCCACCACCAGCACCCGGCTCATGCCGCCGACCTCGGCAATTCCAGCACGATCGTCGTTCCCTGGCCTTCCCCGTCACTCTCGGCAAAGACTTTGCCGCCATGCTTTTGCGCGATCGCTTTCACGATAAACAGGCCCAGCCCGGTGCCCTTCACGTGCGCCATCGACCGGTGCGTAACCCGGTAGAAGCGCCGGAAGATGCGCTTCACATCTTCGGGATTAATTCCTACTCCTTGATCTTGTACGCGGAGCACGATGCGTTCCTCGTCCGGCGTTTCCAGTTGCACGCGCACGTCGACGTTGTCCCCGGAGTATTTCACGGCGTTGTCGAGCACATTGAACACCGCGGTCCGCAGGTCTTCCGCGTTGCCGCGTACGCGCACGGTGTTCCCGTCGTTCGACGCCTCCTGGTAACGGAGCGCTTCCGGCTGCAGGTGATGCCGCGACCGGGTTGCGTCCATACAGTCGCGCACCAGTTGGCCGAAATCGACGTCCGCTTTCTCCCGTCCGGTTTTCTTCTCACCGGCCCGCCCGGCGCGCAGCACCTGCTCCACCGTATCGGTAAGGCGGTCGGCATCGCTCAGCATCAGCCGATAGAACTCCTGCTTCTGGGGTTCCGCCACGTCGCGCCGTTGCAAGGTTTCAAGATGCAGCCGGATGGAAGCCACCGGCGTCTTTAATTCATGAGTAACCGCATTGATAAAACTGTCATGCTGCTCGCTGCGGCGAAGCTCCCGCACCAGAAAAATCGTATTGACCACCATGCCCGCGATGATCAGGGCAAAAAAGACGATGCCGAAAAACAGCAGCACGCCCTCGCGCCAGTTGAGAATGATCCAGCCGACATTCAGGGCAATGGCCAGCGCAACCAGACCAACGCCCAGGCAGAGAAAGAAAACGATGGTTCCGCGACGGCTCGAGATGCGCATGGCGTTCTCGCACCGATTTTACCGCGTTCGCGACCGCCGGTTGGTAAAGCGCCGCATGCGGCTGCATCGACTTAGACGATCGCCCCCGACGTCAGAAGGGGAAACGCAGCGAGAAAACGAGGGATGTGGCTCGCCGGATGGACAGACGTGGCGGCAATTTCCAATTCGCCACCGACCGTAACACCGGGCCGATCCCCGAGGTAAAATCTGCCCAGCACGGAGTACGGAGTGATGATGGGACGCAGCGCTCCCTGCTGGTAGTGCCCGATGGGAAAACTCATCGGGTAGAAAGCGGTCACGATGTGGTTTCTATCCTCTTCATTCGCGGCGGCGATTCTATATTCCACCCCACACTGCCAGTCTCCGAATCCGTCTTTGGAATCTGGATTATTCACCATAGCGGGGAGGGTTTTAAACAGAGGAATCGATGCTGTCTCAGCTCGCCGGGAACAAATGGAGGAGAGTGGCCCCCGGCTGTCCGTCGAGCGGAGGCTCGACAGCCTCTCGGTTCGAACCGCCAAACCGAGACACTCCCGGAGACCTGATGTGTTGACCGTCCCAAACTTTGAGGCTAGGATTCCATTCTGATGCGGCCACCAGTAAAGCTGGGAAGAAATGCAGAGGAGATGCTTAGGCTGCCAGACGCCGCATTACAGCTGGGAATCAGCTTTCCCACCATAAAGCAGTGGATTTACAAAAAGAGAATTCGCAGTATCCCAACCCCCGGAGGACATCACCGCATCCCCCAGAGCGAGGTCGACAAACTGCTTTTCAGGACTCGCGGCGGAACGGAAAACGAACGAAAGCAGGCCGTCCGCCGGGTCAGTGGGCGCAATCAGTTGGGGGGACGCATCGATTCGGTTCGCATCAGCGGTCTGATGGCAGAAGTCAAGATTTCCATCGGCGGCCAGCAAATCACCTCGATTATCACCGCAACCTCTGCTCGCGAAATGCAATTAAAGAAGGGACAAACCGCGGCCGCCTTGATCAAGGCCACCGAAGTAATGATCATTCGGATCTGACAGCAGCGGGTCTGAAAGCGGCGGTTCTAAAAGCGGCCCCTCCAGGAGTTCCATGCGAAATCTTAATTGTTGGCTCGCCATTCCCTTGCTGATACTGTCCAACACGGCCGTCGCCGCTTCCACCGCCGATCTTGAAGCGCGCCGCAAAGCGCTGAACGACCTGTTGCATGAGCAATGGGAATACAGCATGCGCGCCAGCCCGCTTTATGCATCGTTCCTGGGCGACAAGCGTTACAACGATCTGCTGGATGATTTCTCGCAGAAGGAAATCGACGATGAGCACGAGCAAAGCAGACGTTTTCTGGCGCGCTTCCAGGCGATCGACACCACCGGCTTCCCCGAGCAGGAGGTTCTGAACCGGCAGTTAATGATGCGTGATCTGAAGATGGATCTGGACGGCATTCGCTTCAAACCCTGGGAAATGCCCGTGAATCAATTTAACGGCGTCCACATCGATCTGCCGCAGTTGGTAAACATTCTCTCCTTTGAAACGAAGAAAGATTACGACGACTATATTGCGCGTCTGCGTCAAATACCTCGCCTCTTCGATCAGACGGAAGTGCAGATGCGTAAAGGAATGGCCGACAACCTGATGCCGCCCCGTCTTTTGCTGGAAGAAGTGGTCACGCAGGCTAACGAAATCGCAACCACCTCAGCCGAAAAAAGCCCATTTGCCCATCCTTTTGACAAGTTCCCGGATGCGGTTGCGGAAGCCGATCGCAAGCCCCTGCACGACGCGGGATTAGCCGCCATTCACGATTCGGTCATTCCCGCTTATGTTCAATTCACGGCTTTTGTTCGTGACCAGTACGCGCCCAAGGGCCGCACGGAGCCGGGCGTCTGGTCACTTCCCGACGGTGCGGACCGCTATGCATTTCGGGTAAAGGAGTCCACCACAACGAACCTGACGCCGGAGGAGATTCACGAGATTGGCTTGGCACAGGTGAAAGAAATCGAAGGCCGAATGCTGGCAGTCGCCCGTCAGCTCGATTATCCCGATCTAAAGAGCTTTTACGCTGCCATCAAGACCAACCCGAAACTGCACGCGCACTCCCGCGAACAGATCCTCGATCTCTATCGAAAATATATCGACCAAATGTATACCCAGCTTCCCGACCTGTTCACCCGTCTGCCCAAGGGGAGACTGGATGTCATGCCCATCGAGGAGTTT
>Ga0209420_1000393_pt1 | contig 23905 bp, 21 predicted proteins | sample BlaSpr_A8_OM1_O1_FD_187972 | JGI IMG/M metagenome (GOLD analysis project Ga0209420, IMG submission 187972) | Forest soil microbial communities from Thunder Bay, Ontario, Canada - Black Spruce, Ontario site 2_A8_OM1_O1 (SPAdes) (version 2) | ecosystem: Environmental > Terrestrial > Soil > Boreal...
CTGCTTTCCGATTTTGACCTGAACTCCGGCATGGTGCGGTTCATGCTGAAGTTGGACAATTCCTACTGTGTGACCGACGCGGCTGAACATTCCCTCGACTCTCGGCAAGCTCGACGAACTCACGCGCGTTGTCGAGCACGACAATCTGCTGCATAACGACCCGGGAACGATCCAGTTCGCTGGCGGCAAGAACTCCATCAAACATGTGATCTATGTCATCAAAGAAAACCGCACCTACGACCAAATTCTCGGCGATCTGAAAGTCGGCGATGGCGATGCTTCGCTGACCATGTACGGCGCCGACATCACACCGAACGAGCACGAGCTGGCATTGCAATTTGGCGTGCTCGACAATTTCTACGACAGCGGAGAAGTTTCCGGCGATGGCCATCTCTGGTCAACCGCGGCCATTACCAGCGATTACAACGAAAAAACCTGGCAGATCGTCTACCGCGGGCACGAGCGTTCGTATGACTTCGGTGGCAGCGTGGCCGGCGAAGTGCCGCTGGAGCACCACCAGCCGGATATCGACGATCCCGGCACCGGCTTTCTCTGGGACAACGTCGCTCACCATGGCCTGACCTATCGCGACTACGGGGAGTTCGTGAACGCCGAATGGTGCAACAAAACCCGCGAGGCGGTGACTCCGAAGCAGGGAACTCCTTCAGCGCGGCAATCGCCCTGCCCTCGCACCGAGCTCCGGCAGGGCGATTCTCTGCCGCCGAATGTGGGCGATCCGCACGCCGGGCCGAGTCCGTTCCCGTGGACGGTTCCTCTGTTCAAGGGTGTCAAGCCGACGAAGGCGGTGCTGCGCGACCATTTCGATCCACTCTATCCAGATTTCAACACCGACTATCCCGACCAGTTTCGCGCCGACGAATTCCTCAACGAATTCGAAGCCTATTCTCGCGCCCGCAAAGAAAATGAGAGTACCGAGTTCCAGTTGCCCGCATTCGTCCTCCTCTATCTACCCGGCGACCACACTGGCGGCACGCGGCCGGAGCGCGCGCGCCCGGCGTCCTCAGTGGCCGACAATGATCTCGCGTTGGGCCGTGTCGTCGACGCGGTCTCGCACAGCCCTTACTGGGATGACACTGCGATCTTTATCCTCGAAGACGACGCGCAAGACGGCGGCGATCACGTCGATGCTCACCGCTCCATCGCTTTCGTCGTCAGCAAGTATTCGCCAGGCACGGCGGCTGAGCCTTACGTGGAGCACCGCTTCTACACCACGGTCAATGTCGTTCACACCATGGAAATGCTGTTAGGCCTGCCGCCGATGAACCAGAATGACGCCTACGCTCCGGCGATGGGGCCAATATTCTCCGGCGCGGGTGACCAGCCCGCATTCAAGGCGGATTATCGCAATCTGAAGAACGGCCTTATCTACCAGACGAACAAGCGCGATGCCCCAGGTGCGAGCGAATCATCGAAGATGGATTTCTCCCGTCCCGATGCGGCGGGAGCCGCGAGCCTGAACCGGGTTCTCTGGCAAGACCAGAGAGGCAATGCGCCCATGCCAACGCCGAAGCACGCGATTTTTCCAGCCGGTGGCGATTAGATCGGTCGATGACTGCTGGGTGAAGTGGCGTCCACGACGCTCTTCCCGACGGCCGGCGACCCGGAACGGGAAGATAAAGTTCCGCGTCCAAATCGGGACTCCCGCCCGCTTGTGAACTAGTTTAAATTCTTGCCGATAGACTGGAATGAGCGCAGTTTATGCCCGAGTTCCGCATGCCGGTGATGACCCTGGGGGAGGCGTCGGGGGAAGACCAGAGTGGAGCATCGCAGACCGTTGCCGCACGCATGGAGGACCGCTCGAGCGGAGGCGCATGTATACGGGTCAAAACGGCAATCGGAGTGGGATCGAAGGTGCGAGTTCAGTGGTGCTTCGAGCAGTTCTCCGGCACCGCCAAGTATTGCCGCAGCGAGGGGAGGGAATACGTGGTGGGGATTCAGCGCGACCTTGTGAAGAATCCAATCCCCAGCCAGCCTGTCCCAGCGAATATCTCAGCACAGAAAGGCGCGGGGAACAGCATCGCCGCAGCCTCTACAGTGAAATCCGAGAATCTGCTGAAGGCGGAAGAGACCACACCTAGCGAAATTCCCCCAAACGCGGTGAACGCAGAAAGTGTACCTATGGTGCTTACTGCGGCGCCCGCGGGCGCAACGCTTCCCCACAGTGCTGGCTACGAAACGGACGACGGCGAAAAGCCCCGCAATTCACGGCTCGACGAATTCGATGCGCTTCGACGGACTCAATTTAAGACGAAACAAAGTCCAAAGGGTGCGCAGGTTGTAAAAGAGAGGAACCCTATGCAACGCAAATGGCTCGAACCACCCTGGAGCAATAAGCCGGACGGACTCGGCGTAAGCGACGACCGAGGTGGGCGACGAAAACAGCAACGGCAAGGACGAGAAGGAGAATCTCAGGTCCGCGGTCAGTCCATCCGCAAAAAAGGCGTCTCGGCGCGGGAGGTCCCAAACTTTCAGGTCGAACTGTCGGCCATGGAAGATATTTACCGTGCGGCCGGCATCATGCTTCCGCGCATAGGGATACAGCATTAAGAAAGTGGTCGAAATGCTGAACAGCGCGCACATCTGCGGGCTATCGAAGGAGATGAAGCGCGTGGCCCTGCTGATGGCTCTCGATGCGGCGGGTGTTCCCATCGACGAAGTGCTGCGGGATGCCGAAGCCCGCAGGGATGCGCTCGATTCTTACGAGGCCTCTGAAAGGAAACAGGTGGAGGAGGAATGGGCCCGGAAGGCGGAAGAAAACCTCCAAATTCAGGCGGAATTGGAGAGCATAAGGGCACACTACACAGCCCGCATCGGCCGCAACCTCGAGGGTGTGGCACGGGAGAAAGCCACATTTGACAGTTGGGTGGCCTTGAAACAAGAAGAATGCCGAAGCATTGCCGAGGCTGCGGAGCTGTGCGTGAAATTGCCCGCTCCCGAGCCGGCTCTGGATTCGTCCGCAAACGGTGGCATGAGGAAAGCCGTCAGCTCCGCGACCTCCAGCGCCAAGCTGTTGTGACTATCTCAAGCACCCAAGCGTAACCCGCGCAACAAACTCACCCCGGCGGCGCTATTTCGTCGGTTGAACGGACGACCCTCAGCCGCAACTTGGCCTCCGCTCCCCTCCGCTTTACACTAAATATGTGAAGATTGCGCTCGGCCAGATCAACCCTACGGTCGGAGATTTCTCCGGCAATCGCAATAAGATCGTCGAGTATTCGCGCCGCGCCGAATGGAACGGCGCCGGGCTGATTCTGTTCCCTGAGTTGTCGGTGTGCGGCTATCCTCCTCGCGATCTGGTCGAGCGGCCGTCCTTCGTCGCCCGCAATCGCGAGACCGCCGAGCAGATTGCTCTTGAAACCCGCGGCATCTCTGTTATTTGCGGCCTCGTGACTCCGGCGCACTCCGAAACCGGCAAGTCCGCCATGAATTCCGCTGCGCTTTTGCAGGATGGCAAAATTGCCTTTCTGCAATCGAAGATGCTCCTGCCCACCTATGACGTCTTCGACGAGATGCGCAACTTCGCCCCTGCCAAGAGTCAGGATCTGTTCCCCTTCTGCGGCAACCAGATGGCGCTTACCATCTGCGAAGACGCCTGGAATGACAAGCTGTTCTGGCCTAAGCGCCTGTATACAGTCGATCCCATCGAGGCCCTGGTTCGGGCCGGGGGAAACTTCGTGCTCAATATTTCCTCCTCGCCCTTCTGGATCGGCAAGCGCGAACTGCGCCGCGACATGCTGGCCGCCATCGCCCGCCACCACAAGGTTCCGGTCGCGCTGGTGAATCAAGTTGGAGGCAACGACAGCCTGGTCTTCGACGGCTCCAGCATCGTGCTCAATGCAAAGGGCGAGGTCATCGCGCAGGGGAAATCATTCGAAGAGGATCTCATCTATTTCGATTCCAAAACCCTCACTGGCGAACTGCACGAGCAGATCGAAGGCGAGGAAGCCAGCGTGTACGCTGCGCTGGTATTGGGCACGTGCGACTATATGCGCAAGTGCGGATTTCAAAAGGCCATCATCGGCCTGAGCGGTGGAATTGATTCGGCGCTGACCGCCGTCATCGCCGCCGACGCCGTCGGGGCGGAAAACGTAATCGGAGTCGGCATGCCCGGTCCGTATTCATCGCCCGGTTCAATCGACGACGCCCAGGCACTGGCAAAAAATCTGGGCATGCGCTTCGAGTTGCTCCCTATCAATCGAGTGTTTGAAGCGTACCAGCAAACTTTGCAGGAGGTGTTCGCAGGTCGAAAGGAGGACGTTACCGAGGAGAATATCCAGTCGCGAGCACGGGGAACGCTGCTGATGGCGCTGTCGAATAAGTTCGGCGCCATCGTGCTTTCCACCGGCAACAAGAGCGAGTTGGGCGTGGGCTACTGTACACTTTACGGGGATATGGTCGGCGGCCTGGCCGTGATTTCAGACGTGCCGAAGACCATGGTTTACCGGTTGAGTCGTTACGTAAATTCACGCCGCCCGATGATTCCGCTGGCCACGCTGGAGAAGCCGCCATCCGCGGAGTTGCGGCCTGACCAGAAGGATAGCGATTCGCTGCCGCCCTACGAGATTCTGGACGCCGTGCTTGAAGACTACGTGGAAGACGCGCACTCCGCTGAGCGGATTGCGGCCGATCGCGGATTTGACATTGAAGTGGTGCGGCGCGTCCTCAGGATGGTGGACCGCGCCGAGTACAAACGCCAGCAGGCTGCCCCGGGCATCAAGATTTCTCCGAAGGCCTTTGGCTACGGCCGCCGTTTTCCCATTGCCGCGAAGAGCGAAGTTTGAGTGGAATCCGTCAGAGGTTGGTGGGGTAATCTCCGTGTCTCCTGATGCTCAATAATCTTGAATTGAAAGGAAATCATGCGCAGTTCTATCAATCTGGTTTTCATCCTAATATTGGCGTGCGGTTTGGCCCAAGCTCAAACCCTAACTAAGGCGAAGGCTCCAGAAACGAAGCCGGCCGATAAACCAGCCGCCGTAGCGACCGTGAATCTTCCCTCGGAATCCACGGTGGACTCCTTCATGCAGCAGACCTTTGGCTATGAACCCCAGGTGAGTTGGAAAATTTCCAGCATCAAGCCTGCCCCTGCGCCTGGACTGGCCCAAGTCGACGTGATTCTGGCTACCCCCCAGGGCCAGCAACTCAGCCGGTTCTACGTTACGGCAGATGGGGAACACGCCGTGCTTGGCGAAATTATTCCCTTCGGCGCCAAGCCATTCGATCCGGCAAGGAGGGCGCTGGAGAAGGGAATTAGCGGCCCCTCGCGCGGGCCGAAGGACGCGGCAGTTACGATTGTCGAGTTCGGCGATCTGCAGTGTCCGGCGTGCAAGGCGGCGCAGCCGGAAATCGAGGGGCTCGTTGCGGCGGAACCCACTGCACGCTTCGTCTTTCAGAATTTTCCTCTCGAGATGCACAATTGGGCAGCAAAGGGCGCGGCTTATGCCGACTGCGTGGGGCGGGCGTCGAACGAAGCGTTCTGGAAATTTATCGCCAAGACCTACGAGACTCAATCCGACATCACAGCCGAAAATGCCGACGAAAAGTTGACTGCGCTGGCGGATGGTGCAGGCGTGAAAGGCGCCGACATCGCGGTATGTTCCCGAACTCCTGCAACCAAGGCTCGCGTCGATGCCTCCGTTGCCCTGGGCAAGGCCGTCAACATCAGCGGCACGCCGACTCTTTTTATCAACGGCCGCGCCATTGGAAATGTCGATGCGCGAATGGCCGATACCTATAAAGGGCTGGTTGATTTTGCCGCGAAGGAAGCGAAGGAAGGGAAGTAGCCCAGCTTTTCTGGTCACCTGGAAGGGCTATTTCTCGCTCAGCCAGATCTCATCCGTGGTCCGGTCTGGGTTGGCCAGGACGTGCGGCGTGATTACGATCAGCAGTTCGTCCTCTTCTTTCATCCGGGTGTTGTCGCTCGCTGCTTGATTCAGAAGCGGAATTTCCGCAATGCCCGGAACTCCGGCCATAGAGAGCTGATCGTTCGTACTGATCTCTCCTGCCACCACGGCTGGCTCGCCATCGCGAAGTCTTATGCCGCCTTTGTACTCCGTATTGGAAAGCACCGGCACGCCGTTTGAGCTCTGCCCGGTCAGGGAGCGCACCTGAAGTTCGAGCGCCAGGGTCACTTCGTTGTCGCCGTGGATTACCGGCTTGGCCTTGAGGCTCAAACCCAGATCCTCGTAGCTGACCGACGGAACGGGCGGCACGTAGCTCTGATTCCCCAACACCGCGGAAATCGCTGACGAATTAAAGACAGGCGCATAGGACGCATTCAAAATGGGGTAGCGCTCGCCCAAATGGAATGTCGCCTCATTGCCTTGCCCCGCGCGCAGGGTCACGCGGCTTAGGCTGCGGGCCCATGACTCATTGAGGGAAAGCGCAGCCGAAATGTGATCCAGGCTCACCCCTGAAAAGGAAAGGCCGTTGCCGAAAGTGGCCAGAGGCTGGCTGAAGATGCCGCTGGTCTGGTTCTGCAGTTGCGCCAGAAGCCCGGACAGCGCCGTACTTCCAGCGGCGTTGATGCCGCCGGAAGAAATCAGCTGGTTGGCGAGCGATGAGAGGTTCTGTCCGCCGCCCAGCGCTGCTACTGCCGCCGCCACCGCTGCCACCGGAATGTTGTACACGTTGAACGTATTCGGAATGTGCATTCCAATTTCGCGCGTGAAGTTGTGGCTGATCTGGTAGATCTCGATATCGAGCGCCACCTGCGGACGATCGTTGGTCAACTGGTGCAGCAGCCTGGTACAGGCTTGGAGCATGGCCTGCGTAGCGCGGACTTCCACGATTCCATTTTGTCCCGAAGTGACTTTCTGAAATTCGCAAATGGTTTTCAGCGAGGTGACCAGTTCGGTGACTTCCTGCGGCGTGGTCGCACTAAGTACCGAAAAAGTGGCCAGCGACATCCGGTCAAATTGCTTATGATTTTGCTGGGTGTCCTTCGCGATGAATACCTGGTGAGCGTCGAGCGGCGTCCACATTGTCCCACTGACTAAACACGCCAATCGAAGAGCGGTAAAGAAGTCAACATCGTCCACATAAAAGCGCACCGGCTTCGCCGAGACTGATTCGTCAAATTCAGCGCTGACGCCGAAGGCTGAGGCCAGCTCGTTAAACAGCCCAGTAACATCACCGCGATAGTGAAAGGTCGCAAGACCCTTCGTGGGCTCGACATCGATTTCGCTCGCATCGGCCAGAGTCGCCGACAATTCGCCGAGCCGGGAAGCTAGTGGACCGCGCAGCGCTTCTGTGATGCGCTCCTCAACATAAGCATCCTCGGGGTCAAGCTTCAGCGCGGCGCGGAACTCAGCTGCCGCCTGCTCCGGTTGGGCCATAGCCAGCAGGGAATCGCCGCGCTCCGTGTGCTGAAACACCAGCTGCGACTTCGTTAGTTCCTGCGCCGAAAGGAACGCCTGGTCTTGCGGGTCCAGCCGCGAGGCCTCGTCGAACTGGGCGAAAGCTTCTTCCAAACGATCTTGACCCTGGAACTTCAGCCCACGTGCGTACGCGTTGCGGGCTTCCCTCAGATCCTTCTTTGAAGGAGCGCAGTAAACACCACCGGGGATGCCGTTGCCGCAGGAGATGATCGGGGCGTTTACGGCCGCGTTGTCAGCGGCGAACGCCGGAAGGGCTGGCATGGCTGCCAGAAGACAAACCGCCACCGCCACGATGATCCGTACTCGCTGCATTGATTTGATTCTAACCTGAGGCGCAATCCCTGCCGAGAGCTAATAGTCTCCGTACCTTTGACTTAAAGGGGGGATGGAATGGAGCACCAACGGTGAGAACGGGTGAAAGGCACGTTCTTGCACGGGCGCCAATCTAAGAGTTTTGACAACGCTACGGTCATGAAGGCCCGGAATTCGATGGGTAGCGGTATGCATCCATCAACCGTGCGATCAACACAGCAAGGTAAAGCACCCCGATAATAGCCTCAATCACGGAAAGAGATCGGGCCGGCGCTGAGACGGGGGTAATGCCAGCCGCACCGAGAGAGACCATGGTTGCGAAGCTGTAATAAATGAAATCGAACCTGTTGGGGATCGCGTGGAGATTCGTGTGAGGATCGAGGTAGAACGCCATGGGCTGAATGGCAGCCACCATGCCATAGAGACTGGCGAAGGCAAAACCTACCAGCAAGTAAATGCAAAGCGCCCCGAAAATGGTTTCCGAATTGGGTTGCTCGTTGCCAAAGACTCGGCGGAAGATGACCGCCACAATAAATACATCGAACGCGAAGCCAAGAACGATGCTGAGAATGGAAAGCAATCCTGGGTTGGGCTCGCGAATCATCAAGCGTTCCAACACCGCGGGAACGGCTAGAAGGAGCGCCACGAGCAAGAGCGTTCTCCGCAGGCGGATGGCGTACACAGCCACCAGGATTCCGGCGCTGGCGACCACACGGAATGCGAAATAACCGAATCCGCCGTTTTGCACGTACGGATAGAAGATGAGAATCGCCAACAAGAAGAGGAAAAGCAGGAAAAACTTGTGTCCAGTCAGAGACCGGGTGGGACTAGAGGCGGGCGAGGTGTTCATAGGGGAAGAGGCGCGCAACGGCAGCGCAAACAATCTGAATGCCGCCTCTTTCTAGCATCCCGCGCCGTTCCGCGCAACAGCATTGTGGTGAAGGCGCCTCAGTGCCCATTGGCCGGGCTCTCAATGCTGGCAGTTCCAATTTAACTCAGCATCAGCCGTTCAATATCCCGCGCCTTGCCAGTCTTCTCATCGCAATCGATCACCACTGCGCACAGGCGCACGTCGCCCGTGGCCGGCTCAAAGCGCACCGGCATGCCGTTGAGGAATTTGTTCACTACTAACTCTTTCTTCACTCCGATCACACCGTCATAAGGACCAGTCATGCCGACATCGGTGACATACGCGGTTCCGTTGGGCAGAACGCGCTCATCGGCTGTAGGCACGTGGGTATGCGTCCCAACGACCGCAGTGACGCGTCCATCGAGATACCAACCCAGTGAGATTTTTTCTGACGTAGCTTCAGCGTGGAAATCCACGAAAATCACCTTGGCCGTAATCTTCTGCAAGAGCTGGTCAGCGACGCGAAACGGATCGTCATTCGACGCCATGAACACGCGCCCCTGGAGATTGATCACGGCATAAGGAACTTTGCCTTTGTGACCCTGGTACAAACCCCAGCCCGGCATGTCCGTGGGATAATTTGCGGGACGAAGCACGCGCCGTTGGGGGCCGTGCCCATTGCCTTCGACCATCTGAAAGTAATCCAGAATTTCGCGCTTGTCCCAGACATGGTTGCCGGTGGTAATGACGTCAATATTCAGCTCAAACAGTTCCTCGGCCAGCGCCGGCGTGATGCCGAAACCAGCCGCCGAGTTCTCTCCGTTCGCGATCACCACGTCGATGGCCTGGTCGCGGACAATGCCCGGCAGCCGGTCTTTGACTATGGTCCGCCCCGGCCGCCCGAAAATGTCGCCAATGAAGAGAATCCGCATGGAGAAGAACTAGAGATTCGATGGTAACACGCGACTTCGGCAGCTTAGTTCTTTGCCTGTGTCAGCTCCGCGGTCCGCAGAAAATCGTAGTTCCCCGCCGGATTCAATTTCAGATTCGTCACGCGTTTGTTGTGCACCAGAACGTTATCCAGATACCACAGGTCGATGTAAGGGAGTTCCTCTGCCAGAATGCGCTGTATCTCGGCATAGATCGGCTTACGCACGGCGGGATCGACTTCGCGGCGCGCTTGGTCGATCAACGCGTCCACCTTCGGATTTGAATAATGACCCCGGTTGGCGCCGTTCGGCGGGAATCGTGACGAATGGAATACATAGAAGATGTCTGGATCCTGATTGCCCCCGACCCAACGCAATCCGTAGAGCTGAAACGCTCCGTGAGTCACGTCGGCAAAGAAGGTCGCCGACTCGAAGCTGCGAATGTCGAGCGCAATCCCCACTTCGCGCAGCTGCTGCTGCATCACTGCCACCATCAACCGTGTGCTCTCGGTGGTTGAGGTTTTCATGGTGATATGAAAACGCACGCCGTTCAATAGCGGATAGCCGGCCGCGTCGAGCAGGGCGCGTGCCTTATCGGGAGCGTAATCGTAGATGGGCGCGTTTCCGTTGTAAGCCCAGCTTTGCGGCGGAAGAACGCTGCGTGCCGGTTGCGCCTCGCCACGCCACAGATACTCGATCATCGGACGGCGGTCGATTGCGTAGGCGATGGCTTGGCGGACCCGCACATCTTTCAAAATGGGATCGCGCAGATTGAATCCCAGATACTGGACCTCGGTGCCGGGGGCACGTTCGACGGCAAGAAAAGGTTCGCGTTCGAGCGTCAGCACAGTGTCCGGCGTGAGTGAGTTGCTAGCTATGTCGCCGGTTCCTTTGCGCAGCTCAAGGGCCTCGGTAGTCGCGTCTGGAACCACCGCGAAACGCACGCGCGGCAGCTTGACTTTCTTGCCCCAGTAGTCGTCGTTGCGTTCGATGACGACTTCCTTGTCGGTTTCTGCGCTGACGAACTTGAACGGCCCGGAGCCCATTGGGTGCCGCGCAATTTCATCTTCACTGCCCCAGGGCACGATGCCAACCGCCCCATCGGTCAGATTCCACAACAATGCCGCATCCGGTTCCTTCATGTGAAATACGACGCTGAAATCGTCCGGCGCATCGATGTGATCGACAAAGCGATACGCCGCCGCCCTGGTACTGCGAATCTTACCGCTAAGCAGGGAGTCGAAGGTCCATTTCACATCGCGCGACGTAAGTGGACGCCCGTCGTGAAACCTTACACCGTGGTGCAGATAAAAGATGTAGGTCAGCGGATCGGGAACCTCCCAGCGCTGAGCCAGTCCCGGTGTCGCATTCAGGTCGGCGCCGCGCAAGACCAGGTAGTCGAAGATCAGACTGTCAATGCGTTCTGATTGCGCGTCGACCCCCACGCGCGGGTCCAGATTAGTAGGGCTCGATTCGATCACCATCACCAGCGTATTGGGATCAGGCTGGTTGGAGCAGGAGAGCAGGGGAAGGAGCGCGAGGAAGATGAGCAGCGCGACGCCGTTGGTTAGGCAGAGCCGGACCTCGGATGCCAGAGTTCGAAATTGGGGGTCCGGGGTTTGACCTCTTACGCCGGAATTCGCTCGGTCCGCCATTACTCGCAGTCCCGGCACATTTGGTGTATGGCGTTCACGGTTTTCCAGTTGCGGGTTGTGGTGACCACGGCGAGTGCTTTCTCCCAGGGAACTTTCCACAGGCTGCTTGCGGAGAATCCGTTCGGCAAATAGAAGAAGATTTCCTTGCCTACACACTGCGATCGGTCGGGAGCGACGGTGAACTCGGCTAGTTTCTTCAGGGCTGGATTTGCGGGAGCGCCCGAAAGAAAGGCGACATGAAGTTTCTCGTGGTCAATGCCTCGTTGCGTCAAAAAGGGGTTAGCAGCAATGGTCTCGCCCAACTCAGCGCTCGTTCTCACAATCACCGGGGCAGAAAAGCCAAAGTCGCTGACAATCCTGGCTTCGATCTTTTTTCCTAGCGCGACGGACGAAGCCCTGCCAGCCTTGAACACTATGTTTCCACTCTGGATATAGGTCTTCACCTGTTCGAAGCCCAAGCCTTCAAACGACTTTCGCAGGTCGTCCATCTTGATTCGCTTGTGTCCTCCAACGTTGATTCCGCGAAGCACTGAAATGTAAATAGGCATAAATCAGCAAGTCCCGCTTACGAGTCTTCCCTCGCTTCGGATCATGGATAGGAAATCTTACCGAGCACGGCTGCGCGTTCCGCCCCGGTCGCCGACGGAACGTTTGACGCCTGTCGATGACAGGTTTCATGCGCCAGAACGGCAAAGGCCACGGCTTCTTTCGCCGCCGATGGCACGCCAAATTCGTCGGACAGTCGCAGCCGCAATCCAAGCGGCGCGAGTTCGCGGGTCAACATCGCGACCAGAGTAGAATTGTTCGCTCCTCCTCCGGAAAGAATCATTTCCTGAAATGTCCGCCTCGGTGCCGACCCTGAGTTCTCGACCGCGAACCGCCGCACCGCATCTGCGATCGACTTCGCGGTCAGCGCCGTGGCCGTCGCTACAGCATCTTGTTTTTTGCGGCGCCCGCAGCTGCGCAGAAACTCGCGCACAAACTCCCGGCCAAATTCTTCCCGCCCCGCGGTTTTGGGAGGTGTTCTCTTGAAGAAAGCCCGTTGCAATAGTTTGCTGATGACGAACTGAAGCACCTTTCCGGAAGCTGCGATCTTCCCCCCGCGATCGAATGGTTGGCCGAAGAATTTCTCGGTGACCGCATCGATTACCATGTTACCCGGCCCGGTATCGAACGCGACCACATCGCTTGCCGCCGCGCCCGCCGGAATTACTGTCATATTCGCAATGCCGCCGATGTTTTGCACGATCCTCCCGAGGCGCGCATCACGAAACAGCTGATAGTCGAGAAACGGAACCAGCGGTGCGCCCTTGCCTCCAGCCGCCATGTCCGCGGGACGAAAATCCGAAACCACCGGCACACCTACTCTTGCGGCGACAATCGCCGCCTCGCCCGTCTGCCAGGTCGCGGCGACTTTGCGCCCAAGAAAGAGCTGAGGCTCGCCTTGATGATAAAGCGTTTGTCCGTGACAGCCCACGAGATCCGCCTTGACGTGGAACCGCCGCTCGGTGGCCAGCACCGCGTCGGAATAAAGTTCGCCCAGCAGGAAATTCAGCCGGGCCAGATCGGCCACGCTGGCGCGCGAAGCATTCATGGCGGCCAGCACAGCAGCCCGAACCTGCTTCGGATAAGAGTACTCAGCGCGTCCGAGCAATTCGATGTAGCGCGGGCGCTCTCGCCCGCGACTGCCGCCGGCCGTGTGGGATTCTCCCTGGGAGCCCAACTCTCGCCGTCCTTTGATTCGCACCAAAGCCACGTTAATGCCGTCAGCAGACGTCCCGCTCATCACCCCGGCCACAACCATGTCTTTGTTCGTCATGTTCGCCGGGTCCTTGCATTCTCCTCGCGACTCAGAGCTTCCAGCCGCAATTGCTCGCTGAATTCCCAGAGCTTGCGAGACAGCTGTTCGCCGGTTACTGCAGACGGCGACTTCCTGCGACGTAATATCTTCACAGACTTCTTCTTGAAGGCCAGTACACGCCGCACCGACTCTTCGACACGCCGGGCGAATTTGGGCTCGCGTTCTACGGTCTTCACCAATTCTTCGAATGCATTCTCGATATAGTCTTCCCGATGGCAGATAAGGCACAAGTCTCCGCCAGCCCGAACGAATTCAACTGCGCCTCGTCTCGCCGAAGCTGCCGAAAGCACTGCGCCCATTTCCAGGTCGTCTGACACAACAAGATTGCGATATCCGATGCGCGTGCGCAAGATGCCGGAAATCCAAAGCTTCGAGAGCGACGCCGGAGTGCGATCCTTCGTGACCAGCGGATACGCCGCGTGAGAAATCATCACCAACGGCATCTGCGCCCGGAGCGTCCTGTAAGGAAGTAGGTCTTCGGCCCAAAGTTTCTTCAATGGCTTATCGATTACTGGCAGTTCGTGATGGCTGTCGAGTGTGCCCTCGCCGAGGCCAGGAAAGTGCTTGCCGCAGCCCAGCACTCCTGCGGCCCGCAGTCCCGCGAGAAACTCGCGCGCGTAGTCAATCGTCTCGCGTGGATTCGTCGAAACGGAACGTGAACTCAGCACGCCGCGCGAAGCTTCCAATGCCAGATCGAGCACAGGAGCGAAGTCAACGTTGAATCCCAGGGCGCGGCAGTTCTCTCCGATCACCCGGCCATGTTCGCAGAAGAGTCTCCGATTGCCGGTAGCGAATACTTCCTCCGCGGAAGGTGCCGGACCGAGCACATCGCGAAAGCGGTCGACGCGGCCGCCTTCGAGATCGACACAGGTAAACAACGGTGTCGAAACGCACTCCTGACAATCGCGTAGCAGCTGCCACGTTTGCTCGGCACTCTTTATATTGCGAGCAAACAGGATCACTCCCGCCGGCTGCAGCCGCGTGAGCAGAGAACCGAGGTGCGGCGTCATTTCCGTGTCGTCGAAGCCGACGATCAGAAGCTGGCCGATCTGATTCTGGACCTTCACGAAGTGGGGTTCTCTCGATCAGATGGAGGACGCTGATGAATAGGAGAGTCAAGCCATTTCACGATAACAAAGATCACTATGATCGCAGCCAACGCGGTGAGCATCTCTCCGCCGAGCGCAGCGACGCGCTGCAAGCCACGGGGCGCGCCAGCGAGCCAAAGGGCGGCGCGAACTGCAGGTTGAGTGCCAGCCATGGCGAAGGCTAGTCTTAACGGCATTGCTTTAAACTGGAAGATGCCAACGACCCAGAAGGTCGCGGCCACGACCAGAATGAGCGACCGGCCTGGAAGCCGGCCGGGTTGTGCGAGCATCAAAATGAGATTCCAGATCGACAAGATTGCGAGGCAAATGACGGCTGCAAGCATAAAGCCGACTTTCGCGTTCATCATTCGATCGCTGTTAGTTCCGGTCTCGAACATGGGACTCTTCCTGATGCCGCTTAGTTTGTTGGTGTCCTATTCAACCTGCCTCTTCAGTTCCGCCAGCAAATTCAAAGCACCCAGCGGCGTAAGCCGGTTCAGGTCCACCTCGCGTATCTTATCCAGCACGGGCTGCGATAGTGGAGTGAAGATGGTCAACTGTGTTGCCGGCGGCGAAGCTCCCGGGGAGAGATGCCCCGTCGCCAGTCGCTCGACAGATTCATGCTCGGCCAGCACTTCGCGCGCCCTCGTAATCACTTCGTTCGGCAACCCCGCCAGCTTGGCGACTTCGATGCCGTAGCTGCGGTCGGCAGCGCCCGGCTCAACTTTGCGCAAGAATGCTATGCCGCTCCCAGTTTCTTTCACTGAGACGTGATAATTCTTCACTCCGGCAAGTTGTTCGGCCAATTCCGTCAGCTCGAAATAATGCGTAGCAAATAGGGTCTTGGCCCGGACTCGCGCGTGCAGATATTCGATGGCTGCCCAGGCAATCGCGAGCCCATCGTAAGTCGAAGTGCCTCGGCCCACTTCATCCAGCAGAATCAGCGACCTCGCGGTCGCCGTATGCAGAATCGCCGCCGTCTCTGTCATCTCGACCATAAACGTCGAACGACCCCGCGCCAGGTTGTCGCTGGCGCCGATACGAGTGAAAACGCGGTCGACTACGCTGAGCCGTACCGAGCGCGCCGGAACGAACGAACCCATCTGCGCCAGAATCACAATCAGCGCCGTCTGCCGTAAATAAGTGGACTTGCCTCCCATGTTCGGCCCGGTCAGCAGCAGAATCGTGTGCGAGGACGAATTCAGGTAAAGATCGTTGGGCACGAAGCGCTCGTTGCCGCCGGCCATTTCCTGCTGCTCGATCACGGGATGCCGCCCCTCGACGATCTCCAGATCGCCCACGTCTTCTTGTGCCGGAGCTTTGCCTGTCGGAGAGACAAATTGCGGCCGGCAGTAATTGCCCAGCGCCGCGGTGTGTGCCAACGAAGCGAGTACATCTACTTCCGCAAGTGCCAATGCCGTTTGCCGGATGCGCTTCGCTTCGGACGCGATCGCCGTACGAAGGTCCGTGAACAACCGCCGTTCGATCTCGACAATCTTTTCCTGAGCATCGAGAATCTTGGCTTCGTATTCTTTCAACTCGGGAGTGGTGAAGCGCTCGGCGCCTACCAAAGTCTGCTTGCGTTCATAATCCTGAGGCACCAGATGCAGGTTCGACTTCGAAACCTCAATGTAATAACCAAAGATTGAATTGAACTTGACTTTCAGCGAGCTGATCCCGGTCCGCCCGCGTTCCCGCTGCTCAATCTGTGCCAGCACCTGTTTGCTGTTCCGCGAGAGTTCGCGCAACTCATCCAGATCACTCTCCACGCCCGCCGCAATCACACCGCCATCGGCGAAGCTCAACGGAGGCTCCGGCACAATGGTTTTCTCGATGCGGTCGCGCAGGTCACCGAGTTCGTCGAGCGAGCCGTGCAAAATGTTCAACCGCTGCGCACCAAGCTGCCCCACAGCAGCCTTGATTCCCGGAATCTTCGCCAGCGAGGCCGCCAACGCCAACACGTCCCGCGGATTTGCTGCTTCCAGTGTGACGCGGCTCAAAAGCCGCTCCAGGTCGAGCACGCCGTCAAGCGCGCGGCGTAACTCTTCGCGTGCAATAGTGTCCTTTACCCCCGCTTCCACGGCATCGAGGCGTGCATTGATTTCAGTCAAATCGAGCGAAGGCCGCAGCAACCAGGCCCGCAACAAGCGCTTGCCCATGGGTGTGACCGCTGCGTCGATCGAGCGAAAAAGAGTAACGCCCGCATCCGTTCCGGCGAAAAGCGGTTCAATCAACTCAAGATTCCGGACCGTGACCGCGTCCAGCACCAGACAGTTCTGGCGCTCGTACCAGCCGATGCGGTCCACATGATCGAGTGACCCACGCTGCGTCGATCGCACATAGTAGAGGATGGCCCCAGCAGCGGCCGCAGCGGCCGTCCGTCCCGCCAGCCCAAACCCCTCAAGTGACAGCACTCCAAAATGATTCTCCAGCAGCGGGATGGCATGATCGGGTGCGAAGATCCAATCATCTAGTGGAGTCTCAGCACACGTAGCCCCTAGTGCCCGAGGTTGCGGTGCTTGTGTGGGCGGTGGCTGCGTAGGCAAGGCGCGGATGGTTCTCGTGTCAAACTTAGCCTCAAACAAGGGAGCCGCCAACCCGTACAACAATTCCTTCGGCCGCAGTTGCTCGAGTTCTTCCTGCACCCGCCGCAATGCGTTCTCACCGGAAAATTCGGTAGCACGAAACTCCCCAGTGGAAAGATCCAGTGCAGCAAAGCCTACGCGCTCTCCTACCTGAGCCAGCGCCGCAAGAAAATTATTCTCCTCTGATCCAAGTAGCGAGTCCGCGGCCGTTCCCGGCGTCACCACGCGCGTCACTTCGCGCCGCACGAGTTTCTTAGCGAGCCGTGGGTCCTCCATTTGCTCGCAGATCGCTACCTTAAACCCTTTGCGGATGAGCTTGCCAATGTAGCCTTCCGCAGCGTGGTGCGGCACTCCACACATGGGCACCGCGATACCTTTCTCCTTGTTGCGCGAGGTGAGCGTGATCTGCAGCTCTTTAGAAGCGAGAATCGCATCGTCAAAAAAAAGCTCGTAGAAGTCTCCCAGGCGGAAAAACAGTAGTGCGGTGGGATGCTCTTTCTTGACGGCGGCGTATTGCCGCATTAGCGGAGTGGACGGCTCAGTCATCGTTTCAGCGGGCTTGGCGCGGATTATAACAAAGCTCTATCGTGACTTTTTGTGACGGTTGCACGCAGCTTGAAATAAAGATGGCAGTTGACTCAACTATTCCCACGGTGTTTACCTAATGCATGGAACTCCGCAAAGATCCCATCACTCGCTCCTGGGTCATGACGGGCGATGACCCAGCCGAAAGCACGCCGCGTCCGCAAACTTCGTGCCGTTTTTGCCCGGATTCGCCCGAGGCCACGCAGATCATTTCCGCCATTCCCAGCGCTGCGGGCTGGTCGGCGCGGTCCATGGTCCATCCCGCTCCGCTCTACCACATCGAAGGTGAGCCCGGCCGCCGTGGCGACGGCATTTATGACCGTATGAATTCGGTCGGCGCTCACGAAGTGCTAGTCGAGAACCCCCGGCATGACCGCCAGCTCTGGAGTGCCAGCGACGATGAAATCGGAATGTTCCTGCGCCTCGCCGCCGAACGCATCCTCGATCTCAAGCGCGACCCGCGCATCAAGTACGTCAGTCTCTACAAGGACTACGGCCCCAATGCCGGCCAGGAATTCAGCCACCCTACCTCGCAGCTTACCGCCACCATGTTCGTTCCCCGGCGCGTGCTTTACGAGTTGCGGGCAGGACGCGAATACTTTACGGAAAAAGAGCGCTGTGTTTTCTGCGACATTCTCAACCAGGAGGAGCGTCAGGCCTCACGCGTAATCGAAGCCCGCGGCGATTATGTTGCGCTCGGGCCCTACGCTCCCCGCGTCCCTTACGAAAGCTGGATTCTGCCTCGCAACCACGATGCTTCTTTCGAGCGCACGGGATTGTCGAAGCCGGGATTGCGGACCAATCTCGCGGCACTTCTTCGCCGCACCCTGCAGCGCATCCGCACCGTCACGGAAGGTTTTCACCTGGTGCTGCATACCTCGCCCAACAGCCTGCATCCCTCGAAAACGCTGGGCTATTGGAAGACGATTGACGACGACTACCACTGGCACATCGAGATCATGCCAGTCCTTGCCGCCAAAGCCCGCTCCTACACTTTCAAGGAGGTTTATTATTCGCCGGTGAGTTCCGAGACCGCAGTCAAGCAACTGCGGGAGGCGAAGATCGATGGCTGAGGCATGTGCCGCGTCGCGTCTTTGACCGAAGACGTTTGCAAAGTCCAACAGGAACTTAGGAGACCAGGTTGAGAAACACGCTCTGCATCGTGTTGTTGCTTGCGGCGGCATGCGTTGCTCAGACTGCCAGCAGTCCATCGGCAAACGCTCCCTCGAGGGAGAAACAGAAAGTCCTCTGGCAAAAGCTGGAGTCGACGATTCACGATGTCGACCAGGACCTCGACGGAGCAATGGGCGTGGCCATCGAGGACCTCACTACCGGCGACCAGTTCTTCCTGCACGAGAATGAAGTCTTCGCCCAGGCGAGCTCGATCAAGATCACGGTGCTGGCCAATCTTTATCTACAGGCTCAGCAAGGCAAGCTGAAGCTCACTGATCTCTACACCGTGCAATCCTCCGATCTCGTCGCCGATAGCGACATCATGGGCGGGCTCACGCCCGGCGTCACCCGCATAACCCTTCGCGATCTTGCCACCATGATGGTCGCGGTAAGTGACAACTCTGCAGCGAATGTGCTCATCGACCGCGTGGGCATGGCGAACGTCAACACCATGCTCGATTCCCTCGGCCTGGCGCACACTCGCCTCCGCCGCAAGATGATGGATCTAGACGCTGCCAAGCAAGGCCGCGAAAATATTTCTACGCCGCGCGAAATGATGGCTCTACTGGAAGCCATCTATAGGGGAAAGCTGCTCGACAAAGAATCGACCGCCGACTTCTTCAAGGTCCTGAGTACGAACAAGGATTCTTGGATTCCCCGCGACCTCCCGGCCGATGTGAAGATCGCCAACAAACCGGGCTCGCTTGAAGCTGTCCGCAACGATTCCGGCATCGTCTTCGTCGAAGGCCGTCCTTATGTGATTTGCGTAATGACCGCGTTTCTGGCCAACGAGCGCGACGGCGAACAGGCTATCGGCAAGATTTCCCTTGCCGCCTGGCGCATGTTCGACCGTCTCAGCCGCGCCTCGGAATACGGCCGTGTCGTCTCACCGGGCAACGGCGCCCGTTGATCTCCGTGGAGATGTTGCGATGAAGGTTCCCTCGCGGCAAATGGCGGTCTAAGGCCGTCCTCCGGCCCGGCGCAATAGACGAATCACCTCGACATTCTTTCGAAACTGCGCCCAGGTCAGGGGGGTGTAGCCGGTTCGGCTGCGCAGGTTCACATCCGCGCCGGCCGCCAGAAGCGCCTTAACTACGTCCGGGTTCGCCTTGGGATTTCGGCAGGCGAGGATCAACGCTGTTTGCCCGCTCTGATCCAAACTATTTACGCCTGGCGAATTTACGCCCGCGCTCATGTTGGCCCCCGTTGCCGCCGCCAGCAACTGCTGCACTGCCCTCAAATCCTCCCGTGCCGCCGACCGCATCAGATCGGTTTCATCAGGATCGTCAAGAGTTTCCCCACCGCTTCCCAGTTCAATGGGCCAGGCGATCGGAATGACCCGGACCACCTTGATGCCGATATCCCCGTTCATCTTCTGAAAATCGTTAAGCTTGAAGTAGCCTTTCAACACAGGTTGAATCTGTATCCCAATTGTCGATTGCCATGCCTGACTTCCTACCGTTCGCGAGACCCCCGCGGCCTCGTCCCACATTTGCAACCGGAACACGTTGAAGCCGTCGGCCAGATTCCACTCAAAGTGCGCATCCAGATCGCGAGTGAAGCCGGCGGGGCTAATCCACACGACTGTGCAGCCCACCAGCAATGCCGCCGCGATGTAGGGCCATACTCGCCGGCCAGCGATGCGAGATACCACCGCCGCCACCAACCCGATCAAGGCTAACGCTTCAATCAAAAAGCCCGCTGCGATGAGCGTTTCACCAGCAATGTTCCACCAGCGCAGCCGCCGGTCGAGAAAGCCGCCCTCGTCAAAATGCCAGTAAGGATTGAGATAAAGAACCACCAGGCCAGCGACAAATAACAGAGCCCCAGCCTCCAGGCCCGTGATTGCCCAGGTGGAGCGGCGGATGTGCTTGGCGGTAGGAGTAAGCATCAATGTCTGCCGGCGTCGTGCAGACCATCAAGAAGAGTATAGACACTGCGCGTGAGGCTGGGAATCAAAGCCGATACTACCAAGTACGCCGTGAAGGGAACGGCGAAGGGTATTTATTGCGCCCCCGCAACCTTCGCGTGGAAGACTTGCCCGCGCTCGCGCAGAAGGTGCTCGGCTGCCTTGGCCTCCACCGGAGCGGAGAACAGACGTCCTTACCCCAGTTCGCACCCCAGCTGCTGCAGGTATTCGAGCTGTCGGCTGGATTCAATACCCTCGGCGATCGCCTTCAGCTTCAATTTGTGCGCCAGCAGAATGATCAACTCCACCGTGTCACGCATGCCATGGTCACCGAGCATTCCGGCGATCAGGGAGTGGTCGATCTTCAACGCTTCAATGGAGAACTGCCGCAGCCCGCTCAGGGAGGAATTGCCCGTCCCAAAGTCATCCAGGATCACGCCGACGCGGAGTTGCTTGAGGTGCGAGAGCACCGTCGCCGTTAACTTTGCATCCGCTGCGCCACACTTTCCGTCAGCTCGAGATGCAGCCACGATGGTTCGATCCCAGTCTGCCGCAGAGTTTTTTCCAGGCCGGCAACAAACTGGACGTCCGCTAATTGCCGGGCTGAGACATTCACGCTGACGGGCGGCGTCGGGGAATTTTCAGTCCCAGTCTTACTGCCGCGGGCGGTATCCCAGTCGCGCAACTGCTGGCATGCCTCCAGAATCAGCCACTGACCAACCGAAACCAGCAGCCCCGTGTCCTCCGCCGCGGCCAAGAATTTGTCAGGTGAAATCAAGCCCTGCTCGGGATGCTGCCAGCGCAACAGCGTCTCAAATGTGGCGATCTGCCTGGTTTCGAGTTGCACGATGGGCTGGTAGAGCACACGAAACTGGCGCTTCCCGATCGCCTCTCGCAACTCCGATTCCAGTTTCAGCCGGTTGACGGCGCGCGTGTGCACAGCCTCATCAAATACTTCGCAGCGGGAGCATCCCATCGCTTTGGCGCGGCGCATGGCAACGTCGGCATCCCCCGGGAGATCCTCGGCGCGCTCATGCGTTGACTTACTCAAAGCGATGCCAAAACTCGCCGACGTGCGCACCTCGCGCCCTTCGACCAGAAAAGGTTGAGCCAGAACTGAGAGAATCCGCTCCGCGACTTTCATCGCTTACTCGGATCACTCACCTCTTCGAGCAGGATGGTGAATTCATCCCCATCCATGCGGGAAAGCACCGCGTCCATCATGGGAAACTCGAACTGCGGCCGGGAAACCATATCGTCATGCCTCAAGCACCCAGCGAGGCGTCGTCCGATTTCACCGAGCGCCGAATCGCCCACCGCGGGACCGAGTGTGTCGTTGAACACTTTGAAGCCATCGAGGTCGACAAACAACACCGCGTGCTGGCGATCCGGATAGCGCCGCGCCCGGGCAAACAAGTGCTGCAGGCGATCCAGGAACAGACGGCGGTTGGGCAACCCGGTAAGAGCATCATGAAAGGAGCTGTGCTCGAGTTGCTCTTCCGCCCGCTTGCGCTCGGTCACGTCGCGATTCACGATGACCAGCTTGACGACATCGCCCTTCTCGTTCCGGATGGTGCTGGCCATCGATTCGAGCACCCGCCAGGTGCCGTCTTTGTGGCGGATGCGGTACTCCAGTTTTCTGCCGACTCCGGTGCTGCGCGCCTCGCGGGCCGCCTCGAGCACTTTGAAATGATCCTCTTGATGGATCTGCTCAAAAGAGGAAGTCTCAGAGAGCTCTGCCGCGGAATAACCCAGGATTCTCTTATATGCGGGACTGTTGTAGAGCCGCCGACCCTTCACGTCCACTAGCGCAATCATGTCGGCCGCGTTCTCGGTGACGATCTTAAACAACTCTTCGCGCTCCTTCGACTCCCGCCGAGCCAGGTACATGCGGAACTAGTGGTAAATCACCAGGATGCCGAGCGCACCGAGAGCGATCCAATTCCATTGCACCATGGTTTTACCTGGGCTGAAAGCCTGGGTTGAAAGGAAGATTGTCCGAGGCGACCTTCAAGGAGGCTATCGGCAAAAACAGGCAGGATGATTAGCCGGCTGCGCCCGCTGTCTAGGGATTCACTACAATCTTCCCGAACATCTGGCTCTTCTCCAGGTACTCATGCGCCGCTCGCAACTCGCTGAGGGGAGACACGCGGTCGACCACCGGCTTCAGGCGACCGGCGAACACGTGCCGCAGCACCTCATGCAGTTCGCCCATGGTTCCCATGTAGGAGCCGAGGAGCGTCAACTGCCGGGCAAACAGATGCCGCAAGTCAAGCGCAACGTTCGGCCCGGTGGTCGCCCCGCAAGTCACCAGCGTGCCGGCATTCTTGAGAGACTTCACGCTCTCATCCCAGGTCGCGGCGCCTACATGCTCGACCACGATGTCGACGCCTTCTTTATTCGTGATCTTCCGCACTTCTTCGGATATCTTCTGCTGATGGTGGTTGATTCCGAAGTCGGCGCCCAATTCGCGGCCCTTGGCCAGCTTCGATTCGTCGCCCGCAGTGGTAATCACGCGGCAGTGAAAGAATTTAGCAATCTGTATGGCGGCGATGCCGACGCCGGAACTTGCCCCGAGCACCAGTACGGTCTGTCCCGGACGAATGCCGGCTCGGCCCACGAGCATGTGCCACGCAGTCAGAAAAACCAGCGGCACACTCGCCGCCTGATTGAAATCGAGCGAGTCGGGAATCGGGATCACATTTGCCGGTGGGGCCGCAATCAGCTCACAGTTGCCTCCATCTACACCATTTCCCAATGCGGTAAATGCGCGGCACTGATTCTGCAGTCCGGCAACACACATCTCGCAGTGTCCGCAGTAATGCATGGGTGCCAGGAGCACGCGCTGACCGGGCTTGAATCCGCCAACATACTCGCCCAACTCGACCACTTCCCCCGCAATGTCGCTGCCGAGAATGTGCGGCAGCTTCACGCCTGGCAGCCCTTTGCGCACCCACACATCCAGATGATTCAGTGCACACGCCCGCACTCGAACCAGCACCTGATCCTTGCGCGGCCGCGGATCGGGCACATCTTCATAAGTCAAGACCTCCGGCCCACCGAATTGATGAATGCGGACTCCTTTCATAAAGGTGTTCTCCCAAAAGCCTGAAAGTAACACAAAATGGCGTGAGTTTGACTCTCCCCTATTAACCGACTGATAATCAGACCTACAAGCCTTTTCCAGCCTATGGACGTCTACGAGCAAATCGTGCAGCTCCGGCGCGACGGACGCCGCGGCGCCGTCGCTACCATCGTGAACGTGCGTGGCTCGATCCCTTCGTTCAAGACCGCGAAGATGTTGGTGCGCGACGACGGATCGATAGTCGGAACCATCGGCGGGGGTTGCGTGGAAGCCGACGTGTGGCAAGCGGCGCGAGAAGTCATGGAATCGGAAAAGCCCCGCACCCTTACTTTCGACTTGAATCAGGATCCGAAGTACGACACCGGCCTGGTCTGCGGGGGCACACTTGAAGTTTTCATTGAGCCGGTATTACCTCCAGCATTACTTTATGTTTTCGGCGCAGGTCACGTAAGCATAAACCTTTGCCAGGTCGCAGC
>Ga0209420_1000394_pt1 | contig 23886 bp, 16 predicted proteins | sample BlaSpr_A8_OM1_O1_FD_187972 | JGI IMG/M metagenome (GOLD analysis project Ga0209420, IMG submission 187972) | Forest soil microbial communities from Thunder Bay, Ontario, Canada - Black Spruce, Ontario site 2_A8_OM1_O1 (SPAdes) (version 2) | ecosystem: Environmental > Terrestrial > Soil > Boreal...
GGTAGTTCCGCGCCCGACCTCCGAATCGAATTCTATCCGACCATTGTGCAACTGCACAAATCGAAACGTATTAGCGAGTCCTATTCCAGTACCTCCCTGTCTGGTGGTAAAAAACAGTTGAAAAATCTTCTTTTGATCCTCCGCCGAGATACCTTTACCGGAATCCGCCACAGCGATAATCGCAGAATCGCCGCTGCGGCGAAGGCTGAGCGTGATGCGTCCGCCGGGACTCGTAAATTCGCAAGCATTTAGCAGTAAGTTCAGCACCGCTTGATGCATCAGCTGACTATCCACGAGGGTGGAAGGAAATTCTGAAGGCAAATCCACGCGCAACTCCACGCCCGCTTGAGCGATCGCGGGGCGGGCCGCATCCAACACCTCGTCCAGCAATAAACGAAGATCTGTTTCTTCCAGTTTAAATTCCAGCGGCTTGGTGAAGTTGAGGAAGGTCTTCACCGCGCGATCCAGGCGGTCGATTTCGCTGTCCAGCATCTTCACGGCTTGCTGCGCTTCGGGCTCGACCGGCATGTTGCCCTTCAGAACTTCAAGCCAGAGCCGCATTGAGTTCAGAGGATTTTTCACCTCATGCGCCACACCCGCGGTTACACGCCCCAGAGCCGCGAGACGCTCAGAGACTTGCAGTTGGTTTCCAATGCGCTCGATGGATTCAACGTCGCGCAAGGTAACCAGCGTGCCCATGCGAACTCCGTGCTCGCGGATCCCTTGAGCGCTCAGACCTACTCTCTGCGCTCCATTGGCGGCTTCCAACATCACTTCTACGCTTTCTACCGGGATGATTTCGTCTCCCTCGACGCCCAGCGCGTGGCGAATCGGATTTCCCGGCGGGAAAATCTCGCTGACGCGGCAGCCTCGAAGATCTTCAGGACGTCTGCTGAGGAAATTCTCAACCGACGGGCTTACCAAGACGGCGCGACCGCTAGCGTTAAAAAGTAACAATCCATCTTCCAGGCCACTCATGACCTGGTCTAGATTTTCGCGTAAGGTGCTGAAAATCTCCCGCACATCGCGGAGCTGTTTTCCGATGCCCACGATTTTTGTGCTGACCGCGCCGAGTTCGTCGCCGCGCTCGACAGGCTCAAGGTCGAATTCGCCGGCCGAGATGCGGTCCAATTGAGCCGAAATGCGATCAATGGGCGCGAGTGATACACGGCTAACCACGAAAGCAAGCATGGTGGACAGCAAAACCGAGGCCAGCGCGTACCATCCTGCGGATTCCAGTAACGAAGTAATTTCGTTGCGAATCAATGTGGAAGAGAGACCGATACGGATGTCGCCAAATGGTCCGGGGCCTAGATTAAAGGGCAGAGAATCTTCGAAAACTTGGGGTGGACCGTAAAGTGTGCGAAGTTGCTGGAAAAACCCTCCGCGGACTAGCGTATTGACCGGGGGTCTGGCTGGAACTTTTTCTCCGCGGAGTGCTGCATCACTGGAAACCAGGACAATGCCGTTGCGGTCGCTGATCGTAATTTCGTAAATCGTTGGCGAGTACCCCACCGCAGATTCGATCACCGAATTCAGCGAGCTGCTATTGTCGAATGTTCTGCGCGCGTATTCCCGCAAGTCATCCGGACTCAACGAAGCCGGAGAATCGCCGCGTTCCGAGGCATCCGCTAAAGCATTCTGGCACGCCAGAAATACCTGTTGTGCGATAAAACGCGCACGATCGTCCGCCTGGCGCAGTGTTTGGCGCGTGAGCCTCGCGATATACAGACCGGAAACGGCGGTGACGACCGCTAGTACCAAGAGCGAGATCGCCAGCGTGAATTTAGTTTTCAGGCTGAGACGCATTGACCCGCCCCGCCTCGTATTCTTTCAATTTGTTATGAAGTGTCTTCAGACTAATGCCCAGTAATTCAGCCGCGCGGGTCTTGTTTTGATTCGTAGCGTTGAGCGTCTGAAGAATGAGCTCGCGCTCGGCGGCGTCGACGGTTGTTCCGACAGGAAAACGAAGTGCGCCTAGTCCCGAACTGGTGGTAGCCGGAGTTCGCCCGAAATCGGAAGCAAGATGTTGACGCGATACGGTCCCCCGGTCGGAGGCGATTGCAGCACGCTCCAGCACATTGCGCAACTCGCGAACATTCCCGGGCCATGGATAGGATTTGAAGAGGTCCATCACATCGCTACCCACGCCGGTAACTTTTTTATGATGCTTCGCAGAAATATCGGCCAATAAATGGTCCACGAGCTGAGGCAGATCTTCTTTGTGTTCCCTCATCGGCGGTAGATGGATGTGAAAAACATTCAAGCGGAAGTATAGGTCCTGGCGCAGATGGCCGTCTGCCACCGCTTCTTCTGGATTTTTGTTCGTTGCAGCGAGAACGCGAACGTCCACCGGCGTTTCCACCTTGCTGCCGAGCCTACGAACCCTGCGGTCTTCAAGAACGCGCAGCAGCTTGGCCTGAGTCTGCGCTGGCATTTCGCCAATTTCGTCAAGCAATAACGTGCCGCCATCGGCGAGTTCGAAACATCCGATGCGGCGCTCGGCAGCGCCGGTGAATGCTCCCTTTTCATGGCCAAAGATTTCACTTTCCATCAACGATTCAGGAATCGCCGAGCAATTGATGGCGACGAAGGGACGCTCTGCGCGAGGAGAAAGCATGTGGATCGAGCGCGCCACCATTTCTTTTCCTGAACCGGTTTCGCCTGTAATAAGAACCGAAGCAGTGGAAGGCGCCGCCATTTCCACTTGGCGCATCACGTCCTGCATTGCTGGCGAAGTGCCGACTAAGACCCCCAGCTTTCCCGCGCTTCGCAGATCGCGCGTCAACGCCGCCACCGCCTGTTGGTCGCGCACCTTGCCGAAAGCGCGATCCAGCAGCGCTCGCAGAACCGGCGGCTTCAGAGGCTTTTCAATGTACCAATACGCGCCGGCTTCAATGGCCTGGACCACGCGCTCGTCGCTGCCGCGTCCAGTAATAATGATCACGGGGATACGCTGGATTTCTTCGCCCAGGTGAGTCAACAAATCCAGGCCGTTCATGCCCGGAAGCTCGACGTCCAATAAAATCACGCTCGGCTGGAAATCTTGAAATTTGGCCAGTGCTTCTTCGCCGCTGGCCACGCCCAAAACTTCGAAGTTCCACCGGCGAAGGAGGGCCTCGTAGCCTTTGCGAGCGTTGTCCTCGTCCTCAACAATCAGTATGCGTGGAAGGGATGGCTTCTCGGGTGGCATCTAGAACTGAATCTACCAGCAGTCCGACGTAAATCCAAGAAGCACCGGCCTAATATCCATCTTCATTTTCGCGTGCCAGCCGAGGGGAAATGAGGATTTAAGCTCGCTTGAGGCGGAGAGCCCGTTCGAGCACCAACTCGAGCTTGGTATTCTCCTCCAGTGTCAATTCCTGGCCGATGCCTGAGGTGACCATAAACGCAGCGGCGGCGCCCATGGCCGCTCCCATCGCCGCATCTTTGTTATCGTGAGCGGCCATTCCAACCGACGCGCCCGCGAGTGCGCCTGCGGCTGCGGCTTCCGCCTCCGTCTGGTGATTGCTAGAAGTTGCTTCGATCTCGCCTTCATGTTCGTACAACACTCGAATGGAATGAATGCCCGGAGTACCGATTAACTCCGCTATAAGCGGAACCCAGCCGTTCTGCGTGTGTATCTCATCGAACGCAAGCCACAACTTGGCGCGTCCGGTCTTGCCCGCAGAAACAACTTTGTCGAGGTGGCCGCGAACTTCTGCGCCGGCGGGCAGAATCGTTCCGTCTGCCGAAACGATTTCCTCAAGCGTTCGAGCGGTAAACTGCTTACCGCGCTTATCATCCTTGGTACTCAACTTGTCGTGAAGAGCCACCAAAAAGCGCGTCCCGGCGTGAACTTCATAGGGCGCGACGTTCGGGTTTTGCGAGCCGGAATCTTGCGCTTGAGCTTGTACGGATAAACCAAGCGAACACAAAAGAATTGACATGGCCAGAAGTTGCATTCTGCGTGACATGAAAACCTCCCACTTTAATCTCACCCTTCGGCTTGAAAGAAATAGCCCGCTTCTATCAGATGGCCCCTGCGGCTAGCCGAGTGGCCTGACGATATACGGAGATTACCGGGAAACAAACCCTTCGGATACGAAGAAGTTGCAAAAAATAGTTTTGGAAGCGCTAGCGCTGAATTATACTCGTCCCGCTTTCGCGATCTGCTCCTGGCGGGTCGCCGCCAACTTGTCAGGTCCCGGCGTCAAAATCTGCGGGTGCATGTAACTTCCCTAAATATGCCGCGGTCTTGGATTGCAGCTTTCGCGCCAGGTTAAGAAAAGTTCGATGCACCCGAAGTAAGGAGGGGTCATGAGATTCAGAGCCGGTGCAACAATTTTATTTTTATCAGCTCTTCTCCTTATTTCGAATCGAACCTTGGCTGACGACAATAAACCGAAGGATAAAGACGCCGCTACACCCACCGCTTCTGCAAACGACCCGAACTCGAAGAAATCGGACGACACTACAAATGCTAGTGCTTCTTCTGCCCCTGGTAGCCCGGCTGCACAACCTGCACCGTTAGCACCAAGCGCTTCCAACAACGCGCCCTCGGACGATCAGCCGCACAAGTGGGTTCCGATGCCCGCCTTGGATGGCACTCCTGGGCTTTTTACTCTAGGAACCGGCGATACTCTTCCCAAGGGCGGGTTCGACATCGTCGCTGGCGTGAATAAAATTTCCCGAATGCCAGGTGATATCACCGTCTTGCAAGTAATTCCTTCGTTCGGAGTGGGACTCACGAATTGGTTTACGGTATTCCTCTCCATCGATGCCGATGAGCACATTCACGTGGACCAGCCAAGCCTGCTGAGTCTGAATTCCACAAATGGCTTGCAATACCGGAATACCATTTATAACTCGTTTCTCCCCTGCACAGGCTGCGCCCCCGCTTACGTGGAGGATTATCCCTTCGCTTCGCACAATGGTGGCGGGATCGGCGAAATAGATTTGGGATTTAAAATCGGACTGCTCTCCGAGCGGCGGGGCAAGCCCTTCAGCCTCTCCATTCGCAACGATTTCTACATCCCCACACAGACAGGATTTTCCACGTTGCTATCGAATCAAGTGCAGTCCGGAATGTTCAACTACGGAATCGGACTAGAGGCCAGCAAGAACCTGTTCCACCACAGCATCCTGGCAACAATCAATTGGGCTTATCGCTTCACGCGTGAATCGGATTACACCGTGGTCTTTAATGGCACGCCAACGCCTTCGGTCCTGAAATTAGCGGACCAGATGCCCATCGGAGCAGGCTTGCAGATCTTTCCGGAGAAGCGTTTCCAGATCATTACGGAATATGACGGGCTGATTTACGTTGGCAAGCCAATCCAGAATACGACTTTTGGGGCGCGAGACCCGGTCGATAGCGTAATGGGATTCCGCTTGTACCCTTTGAGGAATTTGGCGCTCGACGTTGCTTACCGCTACAACCTTAATTTGACGAACCATGAAGATCGCAACGGTTTCGTGGTGAAAGTCGCATTTGCACGGTGGCCGGAAAAGCCGCTGCCAGCTGACAACGTGACCGCCTCATGTTCCGCCGAGAAATCGTCCGTAATGGAAGGTTCGAATGAAAGCGTAGCGGCGACCGCCAGCGCAACGGACGCGAATAACCGTCCGCTGAATTACACTTGGACCGCTTCTGGCGGAAACATTACTGGCACAGGCCCGTATGTGCGTTGGGACTCGACTGGATTGGGGGCCGGGAACTACAACCTTAGCGCGCGAGTGGACAACGGAGCAGGCCATAACGCCAGCTGCTCAACTTCCGTTGCCGTTCGTCCAAAGCCGGCACCCGTCGTGCCGACTATGTCGTGCACCGCGAATCCTTCAACGGTGAACGCCGGTGAGCGCCCTACGATTACGGCGGTCGTAAACGACGCGTCCGGGACGCCCCTTACCTATACTTGGCAGGCCAATGCTGGGCAAATCATTGGAACCGGCGCGAGCGTTCAACTCGACACTTCGGGCCTCGCTCCTGGAACCTACACAGTGACCGGACGTGCAGAAAATGGTGTCCACAGCGCGTGCGATTGTTCTACGACCGTGACGGTACAGGCGCCGCCTCCTGCACCAGAGGCCAGCAAAATCAACGAATGCTCTTTCGCTCTGAATAGTGCTCGCGCGGATAACGTTTGCAAGCGAGTTTTGGACGATGTCGCCGTGCGTTTGCAGAGTGATCCGAAAGCGAAAGTCGTTGTGGTCGGTTCTGCCGATGCTAAAGAGCGTGGAGCGCAGAAATTAGCGGCTGAGCGTGCCGCTAGTGCGAAGAAATATTTAATCGACAAAAAGACCGTAGATGCCTCGCGTGTGGATGTCCGTACCGATACCAGCGCGGGAAAAGAGGGCCGGCGCGTGGAAATTATTCTGGTGCCGGAAGGTGCCAGGTTCTAAATGTGCGCAGTACCTGGATCGTAGTTTGAAGACTGCCCGCAATAGGTCTCGCTGCCCAGTAAGGTGACGCGGTGTTTTGGTGGACCTCGAATTGCCCCAGGATCCGGGCAGGCCCAGTCTGTATGTTCCCCGCACGCAAGCCGAGGCATCTAAACGATATGCGTTCTCTTTTTTGCATGCCGCGAGTAGCTGTAGTACTTGTATTCTCTTTTTGTGTCTACCGCATGCCAGTCCATGCACAGACTTGGACATCCGTGGGTCCGCTGGGTGGCGATGTCCGCGCGTTGGTTTCTGACCCAGTCCGGCCCAACGTGCTCTACCTCGGGACCGCGGACGGCTATATTCTCTCCTCGCCGGATGCGGGCGGACATTGGGAATCCCGTGGACGTGTAGCAAACGGTGTCATAACAACCATTGTCGCGACCTTAGATGGTTCCGGAGCGTTATTTGCTGCGGTCTGGACCGCGGAGGCGAATGGAGAGGGTGGCGGAGTTTTTCTGAGCCGCGACGGCGGGAGAACTTGGCGGGGCTCGGGCCTGCAAGGCCATGCGGTACGTGCACTGGTGCAAGCGCCCTCGGATGCAAATATCCTGATTGCCGGCGCGCTCGACGGTGTTTTTCGCTCGAATGATTTCGGAAGGGGGTGGGAACAAATTACTGCGCTCGGAGATTCTGAACTCCGCAACTTTGATTCGCTGGCAATTGACCCGCAGGACCCAGGAACTATTTATGCTGGAACATTTCATCTTCCGTGGAAAACGGTAGATGGTGGGAAAAATTGGATACCGTTACATAGCGGGATGATTGACGACTCAGATGTTTTAAGCCTGGAATTAAATCTCTCAAACCCGCAACAAATTTTCGCCAGCGCTTGTTCGGGAATTTACCGCAGTGACGACGCCGGCGCGAATTGGAACAAGATCGAAGGCGTTCCGTATTCCGCGCGCCGGACTCTCACCATTGGTCAGGTTCCTGCGAATCCAGCAACTTTGTTTGCCGGAACAACGGAAGGGCTGTGGAAAACCACCGATGGCGGAGCCCGATGGCAACGCATATCTCCAAAAGATTGGGTTATCAACTCGCTTTTGATCATACCCCGCGCTCGAAGTTCGTCCGCGCACGATGGCGCTGAATTTCCCGTCGCACCTGCCCGACTGCTAATTGGAACTGAAGACCGCGGAGTGTTGGGAAGTGATGACGGCGGTGCTCATTTCCAAGCATTCAACACGGGATTTCATCATCGGCAAGTTATTTCACTTGCCGTGGATAGTGAGAAAACTGCGACGGTTGCCGCCGTCCTCGCCAACTCACCGGACCAGATTGTCCGGAGTGATGATGGCGGGCAGAATTGGTTTGCTATCGACGCTGGCTTAAACGGAGAAATCCTAAAGAAAATATTTTTTTCGCCGGTTGGCTGGCTGGCCGCAATGGGCTCTGGTGGTCTTGCCCGTTTTGATTCCGCCGAGCGAAAGTGGTTGCCGTTAGGAAATAAAGAGTCCGCGCATTTCTTTGTTAACGACATCGCTTTTAATACCACCGAGTGGTTGGCTGCAAGCTCGGACGGCTTATTCGTCACACACGACAACGGAATCACGTGGAGCGCGATACCGTTCACTAGCGGTAATCTAGTTGTCGATTCCGTTCGAGTATTAAGCGATTCTCAAAAAATAAGACTCATTTCCTCTAATGCGATGGTTTTTTCCGACGATGCCGGCAAGAGCTGGACCTGGAAAGATCTGCCACTCGATTCCGGAGGCGCACTACGCCTGGAATCTGCAGATGACGCGACGCTGCTGGTAGCCGCTAGAAATGGACTTTACATTTCCGCCGACAATGGTGCGAGCTGGCAAAGACTTCAGAATGGATTGCCCTCTGCGCGCCCCGATGATTTGCTAATTCGTGAAGATCTTTGGCTGGTTTCGATGCATGGTCGAGGCTTATTTCTATCCCTAAATCGGGGTGCTAGTTGGTCTCCTATGAAAGGTGGGGACGACGCCGGCCCTTTCCTTCAAGCAACCATTCTGGCGAATGGCTCCCATGACGGACCGATCTACGTGGGGTCTGCCAACGACGGACTGTATTTTCTGGACCCGCTCCAAACTCTCGCACGCAAGATGGCCCACTCCGAAACGGTCGAAAAGTAACCTGTATTTCTCAATCGATTCGGGTTCTCTTGTCCGGTCCGAGAAATCGGGCGTTCCCGATTTTGCACAGCGATGTAATGCGTACTGAATATAGCTGCAATCGTGATGCGTACTAATACGACTTGTTCACCATTCCAAATCGATACTAGACTCCGCTCGCTCTACGCTCCCTTCACTAGCAGGCGAGGCTTCTTCAGACGAAAGGGGAATTGAACCATGGCGTGCGGGACGGAGGCCTCTTTTGCTAGCGAACGCGCCGCACCGCTTACGGTGCTGATTGTCGATGATGAGGATGCCACACGAAGTCTCTGCCGCGAGGTGGTAGCCGAATCGGGTTTGCGCACGAAACTGGCTTCCACCACGGAGCAAGCGCTCGACATTCTCGATCAATCGCCTATTGAAATTGTCATCACTGATTTGAAAGTTCCTCAACTCGGCGGGATCGAATTGATCAAGCGAGTGAAGGAGTCCTATCCGCAGGCAGCGGTGATGGTACTCACACAATACGGAACGATCGAGAGTGCCGTTGAAGCTACGCGCGTGGGTGCGGCGGATTACGTTACAAAACCTTTTCACCTTCCTGAACTGAAGAGCAAGCTCGACCGTGTAGTGAAACTTCTCGAAGTGAATCAGGAGAACCGGATATTACGCGAACAGTTGCGCTCCCGGCCAGGCTTTGCGGGTTTGATCGGCATTTCGCCCAAAATGCAACGGGTTTACCGTCTCATCGAAAAAGTGAGCCAGCACAATTACCCTGTTTTGATTCTCGGAGAAAGCGGAACGGGCAAGGAACTGGTTGCCCGCTCGATACATTTTTCGGGGTTCAGGAAGGCACGGCCGTTTGTGCCTGTTGATTGCTCTGCACTCGTTCCCACGCTGATGGAAGCGGAGCTCTTCGGTTATGTGAAAGGCGCATTCACGGGTGCAGTCCACAGCAAGCCGGGGTTGATGGGACTCGCCGATAACGGCACATTGTTTTTGGATGAAATTGGAGACTTGCCAGTGGACCTTCAGGCAAAACTGCTGCGCGCGTTACAAGAGAAAGAGATCAGGCCAGTAGGATCTACAGAACTTGTATCGCTGACTGTGCGCGTGATTGCGGCAACGAATCGCGACTTGGAAGCTGCCGTGCGGCAAGGTGGCTTTCGACAGGACCTCTATTTCCGACTAAACGTAGTTCAGATCGAACTACCGCCGTTGCGTGAACGAAAAAGCGATATCCCCATTCTGGCGAATTCCTTCCTTGAAAAGTATTCGGAAGCGAAGGGAGAAACGCGCACAATTTCTGAACCTGCCATGTCGCGGCTAATGGCCTGGGATTGGCCCGGCAACGTGCGCGAGCTGGAAAACGCTATTGCGCGCGCCGTCGCTCTGGGATCAGGGCCGATTTTGCATATCGGCGACCTTCCGAGCAACCTACATCACCCGAGCGCTGAGCGTTTGCCGCAAAACGACGAAGTGTTGCCACTCGAAGAGCTGGAGCGACGCGCAATCCTCGGAGCTGTGCGAGAAGCTGGCGGAGACAAATTGATTGCGGCACGTTTGCTTGGAATTGGTAAGACCACCTTGTATCGAAAGCTGAAACAATATGAGTCGAAGGCTCAGCCTGATTAAAGCCAAGCCTGCACGGACCAAATCAGACTTCGGTTCAGTCATCCTACAGCTGTTATAGATTTATAAAACTGCATCCAACTTTACGCTTTGCCGAAGTGGGAATCGCTTCCCCAATTGATCACCCTCTTTTTCTGTACCAGCATGCCACTGCGCCACTTAAAAGTTAGCGTAATGAACAGGCTTGGGCAGTGGGGTAGGCCCACCGTTCGTCGCAGCTCGCAAAAGGCAGTTTACCTGGCTCAAGCTCGCGCGACACCATTGGTCGACTGACCCTATAGGATCCAGGCGCAACCGCAGCCCCTGAACTCCTGATCTTGCGGCTTCAGCGCTAATCTTAATAGCGCCGCTAGCCTAGCGCACTACGTCGTCAGCTATTTACTTCGGACGCGAGTTTCCCTACCATGTGCCTTACCTGCCGGTTGCGCCTGGACGCCATTCACTCCGGTGCGAACAAGCAGACAACACAATCCTATGCCACGTGTACCCCGTCTTGTTGTAACTGAACCTAACGGTGCTCATCGCGAAGTGCCCATCGGGACAACACCATTTCGAATTGGCCGTCAGGCTGGCAACGAGCTGACCTTGCGCGACAGCCGTATCAGCCGTCAGCAAGCGCAAATTCTTTCCGTCAACGGCGCCATGGTACTGGAAGACATGGGCAGCCGCCATGGAACATTCGTCAACGGGGAAAAAGTTCTGCGCCACGAATTGCAGCCCAAAGACACGATTGATTTCGGCATGCCTGATTCCTACAAGCTCACCTTTCTGGGCCAGGGAGCCACGATCGAAGAGCTAGTAGAACGCGTGGAAGCTCCAGCGCCCACCCATGCGGGATCGCGCGAACTGTACCACCTCGGCGTGCTGCTCGAAGTCGCCCGAACCCTCGGCACTGGTCTTTCGCTCGAGGACGTTCTCACCTCCGTAGTGGACGCTGCGATTCAGGTAACGCGCACCGAGCGCGGTGTCCTTTTGCTCGCCAACGAAAAAGGCGAGCTGAATATGATTGTCGCGCGCGACGCGCAACGCGGCACTCTGCGGCCCGATCAGTTGCAGGTATCGCAAAGCGTGGTGAAGAGTGTGGCGAAAACTCGCCGTGAATTGATCGTGAGCGACACCGGTGAAGACGGAGGAATGAATCAGCAGGAAAGCGTGGCGCGGCTTGAACTGCACACCATCGTGGCGATTCCGATCGACAAGCTGCCCATGATTGAAACTCTCGATGCAACAATCTCCACGCGGCAAGGCGAGCTTTTGGGCGTCCTGTATCTCGACAGCCACGTTCCTTCTAGCGCATTCACCGATCTTGACCGCGAAGTTCTCCGTAGTCTCGCGCGCGAAGCGGCCACCGTGGTAGAAAACGCACGTCTTTTTGCCTCCTCTCGAGCCAAGCAGCGGTTGGACCATGAAATCGAAATCGCCAGCCAAATCCAGAAGACTTTGCTCCCCAAAGCTATGCCGAACACAACGGAACTGTCCGTTGCCGGCTCGACGCTTTCGTGCCATTCGGTTGGCGGCGATTGCTTCGATGTGATTTCACTGGGCAGTGGCCGCTTTGGATTCTTCGTAGGAGACGTTTCCGGCAAAGGAATTTCCGCAGCTCTGCTTGCTACACTGCTTCAAGGCGTTTTCTTTACTACAGCAGCGATGGATATCGCACTTCCCGGCGTTTTCTCCCGCGTGAACCAGTATTTGTGCGAGCGGAGCGGCGACGACCGTTACGCCACTGTTTTCTACGGCGTCCTCGACAAAATGGGCCGATTCGAATATGTGAACGCCGGCCACGTCCCGCCCTTGCTTTTGCGCAAAGCAGGCGGTTTGGAAGGACTAGGATCGGCCAATTTCCCGGTCGGAATGTTTTCGGAAGCGGAATATCAAAGCACGCGCGTCCAGGTTGAGCCGGGCGATTTCCTGGTGATCTATACGGACGGCGTTTCCGAAGCCTCCAACAACCAAAACGAATTGTTCGAAGAGGCGCGGCTGCGCGCCATCATGGAAAGTTTCAAGGGCACCACGGTGGAAGAGCTAGGCGACACCATCCGAGAAGGTATGCGGGCTTTTACCGAAGGCGCGCCGCAGTCAGACGACATCACCATACTGGTGGTTCAATACAAGGGAAACGCCGGATGAAGCGTAAGGCCACGCCCCGCGTAGCTGCCGCAACGGCGATTGAAACGCTCGAACAAGTAGTATCTGTCCTCAATCCCGAAACAGAGCCTGGTGAACTTGCTTCTCAGATGGTGCGCGCGCTCGCTGCGCCAGGACGGCTCGAAGGTGCGCGGCTCTGGCGCATAGTGGATGGCACGCCCGCCGTCTGGCAGGAAAGTGGTGAGCTTCCTCCGCCAGACCTGCGCGGCATCCAAAATATTCTGCGCGGGAAAGATTCTGGGAAAGATGGAACGAGCCATAAATGGCTGCTTGGGCGCGCCGGAGATCCTGTGGGAGTGCTTGAAACGTCGCTCAAGCGACCGCTCGACGAAAAAACGCGCGTATGGTTGGATTTGTTCAAGCGATATGCGGAAGTCGCACTGGAAAGCAGCGAACGCCGCAACGCGGTCATCGAGCTTTCCACTATCGTGGAGGCCACCAAGCGGCTCAACTCCACGCTCGATCTTGCTGAACTCCTGAACATCATTCTGCAGCTCACCACTCGCCAGACCGGAGCGGAACGTGGCACGGTTTTCCTGATCGACCGCGAACGTGACGAAATCTGGTCGCTGGTGGGAATGGGACTGGACCAGCACGAAATCCGCCTACCGATTAATCGAGGCATTGCCGGATGCGTGGCCGCCAGCGGCGACACCATTAATTTGCCGGATGCTTACGCCGATCCGCGTTTTGAATCTGAAGTCGATCTTCGGCTTGGTTTCCGCACAAGATCGCTGCTTTGCCTTCCTATACGAAATAAAGATGGGGAGACGATCGGCGTCCTGCAGCTTTTGAATAAGAAAGCTGGTCCGTTCACGCACGCGGATGAAGGCATGCTGCGAGCAATTTCCGATCACGTAGCTCTCGCGCTCGAAAATGCTCAACTCCACCGCGAAATGATTCACAAGCAAAGGATGGAACGCGACTTAGCTCTGGCGCGGAGTATTCAGGTTGGCTTGCTTCCCGAGCGGCCTCCGGAGTTGGATGGATTCGACATTGCCGTCTCGCATCGCCCATCGCTGGAAGCTGGTGGCGACTATTACGATTTTATTCCCCTAGCGCCTGACACGATTTTGACCGTCGTGGCCGATGTGGAAGGAAAGGGCGTGGGCTCCGCCATGGTGATGGCGAACCTTCAAGCCACGCTTCACGCGCTCCTCGCGCATCTACATTCGCTCGAACGGTTGGTCGAGTCCCTGAACGATATGATTCTCGCCGATACGCGCGGTCAAAAGTTCATGACCATGTTTATCGGCTTGCTCGACCAAGCGCATCGCACGCTGCATTATGTCAATGCCGGGCACGTGCCGCCCGCTGTCGTGCGGGCGGATGGCTCGGTGGAATATTTGCGGGAAGGCGGCATGGTCGTCGGATTATTCCCCAGCGTTCATTATGAGCGCGGTCACGTCCGGCTTAACCACGGCGATATCGTTGTCGCTTGCACCGACGGCATCACCGAAGCTATGGACAAAGAATCAGAAGAATTTGGTCAGCCGCGCCTGGTCGATCTATGCGTGCGCGAACGAGCGAAGCCAGCCCAGGAAATTGTCGATATCGTGCTCAAAGAAGTGGACCTCTTCTCTCGCGGTGGAACCCACGAAGATGACCGCGTCATCATGATCCTCAAAGTGGTTTAGTCGTTTGCGTTTGATTTGTGCCATCCGTATTCTCAAAGAACGCAATTACACGCTTTTCGTATCCGGCGGGATCTTGTCCCAAAGCTGAGGCGTGCAACGCTCCCGAAACGATCCAGAGTTCTTTCCGTCCAGTAGCGGCGGTATAAATTCGCTCGGCATGCCTGCAGGGAATTGTGTCGTCGCGCGTACCGCAGATCAGCAGTACGGCAAACGGCCTTTCGACAACAGCTTTCGCTGGCGAAATGTCGTGGGGATCGAAGCCGCCCGCTTCGGACATCGAGCGCAAAGCGAAAATTGCAGCGGGGCGAAATAGAGTCTTGCCTAGTAACACCCACATGCGCAAGCCTGCATAGTCATACGAAGCTTCGCGTAGGTCTGCAAAAGGATCCTCGGCGACCACCGCTTCAATTCGAGGTTCAACTGCCGCCGACTGTAAGGCGATGGCCGCGCCCATGGACACTCCTAGAGCCAAAAGATGGCGTACCTTTTCATTCGCGTATAGGGTGTTCGCGATCGAACCCGTGTCGTAACGTTCTCTCCACCCGTAGGTAGCCATATCTCCACCGCTCAATCCGTGAGCGGGTGAATCCATCATCACAACGCTGAAACCGTGCCGCAGTAGAAACTCGGCAGCGCCGAGGACCCCGGAGCGATTGTCGGCGACTCCGTGGAAAAGAAGGACCCAATCGCCGTTCGGCTGAGCGGCGCGAATCTTCCAGCCGCGTAACTCGACGTTGTCGCGGGTTTTTACTGCGAAATCTTCCCTCGTTGCTTTCGTCCGCTCTAGCACTTGCTCGGACTGCTGTAAGCGTTCTGGATTCAGTCGTGCGGGATGAAGGATGCCGGGACCGATGGCGTCACCTGCCAAGCCGGCAAGAAAGGGAAGTAACAGCAAGAATCCTATCGGGATGTAGAGGATCCGCCCCACATCAGCCTCCACCATGTGATACGTGCTCGATGGGTCCGATGTTTCAGGATGGGTCCGGCATACCCGAAGGTAATCGTGGAAATCTCAGGACCCGGTGGAAGCGTAGTGACGAGTGCCGATGTTCCACAAAGAGATTGCCAGCGTTAGAAACGCAATCGCAACGACCGGAACCAACGGAGCGTATTCAGGATGCACGGTGCGGCCGAGCATCCGAACGCTCGGATAGAACGAAGCTAGCCCGAACGGAATGATCCAGCACAGAAAAAATTGCACGACTCCGCTATAGATGGATAGCGGGTAGCGTCCAAAAGCGATTACGTTCCAAATGGGCGGATGCACGCCGATGCGGTCTTCAAACCAAAAGCAGACGGTAGTCAGCAGCAGGAAAATCGATATGTAAATGATCGCAGCGCAGGTTCCAAAGAAAAAGAGCATTGCAAACTTGCCAGCCGTCCATGGCAGGCTAAGCCGCTTGGAAGCCCACCACAAGCAAAAGATGCCCGTGGCAACTTCCTGTAGCGATTCGATGCGAAAGGTCTCAAACAGCACTTGAAACAGTGAAGAAACCGGACGCAACAGAACGCGATCGAATTTCCCCTCGATGATGAAATTATTTCCGAAATCGTACAGATTCAGGCTAACGATGTTGAATATGCCGTAGGGAATCAAGGAAAAACCGTAAAGAAACATCACTTCTTCAAAGCGCCACCCCGCAAGCTGCGTCGCCTTTTGAAAAAGTATGATCACGAATCCGAGCCCGAAGATCGTCGCTGCAAAACTGGTTCCCAGGCTTATGAAGAAATCGCCGCGATAGCTGACGCGTACTTTCGCGTATTGCGTGAAGTAATCGAAGAATAAGAGTGCATGGCGCTTTACGGCTGCTAGGGCGCCTAGGAGACCGGTTTCTTCTTGCCACGAAGCTTCCTGGCGCGTGGGAGGCATTCCCTCTCCGGATTTGACTGCGCTCTTCATAAGATAAGGATTAGCCCCCGTGAATGGTAATGTTGCGCAGCGATCGATTCCACCAAAGATGCGCGAGCACCAGCAGCGCGATTACCCAGAACCACTCAGTAGCGAGCGCGCGCATGGCATGCGCACGGTCGAGCTTGCCGAGATAAATCTGTAGCGGCGTGAAAGCGATGTGCTCAAACGGCAGCCACGCGAGCACTCGCTGGATTTTCTGTGGAAAGAACGCCATTGGAATTAGCAGTCCGGAAAGCAATTCGATCAGCCAATACTTCGCGCGAATGAGCGCCAAGATCGATTTCAATGGAATCGCGCAAGTCCCAATCATGAAGTTGATCGCGCCCATCAGAAAGAAGCTTCCGAGTACAGCGATCAAGAATAGAAAAAAGTCGCCGCCTGACGCAGGGCCTTGTACTGGAAAAACCAGCGCGACGACAACCGCGGTTGGCAGCGTCAAAAGCACCAAACGAAATGCAGACTCCCCCATGGCGCGAAATATCCACATCCACTGAACAGAAACCGGCTTGATCAGGTCCATGGCGATCTTGCCTTCAATCACTTCGTAAGCCATTTCCTGGTCAATCGTGTTCCAGTAGAACGAGCGAATCATCCAGCCCACGCTGACGTAAGTAATCATCTGCGCCAGGTTGTACCCCGCAATCGATTGCCCGCTGTTGTACACCGCGCTCCAGATAAAGTAGTAAACCGTGACGTTCAAAAAGTAGGTGATGATCCCGGTGAAATATCGCAAACGGAACGCAAGGATGTTGACGAACCCAACGCGCGAAAATTCCGCGTACGGCACCAGCGCCTGAGCCCAACCGCTCATACCACAACCTCTGGCAGAGCCTCGCCCGCGTAAATGCGCTTGATGATTTCTTCGATCGGTTCGTCCTCGATCAAAATATCGCGGACTTCGACGGCCCCTAGAATTTGCCGGATCAACTCGGCGGTTGCCACTTTTACCCGGTCAAATCGAATACGGTAAGTCAGTTCGTCCACTTGCTCCACTTCAAGTCCGTCGCGCGAGAATTTCGCGATCTCCACGGCCTCTGCGCGGTCTTTCAGCGCAAACTTAATTTGCTTAGTACGCAGCAGTTTTTCTTTGAGGTGACTCAGCGGTCCATCGTAAAGAACCTTGCCATGATCAATTATCATAATCCGCCGGCACAGTTCCTCAATGTCATCCAAATCGTGGGTAGTTAATAAAATGGTCGTGCGGAATTCGCGATTAATGGCACGCAGAAAATGGCGGATGTGGTCCTTCGCTACTACGTCCAGTCCTATCGTGGGTTCGTCCAGGAAAAGCAGCGGAGGATTATGCAACAATGCCGCAGCCAGATCACAACGCATGCGCTCGCCCAGCGAAAGCTTACGCACAGGAGTATGCAGGTAATCCCGCAGCCCTAGAATCTCGTCAAACCGCTCCATCCGCGCATCGAAATCACGTTGCGAAACGTCATAGATCCGGCGCAACAATTTGAAACTTTCAATCACCGCGATGTCCCACCAAAGCTGCGTGCGCTGCCCGAACACGACTCCAATCGTTTTTACATACTGGCGCCGCTGCCGGTAAGGAACGAAGCCATTGATCCGAATCACGCCGCTGGTGGGCACCAAAATACCGGTCAACATCTTGATGCTGGTCGATTTCCCAGCGCCGTTAGGCCCGATGTAGCCAACCATTTCGCCGCGCTCGATTGAAAAACTGACGCGGTCCACAGCCGCAACCGTGCGGTAATCTCTGACAAAGAGATTCTGAATCGACCCCCAAACTCCTTCCCGACGATTAAAAGTACGGAAGTCTTTGCACAATTCGTGGACGTGAATTAACGAATCAGCGCTCATGAATATCAGGATTCTAGCACCAGCGCATCGCCGAGCGGGCCGCTAGGTCGCACCCCTACCCAATTAGACGCTGCGCTTCGATTTTTGGCGCTTTAGAAATCTAGAGGAATTCAAGCAGAACGAATGCAGCCACTAACCCTTGTGGCAAACGGAGCAATGCTTAGCTTCGTAATTCTCCATGGTGACCTCAAACATATTGTTGCATCCAATGCAAACGCGATGGATTTTCAGCGGCTTCTTGCCGGCATTGTCTTTTCCAGCGGATTCATGCTGCGTTGCGTGCGGATCGTTCATTGGCAAATTCTAACACGCAATGCCGACATCACGAAGACTAGCCCCCATCACGGTTTACAGCATCCAAAGGGGGTCATTACCTGGCCGCCTGGGGTTTGCTTAGGCAGGCCACAAACGGGTCTGTTACAATTTTATGACTAGAGGTAAGCTTCGCAGTCAATCATGGCGGAAAACAACAAGCGAAAATGGATCGTCCTCGCCCTGGTCGCGGCGCTTGTCCTGGTGGTAATAATTGTTATCGCGGGACGCGCGCAAGCCCCCGCGGTTCCAATTGTCAAAGTGGCGCGTGAAGATCTGGCCTCCAGCATTACAAGTAACGGAAAAGTCGAGCCGATTTCTCCATTCGTCGCTCACGCTCAATTTCCGACCTTTGTCGAGAAGTTGATGGCCACTGAAGGTCAAGCGGTTCATCCCGGACAGGTAGTTTTAGTCCTCGATGATGCCGACACGAAATCCCAGCTGGCCCAGGCACGCGCCGACTTGCTCGCGGCGCAAAGCGCTTTGCAAAACGCTCGTGCAGGAGGCCCACCCAGTGAGGTCGCTCAGCTGGCGGGGGACTTGCAAAAAGCACAATCTCAAGTCGCGAACTTGGAACGCACGCAAAAGGCGCTCACCGATTTAGTCACCAAGCAGGCTGCCACTCAAGATGAACTGGCTCAGAACCAAGCTGCCTTGGCACAGGCTCGTGCGAATCTGCAAGCTTTCGAGCAAAGGATGGCGGCACTGAAGCAGCAAGCTGGCGTTGACGTGCAGACCGCTACTTTGCGCCTGAAACAGGATCAAGGCCAGGTTCAGGCATTTGAAGCAAGATTGCGCTCCGCTACGGTTACTGCTCTCTTGGACGGCACTCTTTATTCGCTTCCTGTACGCGTCGGCGACTACGTCAAAGTCGGAGACGTTCTCGCGGAGATGGCGGACTTGCGCCAGGTTCGCGTTCGCGCGTTCGTTGACGAGCCCGACTTAGGCTGGCTTGCGCCCGGTGAGGATGTTCAAGTCAATTGGGATGCTATGCCTAACCGCACTTGGACCGGTAAGGTTGAGCAAGTCCCCAAACAAGTGGTCGCGCGCGGCACCCGGAGTGTCGGCGAAGTTCTCTGCTCGGTCAAGAATGACAAAGTTGAGCTGCTGCCAAATATAAATGTTGAGGTTCACATCGTCGTGCGCCAGCGCCCCGGTGTTCTCGTAGTTCCGCGTGTTGCTGTGCGCTATGACAACGGCCAGCACTATGTTTTCGTTTTCGACGGTGAAAAGGTTCATCGCCGCGATATAGCTGTCGGCGTGGCAAGTTCTGATAAATATGAAGTCGTTTCCGGTTTGTCCCTGGGCGATAGAATTGCCGTGCCAGGAGACATCGATGTAAAAGATGGGATGGAAATCCGACCCGCGGAGGCCAAATGAACGTCCGTTTTGCATATCGTCCTGCGTGTGTAATTAGATTTTCGTTCGCGCTTGTAGCTCTCCTGGTTGTGCTCACCGGATCTGCGATGCCGAACGTGTGCCCCGTTTTCGCCTCGGGATTTCCTCCGGATGCCTCCGCAGCCATACAGACCGCGCAGCACCAATTCAACTCCGGAAACTACACGGCTGCACTCAAGACCCTCCAAGCGGCCGCCGCGCAGAATCCGAATAGCGCTGAAGTTCAATATTGGCTCGGACGCTGCTATTACGAGCTCCACGATTACGACAATGCAATCGTCGCCGCTGAAAAAGCAGTGGAACTCGATCCGAAGAATTCCCTCTACCATCAGTGGCTCGGCACAATTTATGGAGGCAAAGCTGATCGCGATCGCAGTTTTTCGGATGCTCGGAAGGTGAAGAAGGAATTTGAAGAAGCGGTTCGTTTAGATCCGTCTAATGTGCAAGCTCGCCGCGATCTCGAACAATATCTGATGGAGGCTCCTTGGGTCGTCGGAGGCAATAAAGACGAGGCCCGCAACCAGGTTACCGCTATCGAGGGCATCGATCCCCTGCAGGGACATTTGGCTCGCGCCGACTTCGATCTGGAGTCAAAGAAGACCGAACTAGCAGAAAAGGAATATGGCGAGGTCCTGGCGGCAAAACCGAAACAGATCGATGCGTACCTTGAGGTCATAACGTTTTTCATTCATCAGAATAAGCCGGCTGACTTGCAAGCTGCGATTCAGGCAACCGAGCAGGTCGCTCCGAATGATCCCAGGCTCAACTACGCCCGGGGTGTGCTGGGTGTGCTTTCCGGCAAGGATCTTTCACGCGCAGAGGAATATCTGAAATCTTATCTGGCTAGCACACCGGACCGCAGCGACTGGCCGTCCCACGCATCCGCGCGCGAATGGCTTGGACGGCTTTACGAAGCGCAAGGTAAGCGCGCCGAAGCGGCCGAGCAATATCGCGCAGCCCTCCAACTGGATCCCAAACGCAAAGAAGCCAAGGCACGGCTGGAAAAACTCGAGAAGTCATCGGGCTAAACGCAGCTATTGGAAACTTCAACTCGACTCAAAGCATCCGATTAACGGGCTCTTAAATGCAACCACTTCGCGGTTCGCCAACGGAATGGCGCGAGACCTGGGCCCTTGCTATGCAAGCGCTGCGCGCCAATAAAGTACGCGCCATGCTCACGATGTTGGGCGTGATTATAGGAAGTGCGTGCATCGTTCTCGTTGTCACGGTCGCTCTGGCCGGGAAGCGCTACATCATCGGACAAATTGAGGCCGTAGGATCCAATCTCGTCTACGCCCAGATTATTCATTCAGGCGCTGCAAGACCGCTCACCCTTGCGGATGAAATCACCCCGGGCGATATGCAGGCGGTTAAGGAAAGCGTTCCTGGTGTTGTTGAGGTAGCCGGCACCAGTGACATGACCATGTCGATCAGCGTCGATGGTCGTGAACGCCCTATCATTCTGGTCGGCGTAACCGACGGATATCAGAAGATTAGAAATTTGATCATCTTGCAAGGCCGTTATCTCGATCCTGATGACTTAAGGACCCAAAGTAAAGTGTGCTTGTTATCGGAGTACCTCTCTAAGCTTCTGTTCCCATCGGAAGGCCCGGTTGGAAAAGACATTGCCATTGGTGAACTTCATTTCACCATCATAGGCGTTTACAAAGAGCGAGTAAGTACATTCGGACAAACAGAAATTCGTCCTGAATCTGTAATCGTTCCTTTTTCTCTGATTAAGTACTACACCGGGACTGAATATTTGAAAACTTTGTACGTGCAGGCTGCCAAGCCTGAAGATGTCCCCATGGTAACGACTCAAGTCAAACAGGTTGTGGAGAGCCGTCATCGCGCCGACGCAGAATATCGTGTCGAAAACCTTGTGGGAATTCTGGAAGCAGCCCACAAGATTTCGCTCGCGCTTACCATCCTGCTGATATTGGTGGCTCTGATAGCGCTTACCATCAGTGGCATCGGTATCATGAACATCATGCTGGTTACCGTGACAGAACGAACGCGGGAGATTGGTATTCGTAAGGCCATTGGCGCTCGCCGTGACGCCATCCTGTATCAATTTCTAACCGAAGCTGTGTTAATTAGCGGTACCGGCGCCATCATCGGTATTGGCATCGCTGTTTCCATTCCAGTCATCATCAATTTCTTGTTCAGCTTCTTCCCGGAAGTTGGCGGAGTTACCATTCCCGTGTCATGGATATCTGTCTTACTGGCGTTCATCGTTTCCTGCTCCACGGGCTTGTTGTTTGGTTATCTTCCTGCCAGTCGTGCGGCAAACCTTCACCCTACGGAATCGCTGCGTTATGAATAACGGTTCGCGGGTATTGCTGGTCGCCTTGATAGGGATGGTGTTTTGGCCGGCGGATTTCGCCTGCGCTCAAGACGCTGAAAAATTGACCATGCGCCAGGCGGTTACCTTGGCCCTGCAGAACAGCAGGGACTTGGCGCTTGCTCGCGTTCAATATACGGTTGCGCTCAACGAGGCCGGTGTTGACCGCGCTTTGTTTCAGCCTAACCTTTACACCGGCTCCGGTTTAGCTTACACGTCCGGATTTCCCTCTATCGGCGGTGATCCGCCCGCTGTTTTCCAGATGAACTACAACCAAGCGCTCTTCAATCCGCTGCTGAAAGGGCAGCAGCATGCCGCCGAAGACCGCGCGAAGAATATGAAGCTTGAAGTGGACCGGATTCATGACGAGGTGATCGTTCGCTCAGCAACTTCCTATCTTGAACTAGCCAAGGTGCGCCATTCGCTCGACCTGATGCGCAAGGAACAAGCTAGCGCTGAAAAAATTCTCGGCGTCACCCGAGAGCGCGTCGAGGCTAATCAAGAGCTGCCAATCGAAGTGACTCGTAGCGAATTGGCCCAAGCGCGCGTCGCTGAAAGGATCATTAAGCTCGAAGGGCGCGAAGAAACCCTGGAACAGCAGATTCGCAATCTAACCGGAATCCCGGACTCGCAGTCTATTGAAGTGGATACCGAGGAACCGTCTTTCGCCACAGATCTGCCTTTAAACGAGATGACCGATCAAGCCATCAAGAGCGATCCCAGCATTTTAGAAGCCGAAAATGAGCGTCTCGCGCGCCAGCATCTTTTACGCGGCGCACATCTGAGTTATTGGCCTACCGTGGATGTGGTCGGCCAGTATAGTGTCTTAAGCAAATTCAACAATTACGAAGAGTTTTATAAGAAGTTCGTGCGTAATAACGTGGACCTGGGCGTTCGCATCACCATCCCGATTTTCGCCGCGAAAACCCGCGCAAACGTCGCTCTAGCGAAGAGCGAATTGAACGTGGCTGAACTGACTCTCGGAAACAAGCGGCAGCAAGTTCGCTTGGACGTTCAACAAAAGGCTCGCGCCGTCCGCGAGCTAGACGCCACTCGCGAAGTAGCGCGCCTCGATTTGAAGTTGGCCCAGGAAAGCCTGCAATTGGCGCAGGCCAAGTTTGACGAGGGCCGGCTAACCTTGCGTGACATGGAACAGGCCCGTCTGGACGAAAGTGATAAATGGGTGGCCTTTCTCGACGCAGATTTCGCGCGGCAGCAAAGTCAGCTAACTCTTTTGCAGGCAACAGGTCAGCTCGCTAAGGTGTTTCAATAGCGAATCGGCGGTAACCTTGTGTTGGGCTTGCCATCGAAATCAAGTAAACTAGGTACTTGAGGAACCGAACCGATAGGTCTGTTTGAACCCTGAGGGGGTAAGAGTAAACATGGCGTCAGTAATGAAGACTTTGTTCTTAAATCCGCCGAGCTTTGAGAAGTTTGATGGCGGCGCGGGTTCTCGTTGGCCCGCCACACGCGAAATTGAGTCCTACTGGTATCCAGTTTGGCTGGCCTACCCGGCCGGAATGTTGGAGGGCAGCCGTTTGCTTGACGGACCCCCGCACCACATTACGCCTGAGGAAGTCGTCCGCATCGCACAGGACTATGAATTCGTGGTTCTGTTTACTTCCACCGTAGGCTTCTTCAGTGACTTGCGCATGGCTCGCGCAATGAAAGAGAAGAAACCAGGCCTCAAGATTTGCTTCGTTGGGCCTCAGGTTCAAATCAAGCCAGCCGAAAGCCTGCTGTCAAGTCCGGACATCGACTTCGTCGTGCGCGGCGAATTCGATCATGCCGTTGTGGAGTACGCGCAAGGCAAGCCTCTTTCCGAGATCCTGAGCGCAAGTTACGTGAAAGACGGCCAGGTGGTGCACAACCCGCCGCGTCCTATGCTGCAGACCGCCGAGCTTGATGAACTTCCATTCGCAACCGAAGTCTATGAAAAGAATCTCAAAGTCGAAAATTACAACGTTCCATTTCTGCTGAACCCGTATGTTTCCTTCTACACGGCGCGCGGCTGTCCTGCTCTTTGCACCTTCTGCTTGTGGCCTCAGACGCTTTCCGGGCACGCATGGCGCGTACGTTCCGTGGACAGCGTAGCGCGCGAATTCAAGCAAGCGCACAAAATGTTTCCGCAAGCCAAGGAATTTTTCTTCGACGACGACACGTTCA
>Ga0209420_1000395_pt1 | contig 23854 bp, 20 predicted proteins | sample BlaSpr_A8_OM1_O1_FD_187972 | JGI IMG/M metagenome (GOLD analysis project Ga0209420, IMG submission 187972) | Forest soil microbial communities from Thunder Bay, Ontario, Canada - Black Spruce, Ontario site 2_A8_OM1_O1 (SPAdes) (version 2) | ecosystem: Environmental > Terrestrial > Soil > Boreal...
GGCAAGCAGCAACAACGCCACGTCTCGAAACACCAGCCGCAGGATGGAGCTGGCTTCCGCGCCTAGCGCCATGCGGATCCCAATTTCCTTCTGCCTCTGCGTGACGATGTAGGCCAGCACGCCATATAGCCCGATCATTGCCAGCAACAACGCCAATCCTCCGAAGAAGCCTGAGAGCGTGGCGAGCAGGCGTTCCCTCGTTAGCGAATCGTCTACCTGCCGTGAAAGCGTGTTGAATTGCAGGGAGATAGATTTGTTTATTCCCGCGGCCGCATCCTGCACCGCGCCGGCGAGCAACGTCGGCTGCATGGCGGTGCGGACCTCGAACCTGGGATGCACGAATACGCCCGGACCACCTTCCGGCATCTGCCGAATCGGAAAGAAAGCCTGAGACAGAATCTCTTCGCGCATGGAAGTGTATTTGGCATCCCGCATCAATCCCACAATTTGAATGGGCGCGGAGACCGAGGGCGGTTTGTTCGGCGTGACCTGCGGCACCCGAAAATATTTGCCGATGGGGTTCTCGCGGCCGAAGAATGTACGCGCCATCGTCTCATTGATGATCGCCACGTGCGGCGCGGCTGCCGAATCGTGCTCGGTGAAATTGCGTCCCGCAAGCAACGGGGTGCGCAGCGTCGCGAGATAATCCGGCGTGATGTAGTTCATGTACGCCAGTGCGTTGTCCCCTGTGGGTGCATTCGGTCCGTCCACGATGATGTCGTCGTTCCATTGCGTACCGCTGATCGGCGTCACCACCGATTGGCTCGCGGAAAGCACTCCTGGAATCGCTTGCAGGCGGGCGAGGATTTGTTCGCAGTAAGCGGCCTGTTGATCGGCGGGAATGTGCGCGTTGTGGATGTCCATTTCCACCAGCAGCACATTGTCGCGATCGAAGCCGGCGTCGAGCGTCAGCAAGTTGCGGAAGCTGCGCACGAAAAGCCCCGCGCTTACCAACAGCACCAGAGAAAGCGCCACCTGCGATGCGACGATCCAGCGTCCCGGCCGGAAGCGCACGCGGCCCTCGGTTTCGTCGCCCTGGCCGCCCTTCATCGCCGAGGCCAGCGAAACCTTCGTCGAGCGGAAGGCCGGCAACACGCCGAAGAGGAGGCCGGTCAGGATCGCAATCGCGGCGGTGAAGGCCATCATGCGCGTATCCACCGAGAGGTCGAGAAACACTTTGTCTCGCGTGGTGGAAATAAATCGCACCAAAAGCGTTGCTCCCCAGCGCGCGAACAGCACGCCTAGCAGCGCGCCAATCGAAGAGAGCAGAATGCATTCCGTCAGTAACTGCCGGATCAGCCGCCAACGCGAAGCTCCGACGGCGAGGCGCACAGCAATTTCCTTTCGCCGCGCCGCCGAACGAGCCAGCATCAAGCTGGCGATATTGGCGCATGCGATCAGCAACACCAGCCCGACCACGCCCATCAGTACCTTTAGCGGGCTTTCATACTGGCGGCGCACGTAGGAAAGGCCGGTGGCGCCCGGTTGCGTAACGAACGTGCGCTTCGTGAAATCCCTCTGTTCGTCCAATTTCCAATTTTGCGGCGTCGCGGCGCCAAAAATTTGCGGCGAAAGCACCAGCAGGCGCGCGGAAAGCTGTTCGCTAGAGATGACCGGCTTAGGCCTTCCCATCACACGAAGCCACCACGCCGAGCGATGATCGAGCATGGAGTTCTTTCCGCCGAAGATCGCTTCGGTACAAATTGGCACCGCCACATCGAAGTGCTGCCCTACGTCCACGCCGAAAAACCCCGGCGCCGCCACGCCAACCACCTGAAAGGCGAAGCCATCGAGCGTAATCAGTTGCCCTATCGCGCTCGGCGCGCCGCCATAGTGCTCCTGCCAGAAGCCGTAGCTGAGCACGGCGGCGCCTGCACAGGCGCGTTTGTCGTCGTTCTCGCTCAGCAGACGTCCGGCTGCGGCGCGTACGCCGAGCGTTCGAAAGTAGTCACCGCTGGTGTAGAGCCCTTGTGCGTAATGCGCTTCGCCGCCCTGCGCGAGATCGAATTGCGAGGGCGACCACGCAAAGATCCCGGAAAACACGTCTTGCTGGTCGCGGACCTGTTCCCACAGCGGATTTGTGAACGAGCTGTTCGGCGTGCCGCCCTTGGCCGAGCGCGTCAACACTTGCTGCAATTCTTCCGGCTTCTGCACCGGCAGCAGGCGCAGCATCACGGTATCAATCAGGCTAAAAATGGCGGTGTTCGCGCCGATACCCAGCGCGAGCGAAAGGACGGCGACAATCGTGATGATCGGCGTCTTGGCAAAGATCCGAAAAGCGTAGCGAACATCCTGCCAGAGCACTTCCAAGGGGTTTTTCAAGCGACGCCTCCGGAAATTAGAGCGCGGGCGGATACACCCCTGCCCGCGTCAATCCAGACCTAATGCTTGGACGCGGCTTGCGAAGAAAGGTCTCTCGAATAGATGCTTTTGCCGCCGCTCATATCAGGGCCACACGGCATCTTTGTCGCTGGACCAGCAGCAGGCGCTACGGGTTACGAATTAACGTTCGCCCCACTTCAGCTTGGTGCGCAGAATTTCGAAGTAGGTCTTGCGCTGCGGACGTACGAGACGCAAACGTTCGGGCGCTCCGGTGATGTGTATGCGATCGTGAGTCATCAACTCGACGCCGATCTGACCGTCCAACGTGATATAGATCGGCTCGTCGCCCCCGCGGAAAACAATCTCCACTTGCGAGGTGTCTGGTATGACTAACGGTCGATTGGTAAGGGTGTGTGGGCAAATCGGCGTAATCACAAACGCTCCTACGGTCGGCTGCACGATCGGCCCCCCCGCCGCGAGCGAATAGGCCGTCGAGCCGGTGGGCGTCGAAACGATCAGGCCATCTGCCTTATAGCTGCATACGAATTCACCGTTCACCGCCAGATCGAGATCGACGATGCGCGACATCGCGCCCTTATTCAGTACCGCGTCGTTCAGCGCTCGATATTTCGCGCGTTCCGTGTCGCCCCGCAAAACCACGGCTTCGAGCATGGTTCGTTCGCTGATGCGATTTCGCCCGGCCAGCGCTTCCTCGAGGATAGAAAAAAGCTCGTTTTGATTGACGCTGCTGAGGAAACCCAAGCCGCCGAGATGGATTGGCAGCACCGGCACCGGTCTGCCGGCCAGTGAGCGCGCCGCTGCGAGAAGCGTGCCATCGCCGCCCAGCACGATGATCAGATCGGCCTGCGACGCCAGTTCTTCCCGTGTGAAGCACGCATCCGGCTGCGAAAGACATAGCGCGGTCTGGCTATCGTAAATCACCCTGGCGCCCCGGCTCGTAAGCCATTGGCTCAGTTGCGGCACCACGGCCGCAAGCTCCTCACGTCTGGGACGGGAAATGATTCCGACGGTTTTATACATGTCTCACGCCAAATTGTACTCTAGAAGGGCGATTCGCAATATGCGGAGACCCAGGCCGGACTATCGGCCCGCGGCGCTTATGCGGCGTGCGTGTAGAAAGAATTCCTGATTGCCTTCCGCGCCGGCGAGTCGGCTCGGTTGCACGCCGAACACCTCCAGGCCCGCGCTGCGGGCCGCCTTGGTGGCGCGTTCAATGGCGCGCTGGTGCAATTTCGCATCGCGCACGATTCCGCCTTTGCCGATGTCGCCGCGGTCGAGTTCGAACTGTGGTTTCACCAGGATCAGAAAATGGGCGTCAGGCGCCGCAAGTTGCGCCACTGCCGGCAGTACCTTGGCAACGGAGATAAACGAAAGATCGATCGTGATCAGTTGCGGCGCTTCGGCTAGGTCGGTGGCAGCAATCTCTCGGGCGTTGCGATGAATGAGCTTCACACGTTTATCCTGCTGCAGTCGCCAGGCCATTTGCTCTGGCGTCACGTCCACAGCGTAGACGCGCGTGGCGCCATGTTGCAACAGGCAGTCCGTGAAGCCTCCGGTGGAAGAGCCGACATCAAGGCATACCCTTCCTGCAGACTCGACCAGAAAATCCTCGAGCGCACCTTCGAGCTTAAATCCGGCACGGCTGGCATAGCGGGATTGTGTGGAGATGACTTCGATACGCGCACTAGCAGCGACACCCTCGCCCGGCTTATCGCGCCGTTGCCCATCCACGCGCACTTCGCCCGCCAGCAGCATGGCTTGAGCTTTCTGGCGCGATTCGGCAAGTCCACGCTCGACAAGCAGCACGTCCATTCTCTGCTTGCCGGGTTTTTTCTTCCCGGATTCGTCCGCGGGCTTTGCAGAGGAGGGAGTCATTGCAGTCGAAAACGTGGCACAGCCGCCGAATCGCTACGCGCGCCGCAAAACGAGAAACTCAGCCAATTCCCGCAAATTCGCGGCGCGAGCTCCGTAGACACCGAGTTCCGCAATAGCGCTCGTCGCCAGTTGCTTGGCAAACTCATGCGATTTCGCCAAACCGAATAGCGCCGGGTAGGTTGCTTTCTGCTGCGCCAGATCTTTGCCCGCCGTCTTGCCCAGCGCTACGGACGATTCCTCCACATCCAGAATATCGTCCACCACTTGAAACGCCCAGCCGATATCGTTGCCGAACCGCCGCAGCCGCTCGATATCTTCCCCTCCGGCTTCGCCGCAGATCGCTCCGGCTACAACGGACGCGCGTATTAGCGCCGCCGTTTTCGAACGGTGGATATAGCCCAACTCCTCTGCAGTAACCGGCTTGCCTTCCGCTTCCAGGTCGGCCACCTGTCCGCCCACCATGCCGTCGCGCGTCCCCGCGGCTTTCGAAATTTCCTGGATCATAGCGACAGTGTGTTTCGCCCCCGCCGGCACCGAACCAAGCGTTTCGAACGCCAGAGTCAGCAGGCCGTCTCCTGCGAGGATGGCGTTGGCTTCGCCGAATTTCTTGTGGCAGGTGGGCTTGCCGCGACGCAAGTCGTCATTGTCCAGCGCCGGCAAGTCATCGTGAATCAGTGAATAGGTGTGAATGAACTCGAGCGCGCACCCGGCGTGAAGCGCTGCGGCGGTTTGATTCGAAAAAATGCGCGAAGCTTCCAGACACAACATCGGCCGCAAGCGTTTGCCGCCGGCGAAAACGCTGTAACGCATCGCTTCATGGATAGAAGGCGGCGGAGTGTTTGCGGGCGGCAGCAACGAATCGAGAGCTTGCTCGATCGCGCGAATATTCTCTTCGAAAAAGTCAGGATATTTCATCGGGAAGGGAAGTGTCGAACGGTAGCGGCTTGCCAAGGGACTGCTTTCCGACAATGAGAATAAAGTAGAATCGTCAGATTTCCTCTTCCCCTTCGGGCACAAACGGTTGCGCGGTCAGTTCACCGCCGGCCTTTTTCATCAGAATCTCGACGCGCCCTTCGGCCTGTTCAAGCTGTTTCTGGCAGTCGCGAGAAAGCGACACTCCCTCTTCGAAAAGCTTCATGGCATCGTCGAGCGAAAGGTTCGCATTCTCGAGCTTTCGAACGATTTCCTCGAGCCGCGAGAGGCAGCGCTCAAACTCCGGCTTTTTGGGCGGAGCCGCCGCTTCCGGTTTCTTTACCGCACCTGGATTCACTGTGGTCATTCCGATTTGCCACCTGTATTAAAACCGTTACGCTCAACGTTCGAAATTATCACCGGCTCGTTCAGCATTCTAAGGCACGCGCGATGGCCTCCACAATGGGCATTGTGCAGCGGTCGGGGCGCCGAGACGGAGGCTTCAGCGTTTCTCAGGCGTCAGCAGCAGCGTATGCACGATCGTAGGTCTTACAGCTTCCTCGCTGTAGGGCGCCGGAAGCGGTTGTCCGCTAAACCAGGCAGAGAACTGGTCGCGATAGTGCTGGCTCCCCAGTTCGCCCGATTCGCCCGTGGTTATTTCCATGAACGAAGCGTCCCAATTCGAAAGGTCGGCCACCATGCGCATCGCCGGGCCAAAGTTATGTCCCGCGGCTTTGATCACATCATGCGCGCCGGATTGCGGCATCGGGCCGAGGCTGAAAATCCTCGCCAGCAGCCCCGATTGCCCAAAGGGATGGGCGATCAACAGGGAGTTGCGCTGGCCCCACTTCCATTCGGATGTATCGTTGCCGATGGAAGCTGTCAATTCCGAGACGGCCAGATCGGCACTGGCCATTAGTAGCTCGTCGTAGTTGTGAGAGTCGGGCGGAAGCCACATCGCGGGGCGTTCGCGCAGCACTCGTTCCAGGAAAACGTCCAACCGTGGATTCGACACGTGTACGTTATCGCCGAGATAGGCGTGCAAAATGTTTCGTTCGATATCGCTGACGGCCTGTTCCACGAACGTCGCCTCCACCGAATCCGCATCCATCCGGCCGTTCCACGTCGCCAAGCGGCCGATCAGATCGCCGGTGCGCGAATCGTGCGGTTTGGCGTTCTCGCTGGCCTTTACCAACGCCTGCGCCACGATCACGTCAATCTCGCTGTAGATATCGCGTTCAATTTCCGCGAAATCTTCCGGACGAAACTTCGTCGGAGCCGCTAGAAGTTTGTAAATGCGGTCGGTGCGCCACGGCGGTCCCCAATTCGAGGTAATAAAATGCGGGTAGTCAGGACCTACCACGCGCGCATTTGCGGTGGCAATGATCCCGCCCGGCGGATCAAGCACTTGTGGCAACTCGTCAAAAGGTATGTAGCCCGTCCACTCGTAATCGTCTGTGTTCCCCGGCATCGGCACCGATCCGCAAGGCGTGCTCAGTGGCAGATTCGAGCCGGCAGGCGGCCAGTTGGCGCAACGGCGCATTGGGATGTGCGCGGCCACGACGAAGCCGATATGTCCATCCACATCGGCATATACCGCGTTTTGCGCCGGCCCGGCGGCATCGCGTATGCGCTCGCGAAACTCTTGCCAGTTGTGCGCGGCCGCCAGCCCAAAATAAGCGTGGCTCAGCCCGCCGGGCTGCGTCGCTGTCCATTTCAATGCATAGCCGGTGTTGCCGTCCTGTTCGACCACCGCGCCGTGGCGCGTCACGATCACGTCCATCGTCCGGTCGGCGTGGCCCTTCACGTGGATCACTTCGTGCCGCACCTGCGTCGTCACCCACTGCCCGTTTACCTGATATTGCTGCGGATTGGCGGGATTGAACGTTTCCGCGTACAAGTCCTGCACGTCGGCATAATCATTCGTGAAGCCCCACGCGATGCGGTCGTTATGGCCGATGATGATTCCGGGCGCCCCCGGCAAAGCGAAGCCCTCGGCATTCATTCCGGCGCCGTCGAACTGCACCAGGTACCAGATATCCGGAACGCCGAGCATCAGGTGCGTGTCGTTTTCGAGGAGCGGTTTGCCGGACGCAGTATGCGTGCCGTCCACCACCCAATTGTTGCTGCCCAGCGTCGCGCGCATATTTTCATCAAACGCAAAAAGGATATTCTGGGCATCGCCGGTGACCCGCGAGAGATCAGCAGGTCGCAAATTGCTCGACGGTGGAACGATTGAAGAAAACATCTCGCTCGCTGTCTGTTCGTATTCCACTTGCTGCCGGGTGTCTTTCGCCGCAAACACGCCTCGTTCGAGAGGGCGCGCATGGGCTGTAGCTTGCGCCGTGCCAGGCTGAGCCGCAACTCCGACAATCGGGTGGTCGTAGGGGGAGGTATCGTCATAAAAATCCGCGGCGCGTTGCGTGCCGAGGCGCTTGCTCACCGCCGCGCGATTCAGATCCCACCGCCAGGTGCTTGTGAGCGACTCATACATGTAGCCCACGATCAGCAGCGTATCCGCCACCCGCCAAGGTTTGGGCTGGTAACGGAGCAAGCGAAACTCGATGGGCAGCGAACCAGTGTGATCTTCGATAAACCGGTTAACGCCGCGGGCAAACGCCTCCGCAGGTCCACGGAAATCAGAGCCGGCCTGGCCGGCGTCGCGTTCGGCGGCTTGTCGCAGACCCATCACGCGAAAGCGCCGGTCGATTTCAACCGTGCTCGGTCCTAGAATTTCGGAGAGCTCGCCAGCCGCCGCACGGCGCAGTACGTCCATTTGCCACAGACGGTCCTGCGCCATCACATACCCTTGTGCGAAATAGAGGTCATCTGTGCTCTGCGCGCGAATGTGCGGGACTCCTCGGACGTCGCGCGTGACCTGCACCTCCGCTTTCAGTTCAGGCACCAAAATCGTACCGTCCACCTGTGGCAGCGCACGATGGATGGCGAACTCCCACCATGCGAACGCACCGGCCACGAGGAGGACCACAACCAGCAGGACGAAGCCAATGGCTCGACGCATGTCGCGGGTTTTCTCCCGATCGCAGCCCGCAAGGGCGGGCGGATCGCGCTCGAATATAGCGCGGCCAGGCGAGCGAGTCATCTGCAAGCGCGCCAACGTATCTTCCGCGCCACCAAGCCGGTTGCCGGTTGGGGAGCGCCTTCAAACGCTGCTAGAATCGCGAAGTGATCATTCTGCGCCTCTTTGCCGTATTGCTGCTCGTGGGTGTGAACGGATTTTTTGCGGCCACGGAGTTTGCGCTTGTGGCCACGCGCACCTCACGCATCCGGCAATTGATCGAACAGGGCAACGCGCGCGCCAGAATCGTGGCCGAACTCGTCGGGCAGCTCGAACGCGTCGTTTCTGGCGTGCAAGTCGGTATCACGCTCACCACGTTGAGCCTCGGTTTCATCGGCGAAATCACCGTTGCCAGCGCGATCGAACCGTTTCTTTGGTGGGTACCCGGGAACCACGCGGCGCTCGTCGCCCACAGCCTGGCGCTGGGGCTTGCCTACGTGTTGCTGACGGTATTCCACGTGGTGTTTGGCGAGCTCGTGCCGAAAAGCGTAAGCCTGCACCGCGCCGAACGCGTGGCACTTCTGGTGGCGCGGCCGTTTCAGTGGTATCTCGGCACCTTCCGCTGGGGCATTGATCTCCTCGACGGAATCTCACGCCGCTTTGTCCGCGTCCTGGGCGTTTCGCCCCGGACCAGCCACACCATGGTGCACTCCACCGAGGAGCTGCAAATCCTGATACAGCAGGCGCACGAGCGCGGCCTGCTCGCGGCCGGCGAGGAACGCTACGTCTTGGGTGCCCTCGAACTCGGCCAACTCGAAGTACGCGAACTGATGGTGGCGCGGCCGGACATGCACGCGCTGCCCGTCGAAGCCACCTTGGCGGAAGTGGCGCAGCTTTTTGCGCGCACGCAGCGCTCGCGCATCCCCGTCTACGAAGGCTCGCTCGATCACATTCCCGGCTTCGTGCATATCAAGGATATCTTTGGCGTGCTACTCGATCGCCAGCGCCGTCTCGAGCAGGGTCGCCCCGCGCCGCCTTTCGACCTGCGCCGCCTGATGCGCGAGCCCTTGATCGTGCCCGAGCGCAAGCCTGCCTCCGAATTGCTCGCCGAGCTGCGTTCTCGAGGAATCGGCCTGGCGCTGGTCGTGGATGAGTTTGGCAGCATCCTCGGTCTGGTGACGCTCGAAGACGTGCTCGAACAGCTTGTCGGCGAGATTCACGACGAGTTTGATCTGATCGAGCGCCCCGTCACGCTCGCCGACGGCGCGCTCATTTTTGACGCTTCGCTCAACGTCCGCGACCTCGAGGTGCAGCACGGCATCGAGCTGCCGGAAGATCCCGGCTACACCACGCTCGGGGGTTTCGCGCTCGCGCAGCTTGGCTTTATCCCGCACGGCGGTGAAATATTCGATTTCCGCGGCTACCGTTTCACCGTGCTGGAAATGGATCGCCGCCGGATCGCGCGGCTAAAGGTCCAGGCGCTCGATCCCCAAGCGGCCACAAAGCCGGACCAAATGGCCGGCGGTCTACACACCACACCCGATCGCGAGCCCGCGAAAATTGCCATCCGCGATGAATCACGCGCCGCCAAATCCGCGCGCTCGCGTACCTGAACACGTGAAGATCCTTCGCCGCATCGCGACGCGATTTCTGATCACGCTACCCGCCATCTGGTTAATTCTCACGATGGTTTTTCTACTCGTGCACATCGTGCCCGGCGATCCCGTACAACAGATGCTCGGTGAAGACGCACGCGCCGAAGACCTGCAGCAACTGCGTCATGCCTTGGGACTCGATCTGCCGCTGCACACGCAGTACTGGCATTACTTGAGCCATTTGCTGCGCGGCGATTGGGGACGCTCCTTTCATTTTGGAGCTCCCGTGCTTGCGCTCATCCTAAATCGTTACCCCGCCACCTTGGAGCTGGCCTTCGCGGCCATGCTCGCGTGCGCGCTGATCGCGATTCCCGCGGGCGTGATGGCGGCACAGCGCCGCGGCCACGCCGCCGATCGTGCGATCGGCTTCTTCACGCTGCTCGGCTTATCCGTGCCCAATTTCGCTTTAGGTCCCGTCTTGATTCTGGTGTTCTCGATCGAACTTGGCTGGCTCCCGATCTCGGGCCGCGGCGGGTTTGCCCATTTCGTGCTGCCCGCCGTCACCTTGGGAGCCGCGCTCGCCGCGATCCTCACGCGTATGGTCCGCAGCTCCATGATCGAGGAGCTGGGCAGCGACTACGTGCGTACCGCGCGCGCCAAAGGTCTGCCAGAGAGGCGCGTGCTCTTCCGCCACGCTTTTCCCAACGCTCTTGTGCCCATCGTCACGATTCTCGGTTTGCAATTCGGCACGTTGCTGGCCGGCACCATCGTCACGGAGTCCATTTTCTCCTGGCCCGGCATCGGACGGTTGACGGTGCAAGCCATCCAGCAGCGTGACTACCCGTTGCTACAAGGCTGCATCCTGCTGATCGCCCTTTCGTATGTGATCGTTAATTTGCTCACGGACGCGCTCTACACTTTGATCGATCCCAGGATTCGCGTGTCATGAGCGTCGCGACGCTGCAACTTCCAGCCACCGCGCCACCCGCGCGTCCGAAGCGCGGGCCGTGGCGGGAATTTCTCGTTCACAGCCCGGCAGGACGCATTGCCTTCGCGCTTACCCTCGCGCTCGTTTTGTTGGCCATCCTCGCACCGTGGATCGCGCCACACGATCCCGCCGCACAAAATTTGGGCGCACGGCTGCTCGGTCCCGGAGCCGGGCATTGGATGGGCACCGATGAACTTGGCCGCGACATTCTCTCCCGCGTATTATTTGGCGCGCGCATTTCCATGTCGGTCGGCATTTCGGTCGTCTTCGGAGCAGGGCTCGTGGGTCTGGCGCTAGGCGCCCTCGCGGGCTATTTCGGAGGCTGGTGCGATCGGCTCATCAACGTCGTCTTGATCAACGCATTTCTTTCTTTCCCGGGTATTCTGCTCGCCATCGCCTTCGCGGCCTTTATGGGGCCGGGCCTCGACAAAGTTGTGCTCGCACTGGTGATCACCGGATGGGCCGGTTATGCGCGTCTGGCGCGCGCTCAGGTCCTCAAGGTGAGGGAACTTGATTACGTTCTCGCCGCCCGCTCGCTCGGTGCGTCGGACCTTCGGATTCTGCTGCGGCACGTGTTGCCAAACGCCATCCAGCCCGTGCTCATCCAAGCCACGATCGGTATGGCCAGCGCAATTCTTGCCGAATCAACTCTGAGCTTCCTGGGGCTGGGTGTGTTGGCCCCCGCGCCAAGCTGGGGAGCCATGCTCAACGATGCGGGCGGCTATCTCTTCAGCGCTCCGCACATGGTCGTGTTTCCCGCGCTGGCCATTATGGCTGCTGTGCTGGCGTTTAATTTGCTGGGTGACGCCTTGCGGGATTGGCTCGATCCGCGTACGCGAGCCTATTTGGTGACCCTCGATCTGACGCGGTAGGGAACCACAGGGGAACGCATAAAACTCAACGCGAAATCCTCAGCTAAGCGCGATCACCACTTCGGCGCCCCGCCCAACTCCAAGCGTCCGCGCCGCGCTGCCTTTATTCACGGCGATCTCCAGGAATCCGGTTGAGCCCACCAACGCCACGGGCTCGCCGTTTTCGCCTTGCGCAAACGTTTCCACGAACTTCTTTACGGGTTTGCCGCCCACGGTCATATCAATGGGACCCACGCAGCGCGAAGCTTCCGGCAGGTCTTGCATGCAGAAATTCGTCATCAAGTTGCCAAAATTATCGACACGCAGGACCGCGCCACGCAGCCCGCGATCGGCTTGTTTGGGCCGCGGCACGGCAAAGCGCGTAAAGTCGGTGATCGGGTCGCCGAATGCTTCCGACTGTGAATTCTTGGCGAGCCAGGCGGCTACCGGCGCAAACACGTCTCGTCCGTGAAACGTGGTACTGAGCGGACGCAAGAAATAGTGCTCGGCCGTGATATGGCGTACCGTCAAATCCTCGGCGCGATCGTAAATCATCGAGAGCACGCCATTATCCGGAGCAACGTAATACTGGTTGTCTGCGGAAACCAGGATCGGCCGCCGTGGCGAGCCCACTCCTGGATCGACCACCACCACATGCACGGTGCGCGCGGGAAAGTAGCGGCTGGCGGCCGCAATCGAAAGCGCGCCATCGAGCAAATCATAGGGCACCACACTGTGCGTGACGTCCACGATCTGCGCGTCCGGAAGAATTTTCAGGATGACGCCCTTGAGCGTGCCCGCTAAATGATCGCCCGTACCGTAGTCGGTGGTCAGCGTGATGATGGGGGCAGGCACGAAATCCTCTCCACTCGCGCGAAAAGGGCGCAGAAGGCCACGCTATAGAACGCGCCAAGGGTTGTCAAGATAAGCTACTGCCGCCGCGTCCAAACACGTAATCGCAGGGTTTTGCGATTGCGGTGCAGTCGGGTGGGTCTGGAATAACTGACTCGTTACAGTTCGCGCAGCGCCGCCGAAACGGGTCGCCGTGCCGCGCGAATGGCTGGCGGGGTGCCGCCCACCAGACCCATCGCCAGAGCGAAGATCATTCCGGTAACGAGCAGCAGAGGTGTGATCTTGAATGCAAACGCCAGGTGGGAAAATGTCTGGAAGTTCAAGGTGCTCGTGGTCAGTCCATTCAGTGGCAACACAGCGATGCAGCCGATCAATCCGCCAATCCCCGCGATCAGCAGAGCTTCCATCATGAAAGAGAAAATTACGCTGCCGGGACGAAAGCCCAGCGCCCGCATGGTGGCGATTTCGCGCCCACGCTCGGAAACCGCCGAGTACATCGTGTTCAACGCGCCAAACACCGCGCCGATGCCCATCACCGCCGCCACCATTGAACCCAGCACGGTAATCAGCGTCGTTAGCGACTGAGATTGCTTCGTGTAGTAATCGATCTCGCGATCCACGGACACCGTAAGCTGCGGATCGGAGGTCAGCGTATCCTTGAACTTTGGGAATGCGTCCGCCGATAGCAGACGGACCGTTACGGACTGGTAGATGTTGGCAGGACGTTTATAAATTTGGTCGAGGATATTGGCGTCACACCACACTTCCGAGTCGAACGCGCTGCCGCCCGCGTCGAAAATCCCCACCACGTTCCAGGTGCCGCCGCCGAACTTTACCGTTGTGCCCAGATCGAGCCCCGAATATTCCGCTTCCGCATTTTTCCCGACGACAATCTCGCTCAGGCCCGGTTGCAGGAATCGTCCGGCAATGATGTGGACGGTAGGCCGCACCTCGAGCGCTTTGGCAGAGACACCGCGAATTTGCACGTTGGCATCCGTGCCGGTGGACTTCATGGGGAACGGCGCAATTACCACGACCTCCGGGCTCACCAAGGGCCCATTTGCATCGCGGCTAATCCCCGGCGCGCTTTCAATCACGTGCACCTGATCGAGCGCAACGGCGCCGACCATCTCCGTGTTCGAACCGGCGCGCATGATCAGCGCATTCGAGGCCGATCCGGAAGCCACCAGCGTCGCCCGAAACCCACGCGCGAGCGACAGCATCGCCACGAACACTCCCACGGTGCCGGCAATGCCCAGCACGGCAACCACGGACGACGTCCAGCGTTGCCGCACGCTGCGCAGATTGTAGACAATCGGAATCGCCATCTCGGAGTCCCCTAGATCTTTCTGAGCGCTTCGACCACGCGCAACCGGCTTGCCGCGAGCGCGGGCAGAAATCCCGCTAGCGCGCCGATTCCCAGCGCGAAGAGTATGCCTCCCAGCATCGAATTCATCGGCAAGTAGAAGAGTGGCAGCAATCCATGCGTTGGATCGCCGCCCAGCGTGATCAGCTTGGCCAGCGCGATGCCCAAAATTCCGCCGATCAGGGCGATAAACACGGATTCCGCCAGCACGTAAACCAGAATAAAGCGGTCGGAGAAGCCGATCGCTTTCAGAATTGCCAGCTCCGCCGTGCGCTCGCGCACGCCAATCGCCATGGTGTTGCCGGTGACGAGTAACAGCGTGAAGAACACGACGCCGCCAATCGCCGTGATCAGGAAGCCGATATTACCCATCTGCTTCGCGAATCCCGCCGCGAACGATTTCTCCGTGTCGGACTTCGTCTCCCAGGGTGAATTCGCAAACATCGCATCGACCTTTTTCACCACATCCGTGGCGTCATCGGGACTATTCAACCGCACGATGTACCATCCGACCAGGTCCTTCGAAAACTTTGCCGCCGGGCTTTCGTTCAGATAATCGTAATGAAACCAGAACTGCGAAGTGTCGTCCGCGGCTTTGCTCCCGGTGTAAATGCCGTCGAGATTAAATTGCCAGTCGCCCGCGTAGATCGCGCCTTTAATGGGTATCCGGTCGCCCACTTTCCAACCGAATCGCTTTGCAAGCCCGGCGCCGGCGATGGCGCCTTGGCGGTCCTGCGCAAACGTATTCCACTGATCGTCAGGAACGTTGAATTCTCCATACATGTGCCGCCAGGTGCTCACGTCCACGGCGAATTGCGGAAAGAAATTTCGCTCGTCCTGATAAATGCCGCCAAACCAGGAAGCATGCGTCACCTCCTTGATGCCGGGCGTCTGCGAGATACGGTCCATATACGAAATGGGCAGTGGCTGGATGAACGAGATGCGGTTCATGATGATCAGCCGGTCCGCGCCCGCAGCCTCGACGCCTTGATTGAACGCCAAATGCACGATGGTGAGCAGCCCGAAGAGAAACATGGCAACCGCAAACGAACCGATGGTCAGCGCGGTCCGGAATTTCTTCCGGGACAAGCTCACGCGAAATAAACGTGCATACTTCATGCCGTAGCTCCCGCCACCGCTTCTACTAGCACTCCCTTTTCAAGGTGCAACAGCACCCCCGCATGTTCGGCCGCCCGCGGATCGTGCGTCACCAGCAAGATCGTTTTCTTGTGCTGGTGCACGAGCTGATCGAGTAGATCGAGCACTTCATCCGCGCTCTTGCGATCCAAGTCGCCGGTCGGCTCGTCGCAGAGCAGGAACGTCGGATCGGTGCAAATCGCTCGCGCGATGGCCACGCGCTGCTCCTGTCCGCCAGAAAGCTGTCGTGGATAGTGACTCATCCGGTCCGCGAGACCCACCAACGCGAGGGCCGCTTCCACGTGTTGCCGCCGCTCCGCCTTGCTCAAGCGCGTCAGTAGCAGCGGCAGCTCCACGTTTTGAAACGCCGTCAACACGGGAATCAGGTTGAACATCTGGAACACGAATCCTACGTGTCGCGCACGCCAGGTTGTGAGTTTGCTCGCCGACATGTGAGTGATTTCGTCGCCCGCCACGCGGATGCTGCCGCGCGTCGGCACGTCGAGCCCGCCCATGAGGTTGAGGAGTGTGGTTTTGCCGGAGCCGCTCGGCCCCATGAACGCCACAAAATCCCCCGCATCCACATCCAGGTTCAGCCCTTGCAACACGTCGATCTCTTCGGAGCCGCGCCGATAGGTCTTGTCCAGATTGCGTACCGTGATCAGGCTGTTGCCCGCGCCGCGCCCGTCTACTCGAACCATGTTCGTTTCCTCACTGTTTCTTTGTGACTTGCTGGCCGTCGTGCAAATTGGGCGGACCATTCGTTACTACCGTGTCTCCCGGCGCCACGCCAGCGAGCACCTCAACGTTTGGCCCACGTTGCGCGCCCGTGCGCACCGCTCGCCGCTCGAGCGTGCCATCGTGAAAAAGAAAAACTGCCGGTTGTCCGTCTATCGTGCGCACGGCTTGCGGCGGCACCATCGCGACGGCCCGGGATGCGGCCGCTTTGCCATCCTTACCTGCGGACTTGATCGCTGCCGGCTCCTCATCCAAAAAAGCCACCTTTACGCCCATATCCGGCAATATTCGGGGGTCGAGGTGATCGAATGATGCCCGAACCTTCACCGTCCCTTTTTCGCGGTCGGCCGTCGGAATGATGGTCCGCACGTGCGCGGGAATTTGCCAATCGGGATACGCGTCGAGCGTCGCCATCACCTTCTGCCCCGGCTTCACGCGCGCGATGTAGTTCTCGTTCACATCCACTTCGATCTCATTGGAATTCATGTCCACAATCGTGGAGATACCCGTGCGCGTAAATCCTCCACCTGCGGAAATCGGTGACACCATTTCGCCCGGCTGCGCATCTTTCGAAACCGCGATGCCGTCAAAGGGCGAACGCACGATGCAGTTCTCAATGTTCTGCTTATCGATGGACATCTTCGACTCGGCCGCTTTCACCTGTTCCTGGGTCTGCGCGATTTGCGCCTTCATGCGATTGACGAGCGTCTGCGCCGCATCCAGCGCCTCCGGCGTCTGTATGCCCGCGTCGGAAAGCTGTGTCGAGCGGTGCAACTCGCGCTCTGCGTTGCCAAGCTGCACTTCCAGGTCCTTCATCAAAGCCGCTGTAGCGTCGCGATCCGCTTTGTCGGACGCCAGAGCCACCTGGTAATCCGAATCGTCGAGCGTAGCCAGCACTTGCCCTTGCGTTACGCGCATGCCCTCGTCGACATAAACTCGCGCGACTTTCCCCGTAATCTTTGCCGCCACCGTGGCCCGCCGCCGCGGCGTCACGTAGCCGCTCGCATTCAGCAACGTCGTCGCCACCGGCTTATCGCTTGGCGGCAGCGCCACCGCTACCTCAACCTCCGGTTTTCGGTTGCGCAGCGCAGACGTTGCCCCTAGCCCGATAATGATGATGCCCACCGCCGCGGCAAACAGTCCCAGCCATTTGCCGGTCGAGCGCGGCTTGCGCTTGCTGTCGTCAATACGCAGCCCCGAAAGATCGGGCGCCGCGCTGGTTTGTTGCAGAGCCATGGTGTCCTGCTGGAAGTTAGGCAAGCTCGTGTTGGAGGAGCTTGCTGAAATGTCTCCGGCCGCCCGCGGTTCCACCCACACAACCAAACAGCCGCGGCGCCTCAAAGGTTACGGTCCACCGTTTCGCGGGCCTTGGATATACAACTACAAATGCACGGCAAGCCGACGAAAGGAGAAATCCGGTGCCTTCAAGATAGCATACGTATTCGCGTGGCTAAAATTTCAAAAGCAGGTTTGTACCGCGGGAAGACTTGAAGCCAGCAAGCGGATTCAATATCCGAGCTGGTGGATCGCTGTAGGTTACGCCAGTCAATCCTCGTCTTTATACTCCGGCAGGATGTCCCCTTCGCGCGCTTCTTCGGTTTCCACTTCCTGCCCGTCATGATCCGTCGCGCGTTCCACCCCGCTCACCACCGCCGCTTCGTAGTCCTGGCCCTCTTCCGACAATTCGACCACGCTCTCGGAATCGGCATCCGCCACATCGGACAGGCCTTGTTCGCTTCCGCTCTGGCCTGCGGCGCGCGACCCCATGCCTTTTTGCGGGAAGGTCGCTGCTCCCGGAATCAGCTCCACTTCTTCCGAGCGCATCCGCGAAGGTCGACGGGCAGACGTAGTCTCAGACGGCCGGTTGCTCTTCCGGCTTCCAGCGCCCGATTTAAGGGATCGGGACGGTCCCGAAGCATTACGCTGAGACGCGCTCGTGGCTCCCTTGTGCTTCGCCGCGCCGGCCGCCTTCTTGGGCGCCGCCGCGCTCTTTCGAACGGACACACGGGCCGAGGATTTCGAATTGCTGGTGGTCCGCTTCTTCGGAGACGCCTTCTTGGCAACCTTTTTCTTGGCCATACGCTACCGTACCAACGGTAAGGGGCTTCGGCAATACAGCGAAACACTTGCCTAGGCGAACCGAGCTGTTCGGTCCCAGCCGCCGGCCACGCACGCTTCCTTGACCCCTGTTTCACAGCCAGTTATTCTCACCATAAGCGAGTTTCACAGCGCAGGAGCCGCCATGGGACGCTCCGGAATCGAGAGCCATGACCGCGCACGTCTATTTTGATAACAACGCCACCACTCCCGTCGATGCGGGCGTTCTCGATGCGATGTTGCCCTATTTTTCTACGGAGTTTGGTAACGCCAGTTCGATCCATTCTTTTGGCCAGCGCACGCGCGGCGCCGTCGAGCGTGCTCGCGCGCAGGTGGCGGCTCTGTTGGGCGCGCAACCCGCTGAAATCACCTTCAGCGGCGGCGGCACCGAATCGGATAATTTAGCGATCCTGGGAATTGCCGGTGCGGTTACGGGCGAGCGCAAGCACGTCATCACCACCAATATTGAGCACAGTGCGGTGAAGAACCCCTGTGAAGCGCTGCAAGAACGCGGGGTCGAGGTCACGTTTCTGCCTGTGAATTCCGCCGGTGTGATCGACCCGGAAGATGTGCGCCGCGCGCTGAGGCCGGAAACGATTTTGATCTCCATCATGCACGCCAACAATGAAATCGGCACGATCCAGCCCATTGCCGAAATCGGTAGGATCGCCGCGGAAGCCGACGTCTGGTTCCACACCGACGCCGTGCAATCCGCCGGCAAGGTTCCGATCAACGTGGACCATCTGGGCGTGGACTTGCTTTCCATCTCCGCGCACAAAATCTACGGCCCCAAGGGAGTCGGCGCTCTCTACGTGCGGCGCGGCACTCGGCTCGAGCCGATCCTCTTTGGCGGTCATCACGAGCGCGACCGGCGTCCCGGCACGGAAAACGTCGCCGGCATCGTCGGCCTGGGCAAAGCGGCCGAACTGGCGCTCCAGAGTTTGCAGGAAGAAAGCCAGCGCGTTTCGAAACTGCGCGACCGTTTCGAGCGCGGCGTGGTCCAAACCGTTCCTCAGGCGCACGTCAATGGCGCTCCTTCCCCGCGTGTGCCCAACACCGCCAGCATCACCTTCCCGCACGTGGAAGGCGAAGCCTTGGTGATTGCGCTCGATCTGCGTGGGCTTGCTTGTTCCACCGGCGCGGCCTGCTCTTCCGGAGCCATCGCTCCTTCGCGCGTGCTCACGGCCATCGGCCTTTCTCATGGCGACGCACGCGCCAGCCTGCGCTTCAGCCTCGGCCGGCACACCACGGAAGCGGATGTGGACCGCGCGCTCTCCGTCGTGCCTGCGGCCGTCGAACAGCTTCGGCAGCTTTCTCCGGAATATAAGAAATCCGCGGCGCTGCAACCTACCGCATAGCGCGGCCGGAAACCTAGTCGACCGGCTCTAGAAGGTGCAACGGAGCGCCACATTGCTTTGCACGGGATCGCCTGATCGATGATCGCTGAAACCGCCAACTCGGAACTCACCGTCGTCGCCATGAGCGGCGGTGTGGATAGCTCGACCGTCGCAGCTCTTCTGCGCGAGCGCGGCGAGCCCATCGTCGGCCTCACCATGCAGCTCTGGAATCAGCGCCGCCTGCCCGATCTCGCTCCCGGCGGCCCGGTGGGCCACCGCTGCTGCTCGATGGACGACGTGTACGATGCGAAGCGCGTCGCCGAGCATCTCGGCTTTCCGCATTACGTCGTTAACTTTGAAGACCGATTCGAGGAAACCGTGATCCGGCCTTTCGTGGGCGATTATTTGGCTGGGCGGACGCCGATCCCGTGCACCCTTTGCAATAACCACGTCAAGTTCGATCAGCTTCTTTCCACCGCGCGCCAAATCGGCGCAGCGCGTCTGGTCACCGGCCATTACGCGCGCATTCGTTTCAATCGCGAAACGGAGCGCCACGAATTGCTGCGCGCCAAGGACGAAGCGAAAGATCAATCCTACTTTCTGTTCGGCCTGACGCAGGAGCAAATGGAACGCACCACTTTTCCCCTCGGTGAACTCACCAAGGACGAAGTGCGCTCCATCGCCCGCGCCGCAAGTCTGCCTGTAGCTGAAAAGCCCGACAGCCAGGAAATCTGTTTCGTGCCCTCCGGAAATTACGTCCGCTTTATCGAGGCCTATCTCGGCGAGCAGGGAAGCGCGCTATCAGCAGAATCGGGCGAGATCGTAACCACCGGCGGCGAAGTCCTCGGCCGCCACGCAGGCGTGCACCACTTCACCATAGGTCAACGCAAGGGCTTGGGAGTAGCCGCAGGCCGGCCGCTCTACGTCGTCGCCATTGATCGCGCCACCCGTCAGGTTACCGTCGGCGAGGACGCGGAATTGCGTTCGGCCGTGTGCGAGGTTCGCGATGTCAATTGGATCAGCCTGCCCGGACTCAAAGAATCCGCAAGCACCATGGTCAAGATTCGCCACCGCCATGAGCCTGCGGCTGGACGCGTCGAACCCACCGCCGACCCTTCCCGCGTTCGCGTGGTGTTTGACGATCCCCAGCGCGCCATCACTCGCGGCCAGGCCGCCGTGTTTTATGTGGGAGATGCGGTGTTGGGCGGCGGCTGGATCGCCTGAAATAAGTCGGCCCAGAAATAAGAAAGGGCGGAAGCATCGCGCCCCCGCCCGCCAAAATCCACGCAGAATCTAAATAAACAATCCTTCGTCCGGCGATTCACCATTTCCGTCGGCGCCCTTTTGCCGCGCCCGCAACACATCCAGTCCGGCCTTCACTCCGCGGATCACGGCCGTTGCCTGCTTCACGGGTTTCAGCACGGACCGTTTCACGGCAATGCCGGTATCTTCCACGGTGTCGAGCGCGCCGCTCATCATCTGATCCGCATGAATCAATTGAATACGCAGGCGGTCCAGAGTCTCCGTCAGTATGCGGTCCACTTTTTGCGATTGGTTGCGCGCCAGGCTCACTACCTCGGAAGCGTCCGCAACGATGCTCACGATCCGCGGCTGCGTTTCTCCAATCAGCGTGTCGATTTTTGAGATCAGCGGCGTTACGCGCAGATGCAAATCATCCAGCGTCTGCCCGATGCGGTCGTTTGCCCGGTGGAATTCGCGGTACATCCCGGCCATGATCGCCGCCTGCACCACAAACGCGCATGCGGTGACGATGACGAAAATCATGATCGCTGTTTCTTGCATTTGCATCGGACGCCTCGCTTCTTACGAGCTCGCCTTCTCGCGCTGATACGCTTCCCGGCCCGCTTCCACCGCTGCCGAAATGGATTCCTTCTGGCGCGCGGCTGCTTCCTTGCCGCGTTCGATCAATTCGTCGGCGCGTTCCTTGCCGCGTTCCACCAAATCTTCCGCTCGTTCGCGCAGCTCGCGAGCTCTGCGTTGCGCGTACTCCCGGCCTTCGTCGGCGCGGTCCGACAAATATTCCCGTGTTTCTTCGCCCGACATAGGAGCAAATAGGATTCCCAGGAGAGCGCCCACGCCCAACCCGATCAGAAAATAGCTGACTTTACCGCCTCCGCCGTCACTCATCTCAAAGGCCTCCCGTACCGAAACTAGCATACCTATTAGGGCCATGCAACCGAGGACAGCCTGTAAGCAAGTGGGGGCCAACACGTTACGGTCGTGCGGCTCGCCTTACAACAGCAATCTCTCGATTTGTTTGATGTGATTGACGTCGTGCGCGGCCATATGAGTCGCGAGCTCGCGCACCGTCAGTTTCCCGCGCTCGCTGTGTATGCCCGCGCACTCCCATTGCTCGCCTGAGAGGTGGGACAGCATTCGCAAGTTTGCCTCGCGCAGGAGCCGGAACATCTCCAGCGCTTCACTCGCGTTCCACGATGCGTAGTCGCCGAGTCGGGCCCACAAATCCTGATCGAATCCCAGAAGCGGCGAGCCATTGTGCTCGATCATCTGGCGGTATCGCCAACTGCTACTGAGCTCGTCCTCCGCAAGGTGCGCCAAAATCTCTACCACCGACCATTTCTTCGGGCCGGGACGGCGTCGTAGGCGCTCCTCCGAAACGCCGGCAATCAGCCGCTCGAGAATTCGCGGCGCCTCTCGCTGCAAAGCCAGCGCATCTTTGCCTCGAACGTACGCCGCCAGCCTCGCTTGATACTGCTCCGGCGTCTCCGCCCTGTCGCTCGTGCCGCTAGTCGTCATCGTCCCCTCGAGTTATTCCACAGGCGGAGGTGTGCCGGTGGCGGCCTCCGGCGAGCGGAAATATTCCGCCAGCTTCTCCGCCTGAGGACGCGTGATGATCTTGGCTATTTCGTCCACGGTTGCGCCGCGTAGCCTCGTCACGCTGCCAAAACGCCGCAGCAGCTTCTTCGCCGAGCGCTCGCCGACGCCCGGAATCTCTGTCAATTCGGTGTGTAGCGTGCGCGCGGAACGCCGCTGCCGGTGAAAGCCAACCGCGAAGCGGTGCGTCTCGTCCCGAATCTGCTGCACCAAGTGCAGGATCGGCGAATGGTGATCGAGCACGCACGGCTCATCTTCCTGTCCCAGTACATAAATAATCTCTTCGCGTTTGGCGATGCTGGCCACCGCCTGATTAATCACGCCTAGCGAATCGAGCGCCTGCGCCGCCGCATGGAGCTGCCCCAACCCGCCATCGATCAAAATTAATCCGGGAAATGGCTTCTTCTCGTCCAGCAAACGGCGATAACGCCGCGTCACCGCCTCTCGCATCGAAGCGAAATCATCCACGCCCTCGATGCCGCGAATAATAAATTTGCGATAGTCCGATTTCCGCATCCGCCCATCTTCCCAAACCACCATGGACGCCACCGTATCCGCGCCCTGGATGTGGGAAATGTCGAAGCTTTCGATGCGCCGCGGCGGCTCGAGCAGGCTCAGCGCTCCTTGCAGAGCTTCCGCGATGGCCCGCGAACTCGGCTTCAGCACGCGAAATCGCTGATCGAATGAATGCTTCGCGTTTTTCTCCACCAACTCAAGGAACGCATACTTTGGCCCGCGCTGCGGAAACAATATCTGCACCCGATGTCCGGCGCGCTCGCTGAGGCTTTCCTCCAGCAGGGCCCGATCCTCGAAGTCCATGGGCACATGAATGATCTTTGGCAAATACTCCGCATCCAGATAGAGCTGTTTCAGCAGTGACGGCAAAAACTCCGCCGGATCGAACTCGATCAAGTCCTCCCAATAAAAATCGCGCCGGTCCACCACGCGCCCGCCGCGGATGTGAAACAAATTCGCAGCCACCTGTGGCGGCTCCGCATGCCACGCCATCACGTCCGTATCGTCGCCTTGCGCAGCCGCAATCTTCTGTTTCTCATCAATTTCTTCGACCGTATGCAGCAGGTCGCGGTAGCCCCCGGCTTCCTCGTAGCGCTCTTCCGACGACGCCCGCGCCATCCGTTCGCGCAGGCTCGCCGCCAATTCACCGCGGCGTCCTTCGAGAAACACGCGCGCGTCGTGCGCTGCTTCGGCATAACGCTCGTTCGTCGTCAGCCCCGGCACGCACGGCCCCAGGCAGCGATGAATGTAATATTGCAAACACGGCCGCGGGTGTGTCCGCGTCAAATCCACCGTGCAGGAGGGCACCAGAAAGTTGCGGTGAATAAAGTGCACGATGCGGTGCGCCAGACTGTGCGGAAAATACGGCCCAAAATAGAGCGATCCGTCTTTCCTCAGACGGCGCGTCACGTACACCCTCGGATACGGCTCAAACGCCGTGTAGCGTATATACGGATAGGTCTTGTCGTCGCGCAGCATCACGTTGAACTTCGGCTTATGCTGCTTGATTAGGTTGTTCTCGAGCGCCAGCGCCTCCCGCTCGTTATCCACCACGATGTAATCGAGATCGGCGATCTCCCGCACCAGCGATCCCGTTTTCGCATCGAGAACTTTCGAGTCCAGAAAATACGACCGCACGCGGTGCCGCAGCGACCCCGCCTTGCCGATATAAAGAATCGTGCCCATGACGTCTTTGAACAAGTAGACGCCCGGATCAAGCGGCAGACTCGACACTTTCTGTTGGAGTTCCATGCAGGGAGCCGGGTAAAATCAATGCTGGCCCAGAGCCAACCTTGATGATACCAGAGCGAATCTCACCCTATCTAGGCAGGGAATGTTGAGGCCGGCCTCATTCGCACATCGAATCAATTGA
>Ga0209420_1000396_pt1 | contig 23841 bp, 17 predicted proteins | sample BlaSpr_A8_OM1_O1_FD_187972 | JGI IMG/M metagenome (GOLD analysis project Ga0209420, IMG submission 187972) | Forest soil microbial communities from Thunder Bay, Ontario, Canada - Black Spruce, Ontario site 2_A8_OM1_O1 (SPAdes) (version 2) | ecosystem: Environmental > Terrestrial > Soil > Boreal...
CAGACATCCAGCAGGATAAGGTCGCCTTCGCGAATGGGCACGGGATGACTGGCGTGCGGCTCATAGTGCGGGTTGCCGGCGTTGGCGTTGACGGCCACAATCGGCGGATCGTCGGTCACCAGATGCTCGCGCTGGAAGGCTTCCATGAACCACTGCTGAATTTCGTGCTCCCTGGTGCCACCGTTGCGGACGCGCCTGCCGATCTCTTTGAAGGCCGCCGCCACAATGGAATCGACGCTGTCGCGGGCCGCGAAATGCGACTGCACCTGATCTTCGCTCCAGGTGGATTCGAACTGCGCCACTAGATCCGCGGAACTGACCACGTTCTTGCCCAGCCCACGCAGCAGGTCGATGGTACCGCCGTCCACCAACGAAATGGTGAAGACAATGTTGTTCGGCGAGTACTGCATGGCCAGATCACGATAGTTCGCCAAGATGGACTTCAGTTTGTCGAATAATTCCTGCCAACCGGAATACTGATGCTTCTTGCCAGGCAAGGAATCGAGATGTCCGGCTTCGATCTTGTGCACCAGCTTTACTGGTTCGCCTTCAGCGGGAAGCAGGTAAAACCAGCGCCGGGTCACCATCAGGCTCGTAGGCAGGCCCAGCACACGGTAGGCGATGGGATCGCGATGATGATGATCGTAGAAAAGCCACGCGTCCATGTTGCGTTCGCGCAGCGCAGATTGAATGGCAGCCAGATCCATGGGCAGAGTCTTATTGTAAACAAGAGCCAGGGTTTGGGCGAATCCCCTCGCACACTTCCTGAATTTAGCTGGCCTGAATCAGGCTGGCAGAAAAGCGTTCGGGAGGGCAGTTCGCCCTGGGCTGTCCGCCGACAGCTTGCAAGGCGGCGGAACATCGCCCGGACGTGGAGAAGCGAAGCTGCAGCTGGGCTGCGCAACGGCTTATTTCTTGTCCGCGGACAGAATCCTCTGCTTCGCCACACCGGGCAGCGTTTCACAGGCGGTCCGCAACACCAGCCGCGGAGCGCGCCCGCGAATCTTCATCAGATATGGCACGGTTCGCCTTGCATCGGACTTGGCCGTTTCGCGCAACAACCATCCCAGACCTTTCTGCACCATGTCGTCCGGATCGGCGAGCAGGGAGTCGGAAAGCTTCACGATCTGGGAGAAGAACATTTTCGCCCGCGCCCCGCGAATGAGCGCCACGCAGGCCGCACGCCGGTGCCAGCGATCGCGCGACTTCGCCCAGCGAAACACATCGGTGACACTCGCCGGATTCGCGGACACCATAGGCGCAATCAGGCAATGCACCAGCGCATCGTGATCGGCCCAACTCGCGATGCGGTCCAGCCAACACTCGAACATGTGAAACTCTCGATCGCGAAACTGCGCCTCCATCCTCTCGAGCAGAAACACGGCGGCTACTTTTTCTTCGAGCACCGACCCGCGGAAAAGCTCATCGGCTACTTCCACCAAAAAATCGAAGTCGCGCTCCCGCAGAATCTCGCGGCGGCAGCGCCGCACGGCCCGCCGCAAGTCAGCCGTATACCAGCCGTGCGACTTGATTTTTTCTTTGAAAAACCCTTGCACCCCGGCAGCATGCTCAACTGAGCCGCCATCTTTGAGGGCACGCCGAATCTGCCCAGCCACCGCGGAGCTGCTACTTTTTTGTTCCGCCATGCGAATTCTGCCAGACCGTCAAAGCGTTATCTCGCGCCCTCGCCAACCCGTCTCACAAACTTGTCATAGACCCACAGACCCGCTGCCGTCGCCAGCCCCACCCCGGTTATCCAAAACCAAATCAAGGTCGGCCGGTGTATCACTTCTCCGAAGTGATGCAGCAGGAATCCGCCAAACGGCCCTCCAATGAGCGATCCGATGCCGATGGGAACAAAAGCAAATCCCATGTATGTACCCTGCTGGCCCGGAGGCGCAAGTCGCGAAATATATTCGTAATAGCGTGGCGCCTGAATGATTTCGCCGAGCGCTAGAAAAAATAACGAGAACGCCGCGCCCCAGATGGTTGGACGGAACGCAAGAATCAGCCACGCCAGTGACGTGATCACCGTGCCCACAATGACTGCGGCAAACGCGGGCATTTTGCGGGTGAGGAAATTTACCGCCAGGGTCAGGCAAATTACCGTCAGCCCGTCTACCACCAGCATCTTTTCAACGTCCGCATGGGAGTTGACGTAGCCGTGGATGAAACCTGGGAGACTAATGTACTGTTGCCAGAACACGATCCAGTAGCCGGTGAAGATTACCAGAAACCACATGAAGCGGCTAATGCCCGCCAGCACTAAAACGAGAAAGCCGATCCAGATCCACCAGGGAACGCCCCACTGAGGCTTCACCCACAGTGCGATTCGCAGCAATAGGGCAACCGCCAACACGGGCAAGACCAGCCGATAATTTCCCAACACTACGCAAAAATTTCGCGCCACCATCGCGATCGACGGCGGCGGAGCGTCGCCCACCTTGCGCGGTTCGCGGAAGAAGAGCAAGACGACAAAAAACATGGCAAAGACGGCCAGGGCGACCACGCGATAAACATTTTCCACCCCCAGATGGCGATGCGCCCAGGAAGCAAACAGGGGCCCAGCTGCACCGCCAATATTGACCATCGTGTAGTAAATCGAATATCCGATCGAGCGGACGTTTTCCCGCGAAGCCCGTGCCGTCGTGCCTACGACGCAGGGTTTCACCAGAGCCACTCCGAGTGCGGGAAGAATCAGGATGAAGCCCACGAACAACCCCAGCGGCACGGTGTTGCGCACCGGTGCCAGCCACGACGCCCCGATCGAGCCGATGAGGAAATACGAGGCGCCGAGGATGAGATAGGCCACCGAAAGAGCGCGCCGAAATCCCAGGCGGTCAGCCGCGGCCCCGCCGAAAATCGCAAGAAACCACACCATGCCGCCGAAGATGCCGGTAAGCGTGCCGGTCTGCTCGGTGGAAAAATTCAGCTGTTCTTGCAAGTAAAGAGCAAGCGAAGCAAACGCCCCATAGTAAGCGAGCCGCTCGAAAATCTCGGTGATATTCGCAATCCAGAACGGCCGCTCAAACCCGGTGCGGATTTCCTCGAAGCGTTGAGAGAAAGGCAAAATGACTCCTGTGCTGGTGGGGCGCGGGCGCCCCCGCCACCTTCAGGCGCAAAGGTGATCTTGAACGTACTGGCTGCTCACTCCCGCCACGCGAATAACTTTATTCCGGCTGCTCTGGCCGGAGGCAATGGTAACGGAAGATCGCGGCACCTTCAAAAGTTTGGCGAAGAATTCGATGCAGGCGTCGTTGGCTCGACCCTCGACAGGAGCGCTGGTCAAGGAGACTTTGAGCGCCTCGCCGAGTTCGCCGGTTATCGAGGTCTTCTTCGCGCGGGGATGGACCTTGACGGCAAAGGTGGCGCCGCCGGGGCCGTCGTTAACGGGGATCATATAACAATGTCAGTGGGTCGCCCGCCAGAATGTTGTCAGAACTAGAAACAAAACGAGAGCAATTCCTATGGAAATGTAAATCAGAAGATGGCGCTGGCGGACAACGAAGGTGTCCTTCGGTGAAATACAGCATCTTTTTTCGACCGCGGAGATTTGCACGTGCGACGAGTCGGCCTCCCGCAGTACTTTTGCAATGAGAACCTGCTTCGCCGAGACAGCGGCCATACGCCTCACCCTTCCGCGCTCCCCGGTGGTTGTCTTTTTGTCCTTTCGCCAAAAATCGCCGTACCCAGACGCACACAAGTCGACCCTTCTTCGATGGCTGCTTCGAAATCGTGCGACATGCCCAGGGAAAGCACATCGATGCCAATGGCAGGAAGTCGGCGCGCGGCGATCGCGTCGCGCAGTTCACGCAGCTTGCGGAAGTAAGGCCGCGCTCGCTCGGGATCGTCCGTGAAGGGAGGCACGGCCATCAGCCCGCGAAACTCCAGCGCCTCGAACCGCGGCGCAGCCAGCAGCAATTGTTCCAATTCAGGCGAATCTGCGGCCACACCGCTCTTCGCCGCTTCGCCGCCGACGTTGATTTCGATCAGGACGCTTAGTTTCTTTCCCAGACTCCGCGCTGCCGCGTCGAGTTTCTCGCCTAGCTTCACCGAATCGACCGAGTCTACGGCGCGAAACAGTTCCACAGCTTTGCCGGCCTTGTTCGTCTGCAAGTGTCCGATCATGTGCCACTCGGCTCCCGCCAAATCGGCGAGTGCACCTGCCTTCCCAGCGAACTCCTGTACGCGGTTTTCTCCAAACAGACCAAGTCCGGCCAAATACGCTTCGCGAATGCGCTCTGCGGGATGAGTTTTGCTCACCGCCATCAGCACGATTTCTTGCGGACGCCGGCCGGCGCGCTTCGCCGATGCTGCGATGCGTTCGCGAGTAGCAAAGATATTTTCGGCGATGGACATAGGAACACTCGACCGCGAAGGACATGAAGCTACAGATAGGAATTCGGGACTCCTGTGTTCTGGAACGACTGACCTCCGAGCCAAGGATTCTCGTTGCGCGAGCATGGCGGACAGAGCCTGCCCTGAGCGAAAACGACGGGGGTGTCCGCCCCGACCTGCCGCACCGCGGAGCCCTACATCATTGCCGTCGGAGGGGCGGGTTCGCTCGGGTCGCCGGCACTCGTCAGGGGCAGCCAGATCATCAAAATCGCCAGCAACGCCATCACTACCACTCCAGCAAGATACGTGGGATGCTCAAAGATCTGCGCTGCCGTGGTGCGGCGGGCCCATCCTTCGATCACCTGCAATACGCGGGGTTGAGAACTCGCGAGCCCCATCGCGATCAACGCGGCCCACACCAGGCCAAAGACCGATTCTCCAGCAATGAGCCCAGACGCCACCAAGACTCCCGCATTCTCCGTACGCGCCATCTGCGCCTGGTTGAGCCCGCGGCGTTTGGCCAGCCAGTCCCCCAGCGAGCGGAAGACTCCGCCGATAAAAATGGCGAAGGTCGTTTCAAATGGCAAATACATACCCACCGCGACCAGCATGGGACTGCGGACTTGCATCATGATCAATCCGATGCCGAAAAAGATACCGACCACCACCAGCGGCCACGGCATATCACCCCCGACGATGCCGATTGCCAGCGTAGCCATAAGTCCGGCTTGCGGCGCCGAAAGTTGACGGCTGCCAAAACCGAACGCCGTGTTCAGCAGGTAGAGCGGCCAGTACATCACCAGGCTGGCGACCACCACTGCGATCAATTCTGCAATTTGAATCTTGCGAGGCGTGCCGCCCAGGATGTAGCCCACTTTGAAATCCTGCAACAGCTCGCCGGCCACCGAGGACGAAACACAAACCACCGCGGCGACGCCGAGCACCGTAGCTACTCCCGGAGTTCCGGAGACCCCGAGGGAAACCATGAGGAGAGCGGCGATCAACAGTGTGGACAGGGTTAACCCTGAAACCGGATTATTGGAAGAGCCGATGAAGCCAACCAGACTGCCGGAGACCGTAGCGAAGAAGAATCCGACCACCAGCATAACCACCGCAGCCAGCACCGCGGGCCAGAGCAAACCGGAAATGTGCACATAAAGAAAACACATGAGGACAAACATCAGCGCAATCAGGCCGAACACAACTCTTGAGCTCATGTATTGCTCGGTGCGCGACATCTGAGCTCGCTGGTCGGCGGTCTGGCGAAGATCGCCCAGCGCTTTGCCGATTCCGGCCGTAAGACTCTTGCCCATCTTGAATAAAGTCCAGGCGGCACCCACGAGCATGCCGCCAACAGCGATGGGGCGTACCACGAACCGCCAAACGGCGATCGACATCGCAGCCCAATCGTCAGGAGTATCCGCGGGAAGATAGTGTTTCAACTGCGGCCCGAGAAAAAATATCAGCATGGGAACCAGCAATCCCCAAGCCAGCACGCCGCCGGCAAATTGAATTGAGGCCAGGCGCAGTCCGATGATGTATCCCACGCCCAGATATGCCGGACTAACGCTGGGCGCGGCGAAGGTGCTGGTCCCGCCCGCGGCGACAATATTGGTGCTGCCCGTGGTGCCGAGCCGCACCTGGCTGCGGCCCAGACTGCCCACGGCAAAATGAATGTCCTTGTCCGCGGCGAATAGTCCAAAACGGCCTAGCAAATAAACGATACCGCCTACGCCGATGTTCCAGAAAAGATATTTCGCGGCTTGTGCTCCGCGTCGACCGGCCTTGTGAATCTCCGCCGCAGCTACAGACTCGGGGAATGGAAGTTCGGGATCTTCCACCATCACGCGCCGCACCAGGGAGATAAACAGGACTCCTAAAATGCTGCCCACCATCATCAGCGCCGTCGATTTCCAGTAGGCATCGGCGGGACGGAAGGATGGCCATGCCTTGGAGATGACGAATGCGGGGATGGTAAAAATTGCGCCCGCAGCCAGGCCCTCACCGATCGTGCCTGCCGTGCGCGCGATGTTCTCTTCCAGCAAAGTACCTTTCCATGCCCGCAGCACCGCCATCGCAATCACGGCGGCAGGATAGGTAGCTGCGATCGTGATGCCGGCGCGCAGGCCGAGATACGCGTTGGCCGCCCCCAGGATTACCGTCAGCACCAGCCCGAGCAGTATGGCGCGGAGCGTAAACTCCTTCATGTGCATGGTTTCCGGCACAAAGGGGACGTGCTTCTTCGGGCCGGGCACCTCGGTCGCTGGACTGCTCATAGGTGGAATCCTTTTTGCGCGTACGTTGAAAACGATTCAGCTGTGGCGTCTGGATGATCTTTTCCAAAACGCCAAAACAATGGAACGGCGCACCTTAGCACGCGGCCAGCCCGCATGACAAGTACGCAAGTTCCGTGAGTTCCGTAGTGGCATCAGCCACTGCCCGGGGTTCGTGTGGGGACAGCCGTCCTCGGCTGCCCAATCCAGCCAAGCTCGGGCAGTCCGGCACCGCACAAAATGATCCATCGCATCATCCATGGCGCCCCGTGCCCTCTTGCCCTCCGCGTTCGGTAATCAGCCGCATGGCCGGCTCACTTACCCATGAGTGACCATGGGAGCCCGGGTTGTAAAAGCGCTTTCCCCAAGCCAGCGGCGTGACGTCGCGGTATTCGTGTATGGACTCGTCCGGCACGAAGCGCAATTGCTTCCGCAACGAGGCGCGCGCGTTGGGGTTGGCGCCGCGATCCAGTAGAAGGCGGGCAAACTCCGCATCTCGTTGCAGACCGCAAAGGTAAGCCTGCGACACCACGCAGCCGAACAGCGGGGTCTGGCCGCCGAAGCCGTCAGCGTCGACCTCGGCGCGCGCATTCACATCGGCGCCATGCTCGATCAGCCAGCGCGCGATCTCCATCTCGTCGAAGTCGACGCACATGTGCAGCAGCGTCGTGCCGGCAAGCGGCGTGCCGTGCAAGGCGAAAGAATGGTCTGCATGACATCCCAACTCAGGAGGATAGATTTCTTGGTGCGAGAAAGTTCGATGGCACAGTTGAGGATCGCGGCGCAGTTGCGCCTCCAGCAAATCAATCCGGCCGCGATGCATGGCCATGGCCGCGGTGTCAGGAAGAGCAATGCCGCGCTCGGCCACCAGTTCGAGGCAACGATGTTTTCCCTTGGGTCCACGGCAATACGTTTCAAGAAGCAATGCGATCGGTGCGAGGCGGTCGCCGTGCTCGTCGGAAAGTTCTGCGCCCAGTTCGAACAACAGTGCGAGCCCATCCGCCTGCAGCGTCTCACACGGCCCCATCACCAGTCCTGGGACGACACGCGCTCCCATGGCGTGCAGGCGCCGTGCGGTTTCGAGCTGGCCCTGCAGACATGCACGATCAAATGCGTGCTGCAGATCTTCGGCACCCATTTCGCGCAACATGGCGATGATCGCATCCTGCCCGACATTGGCGGCGTAGGACATGGGTGGCCCCCAGTTGCTGTCGGCCACGCCGCGCGCGCTTTCATGCAGTAGCCCCGGAGCTTTCAACACCAGCTTGCGGACGGTGTCGACATCGCCTCGCCAGATCGCATCGGTCATGCGGCAGGCCTTGACCAGCCGCGGCCAGCTCACGAGGCCGTAGCTGCGCGCCAGCGCGGCCTGAACGTCGGCGAGTTTGGCGTCTGCGGGCTCGATCTTCCCGGGATGATGCTTGCGCAATTCTGCAACCGCGGCCGGATCCTGCTGCTTTACCGCGCGCAGCAAATCCTTGGCTTGATGCCGGAGTTGATCGAGGTTGGGGCGAACGGGAAAGTGACGATCGCTAAATTTACGAGCGGACTTACTGGCGGAGCTATCAGACATGGACGGACCTCCTTCGTGGTCATGCCCGGGGTCCGCTGCAGCGGGCGAAAAGGAGGTTCGTGAGAACCTTGGTTCAACATGTCGCTCAGGTGGACTCAGTCCTGTCCGCGGACGGGCGGCGTCCTGTACGCCGGAGGCCAGTATAGCGCACACGGAAACGCTTGTCCGAGGGAGCACCCCAACGGCCCAACGGATCCGTAGGGTGACCAGAATCGACGGCAACGCACCGTGCCTTGCCCGTCATCTCAAGCGTGATCAGCCTCCTCAGTTCAATGAAGGCTTACCGTAAAGTGCTGGGGATTTTTTAACGCCGCAGCCGGATTGGGGTGCGAGCGCGTTACCCGCGGCGTGGGCGCAGGAAAAGACGATCGCAGCGCAGGAGAATGGCCATATGAATCAGATTCCCCTCACGTTCTCTGCCGGAACTCGAAACGGCGACATGCTTTACCGGACGCTCGGCCGCACCGGAGAAAAGGTTTCAGCGATTGGCATGGGAGGCTTCCATATTGCGCAACCCGGGCTCTCGGAGCAGGAGAGCATCCGCCTGGTGCGCTCGGCGATTGATCGCGGCATCACCTTTATGGATAACAGTTGGGACTACAACGAAGGCCAGAGTGAAGTGCGCATGGGGAAGGCCTTGAAAGATGGATATCGCCTGAAAGTATTTCTGATGACGAAAATCGATGGTCGCACCAAAGAGGTCGCGGAGCAGCAGATCGAAACTTGTCTGGAACGCCTGCAGACCGATCACATCGATCTGGTGCAACATCATGAAATCATCCGCTTCGACGATCCTGACCGCATCTTCGCAGGTGGTGGCGCGATGGAAGCGGTCGTGGACGCTCGGAAAGCCGGCAAGATCCGCTACATCGGATTCACCGGTCACAAAGATCCGCACATTCATTTGTATATGTTGAAAGTAGCCGCGGACCACGGCTTTCATTTCGACACGGTCCAGATGCCTCTCAACGTGATGGACGCGCATTTTCGCAGTTTCGCGCAGATGGTTTTGCCTACATTGGTGAAACAGGATATCGGCGTTCTGGGCATGAAATCGATGGGCGATGGCGTGATCTTGAAGAGTAAAACGGTGTCGCCAATCGAGTGTCTCCACTACGCACTGAGCCTTCCGACGTCGGTCGTGATCACGGGCATCGATAAGCCGAACATCCTCGACCAGGCGTTTGAAGCGGCCAAGACTTTTCAGCCCATGAGTCGAGAACAGATCGCGCAATTGCTGGCAAAGACCAAAGAAGTGGCGCTGGCCGGAAAGTACGAATTGTTCAAGACCTCGTCCCACTTCGACTCGACGGCCAAGCATCCGGACTGGCTGGGTGGGGATACGCCCGAGGTGCAAAGGCTGGCTCCGCCGACCGCGTAGCGCGTTCAGTAATGCCGCGATCACGGTTGCCACTGCCGAACTGCTCCCATAAAATGGAGACGAACCTTGGGGGGCCGCGGGTGCCGCCATTGCAACGGAGAATTCTTTCGGGGTGAGAATATTCTCGGGAAAAGGCTTGCACGGCAATTGCCTCTGAGTTTTCCCAATTGGCATCGAGCGTTGGCCATCACTGTCTGTTATCGAACAGAGGTTTCAGCTGGTTCTTCCTGGTGTAAGATAGGGCCAAGCTGTTTTCGGTCCCTTCGTCGTCTTTCTTTTCAGAGGTGCAAGTATGAACGACTCCCCCGATTCGCCTTTGACTTGGCCATTCCATTGCCGGGATTGTGGCAGCGCCGTCGGATTCCGCTCGCGACGCCGCACCTTGAGCGAACGGTTTATTCTTCCGCTGTTTCTGCTCAAGCCGGTGCGCTGCGGAGAATGTTTTCGGCGGGACTACCGGCTGATTTTCACTCCAGTGCATGAGCGACTGCCGGACCCTCCGAGAATTACTCGCGCTAAAGTGACGCCCGCGTCCACCCAAAACGTTGCCTAGCGGCCGTGGTCGCCGCTATACTGCTGAGGTTGCAGCAACAGAGTTGCAACAAAGTTCGGCCGCGGTATCGATCCGCGGGATCATGAGGAGGCCGTCTTCAGCAGTAGTGAGGACCGAATCCGGGCTAGCCAAGCCAGTCTTGTAGCAGCAGGGCATTCCATTGTGTTGCGCGGGAGTTCGCCGGGTTGTGACCGAGCGTGGGTCAGCCGAGTTCGGGTAAGCGGGGCAACTGAGAGTCTTTTCTCCGTTTTATTTCCGTCCGACTGCCGCATCTGCAGCGACCCTCTGTTGCCTATCTCCCGGCTCCCTTCTCAGATCTGCCTGACCAGACACCAGCGCAGTCTCAACCTGCGCGGAACCTTTTCCGTCACGCGTCCCTCAGAAGTCACTGGCCGTGAAGTCCTTCTAGTGGATGATGAATACACGGCAGGCACTACGGCCACGGAGTGCCGCGCCGGAGCCGTGCAGGTGTGGGTCGCGACCGTGGCGCGCACCACGAAACTGGCATCTAATCCTGGGGCAGGTGGTCCGCAGAATGATGATGAGGTTGACGATCCGGCCGATTGGGTGAATGAGGAACATTTAGCGAGAGTTGTGGGAAGCTGAGCGGATTTGATGGGAAAGAGGATTGAGCTTCAGCCCCCTGAGGGCAGGAAGTTATGTCACTGAGGATGGATCACGATACAGGCCCCCGGCATGCCGTCGGCCTATTCTCGCCGGCGGCCACGCACCGGCCCGGCGATGGCCATGCTCTGCTCGCGCCCGTCCTGGTGCTCAACGCGTCCTACGAGCCTATCAACGTTTGCGCCGCGCGCCGCGCCCTGGTGCTCGTGCTCAAGGGCGTAGCCATGACGGAGGAAGAGAACGGACACTTCTTGCACTCGGCCCGCGTAGCCATGCGCTTGCCGTCGGTGATCCGCCTGCTGGAGTACCGCCGCATTCCACACCAGAGCCGTGCGCTTTCGCGCAAGAACATTCTGCTGCGCGATCGCAACACCTGTCAGTATTGCGCTACCGTGCTGTCCTCGAGTGAACTGACTCTGGACCACGTGATCCCGCGCTCTCGCGGAGGCTCGTCCACCTGGGAAAATCTAGTCGCCTGCTGCCACTCCTGCAATCGCCGCAAGGGCAATCAGCATCCCACCGAAGCCGGCATGAAGCTGATGCGAGAGCCCCGTGCTTTCAACCTCCACACCAGCCGCCACATCATGCGCCTGATGGGACGGTCGGATGATAAGTGGCGTAAGTATTTGTTTTACTGACGTTCTGCGGACCATCCGCTACTAATTTAGAACGAGGCCCAGCCTTGAAAACCTACGTCTTTGCGTTGGTTTGGCTTCCCTTTCTCTGCCGCCTTTGCTGCGCCGCAGCACTTCCCGGGCAAGACGAGTCAAGACCCGTTCGTTATACCTCGTTTATCGAGAGCCGACAGGGAAATCATCCCGACGGGCCGGACATGATCGGTCATGCATCGGTCTCGCGGAGTGACTCGTTGATGTGTATGTTAGTCGGGGTCTATGACGAAACCCATCAGGCCTCTACCGCCTGCGTCGTCGAATTCCGAGACAAGAACGCCAAGTACACGCTTACGTCCGGTCAGTCGATCCAGTCTCCGGCGGACGGCGAGCTATTCCTGGAGTGCGCGGGACAGGTACCGAGGCGTTGTATGGTCGAGGTCAACCCACCCGGGAAATAGACAGAGAAGCATTCGTTCCTGAATTCTTGCCGCAAGGAGCGCTCGCCTGCGCGATCATCACTTTGAGGTGAGACATGCACCGAACCGTTACCCAGTTCGCGCTTTCGTTATCCCTCGCCATTTCCCTCGCGTCGCAAGCGCAGACTAATCCCGAGGCGACGGAATCGCCATCGCCGGCCACGCCCCTGTATCGCATCTCTTTTGAACGCGGAGAGTCCGTTCCAGGCGTGGCTGCTTCGCAAGCGATCGCGATGCCGTTTGAGTGCACGAGCGACGGGACTGCCTTCGTGAACATGGTGCTGCAACCTCCGGGTTATTCATCAGGAAAATACTCGCCGCCCGTCGAACAACTCGTATCCGTTCGTCCCTCCGGCGAGGCCCACGAGTTCCGGCTCGATCAACTCACCAATCTCTACGATTTACAACAAAAAGGATACTATGCGTCGGAATCGAATGTAGTTTTCCTTGTGATTGCCGCGCCCGAGGATAAGCAGGGTAAGGAAGCATTTGTCACCTCGGACGGAACCAGGCATGAGGTCACCCGGAACCTCGCAGAACATCACGATTACATCGTGATCTTTGACCGCAAGGGAGACTACAGGAGACGAGTGCAACTGGAAGACACTTTTGCCGTGCAGCGTGTCGGTGTATTTCCGTCGGGTGCCTTTCTCGCGTTTGGGTTCGACAAGCAAGACCATTCGCCGAAACTTGCGATGCTGAAGGAGGACGGCACGCTCCTCAAATTTTTGGAGATTGGTAAGGACGATGCGCCGAAATCAATGTTCGGAACGAGAGATGGAAGCGGCAAGGGTCCAGCCGTTTACATTGCACCCGTGCAGCTTGTGCCTCATGGCGATTTCATCCTCATCGTTCAAAATAAAACCAGGTTCCCTTTGCTTGAGGTCGACGAAGCGGGGGCGATTCGGGTGATCAAGCCCCAGCTGCCCGAGGACCTACGGATCGAGATGCTGGTCCCAAGCGATGAGAACCTTTATGCGCGCGTGAACCCAGCCAGCAATGGCTCCATCTACGAATTGAACCCACAGGATGGAACCGTTTTAAGACGCTTTAAATTGGAAGACGGACGTTCGGGCTCGGGTGTTGCCTGCGTCCATGATGGAAAGTTTTTATCGTTCGATCACGGCGAGGGGAAGTTGGTGCCGCTCATGGGCACGGCCGAACCTGCCCCTAACGCGGCTTCTGCAGATCAAGCGAAGCCAACTTCGGCCCAAGCCGACAGGCAATAATCGAGAGCCCGCAACCCCGCTCACTATCTCTGGGGCGCGTTCGGAGTATTCTCGTTAGGCTTTTTCTGCTCCGGCGGTTGAGTGTCCTTCGGAATTTCCTTGCCCTGATAGAGAATCTTGGAATTGGCGCCGAAACGCTTGTAGTCTTCGTACTTCACGATTTCCTTGATGTGCACATCTTCCAGCTTAAAGTGCAGCTCGTCGTCCGCTTTGGTGTAGACGGGAAACCAGTACTGGCCGTCGATCTGTTGCCGCCAGGTGGTGAACTTGGGAAAGAGATTCTCCTGGTTGCCATGTTTCTCCCGAATGTCGGGGACGGTCTTGCCATAGGTCTTCACAATCTGGAAATCGTGATTGTCGACCCAGACGCGTCCCTGGAAGTAGCGCTTCTTGCCTTCGATCTTTTTGGGCGCGATGTCGAAGACGTAGCAATCCAGTTCGTCTTCCTTTTGCTGGCCGGCGTAGATGATGTTGTATTCCGGCAGGTCTTCGGTAGTCAGCACGAACGGCAGGCGATGTCGGATATCTTCGAAATCTTCCTGCGACATAAAGATCTTGGTCAGACTCGATTGCGGCGCAAACACCACGTTCTCGATGCGATGCCCCTTATCGTCGAACATCACGTCGAAGACTTCGTGATACTGGCCGTCGACCGTCTCACCGTCCACGGTTTCAACTTTTACGTCCTGGCGATAGGTGTACTGGTCGCGCGCCTTGGCAAATTCCGTCTCTTTTGCGGCGAAGCGCTTGATCACGTCCTCCGGCGTCGTGCCTGCGGGAGGAGTATTCTCGAGCGGCCCCTCCTGGGCGCGCGCCGGCCCAGACGCCAGTCCGCAGGCCAGAAGAGTCACACAAAATAGCAAACGAGCGGATCGGGAATTCATAGATCTAGTTTATCGAATTTCGGGCAAGGCCGTCGGAAAGGCATAGGCCCGCCTCTGCTTAGAATCGCTGGACGATGCAACAGGCCAAATTTCGGAACTAACAAGCGACCGCGGCGACCCCGCCCTCCAACCCCTCTCCGCTCAGTGAGGCCAGAGGGAAGGGTGCTGCAGTTCTGCCACTCACTTGGATGCGTGCTCGAAAAAGAGGTTGGTTAGAAAATCCCCTTTTGGAACTAGTCCAAAATGTTAAACCCACTGGGATAAAACCCCACTATTATTCTTTTCCCCTCGAGGATCCGATCCCTTCCCGGCTAGAAGCCAATAACGTACCGGTGCTACACTCATCCGTTTGCCGAGGAGTTTGGCTTATGCGCCGTCTTTTTCTAGCCCTTCTTGTTCTTGCGTTTTCATTTCCCGCGCTCGCCCAGGCCAAACATCCCTTCACTTTCGAAGACATGATGAAGTTGAAGCGCGTCGGCGAGCCGGAGATTTCGCCCGATGGGAAGTGGGTGATCTTCAGCGTGGTCGACGTCGATTTGGAAGCCAACACCAAGACGCCGCACATCTGGATCGTCCCCACAGCCGGAGGTCAGGAGCGCGAAATCATCGCCGACCAGGACGCCGACCGCCCACGCTGGGCACCGGATGGGAAGCGCTTCGCGTTTCTCTCGACCAAGGAAGGCGGATCGCAGGTTTGGGTTGCAGAATTCGACGCAGTCCAGGGAACGGCCGCTTTTCCCCGCCGAGTTACGTTCTTAGCCACCGAGGCAGATGGTGAACTCTGGTCGCCGGACGGCAAGCACATACTCTTCACCTCGAACGTCTATCCGGCATGCGACGATGTGCCCGAGGCTGAAGCGAATTGCAACCAGCAAAGACTGAAGGAAACTGAGCAGTCGAAGGTCAAGGCGATGATTTTTGATCATCTGCTCTATCGGCACTGGAACGAATTTAAAGAAGGGAAACGCACTCACCTGTTCGTGATTCCTGCGGAGGGCCCCAAATTCGTCAAGGACTATCGCGGCCCACATATCGACGCGCACCCTCTCGATCTCACTCCTGGCGATTACGACGCGCCCGTCTTCTCGCTCGGCGGGCAGGACGACTACGCCTTCTCGCCCGACGGGCAGGAGATTTGCTACGCCTCGAATCACGACAAGAATTCGGCGGCTTCCACCAACAACGATCTGTGGATCGTCCGTGTGGGCACGGGCGACTCGCCCGTGCAAGCCAAGAACATCACCGCCGACAATCCCGCCAGCGACACGTCGCCGCTCTATTCGCCCGATGGCCGCTACATCGCCTACCGCTCCCAGCAGCGCCCGGGATATGAGAGCGACCGTTTCCGGTTGATGCTGTACGACCGCAAGACGGGCGAGAAGAAAGACCTAACCGAGGATTTTGATCACTGGGTCGGAAGCTTTGTTTGGGCGCCGGATTCAAAGGCGATCTACTTCAGCGCGGAGCACAAGCGCCACTCTCTGATCTATGCGGTGGGCACAGCGCGCACTGCCGGGACCGATAGAACACGAACCGAGTATCTTAGGCGCACCCTCGTGGGCGGCTTCGACGATGACGTGGCCCTGACGCCTGACGGCAAGAAACTCGTTTTCACACGGATGTCAATCGCAGCTCCCAGCGAAATCTATGCAGCCGACGCCAGCGGTGAGGGATGTCCCGCCAGGACTGGCGATGTGGATCACGGGAAAGAAAATTGTTCACTGAACAAGGATTGGCCACTTAGCCACATCAACGACCAGCTGCTCTCGCAAATTGGCATGTCGGACGGTGAGCCGTTCTCGTTCACCGGCGCCCACGGAGACTGGGTCGAAGGATTTCTCGTCAAACCGCCGAACTTCGATGCCAGCAAGAAATATCCCGTGAAGTTCCTTATCCACGGCGGGCCGCAGGGCGCATGGGGAGATGACTGGAGCTACCGCTGGAATCCCGAACTCTTCGCCGCCAACGGATACGTGGTCCTGATGATCAACTTCCACGGCTCGACTGGCTACGGACAGAAGTTCATCGACGCCATCAACGGCGACTGGGGCGGCGCTCCGTTTGAAGACCTGATGAAGGGCCTCGACTACGCCGAGCAACATTACGGTTTTATTGATAAGTCCCGGGAGTGCGCGCTGGGCGCCAGCTACGGTGGATACATGAGCAACTGGATCCTGGGGCACACCGACCGCTTCAAGTGCATCGTGACCCACGACGGCATGTTCAACGCCGAATCCGCCTGGGGCACTACCGAAGAACTCTGGTTTAACAACTGGGAGTTCAAAGGCACGCCCTACGACAACCGCGCCATGTACCAGAAGTGGTCGCCGCACCAGTATGCGAAGAATTTTAAGACGCCGACGTTGGTTATCCATGGCCAGCGCGACTACCGCCTCGACGTGAGCGAAGGCTTCCAGCTCTTCAACACGCTGCAGATGGAAGGCGTGCCGTCAAAGATGCTGTACTTTCCCGACGAAGGCCACTGGGTGCTGAAGCCGCAGAATTCGCGGCTATGGTACGAGACGGTGAATGCATGGGTTGATCAGTGGACGAAGCCGTAGCAGACGTCAGACGCCTTCCCGCTTCGACGCAGCTCAATGTGGGGACAGCCGCCCCCGGCTGTCCGCCGGGCGAAGTTCGGCAGCGTTTGTTGTGCGGGGGGTGACACTGTTGTCCGTCAACCGCCGACGGCTGAGATTCGTGCGACTCGCGAGCAGGCACGTGCAACTTCCCCCTACCTGGAGACCACAAAATCTGAGGTCTGCTCGGAGGGAACCGGGAAACAAGTCAGCCTAAACTAAACGGAAGAACAAGATTGGTGACGAGTGTCACAACCGTCTGTAGGAAAACAGCGAAATCCGCAAACCCGACCATCTCATACGAAAATTCTTTCGGATTGCTCGTTTGCCTTGTCGAAAGTCGCAGAAGCGAGCCCTAGCCAACCTTCTGGGTTTCTACCTAGCCATGTGGCTGATGCGCCTTCCGTTCCTACCATCGATCCTGTTCTCATAGTTTCGGAAAGGGGTTTTCGTTAAACATGGCCAATTCAATATTGGAAACAATTTCAAACGAATTTGCCGAGGCAGCGGAGAAAGTAGGCAGTAGCGTGGTTGCCGTCCATGCCCGGCGCTGGATGCCGACCAGTGGCATCGAATGGAAGAAGGGCGTGGTCGTAACAGTTCATCACGGCGTAAAGCGCGACGAGGACATCAAAGTGCTGCTCGATGGCGGTCGCGCAGTTTCCGCGAAATTGGCTGGACGGGATCCCAGTACCGACATAGCCGTGCTAAGGATCGAGGAAGTATCTTCGGGCTTACGACAACTCGGCGACTCGACCAGCCTGAGGCTCGGCCATCTTGTTCTCGCGCTCGGCCGGACGCGGCGCGGAGATCTAGTGGCGAGCAGTGGGATCATTGGCGGCATCAGCGGCGAGTGGAGAAACCAGCTCGGGGGAAAACTCGATCAGCACATCCGGCTCGACCTCGCCTTGTATCCGGGATTTTCCGGTGGACCGCTGCTCAATGCCAGGGGCGAAGTCGTCGGCGTCAATACGGGGGGCCTGGCCCATGGACGAGCCGTGACGCTGCCAGTGGCAACCGTGAATCGTGTTGTCGAAGAACTCCTGGAAAAGGGGTATATCGCTCGGCCGTATTTGGGTATCGCGATGCAGCCGGTGGAGGTGCCGGAAAATTTGCGCTCGAAGCTGCATGCTGAAACGCGAGTCGGGCTGCTTGTCATGCACGTCGAGAACGGTGGGCCCGGGGAAAAGGCCGGAGTGTTGCTGGGAGACCTTCTTTTCGAAGTGGGCGGAAAGACAGTCGAACACGTGGATGCGATCCAGGATTCGCTGGCTACGGCGAAGATCGGAGATGTTCTGCAGATCAGGTTGATCCGCGCGGGCGAGATCAAGGCGGTTTCAGTCGCATTAGGCCAGAGAACTCGATAACGAATGTCAAAGCGAGGCGGAGGCGCAATCCGAGTTGCCGTGGCAGCGACCTCGGCCGTCCGCCGTGTGGGGCTCGAAAGCATCGTCCGTAGCCATCTTGACTTCCAGTTGGCAGGAAGTTTCGGCTCCGTGGCGAACCTGGTCTCATTTTCCCATGGCACTGAACTGGATGTAATCGTCATCGACTCCGATTCTCTTCTAGATCTGTTACATGAGCCGATATCGGATACCGCGATTGTTCTGCTCACTGCGGTCAGCGACGCGCGGTCGATCTCGCGTCTATTGCGGAACAGGGTGCGGGCGGTCCTGTCCCGCGAGAGCGACCCAGATGACGTGATCTCCGCCATTTATGCCGCTCATGATGGAATGGTGCTTCTGAGCGCACCCGCTGCAGAGAGCTTGGCCGCCGTCTATGACGATCAAGCGCTGGAGGTTGAAGATGAATTGTCCGAAGAGATCACTTCCCGCGAAACCGATGTGCTTAGACTGTTAGCGGAAGGGCTTGTCAACAAAGATATCGCGACGCGTCTCGGAATCTCCGAGCATACGGTCAAGTTCCACATCAGCTCGATTCTTGACAAGCTAGGCGCGTCCACCCGAACCGAAGCGGTTGCACGGGGAATCCGGCGTGGGCTGATTCCGATCTGAACTCGGAAGATCCCGCCGTAGAAAACCCTGCCGGCTTTGGGCGGTGCGGACGGTTTTGTCAGCCGTCGGCAGCGCGCTCTCCCCCCTCCGTCCAAAATGGCGCTGCGAAGGCCCCGCCGTGACCGCGGCAGGCAAAATGAGGCGAAGGCCTGCGAGGGAATCCAGATTGCACAATCGCAGCGAAAGCCTCCTAGCGCACGGATCTGCGAAAAGCATCTATGCCGGTGCCTTACGTAGAAGCCGACTACGATTCCAATTCCGCAATTGTCACCCACGGTGAAACATTAACGGCAATTTCCTGTGGCCGATCAAAATTCAATGGTCAGCTTTCGGCAATGAACCGGCTAATCGCGACACCAATTGAGGGTGCAACGAAATGGCTTGTACGTATGCGGACTTGAATCGCTGACCTGCGGATTACGAATCTGCGATCCACGCTGCCTGGAGATCCCCAGGCGATCGTGCAATGCGCGGCCAACCTGGCTGGAACCATATCCTGCACAGTGCCGGCCGCGCAGAGCCAACTCAAGAATCCGGAACCCGGAGTCGTCCCAGCCGAACCTGCTGCCAAGCGGACAGACTGGTCGTCAGCATTTTAGACGTTACAATTCTCTGCGGAGGATTCATGGCGAAATCGCGCAGACAATTTCTGGCGGAGACATCTTTGGGAGTACTGGGGGCGGCAGGGGTACTAGGTTCAACCGCCACGTTGCGCGGTCAGCAACAAAGTCCGCCAGAGCAGTCCGCGGATCTGCCGCCTGGGGCTCCGCCGGCCTTTGGGGCCGGGCCGGCGGTAGGACCGGAAGTGTCGACAACGACTTTTGCAGAGGCTGAGAAGCTGGCGCAGTTTCAGATGACTGCTAGCGAGCGCACCGTGGCCGCGGGCAGTTGGCCGAGAACGATGGCCGCGCTGTACGAGCGGCGGACCGGGCCGCGCAAGGTAGCTCTGGAATCGACGCTTGCCCCCGCGACCGGGTGGAATCCGATACTGCCGGGACAGAAGGCTGGGCCCGAGCGCGAGCGATTTGTACGCAGCGCACCCGACGCCGGCCCGCTACCCGCGCGCGAGCAGGATATTGCCTTCGCCCCGGTGACACAGCTTTCTCAGTGGATCGAGACTCGCCAACTTACTTCAGAGCGGCTGACGGACATTTATCTGGCGCGTCTGGAGAAGTTCGATCCAAAGCTGCATTGCGTCATCACGCTCACGCGTGAGTTGGCGCTGAAGCAGGCGAAACAAGCTGACGAGGAGATTGCCGCGGGCAAGTATCGGGGTCCGCTGCACGGCATCCCGTGGGGCGGCAAGGATCTGCTCGACACGGCGGGGATCCGAACGACCTACGGCGCGGAACCGTTCCGCAATCGTGTGCCCAGCGAAGACGCCGTGGTGGTAAGGCGACTGCATGCAGCCGGGGCAGTACTGGTGGCCAAGCTCAGTCTGGGAGCACTGGCGCTGAACGATGTATGGTTCGGCGGGCAGACGATGAATCCCTGGCTGCTGGAGGAAGCCTCGTCCGGGTCGAGCGCCGGACCGGGCGCGGCGACGGCCGCGGGACTGGTTGGATTCGCGATCGGAAGCGAGACCGGTGGAAGCATCGTGAGTCCGTCGATGCGCTGCGGAATCACCGGTTTGCGGCCCACCTACGGACGCGTGGCGCGCACCGGCGCAATGACTCTGTGCTGGTCGCTCGACAAACTTGGACCGATGACCCGCGGCGTGGAGGATGCCATGCTTGTACTGCACGCGATTACAGGACCGGATAGGGACGACTTGGCGAGCGTGCCCAGTCGCCTGGACTTCGATGCGAATGCGAGCGTCGCGGGCTTGCGGGTGGGATATTTTCCGCAGTGGCTGAATCAGAATCCCGCCACCGCGGTGGACCGCTCTGCGGTGGATGTGGCTCACAGAGTCGGGATGGTGCCGGTGGAGGTGTCGATTCCCGACTGGCCGTACGACTCCCTCAATCTGATTCTGTTCGCCGAAGGAGCGGCGGCATTCGAGGAATTGACGCTCAGCGGCGGGTTGCGCGAACTGAAGGCTCAAGTGCCGGACGCGTGGCCGAATATTTTCCGGCAGGCGCGTTTCCTCTCGGCGGTAGATTTTGTACAGGCGGACCGCTTGCGGCGCAAAGTGGCGGAGGAAATGGCGCGGCTGTTTTCCGAAGTGGACCTGCTGCTGGTTCCTTCGCTGCGCGATGAAATGTTGACCATCACGAATTTCACCGGGCATCCGGCGCTGGTGGTGCGGGCGGGCTTCGTCGAAGTCGCGAAGGCGCGCAGCGATTGGGCGCCCGACCCGAATCATCCGCTGCCAACTTTTTCGCCGCCGCGACGTGTGCCCCATGGGGTAACGCTGATCGGACGCCTGTTCGAGGAGGGAACGATGGTCAACGCGGGGCTCGCGCTGGAGCGCGCGTTTGGCGTGCTGGAAGAAAGGCCGCCGGGATTCTAAGCAGAAGGTGAATCGCTACATGGACCAGAGATTGAGTCTGAGAACACGAGCGGCGCGACGCTTGGTCATGACTCTGATTTTCCTTGCTGCCCTGTTGTTTGTGCCGGCGGGCTCGCTGCGTTTCTGGCAGGGATGGCTCTTTCTGGCGCTGACGGCGGGATTCTGGACTTTCTTTTTTGTCGATCTGGTGCAGCATAATCCGCAACTGCTGGAGCGGCGTTTACAGAATAAAGAGGCGGAGCCTGAGCAAAGGCTGTTTCAGAGGCTGTTCGTCGCGATTGTGTTTTTCTCTTTCATTCTGGCGGGACTGGACTTTCGCTTCGGCTGGTCTCGGATTTGCGGCCGGCCAGTTCCGCCGGCACTCGTGGTGGCAGCCGAGGTTGGCGTTGCCACAGGGTACTGGCTGGTCTTCTGGACCATGAAGACGAACAGCTTTGCTGCCAGCACAATTCAAGTAGAAGCCGAGCAGAGGGTGGTTGATGGCGGTCCGTACGCGCTGGTTCGGCATCCCATGTACACGGGCATGGCGGTGACGGCGCTGGCCGCGCCTCTGGCTCTGGGCTCCTACGTCGCCCTGCCGGTGGTCGCGTTGATGGTTCCGCTCCTGATCTATCGGCTAATTCATGAGGAAAGAACCCTGCGCCGGGATCTGCCGGGCTATGGGGAGTACTGCGAGCGCAGGCGTTTCCGGCTGGTGCCGTGGATGTGGTAGAGGAGAGCCGCTGCGGAGAACGGACGGGCGACCAACCGGCTCGCGATGTCTGGCCGTCTTCGTGTTTCAACGTCGTAGCCTGGCGCGCGATTGAGAAAGGTGAGCGGAAAATTTAGGCTGCACACAAGTTGATGGCGGAAGACGCGGCCCACGCGACGGCTTTCACCCTGAGGGGATTTTGAGAGCAGCCCGCGGGGTTGGGCTATAATTCGGCCCACATGGCTCTGACCTTTGGCGCAAAGCTTGGGCCCTATGAGATTCAATCGCCGCTGGGCGCGGGCGGGATGGGCGAGGTGTACCGCGCCCGCGACGCGCGACTGAATCGCGATGTCGCCATAAAAATTCTCCCCGCATCGTTGTCCAGCGATCCCGAGCGCCTGGTGCGGTTCGCTCAGGAATCTCGCGCGGCAGCTGCGCTGAACCACCCCAACATACTTTCCATCTTCGACATTGGCGAAGACCGGGGCGCGCCCTACGTGGTCTCGGAACTGCTAGAGGGCGAGACTCTCCGCGACCGGTTGCGGAACGGACCGCTCTCTTCGCGCAAAGCCACTGATTTGGCACGGCAGATCGCGAGTGGACTTGCGGCGGCTCACGAGAAGGGGATCGTCCATCGCGATTTGAAGCCGGAAAACATTTTCGTGAGCGACGATGGGCGGTTGAAGATCCTGGATTTCGGTTTAGCCAAGCTGACCCGACCGGACGCGGATATCGCCGGCGACGCGCCCACGCAGCAGGTGGGTACCGAGGCAGGAGTGGTGATGGGGACGGTTGGCTACATGTCGCCGGAGCAGGTTCGCGGCAAGACCGCCGACTCGCGCTCCGACATTTTCTCTTTCGGCGCTGTGCTCTACGAGATGCTCTCGGGCAAGCGCGCCTTCCACGGCGACTCTGCTGTCGACACCATGAGCGCGATTCTGAAAGAAGAGCCGCCGGACCTTGCCGAGACCAACCGCAACGTTTCGCCGGCGCTGGAACGCATCGTCCGTCACTGTCTGGAGAAGAATGCTGCCGAGCGCTTCCAATCGGCTCGCGATGTCGCTTTTAATCTTGAGGCTCTTACGGATATATCGTCGTCCAGCCGAGGCGGGGTGCGGGCTCTGACGGAGGAGAAGTCGGCCCGCAGATGGTGGTTGCCGGCGCTCGGCGGATTGCTGTTGCTGGCATCGTGGGGAATTGTCTACCGGGTGGCGCGGCGTGGACCTGCCGCGGCGAATCCGACCTTCCACGAAGTAACCTTTCGCAACGGCGGCATCCTGGCGGGCCGCTTTGCGCCGGACGGTCAGACGATCGTTTATGGTGCCGCGTGGGACGGAAGACCGCACGAAATTTTCACCACCCGTTTCGACAGCTCCGACTCGCGATCCATGGGTCTGCCACCCGCCCAGATTTTTTCCATCTCTTCCAAGAGCGAGCTGGCAATCTCTTTACACCCGGTGAATTACGCGGCTTTTGCCCTGTCGGGAACTTTGGCGCGGGTGCCGCTCGCCGGGGGCGCTCCGCGCGAGGCGGTGGACAATGTTCTGTGGGCAGACTGGGCGCCGGATGGCCAGTCTCTGGCGGTGGTTCGAGCCAGCAACGTTGCGCTCTCTCACCTGGAATTTCCTGCGGGCAACGTAATCTACGAGCCCAAAGGCTGGGTCGGCCACCTGCGTTTTTCGCCGAACGGCAATTTTCTGGCCATGGCCGATCACGTGCCCTCGGGCGACGATGGCCGAGTGGTGATCATTGACGTTCACGGAAATCGCCAGGCCAGTTCCTCTTATTACACCAGCATCGAAGGACTCGCCTGGAGTGCGAACGGAAAAGAAGTCTGGTTTGCGGCGGCGCCGACCGGATCGGCGCGCGCCATTTACGCGCTCAATTTCTCTGGCCAGGAGCGTCTTGTTTATCGTGCGCCCGGCGCCCTGACCCTCCACGATATCAGCCGCACCGGCCTGGTTCTTTTGACGGCAGACAAGACTCGTCTTACGATTTCCGCGCTTCCTCCAGGCGAGACGCGCGAGCGCAGCCTATCCTGGTTTGATTGGTCGCTGCTTACAGATATGTCTGCCGACGGCAAGACGATTGTGTTTTCGGAAACTGGGGAAGCCGATGCAAACAATTACAGCATTTTTCTGCGCCAGACCGATGGCTCG
>Ga0209420_1000397_pt1 | contig 23803 bp, 18 predicted proteins | sample BlaSpr_A8_OM1_O1_FD_187972 | JGI IMG/M metagenome (GOLD analysis project Ga0209420, IMG submission 187972) | Forest soil microbial communities from Thunder Bay, Ontario, Canada - Black Spruce, Ontario site 2_A8_OM1_O1 (SPAdes) (version 2) | ecosystem: Environmental > Terrestrial > Soil > Boreal...
GACCGCGGCCAGTATGCGCGGCATCACATTTGCTCCCGACCGCGCCGTCTCTTCCACGCCTGCCAGCGCGGCCTTCCAGGGGCCCGCATCCCGCTTCGCCCGCAGTGCGCGCACCCGTTCCATCTGCTTGGCTTCCAGGGCGGGATCGATTCGCTGAATCGGAATCGGTTTTTCCGCTTCGACTGCGAACCGGTTTACTCCCACCACGATCGCCCGTTCCTCATCCACCGCCTGCTGATATTCATACGCGGCATTTTGAATTTCCTGCTGCACGTAGCCGCGCTCGACCGCCTTCAGCATTCCGCCCAGAACTTCGATCTTCCCCAGATATTCTGCCGCTCGCTTCTCGATTTCATTGGTGAGCGCCTCCACGTAATACGATCCTGCCAGCGGATCCATGGTCTGCGGAGCTCCCGATTCGTAGGCAATCACCTGCTGCGTGCGCAACGCGATGCGGGCCGCCTGTTCGGTAGGCAGGGCCAGAGCCTCATCAAAAGAATTCGTGTGCAGCGACTGAGTTCCGCCCAGCACTGCCGCCATGGCTTGAATCGCAGTGCGCACAATATTATTTTCCGGCTGCTGCGCGGTCAGCGTCGATCCGGCGGTCTGCGTATGAAAGCGCAACATCCACGACTTAGGATTGCTGGCCTTGAAATGTTCGCGCATGATGCGCGCCCACATCCGCCGGGCCGCGCGGAACTTCGCCACTTCTTCCAGAAAATTGTTGTGGGCGTTAAAAAAGAAGGACAACCGCGGCGCGAACTGATCCACATCCAGACCGGCCTTGATGGCCGCCTCCACGTAGGCCATCCCGTTCCCCAGCGTGAACGCCACTTCCTGCACCGCGGTCGATCCCGCCTCGCGCATGTGGTAACCGGAAATTGAAATCGTGTTCCAGTCAGGCAGGTTCTCATTCGCCCAGGCAAACATGTCGGTGATCACGCGCAGGGCCTGCTGCGGCGGATAAATATAAGTCCCGCGCGCGATGTACTCCTTGAGCACATCGTTCTGCACCGTGCCCGACAGTTTGCTGATGTCCGCATTTTGCCGCCGGGCCACAGCCACGTACAAGGCCAGCAGGATCGACGCCGTCGCATTGATGGTCATCGATGTAGAAATCTTGGTCAGCTCGATGCCATCGAACAATCGCTGCATGTCTTCGATCGAATCAATGGCGACGCCGACTTTGCCCACTTCGCCGGCAGCCAGGGGATGATCCGAGTCCAACCCAATCTGCGTGGGCAAATCGAAGGCCACGGAGAGCCCGGTGGTTCCGTTTGCCAGCAGATACTTGTAGCGTCTGTTCGATTCCTCGGCATCGCCCATGCCCGCATACTGGCGCATGGTCCAGAGCCGCCCGCGGTACATGGTGGCCTGCACTCCGCGGGTGAACGGATATTCTCCCGGATACCCCACCTCGCCTTCGTAGTCGCAGCCCTTCAAGTCCGCCGGCGTATACAGAGGATTCACCGGAATGTGGGAGGAGGTTTCGATCTCGATCGAGTCTGCAGGCCCCGAATTCGGGCGGATCCCCAGCGTTTTTGTCATCGCGTATCACCCTGAATCTCAAGCCGAGGATCAAGCGGAATTCCCACTTGGCAGCCCTTCTTCCCATACGCCAGCCACAGCCAATTCCCGCCAAACTCACCGAGATTGACCCTTCCTTCTGCCCCGCCAAAACGAGCTGAGCCCGAACCAGGCAAACGTCAGGGTGAAAGCAACTGCAATCGCAACTCGCCCTGCCGTGGCACGTCCCGCGGCGTATTTCATGTATTCGCGGACGCCAGCGACGCCGCCGAACAATGCCATGGCCAGGAACACCGTGCCCGTTACTTCTAACCATAACTGGTGTCCGGCGCGCCCGAACGACCGCGCCGTGGTGCGCACCCCGCTCATCACCGCGCCGAATGTACGGTTGCGGCCGGCCTGCTTCCTCGCCACCCGGGCGACGACTCCCAGCTTTCGTAGGGTAGAAACCTTGTTCACGGCCTCGATTTTAACAGCCTGCGGGGATACAATGGCGCGCAGCCCACAAGGCGGCGAACCGTTCCTTCGCCGCAGGCATCTAACGAACTGGCGATCATGCAAACCGTTTCACCCGATTTCGCGCAACTCAAGTCTGGAATGAAAGCCACCTGGATGGCCGGCGATTGGAAGTGCGTGTCAATTCGCGCCTGAAACGCGATCGTGATAAGTTGAATTTAACAGGGGGACCCGGTGGATCCACAACTGAAGCAACTCATGAAAGAGCTCGGCGACGCGATCAACGAATCTCTTTCCGACTCCGAGCAGATCTCTGAAGTTGTCTCCCGCATCAAGGAGGGTGGATACGACATTTTCCTGGTCCTTGAAGCCACCATCGGCGTCAGCAAGCAGGGCGATAAATCGTCGGACAAGACTTCGCTGGTTACTACCTTGTCCACGAATCCTGAATTCAAGATCAACGACCAGGACCTCAAATTCCTGAAGTCGCTCCGCATTAAGATTGACGAAGACAAGTATGACCCGGACCGGCACGACCGAGGTGGGGTGGATAAAGACCGGATTGATAAAGATCGCCCCGACAAAGATCGGCCTGACAGAGACAAGAGCACCTAACCGGATCTCCGAAAATTTGCTCCCCCGAAGCAGCATCACGCCAATACCTGATCCAATAACTGAGCCACGGCGCGGTCCGCCTCGATAATCGATGATCGATGGTCTGCCACGCCCGATAGATCGGTGTTCGCGAAGGCGATTCTGCCGAACGGCGCCGCTCGCAAAACTTCGCCCGCCGCGGGCTTGCCGTTCTTGCCGAAAAAAAACCCCGGCGCAGGGCTCAGATACGCATGTCCCCAGCGGTTCAGAATGATTCCGGCAATGTCTCGCGCCGGGTCGAATCCGGAACGGGCAAACATATCCGTAAACTGCTGCCGTATCTGCCGCTCATACTCGCGAAACGGGGTAGCAATCAACTCCGCGCGTCCCATGTGCCCCTGCTGCTCGGTCGATTGTCCGGGATAGGTGTACAAAACTTTGACGGAGAGGACGGTCGGCGAATCCGGGCCGATTGTGGGTGCGTCGGCGCCGCAGATCGCCAGCTTCCGGACCTGCAGGTAGCTTCCCAGCCCTTCGAACCACTGGCAGCCCGAAATCCCCATTTTGTAAAGGAATCGCCAGTTCCGCACCGCGACGTTGACCATCATGCAGGGCGTTCGATAGAACTGACCGTAAGCCTCCACGCGATCCGCGGGAAGATCGCGAACGATGTGTCGCGTCGTCCAACTTCCGCCCGCCATCACCACCGACCGCGCGCTCACGCGGAACGTCTTCCCGCCGCGCGTGTAGGCGACATTGACGAACTCTGACTTTGCCGGCTCGCTCTCCGGCTTTCGGTCATCATGTTTTACCCACACCGCGGTCGAATCCAGTCGAATGCGAACCGCGGCTCCCGCGCGGTCGAGGGCGCCAAAGTTCACAGAGTTTCGGCACACCTCATCCAGCGATCCATCGCCCACAATGGATTCCGGAATCAGGCTCTTCGTGATCAGCCGCGCGATGCCGCCGTTGCCGTCGGGAAACATCTGCGTCCCGGTCTCATCGCTAATGTCGAGAGGATGCAGCATGTCCGCCGCGTATGCGGTGTAGCCGGAGAGCGCGTCGGGACCGAGTCCGTAGCCTCCACCCTCCCCCGGCGACAAGAATTCGCGGATGGTCTGGCGGCTAATCCCGTGCCGCTCAATCATGTAATCTTCCAGCGTGATCGAGTCGAGCCGCCGCGAAATGGCGTCGCCGGCGTACTCTGGGGTCTTCGCGTCCGCGTCGCTCGCCGACTGAAACTTCAACAACTCCGCGCACGCCTTCGGCGAAATGGGAGCTTTCCGGGAATCCTTTCCCCAAGGATCGGTCAGCCACAAACCGCGTGGCTGGCCGAATTTGGCACCGAAGTAAGTGCTGCTTGGAGCCGAGCCCAAATACGGTGTGCGGCTAAGTTGGATCTCTGGCGCGGAACTTCCCCACGCTTGATACTCAAGTCGCGGCGTTTTCAATCCAATCGATTCGTAAAAGCGCGCAATGAAGCTGTGCGGATACGGAACCGGAAAAAACGCCGACCCCTGATGCGCCATCAATCGGTGTCCATCCACCAGAAACTCGTTGCGCTTGGCTTCGCCACCGAAGATCGGGTGATTGTCGAGTACCAGGCAACTCTTCCCTAGACCCGCGCGCTGTTTAAAAATCAGTGCCGCCGCCAGCCCACTGATGCCGCCGCCCACCACCACACAGTCGTAAGTCTCACCCGTCTCGATCAGGTTCCGAGGAGGGTTTTCGAACAAGCCATCGCGGATCCCGTGCCCCGCTTCCAAAACTCCAAGCGTATTACCGTTGGACTTGGCGTAGTCGCCAACGCCACCGTAACCGGTCCATTCATCTCCGCCGGAACCGGAGTTCGCGGCCAATAGATCCGCTGGCGATATGGCATTCAGCAGCAAGCCTCCGGAAGCCAGCAATGAGGCGTTCAGAAAATCCCGCCGTGTGATGGATCGCTCCATGCCGATCGCTCGGTCGGCGCGAGAGTTCTCCCCGCCCCGGGGCGATCGCCTCGATTCCTTCCGTCTCATCACCGTTTTTCTTGGCAATTTCGACTCCTCCATCCGAATGCCGCCGGTACCGTGCAGCATTATACGGACTTGGCGATCGCTGGTACTCGCTAGCAACCTTCTCACCTGTGCTACCATCTACTGTTTTCTTTTCGCATCTGCCGTGCGGAAAGCAAGATTCCGGCGGGTGGGCGCCGGAACGGAATCTGAGGGGTGTAATGAAAGATACTCTCGGGGTTCTTTTGGCAGGCGGCGCCGGAGAACGACTCTATCCTCTTACTCGCGACCGCGCCAAACCCGCGGTAACCTTCGGCGGCATCTACCGCATCATCGACATCACTCTTTCCAATTGCCTGAACTCCGATCTGCGCCGCGTCTACATCCTCACGCAGTACAAGGCGCTCTCGCTCAACCGGCACATCCGCGAAGGCTGGAATATCTTGGGCCGCGAGGTGGATGAGTTCGTCGAAGTCCTGCCGCCCATGAAACGGGTGAGCGATCAGTGGTACCAAGGCACCGCCGACGCGGTGTATCAAAATATTTATTCGATCGGCTCCGAGCAGCCGAAGCACGTCCTCATCCTTTCCGGCGACCACATCTACAAAATGGACTACGGCAAGATGATGAAGCAGCATCAGGACTCGGCCGCCGACATTACGCTCGCGACCATCCAGATCGATCCCGAAGAAACTTTTCGCTTCGGCGTCGTCGACGTCGATAAAGACGGCTGCATCAGGGGTTTCGAAGAGAAGCCCAAAACCACCGCGCTACGCTCGCCCATCAATCCCGTCAAGGTCGCGGGCTCGATGGGCATCTATCTCTTCAATGCCGACGTGCTCATTCCGGTGCTGCTCAAGGACGCCGAGAATCCGCAGTCCAGCCACGACTTCGGCAAGGATATTCTGCCCAAGATGGTCGACGACTACCGCGTCTACGCCTACGACTTTGTCGATGAAAACAAGAAGGAAGCTCTTTACTGGCGCGATGTAGGCACGCTCGAAGCCTATTACGAAGCCAACATGGACATTGTCTCGGTCTCGCCCATCTTCAATCTTTACGATGAGCAGTGGCCCATCCGCACTCACCAGCGGCAGTACCCGCCGGCGAAATTTGTTTTCGCCGAATCCGGACGCACTGGCACCGCCCTCGATTCCATCGTCTCCAACGGCTGCATCGTCTCCGGTGGCGTCGTAAAGAACTCCATTCTTTCCCCGGACGTGCGCGTCAACTCCTACTCCGAAGTGGACGACTGCATCCTGTTCTCCCACGTCAGCGTAGGCCGCCGCTGCCGCATCCGCAAAGCCATCCTCGACCGCGATGTGCATATTCCCGAAGGCACCACGATCGGCTACGACGCCGAAGCCGACCGCCAGCGCTATTTCGTCACCGAAAGCGGCATCACCGTAGTCACCCGCGACTATTCTCTGTTTGAAAATCCGGTCACCGTCGATTACTTCACCAGCGAGTAGGTTGTGGATTAACTTCCTGCCCGCGCGGGAAATAGCGGAATTGTGGTCACAGTGGCTGGAATTATCACCCATAGAGCATAGAGCGAAAGTTCGTTCTTGGGGCCGACCGCTCCTCGCGATTTTCACCCGAACACGCTGGACGAGTCGCTGCGTTCTGCGTTCTGAACTCCCGCCCCAGACTTGCGGCGCGAAGCTTTGGTCAAGGTAAGGTTCACTTCCGCTTTTTTCAGCGTCGGCCGTTATGCGCTCCTTCTTTGCCGGCGTGCTGCCAGATCCATCTGCTAAGCTTACGGCGTGCTCTACGCCGGACAGAGCAACCTCGCCCCATGACGAACCGATCTCGGCCTCGCCCCCTCGCTTGCATTCTGGGACTTACGCTGATCGCCGGCGGCCAGACTTGGGGATCTTCCCCTCTGACAGACAAAACCGACGCTCTGCTCTCGACCATGCAGCAGGAGATGCAGCGGGCTCAGACCAGCCTGAGCAAACTCGATCCCGCTCCTTATTTTCTCAGCTATTCCGTATACGATCAGAGCGCTTCGGTTGCCATCGGCGCCCAGGGCGGTCTGCTTAATTTCACGCGCACGCGCCGGCGTTGGGCCGATGTCACCATGCGAATCGGTTCTGCCGCGCTCGACAATACTCACGAACAAAGCCGAGCCTCCGCCATCAGTTCTGGAGTGCTTGCGCTTGACGATGACCATGACGCCATCGCCCATGAACTCTGGCGCCTCACCTACGAGGAGTACCGCAAAGCTTCAAAGGCCTACTCGAACGTAAAGACTGGCAAGCAAGTGCATGTCGAAGAAGAGGACACTTCGCCGGACTTTTCCCAGGAGACGCCGCAAAGCTACTCTGATTATCGGGATCTGGCTCCCGCCCCGGATCGTCCGTCGTTAGAAAGGATGGCTCGACAATATTCCGCTTATTTTCGTAAGTATCCCTACATCCTCAACTCCGCCGTAGTAATCATGGCGCAACAGACGCAATTGCACTTCACCTCGACCGAAGGCCGGCACGTGGTTGCTCCCGGGGCCATCATCCGCCTTGCCATTGAAGCTGGGACTCTAGCCGCCGACGGCATGGAATTGATGCGAGTCGAAACGTTTCAGGCCGAGAGCCTGAACCACCTGCCCCCGGAATCCCAGATTGCCGCCCGGGTCGAGAAAATGGCCTCCGATCTCAAAGCCCTGCGCGACGCGCCAGTCGCGGAGCCCTTCGATGGCCCAGCCCTGCTCTCCGGCCGCGCTGCCGCCGTCTTCTTCCACGAAGTGCTGGGACACCGCCTCGAAGGTCATCGCCAGCGGGGCGAGAAGGAAGGACAAACTTTCACCAAGAAAGTCAATCAGCTGGTACTGCCGGAGTTCCTTAGCGTCGTCGACGATCCCACCCAGCGCACTCTGAACGGGCTCGATCTCGGCGGCTGGTACGAATATGACGATGAAGGGATGCCCGCCACGCGGGTCGAGGTCATCAAAGACGGTGTTCTGAAAAACTTTCTGATGTCGCGCATGCCGATCACCAATTTTGCCCACTCGAACGGACACGGCCGCTCTCAACCCGGTCTCATGCCTACGGGCCGGCAAGGCAATCTGATCGTCTCCTCCACTCGCACGGTCAAAGACGCTGAACTGCGGCAAAAACTGATCGACGAGGTCAAAAAACAGGGCAAGCCGTATGGCCTGTTTTTCGAAGATATCCAGGGAGGCTTCACTATGACCCAGCGGGCAATGCCCCAGGCTTTCCAAGTCTTGCCTGTTCTGGTGTGGCGCGTCTATACCGACGGTCGCCCCGACCAACTTGTGCGCGGCGTTGACATCGTCGGAACTCCCTTGGCTGTGCTCAACCGCGTTCTCGTGACCGGAGACCGGATCGATGTCTTCAACGGCATGTGCGGAGCCGAATCCGGCCAGATCCCCGTCTCGGCAGCCGCTCCCGCCATGCTGTTCTCGGAGATCGAAGTGCAAAAGCGAGTCCACGCGCTCAATCGGCCCCCGATCCTGGCGCCGCCAAACGATGTCTCCGAAAAAAATCCCGGCCAACAACCATGACGACAAGAAAAAACATGACAGAGAAACTCCGCGCTCTGGCGAAGCTCTCTGTTCTCGTGTTTCTGCTCTGGAGTCTGGGCGTGCCCCGCGGGTTGGCGCAAAGTAAAGATTGGCAGGCGTCGGCTCAGGCGGATCCGGTTTTGCAAGCCATGCGAGTTGAGTTGGAACGCTCCAAAACGCAACTGAAGCTTGAGGCCGTAGCCGCGCCCTACTACATCGAATACCGTGTCATCGACGACGATGAGTATTCCGCCGAGGCTGCCTTTGGCGCTTTGGGCAACGATCTGCGCTCCCGTTTCCGTTTCCTGCGTGTCGTGGTGCGCATCGGCGATTACAAACAGGATAGTTATTTCCAGCAGGGAGAAGGTTCGGTGAACATCATGCCGCTGGATGATGACCCTCTGGCTCTCCGCCATCAGCTCTGGATCGCCACCGACCGCGCCTACAAGACCGCCGCGGAATCCCTTACCGCGAAGCAGTCGCAATTAAAACAACTGACCGTCGACCAACCGGTGGACGATTTCGCCCGAGCCGAACCGGTGCAGTCGATCGAGCCGCTCGCGAAACTCGATTTCGATCCGCGGCCGTGGAACCGCATGCTCGAGGACGCATCCACGCTTTACAAAACCGACCCGCAGCTCGAGTCTTTCGAATCATCCTTGAAATTTCAGGCGATCAACCGCTATTTCGTTAATTCCGAAGGCAGCGTCGTACGCAGCGGAGAAAGTTACTACGAAATGAATTTCGTTGGCCGCAGTCAGGCCGCCGACGGCATGAGCTTGGAGCGGGATAAAGGCTTTGTTGCCAAGACCATGACCGAACTCCCGTCGGCCGAAGCGTTTCTCAGCGCCGCCAAAGACTTGGCCGGCTCGTTGCGAAGAATGCGCGATGCCTCTTTGGTCGATGAAGAATATCGCGGTCCGGTGCTGTTTTCCCCGAATGCGAGTACAACCATTTTTGCGGACCTCGTGGGTGAAAACGTGCTCGGCTACAAACCCGAATTGGGCAAGAATGGCCGCACCACGAATGCTTTTGCCAGCAGCTACAGGAGCCGCGTTCTTCCCGACTTTCTGTCTGTGATCGATGACCCGACCGTCGCGACGTATCGCGACCGGCCCCTTCTCGGAAAATACGAGATTGACGACGAAGGCGTACGTGCGCGGCGTGTGTCTCTGGTCGAGAACGGCATCCTCACGAATTATCTGATCGGACGCCAGCCAATCCGCGATTTTCCCACCTCCAACGGCCACGGACGCGCTCGCATCCCCAACAATCCTGCCGGCCCGAGTCTCGGCAACTTGATTGTAACTTCTTCTGAACCGCGATCCGCGGAAGAGATGAAGAAGAAACTCATCGACCTCTGCCAGCAGCGCGACTTGCCCTATGGTTACTTTGTCGATAGCTTTGGCAGCAAACTCGCGCCCCGTCTCATTTACAAAATCTGGGTCAAAGACGGACACGAGGAACTGGTTCGCGGCGCCCTATTCGGCGACTTGGACACGCGCTCTCTGCGCAACAACCTCATCGCTGCCGGCGATGACTTTTATATCAAGAACCGCCTGCTGAACATCCCCCACAGCATCGTGGCCCCGTCCATCCTATTTGACGAACTCGAAGTGAAACGCGCCAACCAAAGCAAAGAAAAACTGCCCGAATATCCGCCACCCTTGGTCAGCAACTAAGCGGAGCAAAATAAACACACCTGTGGCAACGGCCGCCTCGGCCGTCCCACCAAAGCGAAGCGGAATCGCTCGCTGCATTCGATACCTTCTCTCCCCAAACTCGGTCAATGCGACTGCTACAATTCCCTGTTTCATCACTCAGGTTCCCCCGGCCCGCGAACTTCAACGCCCACAATCGCGTACTGTCTTGTGGGAAACAGTGGAGGCCCTGGAGAGAAACAGCAGGTTCCTCCACTGCGGTCGGAATGACAAAGTTTTTGTAGGGATCAACGTTTTGTCTCAGGTATAAGCAGGTTTCCGGGGAGTACAAGTGGAAGACATCCAGGTCGTTGCGATGCTGGTCCGGCGCTGTCTTGCCGGTGATGCCGCAGCCTGGGAGGAAATCGTGCAGACCTATAACCGCCGCATCTACAACATTTGCTACCGCTTTGCCGGATCGGCCGACGACGCCCAAGACCTCACCCAGGATGTTTTCATCAGGATGTACCGGACGCTTTCGAGCTATGACCACAGCAAGGGAGCGTTTGTCACCTGGGTTACGACCATTACCCGCAACCTGCTGGTCGATCATTTCCGCAAAACCAAGCAGGACCGGATCACCGACTCCATGGACACGGTCGGGTCCGAGCACGAGGACGTCCAGCCCTTGAGCGAGCAGATTCCTGACAGCTCCCCGTCCCCTGACGCTAACGTGCGCAGCCGGGAGGTTGGCGAGACGGTGCACGCGGCCTTGGCCAGGCTTTCCCCCGAGCTTCGGGAGGCAGTGATTCTAAGGGACTTACACGATATGGACTACCGTGAGATTGCGACAGTTTTGAAGGTTCCGGAGGGCACCGTGAAATCACGAATAAATAGAGGGCGGGCGGAACTTGCCAGGCTCCTACAACGTACCTATAGGCAGGTGATGTGATGCCAGACCTAACCAGGAACGGAATGCAGTGTAACGAGTTCGACCTCCTGCTCAGCGATGCCCTCGACGGCGTCCTGACCGGGACCGGACTCGACCGCTTCCAGGCCCACGCCCGGATTTGCCAGGCGTGTGGTCCGTTGCTCGCCGAAGCTGAAGCGGGCCGCAACTGGCTGAAAGGTCTCACGGAGGTGGAGCCTCCAGCCAGCCTGGTCATGAATATCCTGGCATCCACAACGGGCGTTGACACCCAACGCCTGCGAGCCACCACGCGCCCCCCGGCACACATTGCCTGGTGGGAGCACGTGCAGGCCTCGCTGCTCGAGTCCGTGTTCGGACCGATCTGGGAGACTGTCCGCCAACCGCGCTTTGCGATGTCATTCGGCATGGCTTTCTTCGCGCTGTCGGTAGGCCTGACGGTAGCCGGCGTAAAACCCGCCGACCTGCGCCAGATCAGCCTGCGGCCGTCTGCGATCCGGCACACGTATTACTCCACTCAAGCCCGGGTGGTGCACTATTACGAGAATGTGCGGATCGTGTACGAAGTCGAGTCGCGCGTGCGCGAAATCAAGCGCAATGTCGTGCCCGCCGAACCCGGTCCCCGGGAGTCTCGACCGCCCAAACCGAAGGACGACAAGAACGACACAACACAACAGCCTGAGCAGAAGCAGGAGCGCAATTACAGCCAGACCGATAACCAACTGATTCTGGCAGGCGTTCCTGTTGGTCCCTCCCCATGTCTACCTCTTAGCGATCTGCCTGTAGTGTCGGTGACCACTGACAGGAGGTTCGTATGAACTGCGCCACGCACGGAGATACTGCTGCAGTGGCCTTCTGCCGCACCTGCGGCAAGCCACTTTGTAACCAATGCACCCGCGACGTTCGCGGCGTGATCTATTGCGAAGCCTGCCTCGCCACACGCATGGAAGGGGCCAGCTCCGTCCCGGCCGCCGGATTTGTTCCGCCGGCGCAGACCGTGTATCCACCGTCATCTCCCTTCGCGCCCGGACCGCGCCCCCCGCTCAATACCGGCCCCAATCCCGGAATCGCCGGAATTCTTGCCGGAGTCTTTCCCATTGGTGTCGGCGCCGTCTATACCGGCCAGTACGCCAAGGGACTGGCGCACCTCGTCATCATGGTGCTGTTAATCCTTGGAGTCAGTTCCGATCTTCCCTGGCCGGTGATTATGGTTTTAGGGATTGCCATTGGCTTTTTCTACGTCTACCAGATCATTGACGCGGTGCGCAGCGCCAAGGCGATCCAGCTGGGCGAACCGGCTCCGGATCCATTCGGCTTGGCACAAACCTTCGGCGCCGGCGAGAAATTCGAAGGCACCAAGGTTCCCGCCGGAGCGGCCGTTCTCATCGCTTTGGGCGTAATCTTTCTGCTGCATACCGCCGGACTGTTCGAGTTCGGACTGGACCGCTTTTGGCCACTCATCCTGATCTTTCTCGGGGTGTGGCTCTTCGCCAAACAGTGGGGCCTGATCGGCGGCAGTCCGGTCGGGTGCCAGTGCGAACACTGCCGCACTCGCAAGGTCATGGGGCCGGCAATGCTGGTTACCTTGGGCGTACTTTTCTTGCTCGACAGCGTTTCCCGCATCGGCTTTGGCAGAACGTGGCCCGCCATATTGCTGGTGATTGGAGTAGTCAAGTTGATGCAGGGCAATGCCTCCTACAACGGACACATTGGCCTGCGGCCTCCGGTCACGCCGCCCGGTGTTCCACCGGATGCTACGCCGCCGGTTCCACCGGTGGTCGCGCCGCCAGCATCGCAGAATCCGGATCAGACGGCCTCTTCTGGCGAGGTGAACCATGTCTAACCCAGTCATCACTCCGGGCGTTCCGCCGGTTATTCCGCCGCCACCGCGGCGGCACCGATCCCTTGCCGGACCCTTCGTTCTGATCGTGCTCGGCACGGTCTTCCTGATGGCCACCATGCGAGTTCTGTCCATCAGCCGCCTGGCCCATTTGTTCGCCAATTACTGGCCGGCGCTGCTCATCGTTTGGGGCGTAATCAAACTGATCGAGCACCAGCGCGCGCAGCGCGAAGGCTATCGCGCCTCGGGCATCGGCGCCGGAGGAGTGGTCCTGGTCGTCATGATTGTTGTCTTCGGCCTGATCGCGACTCAGATCGAGCACGTCAACTGGTCCGGCCTGCACGACCAGTTCAACTTCGACGACAACGACTTCAGCGATATCTTCGGCCAAACCTATAACTTCAACGACCATCTCGAGCAGGACTTCCCCGCCGGGGCCGGCCTTAAGATCATCGACACTCATGGCGCGGTCAGCGTTCACGCTTCCGACGACAACAAAATCACCGTCGTGGTCCGCAAGCGCGTAGGCGCAGACAATCAGAACGATGCCGACAAGTACGACCACGAAACCAGGCCCACGATCACCGCGATCGGGGGTCTGCTTACACTCAATGCCAACGTTGAATCTGCTGGCGATCACCCCGTCGAATCCGACCTCGACATTTCTCTGCCCCGCAAAGCGCAGGTCTCCATCACTTCGCGCCGCGGCGACGTGAGCCTCTCCGGCCGCGACGGAGGGATTGACATCTCAGCCCAGCACTCCGACACCTCCGTCGACGATGTGAACGGCAACGTCAAGGTAAGTCAGGAAAAAGGCTCGGTCAAAATCGAGCAAATCACGGGCGACGTGCACGTCCAGGGCCGGGTCAACGAAGTCTCCGTGGCCGACGTAAAGGGTGCAGTCCAACTCGACGGCGAATTTCAGGAAAGCATCAAGCTTGCCCGCATCACCAAGACCGTGACCTTTAAGTCTTCCCGCACCGACATGGAGTTCTCCCGCATTGAAGGGGACCTCGATCTCGATTCCGACGAACTCCATGCCCAACAAATCATCGGTCCGCTGCACCTGACCACCCGATCGAAGAACATCCGCCTCGAAGATGTTTCCGGCGACGTTCGCCTGCAGGATGACAATGGTGCGATTGAAGTGGGAATGCGCACCCTGGGCAACGTGCAGATTGACAATCGCAATGGCGACGTTCAGTTGAGCCTGCCCGACAAAGCCGGTTTTCGTCTGGACGCCCGCGCTCGCGATGGCGAGATTCAGTCCGATTTCTCCGAACTGAAAGTAAGCAACGACGAGCACGAAGCGAAAGCCAGCGGCAGTGTAGGGAACGCCTCGTCCCACATCGTTCTGAATAATGAGCACGATGGCATCGAGATCCGCAAAGGTCCCCTGAACGGCGGACCAAAAGAAGGCGTTTCCGGCGGAGTCAGTGGCGGAGTGCCAGGTTCAAGGCAGTCCAAGCCCGGCAAGGCGCTGCCCGAACCGAAAGAGAAAGTCGAACCCACCGAGAACTGAAGATTGCTGGGGGTACCATCGCCTAGGCTGGATCGCGAAGGCGAGGCTTATCGGGCAACGGTCAGCGCCCCAACTTCTTGGCAACGAGTCCCTCGATCCGCGCCAGCACGTCATCCTCAGTCAAGGCCGAGGAATTGATCACCACCGCATCCCTCGCCGCCACCAGCGGAGACGCCGCCCGCGTGCGATCCCGTCGATCGCGCTCCCGCAGATCCGCGGCCACTTTCTCCGCTACGTCGCCCTTGATTTTCTGTTGCGCCATGCGCCGCTGTTCGCGCACCACGGGATCGGCATCTAAGAAAATCTTCAAGTCCGCATCGGGAAACACTTCAGTACCAATGTCGCGTCCTTCCATCACCACGCCGCCGCCCGCGCCCATTTCACGCTGCCGGGCCACCATCCACTCCCTCACCTTGGGATGAACCGAGGCCCGCGAAGCTCCTTCCGACACATCGCGCTCGCGGATGCGCGAGGATACATCGCGTCCGTCGAGCCGGGTGCGGTTTCCGCCCAGCGTCGGCTCCAGTTGAATGCGGGCGTTCTGGGCCAGCTTAAGCAGTGTGGCCTCATCGTCAAAGGAAGCGTCGTTCTCAATTGCTTGCAGAGCCAGCGCGCGATACATTGCCCCGCTCTCCAGGTTCACATATCCCAACTTCCGCGCCAGTCGCGAGGCAATCGTGCTCTTGCCCGCCCCCGCGGGTCCGTCAATAGCGATCGTCAGCCGGCGAGGAGCCGGCTCGTCTTTTCCAATGTCAGCCATGCGAAGCTTAAAGATTGTACACGTTGGTCGCGCCGGAACCGACTCATGGAGCCGCGTTGGCTGCCCCGCGCAGGCCAAGCCCAGCGAGATCACCCCACCGCGTTCTCAGTGGAGCCGGGCTCTGGAGACCCGGTCCTTGGGAGCAAAACCGCGCAGCCTCTAGCCATCAGGAAAATGTCAGCCCCTACGACCAGAACTCACGTCGGGGATATCTCCCCACGCCGCACACGCTCCGCGCTCCATCCCAGCTGTCGCAGCTTCCGTATGCTCAACCCATCATGCCGCTTCGCCAGACGCACGCCATTTGAGTTCCGCACCAGATCGCAGTGATAGAAGTCTGCTGCCGCCAGTCCCAACGCCCGAAACAAAAGAATCTGTCGCGCCGTCGACTTCAATAAATCCGCGCCCCGCACCACTTCCGTGATCCCCATAGCGGCATCGTCCACTACAACCGCCAACTGGTAAGCCGGCACGTCGTCGCGCCGCCACACAATAAAGTCTCCAAAGTCCCGCCCCGCAACAAACCGCTGTGGCCCCAAATGCAGATCCGTAAAACAAACTTCCTCTCCATCCGCAATCCTAAATCGCCAATTCGCTCCCCCAGGGTCGGGGTGAGGCTCGGAGCAGGTGGAGACAGCCGCCTCGGCTGTCTCGCCAAGCCGAAGCCGAGCGGCCCCCGCCACGATAGGGGCCGGCCGGCAGCTTCCGGGATACACTGGCTCATCATCCAACCCATTCGGCGCTCCCGCCGCCAACTCCACATCCTTCCGCGAACAAGTACACGGATAGATCATTCCCGAATCCCGCAGCTTCCTCCACGCCTCCAGATAAAATCCGCGCCGCTCACTCTGCGAATACGGACCCACCGGCCCGCCAGAGTCCGGCCCCTCGCTCCACGCGATCCCCAGCCATCGCAAATCTTCCATCATGGCCTCGACAAACTCAGGCCGGGTGCGCTCGGAATCCAAGTCTTCGTTGCGGAGGATCAACTGCCCGCCCCGCTCCGCCGCCCGCTGTGCCGCCATCCAAAACGTGCGCGCATGTCCCAGATGCAGAAGCCCGGTGGGTGAAGGCGCAAGTCGCCCGCGATAAAGAGCGGACCAGTTCGTCGAGGAGTGATTTTTCAAAGGGAGCCTTAGGCAATCGCTAGCCGAAGCGGTCTCGCCATGGATTAGGACGCCGCGTACCCGACATGCAGCCCGGGTCTCAGAGCTTCCGAATGTGACTTCGATGACGCATGAATGAGCCCGGGTCGCATGATTACAACTCCACCTCTTGCAACAACGCAGCCGAGCGGAGCCGCATCCCTCGCCAGTTCGTGGACAGTCTCATCGCTCAACCCACCGGCGTGTGCCTGCGGGGGCAAAACCCGCAAGCCCATTCTCGACGGTCGAATCAGCGAAGCTCACCCGCAGAGCCACTCCTTGGTTCAGAGCGTTTGTCGGCGCCTGTGCATCGTGAATTCCCTGTTTGACCACCCTAGCCAGTTACTGGCGAGTCGTGATCGCAACGGCAGAGCCGGGATTTGCTGCCATACGACGCCAGTTCGATCTGGGAGACTTGTCGAAGACCGTCGCGCGAAATGGAAATGCATCCGGCCCTAGAACTTGTCGCGCAATGTTGATCATCTCCGATCTCCGCGCAAACTCGGCGATAGGAGCAAGTCTCAGCGCAAGCCGCACCGCTGCCCGGCTCCGTTGCGGTGCCAATTCACTAATCTCTTGCAGAAAGGCGATCCAACGACCCCGGGGAAGAGCGACGCAGCTAGCGACGCGTAGAGCGCGGGCTAAATCCGGGCTTCAGCGCCCGTGGTCGTCTTCCACTCGGCGATGGAACTTCCCTCAGAATGACTTCGGACCGCTCTGCCGGCACCGTCACGACCTTCTCCGGCGTGATCTGCAGCATGGATCGTCCACTCACATGCACGAAGCTCAACTCCCGCGCCGCCAGCAGTGCATTCACCGCATCCTTCACCTTCGAGCGCGCAATGAAGTTTCCAAAAAATATCTCCAACTCCGCCTGCTCGATCGCGATCACGCACTCCAGATACTTCGAGAGCAATGCCGTCAGAGCCTCCTGTACGGACAATCCCACACCCTCCTTCACCGCCTCCGGCGCCCAGCGATAGAGCACATCCCAAACCGATCCTTCGCTCGCCTTGTAGTCCACGCGCGTAATGCGCAGCTTCGACCACAACTCGCCCAGCGCCCCGTCAAGCGCAGGAAACGACACGCTCCCGCCCAGGACTTCCTGCATCTTCTGCTTCGAAATCGGCCCCTCCCGCGTGATCAACGCAAAGGCATCGCAGGCCAGCGCAGAATATGGGGATCGCGATCCCGCCTTCGGCGCCAGCTTGGGATTGCGTTCCCCCATGAGCGCATAAAAATAAGGGAACGCCGAGGCCGCCACCAGAAACCCATTATTCTCGTCAAACAGATTCGCTTCGAACGCCGTTCGCTCCCGCAACAGCCGCACCATCAATTCCGTCGCCTCAGCCGCCCGCGGATCCTGGAACGCATGTTGCCATCCCGGCAATCGGTTCTCCGATCCCACAAACGCGCCAATAAAGGTGGGCACCAGCAACGCCGGCCGCTTGGGATACATCAGACAAAATCCCACATCCTCCAGGAACGCGCGCGCCTCTTCAATCGTCCGGATGGGCTTCCCATCCAGCCGCCACTTTTCGCGTCGCAGTTGCTGCAGTTCCAGGTCAGTCATAAAAAAGCTGTCAGCTCTCAGCGCAAACCTGGACCGGCTTAGCGGAAAAGCTGCAGCTAGCCTGGCTAGATTCTCTTAAACGCTTTCTGAATATCCTTCATAGAGTACCGTAGCACGACAGGGCGGCCGTGCGGGCAGGCGTAGGGGTGGTCGGTTTTCGCCAGCTCCGCCAGCAGCCATTCCATTTTGTTCTGCTCCAGCGGCATGTTCACTTTAATGGCGGCGTGACACGCGATGGACGCGGCGATGCGCGCCCTAATTTTTTCCAGATTCAGCGACTGCTCCTCGCGCGAGAATTGCTCGAGCAGTTCCTCGAGCATCTTCTCGACCGCCGACGCATCCACTCCCGCGGGCGCCACTTTCACGGCCACGCTGCGCGCGCCAAACGGCTCCGCCTCAAACCCGTTGTACTGTAGTTCGTCCGAAATTTCCCTGAACACCGCATGCTGGGCGGGAGACAGCTCGAGCACAATGGGCATCAGCAACCGCTGGCTCTCAACTTTTTCGACCGCCCGCTGCTTCCGAATCCGTTCAAACAACACGCGCTCGTGGGCCACGTGCTGGTCGACAATCCACAAACCATCTTCGTTCACCGCCAGGATAAACGAATTCCGAATCTGCCCCAGCGGCTTCAGCGTGCTCAGCGACGAGAGCGTCGGCTCTTCTGCGCGAACCTCTAGCGCCGATGCACATCCATTGTCAGGAATCGTTTCCAGCCCGCCCGCAACCGGAACCGCCGCGTTCACCTCCACCGCAATTCCTCCTTCAAACTCAAGGCGTGGGAAGACCGGCGGCGGGACAGGCGCATGCAAAGCAAATCCGCCGGCCCCCACCGGATCCCAGGGTGCCCCCTGTCTCGCCGCTTCTGCGAGACCTGCGGAATTGGCCATATCCACTGCAAAACTCGCTCTCGGCGCGGCTTCCCAAGTTTGCGGAGCCATCGCGCCGGTTCTCAAATCCGGCGTCATCGCTCCCGGCGTCAGCGACGTAGCCGCCGTCGCATGCGCGCGCATCTCGGTCACGAACTGCGGCACCGGACGCGCCTTCATCAGCGCCGCCCGCACCGAATCCCGCACAAAATCATGTATCACGCTGTGCTGCCGAAACCGCACCTCCGTCTTCGAGGGATGCACATTCACATCCACCTCACCCGCCGGCAACTCCAGAAACAGCAGCCCCACGGGATACACGGTCGGAGGAATAATATTTCGATAAGCCTCGGTGAGAGCGTGCTGCAGCAGCCGGTCGCGAATCGTGCGTCCATTCACAAACATAAAAATTGAATTCCGATTCAGCTTCTGAATCTCCGGCTTGGAGACGAACCCGTGAATCCGGATTTCCCCGAAGGATTCTGGTTCGCGGTCAGCAGAATCTTCGCTGCCGGCGTTTTCGGGAGCGGAGACCGCGTCCCTCTCGCTCATTCTCCGCCACGGCGGAGGCTGCGGCAGTCCCACGCGCTCGAGCGCCTGCCGCGACGCCAGGGGAATCAGCTGATCCAGCGTCTGTTTTCCCAATACCTGATATACGCGCTCGCTGTAGCCCGCCACCGGAGGTGCCACCAGCATGGCATTCGCCGCCGAGTGCAACTCAAAATGTTTCTCCGGATGCGCCAGTGCGCAATGCGTGACCAGCGACGCAATGTGCGACAACTCGGTCGACTCCGCCTTCAGAAATTTCTTGCGCGCCGGAGTATTAAAAAAAAGATCGCGCACCGTAATCGAAGTTCCCAACGGCAGCCCCGCCTCTTCCACTCGCGCAATCTTCCCTCCATTGATCTCGACCACAGTCCCAGCCGCGTCTGGTTCCGCCCGCGTCTCCAGCCGCAATCGCGATACCGACGCAATCGCGGGCAGCGCCTCCCCGCGAAATCCCAGCGTAGCCACGCTCAGCAGGTCTTCCGCGTTCTTGATCTTCGAAGTGGCATGCCGCTCAAACGCCAACATGGCATCGTCGCGCCCCATGCCGCACCCGTTGTCCGTAATCTGGATCAGCTTCTTTCCCCCCGCCTCCACGCTGATCTTGATCCGCGTCGCCCCCGCATCCAGCGAATTTTCCAGCATCTCCTTCACCACCGACGCAGGCCTCTCCACCACCTCGCCCGCGGCGATCTGGTTGGCTACGGCTTCGGAGAGTATGTGGATGCGTCCCATGGGTGGTTCTAGGTTCTCAGTGCGGAGGACCAGTGGTCAGTCTCGCAGATCGAGTGGCAAAAGCAAAGAAGCGGATGGACGCTGCGCGGGCTCTGCCGGACAGATGGGACGGGCACGGCGGCTGCCCCGGGGCATCCCTGCAGCGGTTCGGCCGGGTTGCTTCCGTTGTTACCTATGGGTGTTACCTATGCACCAATATTGATGCAATGTTCATCAGGCGGTAACATTGGGCTGCTACAACTGGAGTATGGGTCTGCCAGGGTACAACACGCTGATCCTTTCCGACCTGCACCTGGGGGCAGAGACCAGTCATGCGCGCGAGGCCATGCGTGTGCTCAAGCAGAATCGCTTCCACCGGCTGATTCTGCTGGGCGACATCTTTGCCGATCTCAACTTCGCCCGCCTCACCAAGGATCACTGGAAATTTCTCGGGTACATCCGCAAGCTTTCGAATCCCAAGCGAAACATTGAAGTGGTGTGGGTCGAGGGCAACCACGATCACGGCTTGGCCAACATCATGTCGCACCTGGTCGGAGTGCGCGTTTATCAGCACTACGCGTGGGAATATGCCGGGCTGCGGCATATCGCGATTCACGGCCATCAGTTCGACGGCTTTCAGGTCAACCGCGTCCGGCTCAGCCAATGGGGCACGTCGCTTTATCTCCGCTTGCAGAAGATGGACTTGAAGGGCAAGCCGATCGCGCGGCTGATTGACCGGGTAAACACGCGCTGGCTGCGCATGTCGCCGAAAGTGGCGTCGGGCGCGCTGGCTTATGCCGCGCAACACGGCGCGGACCGCATCTTCTGCGGGCATACCCACCAAGCGATTCACGTGGATCGGGACGGTCTTCATTACTACAACTCGGGCGGGTGGGTCGATTCGCGACTCACTTATCTGACGATCGACGAACAGGGGGTAGAAATCCATGACTATGACGACCATGAATACGGCAAGTCAGCTGACGATCGTGATTCCGGCCAAGAACGAAGCGAAGCTGATTCCGCGCTTGTTGACCTCGCTGACGAATCAGGACTACTCGAAGATGTCGAGTACGAGAGTATTGGTGGCGGACGCTAACTCGACCGATGGAACCCCCGAGATCGTGCGTGGCTTCCGCGACCGCTTAAACGTCAGCGTGATTCACGGCGGAGTGCCCTCGGTCGGACGCAATCACGGAGCGGCGCAGGCCGATACTCCCTACGTGCTTTTTCTGGATGCGGACATTGAACTGGCCGATCGCAGGTTGGTTGGGCGCTGCGTGGAACTGGCAGAAACCCAGGAACTGCACTGCGTGACCACGAATATTTTGTGTGCGGAAGGCAGTTGGCTCGACAAGGCGTTCTATGCGGGCAACGACTTTTTTCAGTACTTGTCGTACCTGCACCGTCCGTTTGCCACCGGAATGTTCATGATGTTTGACCGCAAGAAATTCTGGGAACTGGGCGGATTTCACGAGCAGATTTTATTTGCGGAAGATTACCGGCTGAGCCAGCAGGTCGAGCGCAAGCGCTTCGCGGTGGTCCGCGGCGGGGTCTATACCACGAATCGACGCTTCAAGAAAATGGGACACTGGCGCGTGGGCTGGCTGTTTCTGTGGACCGCCATGAATTACCGGAACGAAAAATACTTTCTGCGCGACCACAAATATTGGACTTCGGAGCCGGACAGCGTGCCGCGCGCTTAGATCCTGTCTGCCTAAAACGAATTCTGCTTCGCAGGCTAGAAACGAAACACGACGCCCGCCGACAAGCGCAGATTATTCTGAGCCGAACTGAAAAATTTGGTGCGCAGGTAGTCGCCTTGCACGCGCACAGCGAGGGGATGGAAAAGGCGATAATCCAGGCCCCCGCCCAGTGCGTAGGCGAACGAGGTATTGGAAGGGGAGGGCAAGGTTCCGCCGGTATGAATGTGCGCGGCGCCCACCATAACCTCGGCAAATGGAGTGAACTTCCCCACCGGTACCGAGAGTCGCGGGCCGACCAGATATTCCTGCTCATGGCCCGTCACATTATCGTTAATTGGACCGTTGGGCGTGAGCGCAGTAAAGGTCTGGGAGCCGTAGTGTCCGCTGACGTCGCCGACAATCCCCAGAAACGGCAACACCTTTCCCTCGAACGAAGCTTCCCAGCCGTGAAGATTGGGGCTGCTCAAAGTCGTAGCAACCAGATTCGGACTGAACGCTGATGAATTTGTGCGTTCGTAGGAAAATCCGACGAACACGTTTCCGGATGGTATTTGGGCGTTCGCTAAGCCTGCGAAAAGAAATAACGCGGCGCCGATGCACGCGGCTTTCAGCATGGGAAGACTATTCCTTTCCTGGCATCCATGAACCCCTAGCGAACGCTAAAGTTTTGGATGTACGGAGAAGAGATTCGCATGCTGGCTAATTGGTTGACGCAGAAATGGGCCGCCCGATATCGGTCAGAAGCGCCAGACAAGTCCAGTCGAGGCCCGGTAGTCGTTCTGGTAGGCGCTGGCGTAGTGACCGTACAAGTAGTCGCCCTGGAGCCGCCAGGAGAAACCCTTGAAGCGAAGTTTGTAGTCGACGCCGCCGCCGGCGTCGATGGCGACAGGGTTATAGACGAAGCCCACCGAGTTGATGTGCCGGATGCCGCCCATGGCGTGCACGAAGGGACTCCATTTTCCGTAGTTGAACGAAAACCGTGGACCACCCAGGAAGACGTACTGCGTCACCGGCGCAGTGCCCCGTCGATAATAGCCACCGCCATCGAGGACCAGCCCCAGGCGCGGAATACGGGTCAAAGGAAGCAACTCGACGGAGCCCTCAAATCCACGATAACTCTGCTTGTTGATGACATCGGTGAGCTGGGCATAGGAAACGCCGGCGTAGACATTGCCATTGGGAAGAAATCCGTTAAATTGTGCCGACATGGGAATCGCGAACAAGATGAAGCCAACAAACGCCAGCACCGAGGCAGCAGTCTTCGACACGAATTATTCCTCCCCGGCGGTTATGCCGGCAAAAAAGTTCATTTGGATCAACGAAATCTGTTAGATGCAGTGTACCGGATGCCCAAGATGTCCCAGTCGCCAAAATTTGTTTCGGCCGAAACCGGGTTCTGGGCCCGCAAGTGAATGAAAATTTATTAGATTTTCATGGTGCCAAAACCAATCGACCTGCGTCTATCTATTAGCATGCAACCAATAGACATGAATTGGCAAATGAACGAGCAGCCGGGAGTTGCGGCTGCCTTTGCATACCCCAAGGAGTTGAAGTTGAAACTCAGTCTGGAAACACGCAATTGCGGCGATGTCATCATCGTGCACTGCCAGGGGCGAATCGTGTATCGCGATGAAGCCGCCACGCTGTCGCGCGTTGTGGGCGAGCTGATGCAACCGGGGCAGAAGCTGGTGCTCGACTTGACGGGCGTGAGTTCGATGGACAGCGCGGGCATCGGCGAATTGGCTCTCCTGCAAACCTGGGCGCAGAGAAAAGACGTAAACCTGAAGTGTGCCGGAGCGAATGCGCTGGTCAGGACCTTACTCGAGCTTACGAATCTGGACACCGTGCTGGAAGTGCATCCCTCTCTGGACGCGGCTCTGGCGTCGTTCCGCGAAGAGCGGGTTTGCGCCGACTGCTGACCGGAGAAAAAAGTTTCTTCCCCCAAGGAGCAAAGTTCGCTTTGCTCCTTTTTGTTTTTGCCGCCTGGGGCGTACGGGTCGTGGATGCCGTCCCGCTCGGGACTTTTGCCACATGCTCCGCGGGAAAGTCAGTTTTCGCGCTGAAAACGGTAGCGGCTTTTTCGATCGACAGCCATGGCCTCGGCTACCTTCAGAAATGCCCTGGCGGCGTGCGACAGGTTCGCGTCTTTGCGATAGACGAGCCGCAGCTTGCGTTTTAGCTGCAGTTCACGCACCCGGATGGCTACGAGCTCTCCCCGCACCAACTCGTTCTCCACGCTGATTTCGGGAACAAACGCCACTCCGTGCCCCATGCCTACAAATTGTTTGATGGCCTGCAGCGTGGGAAGTTCCAGGTCCATGTGCAGGGGTGTTTTGTGAGTCTTGAACAATTGCAGGACTTTCTCGCGATACGGGGACGAGACGATGTGAGCGACAAACGATTCCGCGCCTAATTGACGGATGCTGACCTCAGGCGCGGAAGCGAGCGGATGTTTGGGCGGCA
>Ga0209420_1000398_pt1 | contig 23782 bp, 19 predicted proteins | sample BlaSpr_A8_OM1_O1_FD_187972 | JGI IMG/M metagenome (GOLD analysis project Ga0209420, IMG submission 187972) | Forest soil microbial communities from Thunder Bay, Ontario, Canada - Black Spruce, Ontario site 2_A8_OM1_O1 (SPAdes) (version 2) | ecosystem: Environmental > Terrestrial > Soil > Boreal...
GACCTCAGCCATCGCTACAATGTCCTCATGCGGATTCTATTTCCGTCGCTAGATCGCCGACACAAATGATACCGAAATTCCTGGTTGGAGCGGAGAGGGATGAGAGAGACACACTTGACACCGCCCATCCCGCTCGCTGAAGGTATTTGAAGCTATTGTCTGAAGGAAGCACCTTCATGTCCATGGTTTCTATTTTGCGAGGTTTGATTCCAGAAGGAAAACGATGACAACGGAGCTGGAAGATAAAGTTGGGCTGGTGACCGGGGGGACGTCGGGTATTGGCCAGCATGCCGCAGTACTTTTCGCGAAGGCTGGGGCCAAGGTCGTGGTTGCGGGCCGGCGCGAACTGGAAGGCAACCAGACCATCGAACTGATCCGTGCCGCCGGCGGCGATGGCTTGTTTGTGAAAACCGATGTGTCGAAAGCTGCTGAAGTTGACGCGCTTATTCGGAAGGTGGTCGAGGGATTTGGCCGCTTGGATATCGCCTTCAATAACGCCGGAATCGAGGGCGTTTGGGTACCGATCATCAATCAATCCGAAAAAGACTGGGATCAGACCATCGACATTAATCTCAAGGGCGTATGGCTCTGCCTAAAGTACGAAATTCGGCAGATGCTCAAGCAAGGTGGTGGCGGAGCGATTGTAAACATGGCGTCTGTTACCGGTCTGGTCGGTTCTGCTGGAGCGGCAGCCTACAGTGCGAGTAAACATGGAGTGATGGGGTTAACCAAGAGCGCCGCGCTCGAAACGGCTCGCAGTGGAATTCGGATTAACGCTGTGTGTCCCGCAGTGATCGAAACGCCCATGGCTGAGCGGATCTTTGGGGCCCCCGCGGTTCATAGGCAAGTTCTTGGCTTGCATCCCATCGGCCGTTTTGGAAGGCCGGCGGAAATCGCCGAAGCTGTGTTATGGATGTGCTCGGATCACGCATCTTTCATGACGGGCCAGTCCCTGGTTCTCGATGGCGGCTTCCTGGCGGGGCCTAATCCTTCGAGCTAGCTGCAGGTTCCGGTGCTTTATGAGAGTCCGCGGCGGTGCGGGGAGGAAAAGCGTTTCCCACGAGTGACCGGAATGCGCAAATGAAACGCTATAAACAATAGTAACTAGCGTATTTGCATGTATTTATGCAGAATCTAAGTGGCCCGTGGATTGCGGCTTTAGCACTAAAATCATCGCAGGTTGGCGCGAGCGAAGCATCAAACCCCCATTGAAGTCGGAGGACCGATCGGATGAGTGAGGACTACAAAGAGCGGAACGCTGGGACAGAACTCAGCGCTGATTTATCAAAAGTATCAGCCCTTCAAGGCCCCCATGTGTCACCCAGTGTTCAGGACACGCACCAAACCGCTTTGCAGGAGGTACTATCGACGGTCTGGGCGAGCAGTCTTGGGGTCGAGAAGGTTGGTATCGATGACGATTTCTTTGAGCTGGGCGGTGCTTCCGTAGTCGCCACACAGATAGTTTCCCGGTTGCGTCAGATGTTTCAGATGGACTTGCCGGCGATCCTCTTGTTCGAAACCCCCACCATCTCGAAGCTTGCGCGTTACATGATTGAACACGAGGCACGGCCCGGTCTGACCGAAAAGACCGCTACCCTTTTGAAGCGGATCGAAGGCATGTCGGAAGAAGAAGTGGCGCGCAGTTTACGTTCGAAGTGAGAATTTGTGTCGCAGGTCATGAGTAACGAGACATCCAAGGACCGCGGTTTCTCCGAGCAGAAGCTGGCTTTGCTGGCCAGTCTTCTTGAGGAAGAAGGCGTTCCACAAGCGCCACGACTGCCGTCTTGGTCGTCTCTCACACCCATAACGGCGGGCGGATCGAGACCAGCTCTCTTCTGCATGCATGGGGCCGGCGGAACGGTTCTGATGTACCGCGACCTGGCGCGGCGTTTGGGCGACGACCAGCCGTTTTATGGCCTGCAGTCGCAGGGCTTGGACGGGAGTTGCCCTCCGCTCACCCGGATCGAAGAGATGGCCGCAGTTTATGTAAAGGAGATCAGGAGAGTTCAGCCCCGTGGACCATATTTCATTGCCGGGTATTGCATGGGCGGAACAGTGGCGTTTGAGGTGGCTCAGCACCTTCGCGAACTGGGCGAACCGGTTGCGCTGCTGGCCCTGTTCGATACGATGAACTGGCACAAGATCCCCCTCACCTTCTGGAGCAAGAGCTCCCATGCGAGCCAGCGGTTATTTTTCCACACTGCAAGTTTTCTCAGCCTGGATTCCCCGGCCAAGGCCACGTTCCTCAAGGAGAAGTTTGCGGTCTTGAAGAACCGGATCCCGGCGTGGCGTGGAATGTTGCTCTCCCGCTTCGCGCGGCGGTTAAGGAGCGCAGTTTCAGACTCGCTCGTATTGGGGCGAATCTGGCAGGCCAATGACCGCGCCTCCTGGGCCTATCTCCCGAAACCCTATCCCGGCGTGGTCACGGATATCCGCCCGACGAGACAATATCGAATATTCAGCGAACCCGATTTGAAATGGGACCGGCTGACGCAAGAGCAAGACGTCATCGTTCTGCCGGTATACCCTGGCACGATGCTAGTCGAGCCGTTCGTCGAGCACTTGGCGGGAGCACTGCGGCGGTCAATGGATGCAGCGATTCAACGCTCGCAAGCTAGTGCATCGAGATAAACGGTCGTCAAGACACGGCGAGAAACTGGCCTCCGCGTTTTCTCCTATGTCGACGAGGCACTCGCGCCAACCAGCAATTCGCGTAAGGTCTTGCCAGCTTACCAACGCCTGCTTAGAGTAACCAACATGAACGGGGCAGAAAGTCTAGTTCGCACCCTGGTCGCCGGAGCCGTCAACACTTGTTTTGCCAACCCGGGCACCTCGGAAATTCACATTGTTGCCGCGCTGGACCGCGTATCAGAAATTCGCTGTGTGCTTGGGCTCTTCGAAGGCGTCGTCACCGGAGCCGCCGACGGCTATGCGCGCATGGCGGAAAAACCGGCATGCACTCTTCTCCATCTCGGTCCCGGTTTCGCCAACGGTCTTGCGAACCTGCACAACGCCAGCCGGGCGCAAGTGCCAATCGTCAACCTCATTGGCCAGCATGCCACTGATCACCTACGCCACGATACCCCGCTGGCTTCCGACATCGAGGCTATTGCGCGGCCCTATTCCAAATGGCTGCGCACGTCTGCCTCTTCATCTGAAGTAGCCCGCGACGCTGCCGAAGCAATCGTCGCTGCACGTACTGCGCCCGGGCAAATCGCCACGCTGATCATCCCTGCCGATGTCGCCTGGAGCCAAGGCGGAGCTATCGCTGCCATCCCCGCGGTTCCGAAAGCTCCCTTACCTTCGACCGCGACAGTCGAGCGCGCAGCCTCCATGCTCAAGGCAGGCTTGCCAACTGCAATTCTGATGGCCGGAAATGCGCTGTATGGCAACGGACTCGTCCCCGCTGGACGCATCGCAGCGGCTACCGGAGCCAAATTGCTTGCCCCTTATCCCCTCACCCGATTGCAACGCGGCGCAGGGATCCCAAGGGTGGATCGAGTTCAGTACGTCCTCGAACAGGGAATCGAGCAGTTTAAAGAGTTTCGTCAGTTGATTCTTGTGGGCGCTCAGCCTCCGGTCGCATACTTCGCTTATCCAGGAAAAAGCGGTGAATTCACCTCGCCGGAGTGTCAGATCCATACCCTGGCAAAGCCAGGCGAAGATTATGTTGGCGCACTCGACGCGCTCGCAGAGGCATTGTCGGCACGCGGCGGGGAACTCAGGACGGAAAAAGCGGAGCGGCCCCCGATGCCAAGCGGAGAAATCACACTGCTGGGACTCGCCGCAGTGATTGGTGCGCTCCTGCCCGAAAACTCCATCGTGGTAGACGAGTCCATGACATCGGGCCGAGGACTCATGGCCGCAACTAAAGGAGCCCCGCCTCACGACTGGCTCGGTAACACAGGAGGCTCGATTGGAATCGCTTTGCCTCTCGCTGTGGGCGCGGCACTGGCTTGCACTAGCCGCAAAGTCCTGTGCCTGAGCGCCGATGGCAGCGGGATGTACACACTACAGGCGTTGTGGACCATGGCGCGCGAGGGCCTCCACGTCACCACGGTGGTTTTCGCCAACCGTGATTACGCCGTCCTCAAGCGTGAGTTTTCTTATCTGGGAATAGGCACTCCGGGAGCCCGGGTCTTGGACATGTTCGAGATCGGACGTCCCGACCTCGATTGGGTGCAGCTGGCGAGAGGAATGGGAGTTCCCGGCACCCGGGTTAATTCGCTGGATGCGTTCGGGAAAGCGCTACAGGCGGGGTTCGAAGCAGAAGGACCGACGCTGATTGAAGTGCCTTTGTAGAATCTAAGTGCTTGATGATGCTTGACTTGGTGGCTTCGTTTCGCAAAAAAGGAGATCGTCTGGCATGGCGACGGTTTGCCTATCTCTATGTGATGCTCAAATGCATCCCATGAAAAAGGCGTCGGGGCGTGCGCTGAAAGCAGGAAGTCCAGTCGAAGTATCCTTTAAGATCTTGACCCGGTGGCGACGCTTGTCACCGGGCGTCAGCACAATTCGGCCAGCTTCGATGTTGGCCTCAAGGGTGTCACCGGCGCGGATGAGAATTAGCCGACCCAGGTCGATAAGTGTAAAGGGATGTTACGTCAAGAATCCGTTTGGCTGCGCTGTTTGCTACTGCCGCGTAATACGAAGCCGGAGACCTGCTGCCTCCCAGCATATTGTTGCGTGAGATTCGTGGCGATGAGTCGTGTCAGCCAATCGGCCTTTTGCTTGTCTGTACCGCCTTTGAAAAATAGCGGCGGGTTGCAATGCTTTTTCTTAGCGATTCCCCGCATGAGGAAGCTACCTCTCTAGTGCAATCATAGCTGTTGGAACCAGGCGAGTCCAACAGTTGAGATTTGGCCGCCAAGGTCATTGAGTGTGGCGATTTATCGTCAATTGACAAGATTGCCTATTTGTTGAGGCTCGAATTACTTCCGGTTTGCCGACCAACCGGGAACTATCTCATTCTTTGACACGAAGGCGTTTGTCGGTAGAAACTCGAAAGGATGGCTTCCATTTTGCCAGTAATACGGCCAAGACCGCCGGCGGCTGGAGGATGCCACTACGAACCTTTCGGCGTGAACGCCGCCTACAGATCATGAATTCTGCACTTCATCGGTGGTTACCTGGAAGTGAATTAACCGCGCTCTCCCAAAGGAGGTTGTAATTGCACAATCGGTTGCGTCGCGACCGGTTGCCATTAACACCCGTCCGATGCGCCGGATATTGTGCCTAGCGTCGAATGTCCACCAGCGATTCCCCAGGTAAACTTCAAACCAAGCGCTGAAATCCATTGGACTCGGCGCCACAATTACCCCGATGTCACCGAGGTATCCTGTCGCGTAGCGAGCGGGAATGTTGAGAGCTCGACAGAATGCGATAGCCAGATGCTGAAAGTCTCTGCAGACCCCGACTCGCTCGGTGTAGACTCCCAGCGCCGTACGAATCGGATTGGAAAATTCGTATCCGAAAGTGACTTTGCTGTGCACCCAGTCGCAGACTGCCTGAACCCGATTCCATCCTCGCGGCGCATTCCAAAAAAGCTCCGCCGCCGTGTTAGATAACAGATCCACTTCACAGTAGCGGCTGTTCATAAGGTAGGGCAGGACATCCAATGGCAGCTGATGGATCGGAACCTCGGCCGCGTCGGGGCCTTCCAGGTCAGGCAGGCCCGAGTCTTCAATGAGGGTTGAATTCTGGAATCGAATCTTGCCAGAAGGGGCCAGCAGGCGGCACGCATTATTGCCAAAGCTGTCATGAAAGCTCTCTATACTCACCAGCGGGTCGGTACTTAATTCGTCGGCCTCCCGTAAATCTTTCGTTCGCGATGGGTGCACGTTGAGCAGCGTCACGATCGACACCTCACCCACTGTCTCGAATTGAATGTCATAGCCAAGGCGGATCATCATAAAATTGCAGTTTTCCGTGTGCGAGCGGGTGTTGGCGCGGATGAGATGCCAAAACTATCATGCTAATCGGGATGATCTCGCACATTTTTTCTTGCTGCTCTGGATCACGAATTCGATGTTTGCAATCAGTGTATGATGCGTTAGCTTCCCCTCAGAGGGCAAATTGACATATTGTTTGGGAATTGCGACGCAGGAAGGTCTGGTATTGGCTTCCGATTCGAGGACCAATGCAGGGTTTGATCAGGTCAACGTCTGTCGCAAGATGTATCGCTTCGTCCAGCCGGGGGAGCGAGTGTTTGTAATTTTGACCAGCGGCAGCCTCTCCATCAGCCAATCGGTCATCACTTTGCTGGGAGATGATTTCGACTCCGGCGGCGGACTTGCCCAAGCGGGTTCGCTCTATGATGCTGCCCGCATCGTAGGAGACTGCGTGCGCAGGATTTCCGACATTGACCGCGCCTCGCTGGAGCGGGACTCTTTCAGCTTCAACGTGCATTTGCTGCTTGGGGGGCAGGTTCGGGGACAAGAGCCTAACCTGTACTTGATTTATCCTCAAGGAAATCCTCTGGCAGCCACAGAAGACTCCTTATATTTGCAACTGGGGGAGTGCAAATACGGTCGACCGATCCTCGATCGCGGTATCCAATCCACCACGTCACTCGAGGTTGCGGCCAAGTATGCCCTTCTCTCACTCGATGCAACCATGCGCTCGAACGTGACCGTAGGGCCTCCCTTCGATCTGTTGCTGTACAAGAAGGATAGCCTGGAAATTACCCGTTACCGGCGGGTTTCAGCCGGGGACAGGGATTTAAACTTGATCCACTCCAGCTGGGAGCAATCGCTTCGGCGGGCCGTGGAACAGTTACCTGACATTGAATTCCAGTCTTCAGGCAGCGAAAACCCCCCGCAGGGCACCAGAGAAGTCGCGCAATCGAGGGTATAGCTGGCCGGGTCGTTCCGAACCGTTTCTTCAATGACGCGAATCGGTTTTCCCGATCTCCAATTCGCCGCCGATACGCTATTCTTGCGAGGAAAACGGCCCTGCAATCATGATTACAGAAATAGATCCGACCGATCGCAGCGGTGCGAAGGCTGTTCACAAGTACGAATTCAATGGCGCTTACGACGAGATGTTCAGTGCACCGGACCATCCCAGAAAACAATATCGTCCGCTGCACAACCTTCTTCTGAATCTGGGACCGGACGAGTTAAGGCGCAGCAAAAACGAGGCTGACCAATCCTTCTTCAACCAAGGGATCACTTTCACGGTGTACGGGAACGATAAGGGGACGGAACGAATTTTTCCGCACGATCTGCTGCCCAGGATCATCACGGCGGCGGAGTGGGACACGATTGAGCGCGGACTGACGCAACGAATCACAGCATTGAATCTCTTCCTCAAAGATGTCTACCACGAAGCCAAAATCATTGAAGACGGTGTCGTGCCCGGCAGCATCGTCTACACCTGCAAACACTTTCGCCGGGAAATGCGCAATATCAAAGTTCCCAACGACGTGTATATCACGGTCGTCGGGACCGACTTGATCAGAAATCCAGATGGAAACTTTGTGGTCCTCGAGGACAATCTACGCGTCCCCAGCGGGGTCTCTTACATGCTCACCAGCCGCCGAGTGATGAAGCAGATATTCCCCGGATTATTTCAACGATGTCGCGTGCGGCCGATTGAACAGTACAGTCAGGTTCTTCTCTCGACGCTGCGGTCTCTCGCTCCCGAGGGCCGTTCCGAGCCGACCGTGATTTTACTGACGCCTGGCTCCTACAACTCCGCTTATTTTGAGCATACATACCTGGCTCGGCAGATGGGTATCGAACTCGTCGAGGGGCGCGATTTGGTGGTGCACGACAATATCGTCTACATGCGAACCACCTTCGGACTGCAGCGCGTGGACGTGATCTATCGTCGTATTGACGACGATTATCTTGATCCTTTGGTTTTCGAGAATGGTTCGGCACTGGGTGCCGTGGGGCTTTTTAATGCCTATCGCGCCGGAAACGTGGCCTTCGCGAATGCGCTAGGAACGGGCGTTGCTGACGACAAAGCGATCTATGCTTTTGTGCCAAAAATCATTCGCTACTATCTCGATCAGGATCCCATTCTGGAAGGCATTGAAACTTTTTTGATGTCCGATCCGGGGCAACGTGACCACGTCTGCCAGAAGCTGGATGAGTATGTGGTGAAAGCAGTGGGCGAGTCAGGGGGCTATGGAATGCTGATCGGACCCCACAGCACAGAACAGGAGCGCTCCGAGTTTCGACAGAAGATTTATGCCCACCCTCGAAACTATATCGCGCAACCCACGATCAATCTCTCCACCGCGCCCTGTTTTGTAGATGGCATAATCGAGCCCCGTCATGTCGACCTCCGTCCTTATATTCTTTATGGGGAAAAAATCACCATTGTGCCGGGTGGTCTGACCCGAGTGGCGTTACGGAAGGGTTCGCTTGTAGTGAATTCGTCTCAAGGTGGAGGGTCGAAAGACACGTGGGTCTTGCAGAATTGAGAATCATGCGAATTGGGTGTAACACATTATGCTTTCTCGCGTCGCCGACAGTCTGTACTGGATGAGTCGCTATTTCGAGCGGGCGGACAACGCCTCGCGTGTGCTCAAGGCGACCTACGGTCTGATTTTGAATCCCGCAAAATTTTCCACGGAAGAGCGATGGTTCCGCGCTGTGTCATCGCTAGCCCCCGGTGCGGCTTCTAGCAACGTCGACCTACAGCGGGTTTTGTTTTCATTGGTAGCGGATCCGGGGGAAGCTTTTTCGATTGTGAAATGCATAGGCGGAGCTCGCGAAAACGCTCGACAAGTTCGCGAGGAAATCAGCTCGGAGATGTGGGAACATTTGAATCGACTTTTCCACGACGTGACTGGCGCCGCGCTACAACCGGATGATGACACCGGCGCCATGCGAGTGGTAACTCTTGTCCGCGAAGGGTCTTACAGATTTAATGGAATTGCCGCCGCGACCATGAATCACGACGAGGCTTGGCATTTTATCCAGCTCGGCAAGTATATGGAGAGGGCGTGCAATCTCTGCGTTTTGCTGGACGCTTATTTTGTTGTCGGCAAGCATGCTGATGATCTGGATTGGGTGGGGCTGTTAAGCAGTTGTGCTGCTTTCGAAGCATATTGCAAGGCATGCACCGCGGAGCTCAAACCGGAACGAATCGCGAACTTCCTCCTGCTGAAGCCTGAGTTCCCGTATTCGGTCCGTTATTCAATGGATCGCATGCACGATGCCTTGACTGCGATCGGCAATCTTTCCTTGAGCCGCCGGCCTGAAAGCGTAGAAAGATTAATCGGGCGCATGCGATCGATGGTTACATACGTACAGATCGGCGAAATCATTGCTGGCTTGCACAAATACCTGGCGACCATCATTGAGCAATGTCGCGAACTGCATGCGGCTGTTCACGAACTCTATATCGAATATCCGATTGAAGTGGCTTTTCAAACCTAATGTTCTACGCCATTCGCCATTTTACGCGCTATCGCTACAGCCGCCCGGTTTGGCAGAGCATGATGGAGGTGCGCATGCACCCCAGAAGCGAGGGCACCCAGCGCTGCTTCGTTTTTCAACTATCTGTAAATCCGCGGGCCCGGATTTTTGGCTACACCGATTCCTACGGCAATCTTGTGCACCATTTCGACCTCCCTGCCCGTCACGGCCAGCTCACCATTATTTCCGACGCTTTGGTAGATATTGACTCTCAACCGGAGATTCCAGAAGCGATGGATTACGAAGGGTGGCAGGAACTGGAAGACCTCATCGAAAAAAAAGATTACTGGGATATGTTGATGCCGAGTCATTTTGCCCGTTCATCTCCAGAACTTGAACAGTTGGCAGGGGAGATCGGAGCGACCGAAAGGAAGGGGCGAAGTCCCCTGGCGTTTCTGCGGGATATTGCGTCCGGGGTGAATCGCAGTTTCAGCTACGTAAAGAAGAGCACGGCGGTCAATTCACCGATTGAGGATGCGCTTCGCTCGAGGCAGGGCGTGTGTCAGGATTTTGCCCACATCATGATCGCCCTCGTGAGGAACGCCGGAATTCCATGTCGTTATGTCAGCGGATACCTTTACCACAGTAGCGACAATGCGCATCCTTCGGCAGACGGCGCGACGCATGCCTGGGTGGAGGCTCTACTGCCAGGGATTGGCTGGATGGGTTTCGATCCCACCATTGATCAACTCGCAGGTGGGAGGCACATTCGTACCGCGATCGGCCGCGACTATGCCGACGTTCCCCCTACCATGGGCATGATGAAGGGAAAAGCGGATACTCAGTTGCAGGTTCGAGTTCGAGTCACGCCGTCGCAAGCAGTGCTTCCCCCCGACGAGGAGTTTGCGTCTGACGAAGAGTGGTCTCAATTTCTTGACGAGACTCAGCAATCGCACTTGGCCGAAGCCCAGCAACAGCAGTAATTATTTCGGTGGCTCCTGGCTCAGCGAACCGGTCGGGCCGTGCCAGTACAAAGGGTTAATAATTGCCAGGAGTCCCATCCGAAGCGGGACGCCAGATGAATCGGTGGGCGTCGGCTAGCGTGTCGTGAACTTGTTCCGAAGTCGGATTCTAGGAGATCATCCGTTGATCTCCCCGAAGCGCGTTTCTGGATCGTTTCCGGTTTGCCGACTACTCGGGAGTGGATGCGATATTCGTAAACACAAGCGTGTTTTACGGTACTTATGTGTCCTCGAGCCGTTCGGCTAGTCTTGGGGTGGAGAAGTCACTTGAGGTTTACAAGAGGACTCAATCATGACGAATAGAGAAGCCGGAATCAATGTAGTCCGCGAAATGATGGGTGACCAGGCGGCCGCAAAACTCAGCTCTTCCGCTGACTCAAACACCTTCGGTGCCGCGATCGCTGCCTACGCAGTTGACCAGGTCTTTGCAGACATCTGGACTCGTCCCGGTCTGGACAGGCGCTCCCGCAGCCTAGTTTCGATGTCCGTCATGATTGCCATGCGTCAGCCCCATGAATTCGCCATCCACATGGGGGCCGGGCTCAATAACGGCCTCACATTGAAGGAAATCGAGGAGGTTCTCATCCAGGCGCTGCCATATGTTGGCTATCCTGCCATCGCAACAGCACTGGCTGCTGCTGCCGAGGTTATCAAGGAGCGTGGTCTGGACGTCGACAAAAACTACACTGGCCACCGCGGCCTGCTTTGACACTAAACGGCCTCCGCACTGTCGGTGTGAGCGACGCTTGACTGTGCAACCCGAAGCTATCGTCTCGTGAACCAGGATCGGTAAGGATAAGTCGGCTTATGAGACGTGATCGCGATGCTCCTTGATGCACTCATCGGGACGATGCTCACCGCCATCGAAGCCACGTGCGGGCGCGAAAGGGCGGACGCGTTCGCTTATGGCCGGGTTCTTAAAAGAGGTGATCTCGAGGGCGGTTCAGTAGTCATGATGAGACGTGATCGCGCCTTCGTTGCGGGGCCAGTTCAGGCATGATTTTGGGCAGATGGGCCAGAGTTTCAGTAGCGCTCTTAACCGTGCTTTCCATCGAGGTTCTTCAACTGTCGTTAACAGATGGGATGAGAAGGCTTCAACATTTCGCAGACGCACACCTAACTTTCTCACCGGCGCCATCCCCGTAACAGCTGCTGGCTTCTGGCAAAGTCGCCTCAGAGCGACGGGCCATTGTGGTAAGCATAAAATCGGTTCAAGTGGTCATTGCCAAATGAGAATGTTTTGACCGATTATTACCTCCTATGTCTAGGAGCATCTCAGCCCGATCCTCAGTGTGCGTGGTTTTGTTATGTGGCTTCTTATTCCTGCAAACTGCGCCTGCCGCGCATGGGCAGGGCTTGCAAATCGAGAAGAATAACTCTGCCGCTGAACCATCGAATGCGACTCATCCCATTCTCGTTGAACTGTTCACCGCCGAAGGATGTTCGAGTTGTCCTCCCGCAGACGCCCTCCTTCTAAAGTTGGACGGTACACAGCCCGTTCCTGACGCGCAACTGATCGTCCTCAGTGAACACGTCGATTATTGGGACCATGACGGCTGGAAAGACCCCAACTCCTCTTCCGCACTGACCGAACGTCAAGCCGCGTATGTCAGTGCACTTGGGCTAAAGACTCCCTACACTCCCCAAATCATCGTAGACGGAACCGCTGAAATGCGCCTTGGCGATCCGCAGCAGGACATCAAAGTCTTTCAGGAAGCCGCGGCCTTCCCTAAAATCCCCGTACGCATCGGCGAGGTGAGGGTTGATGCTGGGAATCCAGTTGTTTTTCAAATGCACATTGAAGCGGATGGCAACTCCGACAAACGCAATGCTGACGTCTACGTTGCTCTCGCTCTCGATCATGTGGAGTCCCAAGTCTTGCGCGGCGAAAACGGGGGCCGGCGCTTGACCCATGTTGCGGTTGTGCAGCAGCTCACGAAAATAGGAAAGCTGAAGAAAGGGGAGACCTTTGCCGAGACTGTTCAGTTGAAACTCAAGCCCGGCACGGATCCAACGAACGTTCGGATCGTTGCCTTTGTACAAGAATCCGGGCCTGGCAGATTACTTGGCGCCGCTTTCCGCAAGCCAGCAAGGTGAGGGATCGTCCTTTCCTTAGCGCGACGCGAAGTTTCACTAACGAGAGCTGTGAACCGTGTTATGTTTATGTGCTTGGTTGCTGACTGTAGCATCGAGATAATCCTCGCGATGGCTCGAGCGAACCAACAAACGTTCCAAGCAGGCGGCCTCACGCAGATCGAAGATGGCGGTTGAGGGCTTAGTTCGAGACATCGCGTGCCGGGCTTAGAATCCCAAAGCAAAGACTGCCCACTTCAACGATGACGCCGCGCTCGAGGAGGACCGTGCCCAAGTCAAATAACCTCGTTTACAGGGTCGTGCTTGCTTTTGTTGTCTGCGGCCTGCTGACTCTTCGCGTTGATGGCGACGATTCGTCGATGCCGCCGATTATCGATAGCCAAGCTTTCTTGCTTCAAAATATGAAGCCAGCGGGGCCTACCGCTAGTGAATTCTCTGCCCAGGTGAACAAGCTCGTTCGAGACATGACGCTCAAAGAGAAAATCGGGCAGATGACGCAGCTCGAGATAGGCATGATCACGGACGGGATGGATCAGAATATCCATATTGACGCCGCGAAACTTCACAAGGCGATTGTCGAATATGGTGTCGGATCGATTCTGAACGTGAATCAGGAAGCGCTGTCCGCAGAGAAATGGCGCGAAATCATACTCGCAATTCAGGACGAAGCGCAGAAGACTCGGCTCAAGATTCCCGTACTGTATGGACTGGATAGCATTCACGGCGCGAACTACGTCCTAGGCGCCACGCTCTTCCCGCAGCCACTAGGCATGGCAGCGACATGGAATCCCGAGCTGATGTTGCAGGGTAGCCGTATTTCCGCCGCAGAAACACGAAAGGCCGGAGTGCCGTGGGTGTTTTCTCCGGTTTTGGACGTGGGGCGTCAGCCGCTCTGGCCCCGCCTCTACGAAACCTACGGCGAGGACAGCTACCTCGCCACAGTTATGGGTGTGGCCTCGGTTCGCGGCTACGAGGGAACGAACATTTCAGATCCCGCTAGTGTGGCCGCGTCGCTTAAGCACTACATCGGCTACAGCGATCCCGCGAACGGAGGCGATCGGAGTCCAGCGGTGATCTCAGAGCGGGAGTTGCGCGAATACTACCTGCCCTCCTTCGCTGCAGCAGTAAAAGCCGGGGCGCACACGGTGATGGTGAATTCGAGCGAGGTCAACGGAATTCCCGGCCACGCAAATAAGTATTTGCTAACCGGCGTACTGCGCACCGAGCTGGGCTTTCGCGGATTTGCCGTATCCGACTGGGGGGACATTGAGAATCTAGTGCAAGTGCACCACGTCGCTCCGACAGAAAAAGTTGCCACGCACATCGCTGTGACGGCGGGCATCGATATGAGCATGGTTCCAAGCAGTTACAGCTTCAGTGACCTTCTGTTCCAGCTTGTGCAGGAAGGCAAGGTTCCTATGAGCCGCGTCGACGACGCGGTGAGGAATATTTTGACCGTGAAGTATCAGCTCGGGCTATTCGACGATCCAGTGCGTGGCATCGATGCTCCAGCCATGATTGGTTCATCCGCGTCGCGCCAAGTCAGCTTGGAAGCGGCGCGCGAAAGCATTACTCTCCTGAAAAACGAAGATCACGTTCTGCCGCTCTCAAAAACCGCACACGTTCTCATCACCGGGCCAGACGCGGATTCGCTGATTCCTTTGGATAACGGCTGGACCTACACATGGCAAGGCGGCTCGGAGAGCTTATACACGAGGGACACTCCCACAATTCTGACAGCGATCGGGGACAAGGTTGGCGCAGCGAATGTTACATTCATGCCGGGGACAACCTTCGACAAACAAATCGATATCGCGAAAGTGGTAGACGCCGCAGCGAATGCGGACGCAGTCGTGGCGTGCATCGGGGAATGGTCGTACGCAGAGACACCCGGCAATATCGCAGACCTTACGTTGCCCGATGCACAACTCGACCTCGTACAAAAACTCGAAGCGACGAAGAAGCCTGTCATTTTGTTGTTGACCGAGGGGCGTCCACGCATCATTCGCACGATCGTCGAGGCCGCGAAAGGTATTCTCATGGCCTACAATCCAGGCAACGAAGGCGGCCAAGCAATCGCCGACATACTATTTGGGGATGTGAACCCGAGCGGCAAGTTGCCGATCACCTATCCGCGCTGGACCAATCGCCTCTTTACCTACGATCATAAGTTCTTCAGCAGTTCGGACACTCCGGGTGCGCAGGAACTCGCCACACCGCAGTTCGAATTTGGCTCTGGACTGAGCTATACAAGCTTTTCCTATTCCGCGCTGCGTGTCTTTCCTGCGACATCCTCCGGAAAGCAGACTGTTCACGTCGAGGTGAATGTTAAAAACACCGGTGATCGCGAAGGCAAGGAAGTCGTTGAGATGTACCTCTCGAAGAGATTTGCCACCATTACACCGGCGCTCAGGCGTCTGAAGCGTTTCGCGAAAATCGACTTGAAGATTGGCGAAGAGCGTCGCATTTCGTTTGAGCTCACGCCTGGTGACCTCTCGTTTATCGGACTGAACAATAGGCCCGTTGTCGAGCCCGGCACGTTCGACGTCCATATCGGTGGGCTGACGCAGAGTTTCGAGTGGAAGTGATGCGATCTGATCTGTACGGTAGACAAGGCCCGCGCAGTCCCGGCGAGCGGTCCGGCCTATTCATCGCCATCGCTTTGTGAGGGGGTCGTGGGCTCGAGCTTCGAGGGCCCCGTTTCAAGCTTATCGAAAAATCTGCAGAACGTGCTGCCCGGCAAATTTTGTGTCGAGCGAGTAGTCGCTGCGGGGTTCACTTTGCGGCGAGCAAGTGCCGGAGCTTGCGAAGGGCGTGGGGGATGTCCCTCATCGCGGTACTGCCAAAACCCAAAATGAAACCAGGGCGTGGCATTTCGCCTAGATAAGCGGAAGAAAGAGGCCAGAGCCAAAGGTTCTGGCGAGCGGCTCGCTCGGCAATTTCCAGATCGCTGCGGCTCCCCTTCGACAGGATCACAGCCAGGTGCATGCCCGCCTCAGCCCCGAGGACCTCGACCATACCTCCGAGTTCCTTGCTGATTCCAGCTACCAATGCACTCCGTCGCTCGCGGTACAGAACTCGCATCCTTCGGATGTGGCGCCCGAAATGCCCTTCGCTAATAAAGTTCGCGAGCACTTCCTGATAGAAGGTAGGCGGCCCAATATCCACGGCACGTCGAATTGATAGAAAACGATCGACAAGATCCAACGGAACGACGACATAGCCGAGGCGCAGAGAAGGGAACAAAACTTTGCTGAAGGTCCCGATATATATGACGCGAGCGCCCGCGTCGAGTCCTTGCAAGGATGGAATCGGCGAGCTTTCGTACCTGTACTCACTGTCATAGTCATCTTCGATGATCCAAGACCCCGCGTTTTGGGCCCAATCCAGAAGTTGGAGACGCCGCGAAGCGCTCATGGTCACGCCCAGTGGAAATTGATGAGAGGGCGTAACAAATGCAGCCCGCGCCTTCCGGCAGCGCTTGATGCCAGCAGCGACGTCCAGACCCTCATTGTCAACGGGGACGGGTATGAGATTACAACCTGTCAGCGCAAAGGCGTCTCGGGCCAAAGAGTAGCCCGGCTCTTCCATCCACACCGGACTCCCGGGGTCGAGCAGTAAGCGGACCGAGATCTCGATCGCCTGCTGGGAACCGCTGACAATCGTAATTTGCTCCGCGCCGCAGTGGAGCGATCGTGCGGTTCTCAGATAAGCCGCGATTGCTTCTCGAAGAGCCTTGGAGCCCATCGATTCGCCATACTGAAATGACTTGGCGTCCATATTTCGGCACTGGCGTGCGACCAGGCTCGACCAGATCTGCAGAGGAAATTCATCGAAAGCCACTTGCCCCACACCGAAAGCTCCCCAAGCCTGCAGCCATGGGGGGCGCTCAAACCGCGGAAGGATTGCAGAGCGGCGCGAAATCCGTCGAGGACCAGAGATGCCGGCCCCTCGTTTCGCACCAATTGCGGGGCTCGTGGCGAGCTGGTCCGGAAGAGACTGGGAAACGATAGTTCCTGAGCCGAGGCGACTCTCGAAATAGCCTTCTGCGAAAAGCTGGTTATAGGCGTGAAGAACAGGAAAGCGGGAAATACCAAGTTCGGATGCGAGCATCCGGGTCGACGGAATTCGCTGCCCGGGACGCAGTCGGCCATCCACGATTGTTGTGCGATACGCGTCATAGAGCTGCCTGTGCAGAGGCTTCGGGACCTTTCGGTCGACCGTAATCATCGGAAAAATCCCCGAAGCAACTCTCTTCATTTCGGAGATCATAGTGGTTATGTATAAATCCCGTCAAGTGGGTATTGCCATCGACCGCTCTCTCCATTTCGCCAACCATAGTGGTTATGTCTAAATCACGTAAAGTGGGTATTGATATCGACCGCTTTCGCTCTAGTATTAGACAGTTTTGAGGTAACTCGAAACAACTAAAGCGGCGTTCATACAACGTGGAAGGGGCCTTTCTGTTCCTGCTGTCTTTGTCCGCTTTAGGCCATGCAGCTTTCGGCACCGTGGCCGGCACGGCCCATCGAGCCCTCGAACGCAACCAGATCTTAGGTTGGGTATTGATTCTTAACTGGGGAGAAACTCCATGATGAGCTTCATTCGGTGGTCACTTGTCTCTTGTCTTCTGGTGTGCGTTGCCGGAGCAGCATTCTCACAGAGTACGAATTCAGGCGACATTCGCGGCACGGTCACCGATTCGTCAGGGGCCGTGGTGCCAGGAGTGGCGGTTGCGGTATTGAACCTCGATACCGGCGCGACGAAGGACCTCGTCACCAACGGTGACGGTCTCTATGACACCGCTTCAATTCTGCCCGGAAACTACCAGGTCAGTTTCGCGAAAGAGGGCTTCGACAAACTCGTACGCGGCCCGATCACGTTGCAAGTCGGGATTATCACGGTGAATGGTGTATTGAAGGTCGGCAAGATAGCGGAAACGGTTGAAGTGAACGCCGACATCCCGCTATTGAAGACCGAAAGCGCCGAACAATCCACAACCTTTGACTCGCAAACCATGGCGAATTTACCGCAGGTGGGCTCGAGCGGCCAGAATTGGGGTCCCTTGGCCCAACTGCTGCCGGGTGCTGCCGGCACCGGGGGTAGCATGCCCACGGCTTCCGGCAATTCCGGCGATCCCGGAATTGCTATCTCGGTAAATGGCAACCTGCCGTTTTATGACAACTTCCTCCAGGACGGCGCCTCCACCAATTTGCCGATCAGCGCCAACGTCGACATTGCTACCTTTGAGACCATACAAGAGCTGCAAATCAGCACCTCTACTTTCTCAGCACAGTATGGGATCGGGGGAGCGGTTTTTAATCAGATCACCAAGAGTGGCAGCAACTCATTTCATGGCGCGGGTTATGAATATTTCCAAAGCGACCAGCTGAAGGCCGACAGTTATAATTTTTCGAGCACTCCGCAGCCGAAACCTTTCCTGCGCTACGACGACTACGGGGGTGCGATCGGTGGACCGATTGTCAAGAACAAGTTGTTCTTTTATTTCAATATAGACAGAATTTACGACAACGGCGGCAGTTCAACTCAAACCGCGACCGTACCTACGGTGGCCATGACGCAGGGCAACTTTACCGGCATGCCCACCATTTACGACCCCGCCACTCCGATAGTGTGTGCGGGGAGTCCCCAGGTCTGTTCACGAACAACCTTCGCCAGCGAAAACGGTGGTCTAAACCAGATCCCCACTACTAGATTTGACACTGTGGCAGGTGCGGCTCAAGCGTACTATCCCGCCCCAAACACTCCGGGAACGCAGCCGAACCCGGCCTTCCCTGGCGTGGTAATCAATAACTACGCCTACACATCGCCGAATTTGAATCCCTTCCATAAATGGTTTGGAAGAATTGACTACGATCAGTCGGAGAAAAATAGAATTAACTTCTCCATTACTCAGGGCGACAATCCCGGCACCAATACCAACTTTCAGGTCTGTCCGATTGACTGTTTTTCTGGAGATGTCGACAGGTACAATACGCAGGTTTCTGACGTGTATTCAGTGACCTCGCACCTGGTGAACGAAGCCCGGTTCGGCTATACCAAGCAAGGCAACTGGTTTATTCCATACACCGCCGGGCAAGGCTACCCGACAAAGTTGGGTTTGCAATATTCAAAAGGTGATGTTTTTCCGTCGATCAGTGTCAGCCAAACAGCGACAGCATCCGGGAGCGGTGGTTCTGGCAGTACGGCGATTTGCTGCAGCGCCATTTTGCAGCCTGGTACCAATGCAATTTACATCGAGAACACGTTTCAGCCATCCGATGTTGTTACTTTTATCCGGGGCAAGCACATCTTGCATTTCGGCGGCGAGTTGCTGAACTATCAGGCCAACTATACCCCTTGGGGAAACCTGCAATCAGGCAATTTCAATTTCACGGGAGTTTACACTCAGCAAAACAATACGATAGGAACCGGAGGATCCGCTTACGCGGACTTTCTGCTCGGAGACGTAAACAGCTGGAGTGCCACGAACCAGCCCGAATCGGGGATGCGGATGAAAAGCCCGCAAATTTTTGTTCAAGATGATTTCAAAATCCGCCCGAATTTTACCTTAAACCTCGGCCTGCGCTATGAATACCAAAGTGGGTGGAGCGAGGTTAAGAACAATCTGGGATCCTTTGACCCGACTATCTCGAATGCTGCGGCCGGAGGCGCGCTGGGCGCAATGTGGTTCGCGGGCGAAACCTCACGAACTACGTTGATGCAACCGAAGAATGTATTACTGCCTCGCTTCGGCTTCGCCTGGACTCCTGTGGGCACGACAGTCGTTAGGGGAGGCTTCGGAGTTTATGCCCTTACCTGGAGCATGGATGATTACGGTCAAGGGGTCGGTGTAGGCAACAACAGCACGGGCAGTGCCGCCGATACCACGGGCGGAATCAGTCCAGTCACGACACTCGATGGCCCCGGAACCAACTTACAAACTGGCCTACCTCTAACCTATGTGGTCACGAACAGGTCGGCTACGGCCTACAACGGGACAAACGTGTCGTACAACGAATACAACCTACCCGTCGCTAAGATGTATCAATGGACAGCGAGCGTAGAACGTCAGCTAGGGACGAACATGGAGGCCGAGATTGCCTACGTGGCCAGTCACGGCGCCAATCTTGCCTTCCCGGCTGATATTAACCAAATACCCGTCGCCAAGCTGTCGCCGACCTTCGGTCAAGCCAACACTCCCTATCCGCAATTCGGAACGATTGAGGGGGTCGTGGGCGCCTCCGTTTCGAACTACAACTCCTTGCAACTGCAGGTTAACCGTCGGTTCAGCCGCGGACTCACTTTCAATGCGAACTACGTCTGGTCGCATTTCTTGGATGATCAGGATTCGGCTGGATGGGGCGGTCGCGGCGGTACGCAGGTCTATCAAAATGCATACGATCCTGGTGCCAATTACGGCAACTCCAATTTCGATGTGCGAAATGCGTTGAAGGGAAGCGTTGTTTACCAGTTGCCACTGGGCAAGGGCAAAAGATTCGTTAATGATAATTCCTACCTGGATGCGTTCGTGGGCGGGTGGCAGACCTCGGCAACGATGGTGGTGCATAGCGGGCAGCCATTCACCGTTGTAACCGCCAACAACAACTCTGCAGCGGACAACCCCAACGCGGGAGGCGCCGATAACGCGACCCAGTTTCCCGACGTTATCGGGAACCCTCACCTCACCCATCCTAACATTCAGAACTGGTATAACGTGGCCGCCTTCGCCCAACCAGCCGCCGGAACCTTTGGCGACGAGAGGAGAAACAGCCTCGTGGGTCCGGATCTCTCAGAGATCGATTTCTCGCTGGGCAAGAACTTCGCCCTAAGGGAGGGCATCGGACTGCAGTTCCGCATTGATGGCTACAACATCTTCAACCATCCCAGCTTCGCCACGCCAAATACCGGGGTGGCTTTCGCCAATGGCGCGCCGACAAGCTCGTCCAGTATCACCTCGACAACGATCGGGCCGCGGGCATTCCAACTGAATGCCCGCATCTCGTTCTGACAGGTATTTCTGAAATTCATAAGGACGGCGGCATATTTCGCCGTCCTTATCGTTGTGTGAGCAAGGAATCCGAGCCAACTCTGGGTCAGCATTTCGTCATTAGTTTGCGCGAAACGGGGTGAGCCGATAAGCGCGCTACGGACGCGAACTTGTTAGAAGTTCAGAAGGGGAACATAATGTGCCGGGCATGCATCGAAAGCACGATAGCATTGGTCACCGGGGACGCATCCACAGGAGGAGCTGCGGCGGTGCATCGGCAAGTTCAGAATATTTTTCGGAGGATTGGTCTCGGTCTGTTCCAGAAAACGAAGGAGAAATGATATGGCAACAAGTAATAAGAAGAGAGACAAGAAGAACCCGAAAGAGCATGTCGCGATGAAGACACCGCCGGTCGTCGCGCAGCAGGATTGGGAGGCTGCGCGGCAGAAGCTCCTCGCGAAAGAGAAGGCCTTGACCCGCTCCCGTGATGCGCTGGCCGCCGAACGTCGACGAATGCCGTGGATGGCGGTGGAGAAGAAGTACGAGTTCGATGGGCCCAAGGGCAAGGTGAGCCTGCTCGATTTGTTCGAGGGCCGCCCTCAGTTGATCGTCTATCGCGCGTTCTTTGAGCCTGGGGTGTTCGGCTGGCCCGATCATGCCTGCCGCGGATGCTCCCTGGGCGCCGATCAGGTCGCCCATTTGGCTCATCTGAATGCTCGCGACACGACCCTCGTCTACGCCTCACGAGCGCCCCAGGCGGACGTCGCCCGTCTGAAGGCACGGATGGGTTGGGAGATGCCGTGGTACACGATGACTGACAGCTTCGACAAAGACTTCGGCGTCGACCAGTGGCACGGCCACAACGTGTTCTTCCGCGACGGTGATAAAGTGTTCCGCACATACTTCATCAACAGCCGCGGGGACGAGGCGATGGGAAGTACATGGAGCTACCTCGACCTCACGCCACTCGGCCGTCAGGAGGTGTGGGAGGACTCGCCAGAGGGTTACCCTCAGACCCCTCCGTACAAGTGGTGGAACTGGCACGACAACTACGACACCGAACCAGCGCCTCATCCGAAGTGGGTCGATATCTTAACTGATCCTGAAGGAGCCGCCCGCCGAAGGCGCGAGGAGGAGGCGAAAGCAAGCTAAAACAGCGGGCCGAGGCTAAGGGTGGAACGGGGCAACACCAAGGAGGTAAAGTACTCTTTGGAGTTGGCACAAGGCTTCGATCTAAGCGTATCGCGACAGGTGAGACGGAAACTGCGATTCGAGCAAGGCGCGAGCGTACTCACTATCGGCACGGCCGAGGAGACTCATCATCTGTTCCAGAGTGGCAATTTCAAAATCGACGTGCTTTAGCTTTTCCCGCACAAGTTCGGAAGGGTTGAACAGCGTGAGTCGAATCTCGCGCTCCTGAGCCCACCTCTGTAAAAGCACGAGCACACCTAGACCCCCACCGCCTATCGCGTGCATTTCTGTCAAATCCAAAACGACCACGCGGGCCTTTATCTGGGAGGTAACGGCATGCTGTAATTTGAACGCCGCCGCGGTTCGGACAAACTTTCCCGCGCATTCAATGATTGCCATTTCACCTAGGTTGTCAATATGTACGCTTGGCATGAGCCCTCCATTGTTTGTTGTGGTCGGAAATTAAATCATGGTGCAGGCGTAGTTTTTCTTCATTTCTTCTTCCACGAACACTTAAACTCGCGCAACCGACATACCGATTACGAATTTTGAAAACTAGCCGGGAAGTAGCGGTCACAAATCCGGTCGGTCAGTTCCAGCGTACTTTCCAACGGCGACTTAGCTCCCATGATCTGAGAAGCCAAGGTGAGCAAGAAAACCTCGCGGGTTGTGGGACTTAAGAGATGGGCGACAACGTTGACAGACAACTCGCGGGTCATCATGGAAGGCTCCTTGGGGTCTCTAGTAGAGAATTGTTCCTCTAACACAGCGGATTATCGTCGGTCTCCAGTGACCGATCAATACTCGCGATCACCGATTACCAAAGGACATGTCCGGTCAGCCAATGCCACTACCGGTGGAACCGACACAATAATCGATTCGGCAGTGTTTCAGACGGGCACGTCGCCGACAGGGAAGATCGGCATCGGATACCATCACGCCAGCCACCCAATTGGACGTCAACGGCGCCGGCACCATGTTGAGCTTCCTAATTCGTTCCGCGAGGAGGAATTGGCGGGGTAATCATACCGCGGAGTCTTGGTCAGCCACGTCCCTCGATTGGCACGGGCTTGACGGCAGCTCCCCACATCTATCGTTAACTAGCTCAATGCCGAACGCCGATGAATATCCGGTTAGACCCTATATTATGGATATGCCCGACCGAAGTCGTTTCATTGCTCTCAGACGACCGGGAAACGACGTGGATCTTCCATGGTAATGCCGAGTTTGAAGACCGGCCATGATTGCGCTCGCCGCCGATTCTGGTTAGCGATGGCGGGGTTTGCCATGGCGCTTGCGCTGCTGCCCTTTTCCTACAAAGTCGAACGCCGCCTGGAGACAGTGGTTCACATTAAGGGCGGACAATCCGAAAAAGTTGATCTGGAGCTGGCGCAGCGTTTCCAGTCTCCGTACGCCCACCGCCTGGTTCTAGTGATCAGCGGTGTTCCCGATCCAGATTCAGCCAAAGGCGCAGACGCATTGACCTTCTTAACCAGTTCGTTGCGGAGCGTGCCAGGAGTGTCGGGCGCCGTATCGAGTCTGGATTGGCCGGATCCTCTGTTCACTGGAAGCAACGGCGGGGCATTGATCATTGTGGGGCTGGACCCACACGATGAAATGGTCGAAGCGTTGGTGCCCAAACTGAGGGCAAGAGCAGACTGGATGGAAGGTCAGCTTAGGTCGCAATACCCCAATATCAAACTGGAGATTACGGGTGAAACGCCTCTGAACTTTGATCTTCGCAAGGTCAGTGCAGATGACGTCAAGCATGCCGAGGAACGAGCGATGCCGGGAACGCTCTTGCTCCTGTTGCTGGCTTTCGGCAGTCTTGTGGCCGCACTATTGCCGCTGGGGGTTGGATTGCTCTCAATCTCGATGGCGCTGGGTGCAGCTGCGCTGCTCGCGCATTATCTGAAGCTGTCGATTCTGGTGCAGAATCTGGCGACGATGCTCGGCCTGGGTTTGGGCATCGACTACGCATTGCTGATGGTGAGCCGGTTTCGCGAAGCATTGAACGAGGGATATGATCCCGGCCACGCGGCCGATATTGCTGCTAGGCAAGCGGGCCGGACACTGATCATCTCGGCCACGACAGTTGCAATCGGATTTTC
>Ga0209420_1000399_pt1 | contig 23753 bp, 28 predicted proteins | sample BlaSpr_A8_OM1_O1_FD_187972 | JGI IMG/M metagenome (GOLD analysis project Ga0209420, IMG submission 187972) | Forest soil microbial communities from Thunder Bay, Ontario, Canada - Black Spruce, Ontario site 2_A8_OM1_O1 (SPAdes) (version 2) | ecosystem: Environmental > Terrestrial > Soil > Boreal...
CGGCGAGCCGCCGCCGCCTGAGAGTGGCCACTCACCGTACGCCGCAACCCCCTCGGAGACGGTGACGAGGACTCCCCACGGGATGTGGCCGTGACTCGCGGGCTCAAGAAACTGGCCGATGTAGTCGCGGGCCGCGCGGATCGCGGCGTCGATGCCGCGCGCGTGGATCGGGCCCTGGTCGGTGTTGACGGTGATGCTGACGCCGTCGGCCTCGACGTTGGCGCGAGCCTCGAAGCCCGCCTTCTGGGCTGCGAGAGAGAACAACTGGCTCATCGGGAAATCCCCTTTGCGTTTAGCTGACATTGGGACCCGGAGCCACAGGACGGGCGGTGGTGAGCCGCCCAGCACCAGGCTCGTTCCAGGATCTCACCGCGACCGGACACACTCCACGGGCGTGGACGGGGCTTCCGGGGCACCACCCCCGGAAGCCAGCGCCACAGTCAGCTACGCGCATGGCTTTCTATCCGACCGGCCGGCGGCAGACCCTCAGCGGGAGCGGCCCGCGAGCACAAACGCTTGACGAACCTCGGCGGCGAGCCGCTCGACGAGCTCGGGGGCGCCGAGCTCCTCCCGCCTCGCGGTGAGCGGCGGGTCGGGCGCTACGACGACAGGCGGCGAGCCGAACATGCTGCCCATGCTGAGCGAGCTGCCGGTGAACTCCGAGTCGCTGTAAACCTTCATCGATGCGTCCGGAACAGCGACAGTGGCTGCCAGCTCGCGGACGTCATCGCGACGGTCGATCCTTCCCCAGGCGTCGTGCGCGAAGGCGCAGCCCTGCTCGATGACGCGGCGAACCCTTGGAGCCTCAATCACGGAGGAGCCGAAGACGCCCGTACCTGACACAGCACCCTCGGCGAGGATCGCCCCGTCCTTCGCGACCAGGAAATGCAGCCGCTCGAAGCCCCGGGCGCTGACGGCCTCGAACTCAACGCCATCGGCCGTCAGACGGTGCGTCATGGCCATGTCGTGACCTACGAGGCCGCTCATCCGGATGCTCATGCCGAGGTCGTCGACGAGGCCAGCCTCGCCGAGCATGACGGCGTCGATCAGCACCCGGCCCGCCACGGGAGCGAAGACGACGCGCACCTTGGAGCCACTATGGCTCTGGCCGGCGCGACCGGATCCCACGGCAAGGGTGCGGGCGCGCTCGAGGGCCACCGTCTGATGCTCGCTCCTCGCGCCGCGATGGCGCCAGGCGTTGAGCGCGCTGACGACCGCGAAGCCGACATCGGCCGCGTCAGTGAACTCCGGGGCGAAGCGCCCGTCGCTCCAGGTGCCCCGGACCCTTGCCACGAACGCGTCCTGCTCTGGTGAGCGCTCGACGTTCTGGACAAGCGCAACCACGGGGATACTTCTAGTCACAGCCTCGTTGAACTCGTCCTCCGTCGCGCTGACACCGCGCTCGGTGCGCTCACCGTACTCGGCACCGAGCAGGAGCACGACGATGTCGCAGCGACCGAGCTCGTCGAGCAGGGCACGGCGGGAGTCCTCGCGGCTCGCCGCGGCGGTCTCGAACATCACGGGCCGCATCTGCAACGACTCGACGCCGGCCCGTGCCGCGGTACGGACAGCCGCCATGTCACCTCGGGCCAACGAGCTTATGAACACCGTCTCCACGGGAGTCAGCCTAGGCGTTTCGACCGCATCCTAGTCCGACGCCCCGTGCCATTCGCCCATAACGGCGTCTGCGCCTCCGACAGTGCAATCAAGATGCCTTGCGATGAAGCAGGCGCATCACAGGTAGGACGACTGGACGTTCGCTGCGAATCACGGGGCCGTTGCGAGTCCAGCCCTCGAAATCGTGGACAATCAACGTCTGATCGGAATCGCGTGGTGAGAGCTTGCGAACTAGAACATCGGCGAACCGACGGTCGTGAGTCGTCAGCAGCAATTGTCGGCTGCTTCGAACCTGGCGGCAGAGATCGCTGAAGCTGAGAATCGCGACTACGTCGAGTGCCTGTAGTGGGTCGTCGAGCAGGAGAAAAGGCAATGCTGCCTCTCGGGCGTTCAGCGCCATACCGAGGAAATAGGAAAGCGCGACAACGTTCAGCTGCCCCTCGCTGAAGACAAGCAGCGGGTTGGCGTCTATTCCCCTCTCCTGATCGCGAACCATCGGAACTATCTGGTTGCGATTGCGTACAACGTCCTGCCTAGCGAGGAGCTCTGTGAAGGCGGGGTTCGGGGTGAGCCTGTCAAAAACCTCGGCAAAACTCGGTCGCAGCCGCTCGAGCGCGTCGTGGAGGATCTCCTCGGCTGCTGCGTGAGCAGCTCGCTCCAGAACCTTGGCCCGCGCGCAGCGCTTCTCGATTTCCTCAACCTGTTTTCGAGCCGTCTCAGCTGCCTGGGACGCCTCAGTGGCTTCGTCGGATAGCCGTGAGACCTCGGCACCCGAAGCATGTGACACAGTTCGGGAGAGTTCGCGTAGAGATGTCGCGGCGTTTGAGAGAGCCTCACCTAGGGCGGCGAGACCGTCCCCGGCGAAGTCGTCCCTCAGCCGAATTCGGTCGGCAACCTCCGCCAATGTGGTACTAAGGAGCTTTCGCGCTTCCTCTAGTCCTCCCTCGGCCGCGCTTCGCTCTGCGAGGACGCCGCGGATGCCGGCGAGGTCTGATCGGGCGGTTACAAGCGCGTCCTGTGAACGTTGCACATCCTCAGCCACTGCCCTGGAGCTGTCGAGCACATCGCGAAGATGAGCACGCACCGCCGCGGCTTCGATCGGCTGCTCGCACACAGGACAGGCATCTCCGAGCAGATCGATTGCAGCCGATGCGAGCTGTACCAACGCAGGAGCGCGCGCGGTGGACTCCGCTGCCGCGCGTTCTGCATCGCCTGCCGCTTGTTCAGCAGCGGAGAGGAGTTGCTCGGCCTGGTCGGGAAACCGAGCGACGGCTGCTTTTTGCTGTATCAGTGAGTCGATGTCTCGGCTCACCGCTCTCACAGCCTCATCAAGTGGTGCGATCGTGGCGAGTTCAACAGACTCTGGTGCGACAAGCGTCGCGAACGGAGCAAGGCGCGATTTGATGCGGCTGAGTCCATCGCCAATCATCGTTGCGGCATCGGCCGGCGAGCCTGCTGCATGGCTCGCGGCGTCTCGCCGCTGCACCGCCTCTTTTTGGCGCTTGTCCGCCTGCTCGCGCGAGGTGCGAGCTGCTGTTCGCTCCCGTATAAGGCTGTTCGACGCCTGCGTGGTCGCGGAGGCAAATGCGCTTACGCGCTCTAGTCCGATAAGTCCGGAGACTCGCTGATGGAGTGCGCCGCCGGTCTCATCGAGCGCTGTGCGGACAGCGTCCTGGCGGAGCAATCCCCAGGTCGTGACGGCACGCTTCAGATCCGAGGCATCCACGATCCCAAACGCGGCAGCGAGCTGCGCTTCAGCCTGAGCGCCCTCCACATGTGCAGTGTCGCCGCCTTCAGCAATCAGGTGAGTGGAGCGCATGTCACCGGTACGCGTGAAGACCTGCTCGCACCCGGCGACGTCGAGTGTAAGCGAGACTCGAGCGCCGCCTGGTTTGAATCGGCTGGTAACGACATCCTCTGTGAGACGCAGACCGCGTACACGCTCCTTGAGGTGCTCGAGCTCCCCGCAGAAGAGCCACAAGAAGCTGTCCACGAGCGAGGTCTTCCCGGTTCCGTTGTCGCCTCGCACGAGCACTACGTCCGCGTCCAAATCGATGCCTTGCGCCAGCGCGAACCCCCGAAACCCCTCCACTTCCAAACGCTTGAGACGGGTTGTCACGGGATCTGAACCTCGGAGGTCCTCTCGAAAGACGACAGCGCAGTCTCGAGCAGATCCACATCGATCTCTGCCCGCTTCAGCTCGCTGCGCACCTCCTCTAGTGGGTCCGCGAGAGCAATCTCCGGAACCGGCCGTATGGGCAAAAGGATCCGCAACGAGCGCTCGACCCGCGCGCGATCACCCGTCACCACAAGCTTACGGGCGTACCGAGTGTCCGCGTCAAAGCTCTCGCGCAAGGTGTCGTAACGGGCAGGATCCTCCTCGAGGACAAGCACCAAGTAGAGATCCCAGCTGCGCGGCGAGGGGTGCACCGCGGCAAGACGCGTGAGCGCGGCCTGAGCGTCCTCGACGAACCGCTCGATGCCCTCCTCCGGAACTGCGACAGCCATCACTAGCGCATAGAGAGTCTCGGCTATCAGTACCGGGCCGAGCTCGTCTACCTCTCGGGCCTCGACGTCATAGGCGGCCGCCTCAAGAATGGCGCGACAGTGCTTGAGGGCGTCGGCGGCGCGAATCATGCGGCGAGCCGTCCGTCGAGCGCGTCCTCAGCGCGGACGATCTGCAGGAGCTCCGAGCCGCCGTCCGCGACATCGGGACCGTCGGAGGTGCTCCCAGCGATGTCGGCTGGCGCCGAAATGGCCGGGAACGCTCCGGTCGCCGCAGCGATGGCGACGGTCACCGAGGCACCTGGTCCGTAGTAACCGGCACGACGCCGTAGCTCGACGCGTGCACGGGCAACCTGCCGTACGGTCGTCCAGTGCTCTTGCGGGCGACAGGCAATCTCGAAGTATCGCGTGCTGCTCCGCACGGTCAGGGCGCCGTCGCTACCGGTAGCCACAACGTTCCCGCCGTCCGTCGCCGCGAGCTGCGCCACGCACATAAGCGCGATCTGCCCAGCGCGATCGAACAGGAACGTTTTGCCGTCGAGGGCGTTTGTGACGCCGCCTCGCCACCATCGCAACACGGCATCGGCGGGGATGTCGGACAGCGCCGCAACCAAAGCGCCATGTCCGGACACACCCGCCGCCGACCAACCCTGCTGCTCGTTGCCGTGCAGGTCGCGTGCTGCTTCTCCGGTTCGGGACAGTGCACGGGAGACGATCGCACGCCCGAGATCATCGAGGAAATCGTCGGCGTCCATGACGATCGATACCGCATCGGCATGCTGTTCAAGCAGTTTGCTCCAGGCATCGGAAAGCCCAAACGGGTCGATCACCCGGACGCTGGAGGTCTCTCCTACCCACAGCTCAAAGAGCCCCCGCACAGGCTCACCGACGTACGCCCCCACAGTCCCCAGACCCAGGAACACAACCGTGCCCGCAGTCAAAGCGTTCTGCACTTTCGCGCGGGCCCAGAGCCGTGGTTGATCCACCTCATCCGCTGTAAGGACCAGCGTCTCCGGTCGTCGTGCGCATCCGTGAACCTTGTACAGCGGAAGAGCGCCGTTAGGTAGGTGGAGAAGATCGAGGTCACGTGACACCCCTTCGATCGCGACCTCTACGCGACGTCCGCCGTTCTCGACACCGCAATCCCAGTTCGCCGAGACGGCCTGGGAGAGGCCCTCGCGCAGGAGCAAAGCAAGCATCTCGTGCCCGTAGTTGGGCTCCATGTCGCGAAACGCCCAAGCCTCGGCAGCGCGTGTCCTGAGCTCGCCGAGTCGGTCCGGCGAGTCTCGCTCCACACGCGTGGCAAGAGACTCGAGATTCTCCTCCGGCAGATCGGCCGTTGATACGCCCAGGAGCTCGGCGACGATCGGACGCAGACGATCGGCGACCTGGTTGCCGCGAGGTCCAGACGCCGGGGGCGGGATGCTGACCCCCGCGCCCAGATAGAGCACGAGCCGGTCTGCGCACGCAGGATCTACAAGCGCTGAGACCACGGGCGGTACCGCCTCCGACAGGGGCTTTGGAACATGGCGGACTGCGTCGGGCGCGCTCATCCGAGGGCTAGGCCGTGGCGTGGTTCGATGTTCCTCACGAACGGGACTCTAAACCCCCTACAAGTTCCGACCACGCGAAGCCGCCCACCCGACCCACGTGCGGATTCCGGTGGGTTCGTGCCGCGATGGGAGGGTCGGCGGCAAAACCCTCGGCGCCGGTCCTGCGAGATACCGGCAATGTCGCGCAGTCGAGGAAGAGGTCGTCGATCTCACGGAGGTCTGCCGGCGCCAGCAGCCACTTGCTCAGCACCCGGCGTAGCGTCTGCTCACACAGCGAGACAGCGTCGTCCAGTTCGCCCATTCGTTTCAGCTCCTTGGGCTTCGGATCGTCGCCGCCGTGGACGACATGCGAGCGCCAGTCATACGCCTTGCGCAGTCCGCCGGCGGTGCGATCGCGCCGGGCACGCTGCTAGCGCTTCGAACGTTCGGTTTGAACCTGGGCGATCGTGCGGCGTCGCTTATCGCGCCGCAGGTCTTTCGCCGGCACAGCGCGGGCCCAGAACGCTTTTCTGGCCTCGCTTACGGCTGGCCCTACCGTCACGACGACGCGCCCTCGGGGGAATGGGGTCGGCCGCTTGAGCTCCTCGAGCAGGCCTTCGGCGCACGTCGCCAGGACGAGCTGCCACGTATACGAGTCGATCACGAGCCAAACTTCGTCGGCCGTGGCCACATCAAGCCTCTCAAGGCACGGCAGCGTGCCATGCCGACCCTGCCGCCATGCCGCTGTGGCCGCGCGGAGTCCCACGGCCTCGACTACCAGCCGCACCGCCAACGTCTCGATGACGTCGCTCTCGCTGTAGAGGCCGTCTTCCTGCTCTTGAACGAGGCCGTTTCGCGCCCAGTTCTTCCACGTCGACCTGGCAACCCCAGCGATCTCGAGGAGGTCTCTCTCACCGCTAGCGCGAATACTGTCCGGAGATGCGTCCATGATTATGTCCATGACTATGCCGACTCAAGGCCCATGCCGTCAAGGAGTGCGCCGCGACACGAACGGTCGGACGGAGATTCCGGGCGTCTGCGACGCGCGTCTGATAAGCCCTGTCCCGTGGTCGTCAGCATGTTTCTTGACCGGATGGAGCGCGTCACTCGGCAGAGCGGGCAGCGTTGGCGGGACGCTGCACATGAGCGGTACTACGAGTGGGATCGGCGGCACGGGCACGTCGAGGTCTACGACAAGCGCGGCGACCACCTCGGCGCAGCCGACGCGGCGACCGGCGAGCTGATACGGGGCCCTGTACCAGGAAGGAGGATCGATGTCTGAGACCTATCTTGAGCAAGTTCTCGACGGAGAGGCCATCTGGACCGACATCGAGGATTTCGTCGGGGCGTGGCACGATGGCAACGGCCTTGGGCAAGAGCTCCACGACTATCTCGGGATGACGTGGAACGAGTACGCCCTGTGGGTGGAGCGACCAGATGCGCTACGCGCGATCATTGCGTCCCATGAGCTCGAAGAGCCCCTCGAAGAGCTGCTCGAACGGTCCGACGACAAAGCCGTCGCGGCACGCGGCCTAACTCAAGAAGACGCCAAGGCGGTTCGCGAGTGGCTACGCCAGACTGGCCGGCTTCCAGGCTGAGACGTGAGGAGCGCGTCGCCGCTAAGCTGGTTCAACGGCTGAACCTAGAGCCCCCAATCGATGTGGGGAAGGTGGCTCAACAGTTCGTCGATGTGGAGCTAGAGCCTATCCCCGGCGAGTGCGACGGCCTTGTGCTCGGACTCCAAGGAGGGCGTGCGCGACCGCTCGTCTTGCTCGACAACGGGCAGGCGAAGCCGCGCATCAGATTTACCTTGGCGCACGAGCTCGGACACGTTTTGCTGCCGTGGCATTTCGGCAACAGCTTCCTGTGCGAGACGAGTCGGGTTCGGCTGTTCGAAGCGTCGGCCGACTACAACTTTGAGCCCGAGGCCAACCGATTCGCCGCCGAGCTACTCGTCCCTTCATCGTGGCTCGATCGGCTGGTGGCCGGGCTCGGCTCAGACCGCGTCGCCCCACTGATGGACGCTCTCCGACTGGCCGATGTCTCGGCCTACGTAGCCTGTTTGCGCCTTCGCGAGGCGTTGCCGGCCGGTCATACCTTTGTCATTTCGCGTGGCGGTACGGTCTTGATAAGCGGAAGGACGCAAGGTCGTGGACTTTACGCTGTTAATCCCCCGGAAACAGGCGAGAACTTTGAGCGCGAGCGCCTAGACCGATTCGCCCACCACGTCGAGGACCTCGACTACGGCTCAACTCACGTCACGTGGTGGACCTTCCGCGGCGAACAGCCACCAGCAGGAGCGGGCGCCGACTCGCGGAGCTCGCGCCAGGTGCTCGACGTCATGCTCGAGCGCCACCTTGACGACGCAGGAGAGCGAAGTCGTGTCCGTGCAAGCTTGGGGGGAGTAATTGGGGCGGCATATGGTGAGGCAACCCGCCAGGGGCCACTAGCCCCGGCTGAGCTTTATGTACGTTTCCGCGGGCGATTTGCCGTACATCGCCCCGGCATCCCTAACTCCCTAACGCGAGACCCAGACTTCGAACTTTGGCTCCATAAGCGCGCAGAAGAGCTCGGTTAGCCGATGGACCCGTAGTGCAATGCGGCAGTCTGGGCGCAGGGCCTCACTTTCTCACAACCGACAGGTCTAGCTCCACTCGCGAGAAAGGTCAAGCGATCCGCGCGCGACGAGGGACGGGACTAGATCGCGGGAGCCAGCGAAAGCAGGGGGCAGAAGACACCGCCCCTGAGCAGCCCAAGCGTGCCGTTCTCGTCAACGAGCGCCGTCCACTCGCCAGCGACAGGGCGCCCTGCAGCCTCGTCGATCGCACGCGCAACGTCAGCGAGCTGCGTCTCAGGCTTGTCCTCCCACTGTTGCAGCCTCCACACGAAGTCCATCGCCCGCCTCCCGGCCCGAAAGGATGCCCCGTCAAGGGCGATCCCGAGCGCAGACGGCACCCAGAGTTTGCCGTCCACCACCACACCGGGCGTGTTGACACCGGCCCTCCGTAGCTGCAAGCGTTCCTCGTCCGTGCGTTCCGGGTCAAGCCCGATGGCGTGCGTCTCAAGCATCAGCCCGGCATTCGGCCAGTTGCGCACAACGATCTTCAGCACCTCCGTCAGGCCCCAGCTTCGGTGATCGTAGACCCCGATGAGATAGGCGTCCGTCCTGGTAAACATTGCGAAGACCAGATCGTCCGCGTGCTCGGTGGCGAGATGCAGGTGGTAGACCCCCCACTCGCCGAGCAGCAGATCACGGTCGTCGCGCCTCCCAGGTTGCTTGCCGTCGGCGCCGGGAATGTGTGCGATCGTGGCTTTCTCGCTCAGGTGCAGAGTGAGGTCAGCACCCGTCTCAATCATGTTGATGATCGCCTCCAGCGCCTGCGAGTGCTCTGTGAACTTCGCGCTCGCGCGCATCTCGGCGGAAACTTGGCAGTCACGAGCGCGCGCAGGGATCAACCGATCCTGCGAATTGAAGAAGGTCGTCAGAAGATCCCTGAGTGGCATCGCCGAAAGCTCGCCGCTCCCGTCAAGCGGCAGGACCCCAAGGACGTACTCGCGGACAGCGGTCCGAAGCTGATCATGGATCGCCGCCTGCTGCATCCTCTTAAGGTACGTATCGCGGCCTCAGTGAGTCCCGCCGACCTGGTCAGGACTCAGGGCTCGCAGGGGTGCGGACCCTCGTTGTAGCGCTCGAGGTGAAGTTCGGCGACCACGGGCGGGGGAACGAGGCCGCAGCGCAGCCCCTCGTCGGAGATCGTTGCGAGACCCCTCCAGTGCCGCCCGCCGCCGCGCAGGACCGTCGCAGTGTCCTGGCCGCCTGTCAGGTAAGCCAGCGCGAACGGTCCACGTGCGCTGACGTGCACCCATGCGAGTCTGTCGTGCAGGGTGCGCTCGGTTTCTCCGAAGTAGTGGTCGATAGCCGTGAACTCGGAGCGGGTCGCGGGCCGCTCGGCGAGCGGATGGCCGTGTCGCTCGCGGGGCCGCGGTGCCGGCGCCTGCGTGCCGACGTGGACGATCAGCGAAGCGGAGGCTTGCGGGTCCAAGCCGGAATCTTCCGTCGGGTCCGCCCACGCGCAGAAGATGTAGGTGCCGCGGCGCAGCGGTTCCACGTTGCTCGCCAGCCGCCACGGCCCGCCGGTTATCTCTTGGTCGATCAGGTGCTGGTCGTTTTCGACGGCGTAGTTGATCGGGCAGCCGTGTCGGATCGCGGTCGTGCCCTCTACGACGACGTGGCGCTGCACTTCGCTTGTGGCGGTGAGGTTCAGCACGAACGGCCGGCCGGGCTGCGCCGGCCGCGGGAGGCTGAGCTTCAGCGAGATCACCGCCGCGCGAACCTGCACCTGCAGGGACGTCGAAGTTGTGATCGGCCCGCCGTCGGTTTCGATCAGCCCGGCCGGTTCCTCCAGCCAGCCGCAGAGGATGTAGGCGCCAGGGGTGGGCGGCGTGAAGCCCGCCGAGCCGCTCCAGTCGCCGACGTTCCCTCCTTCGAGGAGGTGGCCGGGCGTGAGCGTCGTTCCCTGATCGGCGGCGGGGGTGGACGCGCAGGGGACACCCGGATTGTTCGCTGCCACGACGGCCAGGGTGGGCTCTTCGCTGACGGCGCCCCAGGTGACCTGCCCGCCGATTTCCTGCACTGGCGTGGAGGGGACGGCGAGCGTGATCGAGTCCGCCCAGCCAGCCGCAGGCACGACGAGCGCGGCGACCGCCCCGATTGCCAGGACGCCGAGCCCGCGCCGGCCACGACGTTTGGGTGCTTGGTTGGTGTTCATCAATCCTCCGTTCGGTGACTTTCGGGCTGCGAAAAACCGGGCCTATATGGAGGACTGCTGGCTGCGGCTGGTGCGCGACAGCCAATTTTGCGGGCGGCCTATTCAGCGGCGCACGGCGACGTGGATGGTGGTGCTTTCGTGGCTTGTGAAGGGGTAGCTGCCGTTGCGCACAGCTATCGCGCGGAACGCCCACCTCGTGCCTGGTTCCAGCGTGAAGGCGTAGCGGTACTTCCACTGGCCGCGGCTGTTGGTGTCCACGAGCTGTAGCTCGCGCCACCGGCCGCTGTAGCGGATCTGCACCTGGACTTCCTCTCCACCGGGAGGGATGTAGCCGCCGGTGAGCTGCCCGGAGAAGGTGAAGAACTGGCCGAGGCGAACGTGCCGGGGAGCGTGGATCGAGATGGTTGCGGGAACGTTCTCGTGGAAGTCGAGCGTCGCCGCCGGCACGACGTCGAGTGTGTGCGAATAGAACGCGACTCGCAGCAACCTGGATGGTCCGGCGGACGCCTTCAGCGACCACGACCCGTCGGCACTCGTGGTCGCCGTCGCCACCTGGGTCGCAGTGGCGGAGCCGACGATCTGCTGCAGGAGCTTGACCTGCGCGTCCTTGATCGGGGTGCCCGTCACGCTCGCCAGGCGGCCGGTGAGCGTGACGGTCGAGCGCTTCAGCGCTTTGTTGAAGGATTGCGCCTCGCCTGCGGTTGCGGTGAGGTTGGCGGCTTCGACGCACGGCGCCCCGTTACACGGGCCGCGTTCGGGCGCGGCTACCACGGTGGGCGGCGGGCTCAGCGGCGCGGCCGGACGGGCGGCGAATTGGATCGTCTTGTCGAAGACGATCGCGCGGTTGCCGGCGGCATCTTCGATGTCGACTTCGACCCGGTGCTGGCCTTCAGGGATGGAGCTTGTCGGCACTTCGGCGCGGACAGCAGTTTCCGCCGGGCAGGGCTGTGAGCCGTGGAAGAGCAGCGCGCCATCGTAGGTGCCGTGCGGGGCGCAGAACCCGCCGTTGAGGTTCGGGGTCGCGGAGTACACCTGTGTCCCGTCGATCAGGACGCTGACCCTGTAGATGCCGGTGCCGTTCTTCTCGTGCGCGGTGAGGGTGAGGGCTGCGTTGCCGCTCACCGGGCCTTCGGTGAGCGACCCGGCGACGCTCGATGCTTCGGGAGTCGCTTCGTTTCGCACGAGCAGCGTGGAGCTCGTGATCTGAAGTTCCGCGTTGGTGGCCAAGGTTGAGCAGAAGCTGCTGCTGTGCGATTCGGTGCATTGGGCGGCGGCCATCAGCTCCGTGGCCCCGGCGGGCACGGACACTTCGAAGGTCCGCCAGCTCTTACATAGTTCCGCGGCGATGCAGAAGATGAGGTATTGCGGCGACGTTCCCGGCACCTCGATAAACGCCTGGCCTTCAGGGGACATGATACCGCCGCGGATGACGCCAGCTTCGATCACCCCCGGAGGCCGCAGAAGAAACGCCGGTCCCGATCCTGGGCTGTCGTCCACCGAGCCTTGATCGCGCAGCGTCAAGGCGCCGCCGGGTTCGCCGCACGTCGAGTACGCCCCTTCGGTGATCGGATAGGTGCCCTCCTGCACTGCCTGCCAGTCACCTTCAGCGGCGAATTCGCTTCCTTCGCGGCAGGAGGTGAATGCCATGTAGTGGGGCTTCGGCGACGGGGTTGGTTCAGCACCCAACGCGACACCAGGAAGCAGCAGAGCCGTAGTGGTCGCGATGAGCGCGATCAGCCGCCTGGCGGCTCGGGAACGGGTCGGGGTGCTGATCATGCTCGGAGTCCTTTCCAGTGCTGTGGTCGCATCGGTTCTCAGCGGCCGAGATAGTTGAGGCTGCCGCCTCCGGTCGGGGTCGGTGGCGTCGAGGACTGGCCTTCGCCCTGTGCCGATTCGCTGCTTGTAGATGTGCTCGCCGCTCTCGCCGTCGCCGCCGTGGTGGTGGTGGCGGCGGGTGAGCCGCCGATCGCGAGATATCCAAGGCCGCGGCTGGGTGGCCGCGAGCGTCGCGGCCGATCCGTGGTCCGCACGGTGCTGGGCACCGGCTTCGGGGAGGCGGCCTGGGTAACTGTCGGCAGCGCTCCCGACTCGCTGATCGGCGCGATGCTGGTGGCGGCCGGGATCGTGGTGCGCGCGAGTGGATGCGAGACGCGGTGGCGAGGGGTGGTTGGGTTGGACCCTTGGAGGGAGTGGATGGCGCTGACGCCGGCACCGGCGACGGCGAGCACGCCGACACCGGCAGCGACCGCTACCTTCGCGCCGGCTCCGCCGCCGAGCATGAGCCCGGCCCGCTCGGCGCTCGCACCACCACCGCCGCCCGGGACACGTCCGCTATGGGCGAGGCTGAGTAGCCGCTCCAGCCACCCGTGGGCGTGTGGCAGCGCGACCGGCGCCGGTAGCAGGGCGGCACTCGCGGCGCGCTTGTACTGAGCGCCTGCCATTTCGCGGGCGAGCAGGACATGCTCGCGCCGGCACGCGCTACAGGCATCCAGGTGCGCCTGCGCGACCTTGGCGTCTTCCTCGAGCCCGGTGCCGTCGGCGAGCGCACGGAGCGCCCCGGCGCGGTACTCGCACATCCGTCCAGCGGCTAGGATCGCGGTGACGTGGTCGAGCTTGCGGTTCGCGCTGCGCGAGGCCGCGAGCACCGTCTTGACAGGCAGGCCCAGCGCCTTCGCGGCGCGCTTCACGCCGACGCCGTAGCCGCCCATGATCGCAAGCACCCGACGCTCCAGCGGATCTAGCTGGGAGATCAAATCCGCGGCGCGCAGCACACGATCGCGGGCTTCCACGAAGTCAAACGGCTCGTCCTCCCCGGCGAGCTCGCCTTCCAGCGGCTCGAACGCGACCCGGCGCTGTGACCCGACGCGCAGCTCGTGGCGGCCGGCCCTGCGCTCAGCCACGAGATACCCCACGGAGGTCCAGAACGCGCCCTGTAGGTGTTCTTCGTTCTGGATCGGCTTGCGGGACATGACCACGACCGCGATCGCTTCGTCCACGACTTCATCGCGCACCCCGGCGCTCAAAAAGCGCGCGTCCTTGCGCCGGTCGACCGCGGCGCGCAGCTCGGCGCGACGGGCCTGTAGTGCGTGAGCGGCCTCGTCAGGGGAAAGCACCCCGCTGCAGCCGGGCGCCCGCACGATCCACCGCGTGCTCGCGCGCGAGACCATCGGCAGCCCCATCGGCCGGGGCCTGGGGATCGTTTGGGCTGAACTCGCCATCAATAGGTTCATGCGAGCAGCACCCTCCGGGAGACAACGAATTTCCCCAGCCTCCGATGCGCCCTCCGCCCTCGGAGCGGCACCGCTAGGCCGATTACTGTTTGCGTGCACAGGCTTCATAGACGTCCCCTTGCCTACTCAGTCCTTTTCGGCACGTTGGACTTCCGGCCTGACTCGCCGGTGGACACGCTGAGAGCGATCCTGCAGCCCACCGGGCGCTCATCGGCGAGGCCGACGGGGTTGCGCGCCACGCAGCGGCGTCGCTTTGCTATAAGCGCCGCGTCTCTGCTAGGTGCAAAGCTTGCCGGGGATGACCGAGGCGCAGGTCAGCGAAAACGCCACACGGAACCGGAGGCTGGGCATGCTGGCGGGAGCTACGAGTCGCCAGCTTCGTCGGCGGGCTCGCACCCCTTCCGCGGACGCCCTGCCGCGGAGCGCTCAACACCGAGCGAACCGCGCGCGGCGATACGCCGACGGTGAGACGCCGTGGCAGCGCCGGAAGTTCCGCGCGAAGGTCGGCCCACGGCTATACCCGACCAGCCGCGGCACCTCGGCGAGCGGCGGCGTAGGGTGAGCCAGAAGCTCACTGGCCGCAGTCATCCGCCGCCAGCGAAGCTCCTCACGGAAGGTGCGGCTCCCGAACTGCTCGAACACACGCTGTAGCTGTCGAGGGGAAACCGCCAAGATCGCGGCGACTGCCGAAACGGTGAGCCGCCGACGATAGCCGTGCTCGATCAGCGCGCACGCCCGGAGGTACATCCTGCGGCGTTCGCTCATCGTCTGCTCACGCATCCCGCTTCGCGTTGGGCCGGCGGCTGGCGTCGAGCCGCCGGAGTGAACGTGCGCTGGCACGCCGGTCATACTGTTAGCTGGTCGTAGCTCAGCGCTGCCCTGGACAGAAACAGCATCCCCTCGGAGCTGTCCAGTAGGCCGGCCGCGATGAGCCTCTCGATCGCGTCGGTGATTCTGTTGCGCTTTCGTTTGGATTTTCCGAGCTCGCGCAGTAGCTCTTGGCGGGACAGCGGTCGGCCGCCGCCGGTGGTGGCCAGCATCAACTCGAGCACGATGGCCTCGTCGCGGTGCTCGTGCGCGGAGGAGCTGTCGTGGTCGTGGTTGATCCCGCAGACGCGCAACGCCGCGTAGCTGGCAGCGGCGAACTCGCCCCAACGGTTAATCAGCCCGTCGCCCTTCAGGCGCACGAGCGCCGCGGGAACCTCACCGCCGGAGCTGACAGCGCGGGCTAGCTCGGCTTCGGTCCACGGGTGCGACGTTTGGAACATGAGGTCAAGGAGCGCCCTGTCGAGGACGGTCTCCTCGGGGTGGGTTTCGCGCTTGGAATGGTCGTTCACTTCGCCTGTTACCTCCCATGCCGTCACTTCACGGGCCGCCGTCGGCACCGGCGCAACGGCTTACGGTTACAGGACAACCAACATACGCACACCCCGCCCACCGTCAGGCCCAGGATGCACAGTTGACACACACCTGCACCACCGCGGACCGCAACCTTCACGCCGCGCGCACCGCTGGTGGTCGGACCGCGGCGTGATCTCTGACGCACAGCGAGTAGCCGACCCCGCGAGCGTTGACGATCCAGCCCTCGGCTCCCACCGCCGCGAGCTTGCTGCGCAACCGTGAAGCATGCGAGTCAAGTGTGCGCGTCGTCCCGAGCGCCTTGTAACCCCACACGTCCGTAAGCAGCTCTGACTTCGTGAACACCCTCCCAGGACAGCGTGCGAGCCACACAAGCAGGTCGTACTCCATCCGCCGCAGCACGACCGGGTTAGAGCTAAACGTCACGCTTCGCGCCTCCAGGTCGATAACGAGGTCGCCGAGCGACACCAAGCCCGACGAGGCGAGGGACGGTGAACGACGCACGAGGGCGGTGATCCGCGCGAGTAGCTCCCGTGGACGAACGGGCTCTCGGATCACATCGTCGCTTCCAGCGTCAAACGCGCGCAGCACATCGCTCTCCGTATCACCCGGCGCGATCCATAGAACTCGCATCGTCGAGCCAACCGCCGGGGCAAGCGCGCCCGCCCGAAGTTCTCGCAGCACCGCGAGCGATGCCGCGTCGCGCCCGCAGCCGAAGATCAGTAGCTCGACATCCCCAGGCTGGCAGCACAATCTCAAAAACTCTTGATTGGGTGCCTTTCGAGCGTCAAAGCCGTCGAGTAGTAGCTCATCCACTATGGGCTTGTTTCGCAGAATGTCCCCAAAGACGACGATCGTCGTGCCCACCGCGTCGCGTACTTCTCCGTTGCCCGATGTACTTGTCATCTATTCCTCTTTCCCTTTGGCATGACCTCGGCTCCCGCCCGCGGGCGAGCAGCGACGCTTCACCGGCCTAGAGGTGAAGTGCTGCAATCCTGCGAGTTAGGTGCTTTGGTCCGGTTCGCGCGGCTTGTCTCGCTTAGACCGCACCGCCGCTGAATCGTGTTGACGGCACACACGTCTAACTGCCCTACCGGACGGGTTAATTCACGACCGCAACCAGCGCCGCAAAGGCTCCCGGTCGCGACGAGAAAGACGCAGGCCAGCGACTGCCCGGCCGTGGCGCGCTTGCGATTCCTCGCCCGGAGGGGTACACCTGTGGCGTGCCGACGAGAACGGGCGACCTTGAGGCAGGCGCGATGAGAGCCCAACCGCGCGGCGGTAGTGGGATATTCTCTGCGCCATGAACCGGCATTTGCTCCCTTCGAGTCTTGCCCTCGTCGCGCTCGCATGGGCCGTTCTCGTTGGGGTCGCCTTACTCGCGATCCCGGTTACAGCGAACGCCGGTGGCGGGCAAGTGTTCGTCAACTGTCAAACCTTTGGGTCGGGCGGCTTCGGCTACCACGCGAGCGTTCGCCCGTCTACGTGCGTCTTTCAGGGGTTGCCGCCGAGCGGCTCGAAGGAATGGAAGCTCTCGAGCTTGCGGTGGTCCGGCTGGGACACGAGCATCGCGGTGGCGACCGGCCTCTACCACTACCGGCACGGTGAATACCGGGACGGGAGGCTCGTCTACCCAGTCGTGTCTACCCGGATCGTACTGTCGCGTATCCGGGTCGGGTGCGACGGGCGACGCTACTACACGAGCGTGGGCGACGGCGAAGGGACCAACCGGCTCTCGGCTAGCTGCACCGCCGGTTAGTCGCTCTATGCTCTGCGTCATGAAACGGCTGATCGCGGCTCTCGTCGTGCTCACCCTCGCCGCGGGGGTCGCCGTCGCGACCGCTGGCAGCACAAGCGAGCCGATCCTCACGGGACCAAACCCATTCAACGCGAAGGGGTTTGGCGAAGTCAAGCCGAGGACTATCTTTCTAGGCGGCGATCCAACGGGCCTTGTCTGCCGCATTCACTGGCTCTCGTGGGGCGGCGAGTTCGCCGTGGGGAACGGCATAGGGTGGTACATCAACTCACACGAGAGTGTCGCTGAAGGTCACGCGGCACCAGCAGTGGTTGTGCTCTACCGACTCGGTACGTGGGAAGGTCGCAGCGCGTATAAGGCATGGACCTGGTACTACCCCGGCAATGGGAGCGGGTTCGGTCACATACCCCGATGCAGCCTCGGACAATGACCAAACGGAAAGGCATCACAATCGTCGTCGGCGTAGCAGTTGCCGCGCTGCTCGGGCTGTACTTCACGGGCAGCCTCGACCGCCCGCTCTACAGCGTCGGGCTCAACTTCCATGAATGCGCCCGAAACGGCTTCGGCGCGACCTTCTGCGGCACGGAACTAGACGAATACCGCGCACGGATCGAGCGCGTCAAAGAAAGCGTTACGCACGCGAAAGAAAACCTCGAAACCAGCGAGCGGGAAGCGGGCGCGAAAGCCAGAGAAGCGGCTCACGAATCCGAACAACAGCAGCAGCTCGAAGCGACAGAGCGGCGTAACAAAGAAATGCGCCAGTTGATCGCGAAGATGACCGAAGAGCGGCATATCTATGAAAGCGAACCCGAAAGCTCAGTTGCTGGCGCAACAGCGAAGGGCACCTACGAAGCCGACCGGGCGCAGCTCCAACAACTCCAGATCGAACAGAAGAACAGCGCCCCGTAGCGCACCCTGCGGCCCAGTCGTGGCCGGATCGACTCCTTCGACGGGTCGATGACCGGACGATACGGAGTTATAGGAGGTTTATCGAAGATCGCGTAAACCCTCTAAAACTCTGTAAGACTCCCGTTGTGAAGACGCTGGCGCTCACCCGAGCCGACCGGCGTCGCACGCGCGTTCGGCGAGTTGATCCCAGCCGATGTAGTGGGCGCGCGAAGCGCGCCCGTCGCCGTCGACCGGGACGCCCTCGCCCGCTAGGAGCCGCACGCACTCTCCGGGGTCGGCGGTCTTGGTCGCAAAGCTCCGCCACGCAGCGGGCACTTGCCCACCTGGCGCCAGCACGCGGTGGGCGGGGAAGTCGGGCAGCTCGACGGCGGCGCGCAGCACCTCGCGGCCGTGACGCAGGTCGCCGTGTACCACGAGGGAGATGTCGTCAAAGGTCGTCCACTCGCCGGCCGTGATTAGCTGCGCGATCGCGAGGTACGGGTTAGCGGTCCGATGCCTCGGCGTGAGTCGCCAGCGGGTGTGCTCGGCGTGGCGGAAGCTTTCCGCGATGCCGCGCGCGGCAAGGGCGTACAGCGCGGCGTGGGTGTTCGCCGCGTCGTAGTCGATATCCCGCGCTACTTCGCTCGTTGACAGGCCCTCATCGGTGTCGAGGCCGGCCAGCGCCGCGATCTCCTGCTGGCGGCGGCCGAGGCCGAGGCTGGCGAGGTCGGCACCGTCGCCGTCACGGTCAGAGGCGGGGCGGACTGCCTGCGCGAACGCGAGCAGCGCGGAGGCGGTCGACTCGGCGAGCTCGGCGAGCGTCTCCTGGGCCTGCGGGGTCTCGATCATTGCTCTGCTCTCCTTCCGTTGACGATTGCGCGCTGGGCCCGCCCCCTCGCCCCACCGCCTGCGTGGGCGGCGGGGGTGAGGGGGCGGGCGCCGTTATCGGTCAGCGCCACGATCACGCGAGGCTGTAGCGGCGCGGCTTCTCATTGACGAGCTTCACCTTTTTCGCGTCGGTCAGCCGCACGAGGCAGTTGCCGACCGCACCCGAGCTGCGCTCGAGGGCCTTGGCGATCTCGGTCGGCCCGTGCGGGCCGCTGCCGGCGTTGTCCTCGAGGTAGCCCATCACGAGCGGGTCCAGGCCACCCGGTTTGAGCTTGCCGTCCGCGGGCTCGCTGGCGCTCGCCGCGGGCGCGCTCTTCCCGCCGGCCGGCTTGTCGGCGGCGGGTGCCTTGGCGCCCTTGCCGTCGCCCGCCGCAGTGGCCGGCTGCTCGGCCGCGAGCACCTGCTCGGAGTATGCCTCGGGCATCTCGACCCCGGCGAGCGTCCAGCGGTCCGGCAGCCGCTTCCCGCGATCGCGCCCGCCCTGATGGCGGGTGACCTCACCGGCGTCGGCGAGCCGCCCGAGCACCTTCCCGGCCGTGGAGCGGCCGATCCCGGCGACCTGCGCGATGCCCTCGGCCGTGCCGCCCGCGGTCGTCTCCAGCGCCGCCTTGACGGCCTCCTCGGGCGAGCCCTTCGATTCGGTTTTCGTCTTGCTGCTCATCGTCGATTCTCCTTTGTTAGAGCCCTTTCCGGGCCTTTGGCGGAGGACGTGGTAGCTCTCCCGGCGGGGCAAGTCAAGTCCTCTCGCACGACCCTCCGAGGTCGATGGCGCCGTTCGCTAGCAACCGTGCGAGACACGGCCAAGACGACGATTCGAGGCGGCGGATGCGCGCTGCGGCGGATCGGCCGCCCCTCGCGCGCGGCTCGGCCGAGGCCGGCGAGAGCGCGGTGCGGCGGACCTCGCAGGCGAACTTGACTTGTGCTGGTGGGTCGAGCTAGACGTGTCCGCCATGACCGAAGCCGCCCAGCAAAACAGCCTCGCGCCGGACCCGGCGTCGCCACGCCCAAGGAGCCGACCGTGATCGGCGCTGACATCCGCCGCGGCGAATGGGGCAGCAAGTTCCCCACCGACTTGGTCCGCGACTTCATCCGCAGCTCGCTTCGGCATTCCGCCGCCGCGGACATGGTGAGCGAGTACGTGTTCGACATCGCCACCAGCGGCGAGGAGCCTCCAGCCGATATCGGCGAGGCGCTCCGGGTCGCGATAGGCGAGGTGCTCAGCGCCGCCACCAGCGAGGATTGGGAGCAAGTCGGCCGCGATCTCTTGGCGGACGCCCGCGACTGCATCGGTGACGACCCGCCGCCGGGAGCGCCGCCCGAGGAGCCGATCCCGACGGCATGGCGGCCCCTACCCGCAGGCCGCTCGCGGCGCAAGACGCCGGTCATCATCAGGCAGGAAGCGATCCTCGACTGGCTGACAGAGGTGCGCTCGGCAACGCTGCGTGAGATCGCCGAGCACTTCGGTATCAGCAAGCACACCGCGCGAATGAAATCCGACGGGCTTGTAGCTCAGGGCAAGCTCGAAGTCAGACCCGGCGCCCGCGCGAACCGCGACCGGCCTGTAATCGAGCGCCGGTACACCGTCACGCGCCCGCCCGATCCGCCAGCCGAGGGGCTCGGCGGCGGGCTTCCAGTCGCGCACGGGGACGGCCCGCATGACCGACTTGAGCTTTCCGCTGGATCGAGCTAGACGTGTGTCCCGATGCAGACAAACGGACTCGATAGGCGATGAGCGCCGTGGTGAGCCTTGCCGCGAGCGGCGTGCTGGTCGCGCTCGGCGTGTGGCTCCTTGGGGGATTCGTCCTGCGTACTGGCGGAGCGTTCCTCGCGGTCGGCGGCCTTTTCGCTACCGCGACGACCGGGTCACTCACAATGGCGGCAGCAACCATCACCGGCACCGTTGCGTGGCTTGCCGGGCACTGGCTGTTCGCGTTGCGCCACCACTACTTCCGCTCACCGCTCGCGCGTCGCGTCTTTCTCGATCAGCTACCCGCCGCGCTCGATCCGACGAGGCGGTGGGGTGTACCGAATATCCCGCCGGGGTGCCGCCGATGAGCCAACGTGAGCCCGAAATCACCTCGCACCGAAAAGGCGCCACCATCGGCGTTAACCGTGACGGTATGCCAGTCGGCGTCGTGACCGACCTCGGCCACCGCCGGTTCGCGATGCGCCTCTACACGGCCGAGTGCCCGTGGGAGACATACGCAGGCGTCGCCACCTCCGAAGCTCAGGCCATCACGACCGTCGGGCTGCGCGGCGAGACCCCCGCCCACATGGAGGATCGATGAGCAGTGGCCGGAGTCCCCTTTTGCTACCAGCCCGAGCGGGCAGGCAATCTCGGGGGGAAGTCTTACCGCGAGGCCGTGGGCATCGCGGTAGAGCAAGGCGTCCCACTGACGGAATGGTGAGGCACGCCATGCGACTTGTAGGGCGGCGGGAGGCCCATCGCTCCCCTCATAAACAAAGGCCAGCCGCCGCCCTACAAGCAACCTTCGCGGCGCGAGGCGCGAGTGTCACAAAAAGGTTTCCGGCAAGCCTTGATCTTTACCTGCGGTCGAGCTAGACGTGTCTCGGCCAGCAAGGCACGTTCTAGTTAAAGGAGAAAACGCATGGGATCACCACACTCGCAGGACACAGACGGCGGCGAGGAGCGCACCTCACCAAAAGGCGCGACATTCGACCGTGAGAGCCTGCTCGACCTGGTGCGCTCGATCGTCGGGCACTCCGCGGTGAGAGGCGCCACCGTCGAGATGGTCCGAGAGGGGCTCAGCCAGCCGGCCGAAGCGCGCATGTCCGAGGGTATTCGCGCCGGTGCGAACGATGCGCTCACCCGCCTTTCGGATGGGCTGCGCGGCGGTGTGAAGGATGCGCTCGACGCGCTCGATGACGAGGACTGGACGCTGATCGCCCGCGAGATGCTGGAGAGCGCGCAGGAGGAATCCGAGGCGACGGCGGTGGCGTAGCCAGCGGAGCGTCTCGCAGGGCGACGGGAGCACCCCCACGGTTCCGTGACCCCACACACGGTTCCATCCCGTCGCCCTGCGAGATGACCCCGGCTTCCGCGACCCGCTTTGGAGGGCTCAGAAATGGACAGCTTTTTCACTGTGAGAATCACGAGCAGCGACGAGTTCGACGTGCCATCGCTCAGCGCGCCGGATGTGAGAGACGCGCTGCAGGCGAAGGCACTCGAAGAGGACGTCCCGGTCGAAAGCGTCTCGGTGCAGGCGTGGGTGCAGGTGCAAGCGTGAGCCCCGACGACGAGGTGGGACGCACACGAGAGCTTCTGCTGACGCGGATCGCTCTTTACGGCTACACGATGACTCAGGTGATCCCGACGAGAGAGTGGAGCGGTCCGAGCTACACCTACACGATTGGCCTCCCTGAGCACATCGGTCACCCCGAGCTAGCCGTTAGCGGCCTCAGCCCGAAGGCGAGCATCCGCGTGATCACCTCGGTCGTTGCGCTGCTGGAGGAGACGCCCGAGGCCGAAGGGCGCGTGGTCGGAGCGTTCGCAAATGACGTGCCGTGTTGGATAGCGCCCATTCCCGACCGGATGGTCGACTCCTACCTCGGCCTCGCCGAGTGGTGGCGACGCGAGCACCATGACGGCGGGAGCGCCGCAGTGAAGCAGATCATCGTTTGCGATCCCGCCGGCCGCTTTCCGTGGGAGCAGGGCTGCCAACCCGGATACGGGCGCGGGCAGTCCCTGCTGCTCCCACAGATCATGGTCCGCGAGCCGAGGACCACCGTCACCAGCCAGCAGGGCGGCGCCAGTGCGACCAGCTGAGGCCCCCACAGCCCGCCCTATAGGGCGCTGTAGCGCCACGTCGCGGCCTGTAGCCCCGGACGCCATGTTCTACGTCAACTGCGATGCGTCCTACCGTGGCGGCTGGGCAGGGATCGCATACCAAAGCGATCAGCTCGAAAGCCAAAGCCGGCTCGTGGAATGCAAGAACAACGGCGAGGCCGAGCTGCGAGCGCTTCTGCTGGCGATGAGCGCAGCCGAGCAGGCGAAGCTGCGCAACGTCACCTTCAGAACCGATTGCGAGTCTGCGGCGCGACCGCACCGCGGCGAAAGCGAGCACTTGCGCCCATTGCGCGAGGCGGCGTGCCGCTATCTCGCCAGGCACCAGCCGGGGTGGTCGATCGCCCAAATCTCCCGCGCCGAAAACGTGCTCGCCCATGCGCTCGCGCGGCAGGCACGCCGCTCCCACGACGACGTATCGGTGAGCGTTGACAGCGTTGTGGCCGCGGCGCTCATCGAGCGTGCTGGCATCATCGAAACGACCGAGGGCCGCTGGCGGGTGGCGCCTGATCGACTCGCATCGAGCATGGGCGGAGCGCTGAGCGCCGCGCTGCTGAAGCTCGCCGCCGACGCCGCGAGCCACGCGAGCTGACGGGGAAGATGTGCCTATTTGCAGGGCTTTCGAGTGGCGAGAGGCGGACTTGAACCGCCGACACCTCGATTTTCAGTCGAGTGCTCTACCAACTGAGCTATCTCGCCGGGACCACGATCCTAGCGCCTCAGTAGAGGTTGAGCTACTGCGGCGGGCTGTCCCGCGTCGCCCACCGATACAGGCTGTCGCCGTCGCATCGTCGCGGGCACGATCGCGCGTGGACGCGGTGGAAGTCAGGTCGTTAGAGTGGCGCCCGGAATGACGGACGAGGAACTTGACGAGCTGATACTCGGTCGACTGAGGAGCCGGTGGGAAGCAGCCCACGCGAACCTCAGCGCCGCGGCGACTCAGAGTCCAGCCGACCTGGCTAGCTCGTTCAACGAGCCCGAGAGCCGAGTAGATGCGCGCATTCTCGTGCTCGCGAGCAAAGGCAGGATCACGGAGTCTGAGGCGGCACCAGGCCGCTGGATGATCGCCTGAATGCCGGCCCGGCCGACGTGATCCCGGCCCGCCGCAGCTCGCGGGCCGCAAAGTTAGTGTTCCGCTGGGATCGCGGTTCACATTCACTTGTATGGACCCCACCGATCCCGAGCACGACGCGCCGGACGCGCCGTCCCAGCTCACGGTCACCTTCGATGACGTGCAGGGCCCCTACCGGCGCCGCCTCCTCCTGGGCGCCGCCGCGGTCGCGCTGACCCTCGTCGTGTCCGGCGCGGCTTGGTGTCTGAGCACTCTCCCCAGTTCTCGTTCGACCCGCCAGGCGCACCACTCCGCTGGCCACGGCCGACATAACGCGCGCCGCGCTCGGCGGG
>Ga0209420_1000400_pt1 | contig 23732 bp, 18 predicted proteins | sample BlaSpr_A8_OM1_O1_FD_187972 | JGI IMG/M metagenome (GOLD analysis project Ga0209420, IMG submission 187972) | Forest soil microbial communities from Thunder Bay, Ontario, Canada - Black Spruce, Ontario site 2_A8_OM1_O1 (SPAdes) (version 2) | ecosystem: Environmental > Terrestrial > Soil > Boreal...
CCTCGGCGATCGTGCGCACATCCGGCGACGGTCGCCATGTGTATTTATCGGCGGGGATGGCGTTGGCCAAGCGGACGAACTCGCTTTCTTGGATCATGACTTCGGCCATTACTTCCGAGCGGTATCCGGTCACGTCGGGAGTGCCGTCGCGGTATGGGTATACTTGCGCTGACATGCGAACCGCGCTCGTCGTCATCACGACCAAGCAGAGAACAGAGAGGATTCGTAGCATGGCGCTCTCCATCGTTGCGTTAGGAACTGACCGAATCTGCGACATTATATGTCTAGATCCGCTCTCTAGAACGCGGCGGGTTTAAGTTTCCCGCAAATATGCTCCACACTTGTGCTGTGTAGTCCGCCGGGATACCCGTGAAACGGGCGTTTGATCTTCACCTGCGCTGTCTCAACGGGCTTTTTCGCAGTTGCCGGTCGACGAAATTGCACCATCGGCATGGGTCGACTATTCCGCGATGACGGCGGTACAAGTCCCTACAAGTCCGTGATCGGCAATAGTAAGCGGGACTAGACTATGGACAGTTTGGCTTCGGCCCCCATTTCGCGGTTTGGGCAGGATGAGCCAGCCAGCCAACCCGCGCCACCGCGACCACCGCGACCCACTTCACTTGACAATTTCTAATCCGGCGAGGATCATTCCCAGGGAATCGGCTCGCCCTCGAAGGAGGGCCACTCCTGCCAGCGAACGACATCACCCCCGAGCCGAGGCGAACCTCATCCAAGGGCGATCCGAAACTCACACAGGCAACCGCACTGCGGAAGTCTGTGAGCGTATTGCAAGGAGGATGTGATGAGCGAAGTGAATAAAAGCATCGTCCGCCGGGTTTTTAAGAACTTTAACGCAGCCAGTTGGCCAGCACTTTTCTGTCTGTCGCTTACGGCTGTCTTCTCGACAGCCGCAGCGGCGCAGACACCTCAAATAAAATCGATCAGTGCCATTACGACTCAGCAGTTTCAGACGATTTACATAATAGGCAGCAACTTTGGCGAAAGTCAGTTCTATAACGGAGACTCCGTTTACATTTCCTTTCAGGACGTCACGGGAAATTGGGAGGCCGGCTATGATGGCTGCTATTTTCACGGCTGCACCCAAAACCTCACCACACTCATAGTGGACTCGTGGCAGAACACGGCGGTCGTACTAGGAGGGTTCCTCGGAGCTTGGCCCGTGCTCGGAGGGACGTTCAGTAAGGGTGATACCATACAACTTTGCGTGTGGAACCCTCAGTCAGGTGACGGTCCTGCCTGCCTAAACACCACTGCCGAGGGCGTGTTAACCACGGTCAAGCTTTCGTCATCTCCTAACCCGTCCACGAGTGGAGAACCAGTGACCTTGACCGCGACGGTCAACTCCGCCTTTGACGTGCCCCCGCCGAACGGTGAGAGCGTCACCTTCATGCAGGGAACAACCGCGCTGGGGACGGCCTCGATCAGCGGCGGCGTGGCGCAGTTAAGCACCTCGACGCTACCGGTAGGGACTGACGTAATCGCGGCCGAGTACGGGGGCGATGTCAACTTCGACAGCAGCACCTCGAAGTCAGTGAGCCAAGTAGTAATGGAAACACAAGCCCCGGAGGGCGTAGCGTCTCCTACCAATGTGAACTTCGGCCAAGAAGTAGTTGGTCAAACAAGTTCCTCGCGATCGGTAAGCTTGAAGAACACCGGGGAGTCGGAACTCACGTTCTCCGACATTTCAATCAGCGGGGATTTCTCCATCACCGTAAACTACTGCGAAAACGGGGTCAAACCACAGACGCACTGCAATGTTTACGTCACGTTCACTCCCCAAGGAATTGGGACGGAAACTGGCACCCTGACCTTCGTAGATAACGCTTCGAACAGTCCGCAGACTGTTTCGCTTACGGGCACGGGAACTAACTAGACGGCATTTCAGGCCATCTCGGCGAGAAAACACCGATGGCGGCCTCTCGCATGCTCATCCAATACGGTGGCCCAGCAGTGCAGCATCCTGACTTCAGGAGTGGACAATGCCCAACGGTCGGTCCGGTGGCTTCGTAATCGAGAAGGCCGATCTTAAGAACCTGGTCAAGACGATTCCGGATACCACGGTGATCCCAAGAATACTCTCCAGGCTGCGGAGCCCCGCCCTCTTGACGCAGTGGAGACATCTCGACTTGTCGACGAATGCCTGAATAATCGGATAGCAGTCGAAGAACAGCCCCATGATTGTTACATCACCGGTCTCAGCAATGAACCCGAAAACATCTGGTTGATGGTTGGCCCGATGGCGCCGATCTTTTTGGAACTCCGCGAACGGCACCGACGGTGGACCACCCAGACCGCCATGGGCGGATCGCTTTCTAGTACGGTTACACATCAGTGCAGCACGCCTGTGGCCCCTTTTTGCCCAAAAAAAAGTCGTGCGACACGCGCACGATCTCCGATCGAAAACAGCCTCAAAGCCCCCGACGCTGGCGAGAACAGATTTACCAATATCGGAACCGATATGTACTCAGCGGGGGGAAGCTTTGTGGTGTTGACACCCTGAAGTCTGAGACCGCATTTGAAACCGCATCGGTCGGCGAGCAGTGCGGTTCGGTTGATCACTCTCCTGCAAGGAAGAACAAATGAGATGCATTCACATGCTGAAGCGTCGGTTCATGGGGTTGAAAACAAATGAAGTCACGTCGCCTGGTCTCTCTCAGAAGAATTAGGAAACCGCTGCTCTATCCATCTGAGCCACGGGCCAATGAGTAAACGATTTAACACTGCGCATGCGTTTTCCCGCCGCACTCTTGTGATGAAACCTCTAGAAGACAAATTGGGCGCACGACCAGCCAGCGCAGACTAGCCACGAGTGGAAAGGCAATCGCAATCTGTCAGTAGCTATCGGTCAGGCGGAGTGTACGTTGGCAGCGCACAACGATTGAACTGAACCAATTTTCTGAGAGCTGAACCACGCTGGCTGTTTTGAATTTCGAAATCGTTTTACGGACGTAGCATTCCTCATGCACAGTCTCTCCACGCTCATCGGTATTGCTCGTTTCGAGCGCGATGGGTCCAGCGCAGATACAGCATGTAATGTCGCGTTGCGACCTAGATCGGATAGAGCCTGTCATGCATGGTCCTCCTTGCGGACTACGGGATAAACAGGCGAGAAACGCGAAATGTAAGGTTGCAATTCGGTGACCAATCAAGTGAAAGCACGCAAACCCGACTGTGACAGAGAGTTACGCAAATTGAGACGACTTGGCTGGAGCCCGCTTTGGCAGCGAGGCGAGCAAGAAATTCCAAGCACGAAGGGCTCTGGTTCACTTCGATCCCAAATCGGAAAGATTCAGTGCAAGCCGATCCCATCCGGCGGCGTGGTCCGCAACATCGTGGCAACGCCCGACCGGCGGCTGTATCTGGCATGCAGCGGAGTGAATACAGTCGCGGTCGTGAGTCTGAACCAATAAACCTAGTTGAACTTTTCAGTCGTGGCCCGTTGCTGCGCATAAGCCGCAAGCGCTCGAAAACGTGTGTCTTTGTGCAATTGTTTGAGGTCGGGAGTCGTTGCTATGGCACGCACGGTTGTTGCGTCCAGCCCATGGCCAATCGCTTCGCGCAATAGCGCGAATGCCTCGTCGTTATGTCCGTTGTGTGCCAGGATGCAGCCCAGGTCGTAGGTTGTGCTTGCAGTGTCTGGATGCTCCGGTCCGAGGACGCGACGCTGCGTTCCCAGCGTATCGCGCGCCAGCTTCTCTGCCTCGTCGTACCGGCCTTCGCGATCCAGAGTTTCCGCCAATTGGTCGGTCGTCACCAGGGTGTAGGGGTGCTCTGGTCCAAGCACGCGCTGCATGAGCTCGACGGTTTGCCGCAGCAACCCTTCGGCATCGCCATAACGGCCTTCCTTATTCAGGGTATCGGCCAGATTCGACATGGTCGACAGCGTGTTGGGACGCTCCGGCCCGAGCACGCGGCGCTGAATCTCGAGCGTTTGCCGAAGCAGATTCTCAGCTTGTGAATATTGACCCTGTCCTCCCAGGGTTATCGCCAGCTCTTTCATTGCCCACAAGGTGTCCTGATGCTGCGGTCCTAGGACGCGCTGCTTGATCGCCAGAGCCTCTCGCTGCAGCGGCAGAGCCTCGGCGAATTGATTTTCGTGGAAAAGCGAATTGGCGAGATTATTCATTGACCGCAGCGTATCCGGGTGTTCCGGCCCAAGAACACGGTGCTGCAGGCTTAGCGTCTCGCGCTGCAACTTCTCCGCTTCGGCGTAACGCCCTTCCTGTTGAAGCGTAGTGCCCAGGTTATTCATTGCCAGCAACGTGTCGGGATGGTCCGGCCCAAACAAACGCTGGCGGACCTCCAGAGTCGTGCGCTTTAAACTTTCCGCCTGTGCGTAATGGCCTTCGTGACCCAGCGTAGCCGCCAGATTATTCATCGCTGCCAGGGTCTCTTTGTCATCGGTTTTCCCGATGCGCCGCCGAGTTTCGAGAACTTCACGTTCCAGTTTTTCGGCCTCAGCGTAGTTTCCTTCTCGATCCAGAGTCCATGCAAGATTGCTCATGGATTTCAGCGTGTCCAAATTTCGTTCGCCGAAAACTCGCTTTCTGGTTGCGACAGTCTCGCGTTGCAACCTTTCGGCCTCCGCAGCATGGCCTTGCTGATTCAGAATCCAGCCCAGATCGTCCAGCGAACGCAGTGTTTCTAAATTCTGAGCTCCGAGAACGCTACGCCGGATTTCGGCGGAGCGCTGAAAAAGCGATTGCGCGCGAGGAAAGAGTCCCAGCTCCTTATAAACATTTCCCATGACGTACATCATCTGCGCCTGGAGTTCGGGATCCTGCGCCAGCCCCTTGTCAATATCGTTCGACGCCTTGTCGAGAATCTCCCGCGCCGTAATGCTGTTGCCTCGGGCTTCACCCGGGTCGGAAACTTTGAACATTCCTTCCATGAATTCCGTTACGCGATTCGCTCGGTCGCGCTCGCGGGTGATGCGGCGTAACTGGATCGATTGGTTAACCGCGAACCCCGCCAGCAGCAACACCAATCCCGCAGCCACGGCCACGCCCAGCGGATGACGGCGCACATATTTTTGCGTCCGATAGAGGACACTGGTGGGACGCGCCAGCACCGCTTCGTGAGAAAGATGTCTGCCGATATCAGCGGACAACTCGGACGGTATTGCGTAGCGGCGGACTGGCTCTTTCTCCAGCGCCTTCATCGTGATCCAATCGAGATCGCCGCGCAGTAACCTCACCAGTTGTTGCGGCTCCGCTCGGCGTGTCCCGGCTGTTGCCGTTAGCTGCTCTGTGCTAACTCTTGTACTTGGCTGTACCGGTTCTTCCTCGCAGATCTGGCGTTCGATCTTCCGCCAGTTATCGGCGACTACTTTATACGGGAGACAGCCCGTCAGAATTTCGTAGAGCAACACTCCGAGCGAATACACGTCGGTTGCGCTGGTCACCGCATCGCCGCGCACCTGCTCCGGGCTGGCATAACCGGGAGTCATAGGATGCCAGTTCGTTTGCGTCGTCAATGGACTTTGAAAACATTCCGGATTCAGCAATTTCGCGATGCCAAAGTCCAGCAACCGGGGAAGACCATCCCCGGTGATCAGAATGTTGCCCGGCTTGAGGTCGCGATGAATCACCAGATTCTGGTGCGCGTATTGCACCGCCGCACAGACCACGCGAAACAGTCGCAGCCGGTCGTCAATCGTGAGTTGCTTTTGATCGCAATATTGATCGATCGGCAGACCTTCCACATACTCCATCACCAGATACGGAGAGCCATCTTCGGTGCTTCCTCCGTCCAGCAGTTTCACGATGTTAGGATGGTCCAGCGCGGCCAGCGTCTGACGCTCATTGCGAAATCGTTGCAGGATTTGCTCCGTGCCGGTTCCCGGCATGACCATCTTGATGGCGACGCGCTTGCGGTAATTCTGATCGTCGCGCTCGCCCAAATACACCACCGCCATCCCGCCTCGCCCGATTTCGCGGACGATGCGGTACGCGCCAATTCTCTTGCCTTCCATGACTGGAGAAAACGAAAGCGCTTCCGTGGTAGGAGAGTTTTCTAGAAGACTGTCCGCGCCGGCGTAGTGCAGGAGCAGCGATTCCACTTCGGCCCGCACCGCCGCATCATCTCCGCAGGCATTGCGAATAAATCCGGTTCGCTCCTCCGGCCTCAGTTCCAGGGCCAGCGCCAGAATCTCTTTCACTTGGTCCCAGGTCTTAGGCATTCTTCGCCCCGTGCCCCAGTTCTCGGGCAAGCCATGCTTTGGCTACGTTCCAGCTACGTTTCACGGTGGCTGGCGAAACTTCGAGGACGTCGGCTGTCTCCTCGATGCTCAGGCCACCGAAGAATCGCAACTCCACCAGCCGCGCTTGCTGGGGATCGAGTTCGGCCAACCGGATCAGCGCCTCATCCAGCGCCACTACATCGGCTGCCCGCGCCGTCGAAACAATCGCGGCTTCTTGCAGATATACTTTTTCTACATTTCCACCTCGCTTGGCGGCCTGATGGCTACGGCTATAGTCCAGCAGGATGCGTCGCATCAGTTGGGCCGCAATTCCCATAACCTGATTGCGGTTCCCCCACTGAATGTCTCTCTGGTCGACTAAGCGAAGATAAGCTTCGTGCACCAAAGCCGTCGCCTGCAACGTATGATTCCCGCGTTCACGCCGCAAGTAATAGGAAGCGAGGCGCCGCAACTCCGAATAGAGCAAGGCCGTGCTCTCCGAGAGACCTTGTTCGCTTCCGCTGCGTGGGCCGGGCGGTCCTGAACCGTCTTGTTGCGGTGTGTCCAAGCCAGCCTCCTGGCCCTAGCAAATTGCTCGACGCGCGGGTTAGCTCGGGGAGGGTATCGCGACAAAGCAAACAGCAGTTTTCAGCAACGCGAACCGTTGTGGCTGCGAAGTATATATCGCCGCTTCGGCAACCGCAACAAGTTCGGTGCAGGCTGTCACGGCATAGCCTTTCGATGATCCTGCTCCCAGGCCGCCACAGTGGCTAGGCTCGTCGGTCACACAGCAAGCGACCCAAGCGGTCGCGCAAGCTGGCAGCCTGGAATACGGACTCTGGGTTCAACCAGCGGCAATGGGCGACCAATCTCACGCTGCGCAGATACAAAAAGCCTGGATCGAAAATCGTGATAAAGCGGTGCAGGACCTCGACGCGATGGTGGAGCAGAAGAAAGGAAGGAAGGAAGCGTGCCAAGTCGCCTTCCCGGCGATGGGCAAAAATGATCCCAACACTCTGGCCGTCGATCAGATCATGACGGAAATGGCGAGCCACTTTGACTAGTGGGGAAAGATCTATGTTCTGGGCGCCCTCGCCAAAATGTCCCATGAGCAGCCGCCGAGAGCCTCTGGATCATGATTTAGCGCGTGATCCCTACGGGTTAGGACGTCTTTTCGTCCGTCTTCTGATCTGGGAAACGTCTACGGGCCGGAATATAGCATCGCTGCTGATCACGCCGCGGATGGGCGCTGCTCCGGGCGGCGGAACAGCCGTGGGAGCGGCATCGTGAATGAGTGGAGAACGGCCCTTCAGCTCTTTTTGGTACCAGGCTCTTGTTTCCGCTGGCCCGCGCAATAGCTTCGGCTCTCTCTCTTCGGGGAAGAACACGAATATGGTTTCGTCCTGGTCTGTGCTGTGATCGAGGTATTCATCCTCGGCGCCGTGCTGAACCATGGGTTTTCCGATGGCATCATTCACAAATTCCTGGACGGCATAAAATTTCGGCCCCCGACGCGCATCTTGCCCTAGCGTCTCTGTTACTAACGTTAAGATGCGCTGTTCCTGACCGGGCAGCACGATCCCCTTCAGGTCGTAGTCGCCGTGCACGCGCTTCCCACCGAGCTGCACACAACCGTGGTAAGGAGAAGCTGCGTCCTTCACCACGGTATATCTGGGAGATAACGTGCGAATCCATTCATCTGCCTTGGCTCGCCTCTTACTCGAGAAAGCACTTCCATTCTCGCGGGGATCAACCACCAAGCCGGCCAGAGGCCCCTGGTCGGCAGTTTTCGCTTTGCAATCGATGGGTTTCGGAACACAAAGCGGATCGGAAATATATTTGAGCGAGGCTTCGTTGGTTCCGCGCACCAGAATGTAGACGCCAATCTCCAGCGCTGCAGCCGCGAAAACGTCTTTATCTTCGGGCCGGATATCATTCATAGCTCGTCCTCCCTACCAGCGACCCGCCCTGAGCAATGCCAATTCTAGCGTTCTTTCGCGAAACGATTTCGAACTCACTCGGAGACTGGAGCGTCTTCAAACGGCGCGAATTTTGGCACATTAAGACTCACGCGCTTGGAGGTTGGCGGTGGCGCCGGGTACTTCGCCCACATCATATGCTGCTCGCCGGGCTGCAACGTACCCCACCACATGTCCAGAATCCGCTTACCGTCGATGGCGAGGTTATTGAATTTCTTGTTTCCTGCCGGATCGATGTAATAAATATCGTCCCAGCCAAAGTCGTAAGAGATAGGCTTGGCGCCGGTGTTAACGATGCGCCATCTGGCCAGTAGAGCGTTCCCGCTGACCCGCTTCAACTCGAGCAGGTCGCACCGCAGGTTGGGATCGTTTGAATATTGCCCGCTGGCGATCACCCCGGACGCGGACGCCGGGCTGGCCACCGGAGCAGGAGCCGGCGCTGGGTCTGCTGCAGCAGGTTCTGGGGCGGCTGCGGTGTCAGCGGACGGATCAACCTGGGCAGGTTGTCTTTGGACGTCTGAAACCGGTTGCGGAGCTGGAACCGGCGCATTGGCTTGCGCCGCCGTCCCGCGATCGAGCAGGTCAATTTTGTCGGCGCTTCCTTCAATGGTAGCCACCATCAAGCTGTAGTCCCACATTCCGGCGCTCTTCTGGGCCTTAACGTAAACCGTGCCCTTGCCCTTCGGTCCGGAGATCGGAACGGAGAGATCGGCGTCGCCCGAACCGGGTTGGACGCTAATGGACCCACCCACGAACCAGCCTTCGCTAATCGGATTTCCCAGACGCTGCGCCAGCAGCGCATTCGATTGCGCTCTCGCCACGGACTCTTTGGCGACGTCAGAGCCTCGGATCGCGCCTACCACTAAGGAGAGAATGGCTGCCACGAACAACACCACGCATAGGAACGTGGCGGCCAGTAGTTTTCCCCAATTTCTTCCCAGCCAGCTTCTGCGCTGATTTGGCATGAGTGTCGGACTGGGCGTGGTTGGCGGTATGCCGGTTGACTGTGTGGACATAAACTCCTCCTCAGATCATCGCATCGCAGGTTATCTTCCTGATGGCCTGGGCGATTCCTTGGCAGCCTTTGGGGCTGTCCACTCTATAACGCGCAATCGTAGACCGGAATAGCTCACCTGGACAGAATTATTCTGGCGATGGCGGGGGGCGGGTGACCGGGCGCGCCGCTGGGGCTAGGGACTGCCGGTTAATCGAAGCGCCGCCACGAGGGGGCGGTCGAGGCGGCCTGCTCCTAGAGCACTTACTCCGATCCGCTATGTTTCCCTGCCAGATCGTCCAAGGCTAGGTTCAGCTCCAGCACATTCACCCGTGGTTCGCCGAGCAGACCGAGGTCCCGTTGATAGGTATATTTCTGAACCAAATCGCGAATCGTCGTTTCAGTCACAGCACGCTCCCGGGCGATGCGTGGAATCTGAAACTCCGCAGCCGCAGGAGAAATTTCAGGATCCAGGCCCGACGCGGAGGTCGTGATGAGATCGACAGGAATGGGTTGACCGGGATTCTCTTGATGCAGGCTGCTGGCATCCGCACGAACACGGTCAATTAATTTCTGGTTGGTAGAAGCGTAGTTCGTGCCACCGGAGTTGGCGGCATCATATCCATTGCCGGCGTTCGAGGGGCGGGAGTGGAAATATTTCGCGGAGACAAACGGCTGGCCAATGATGCGCGAACCGACGGCTTCTCCGTTGCGATAGCGGATCTGGCCGTTGGCTTTGTCTTTGAAGAACAGTTGCGCCAGCGCGGTGACGAGCAGCGGATAAATCACGCCCAGCAGAATCGTGGTCGCAATGGTCATCAGAAATGCGGTGATCAGATGTTTTTTCATGAAATCCTCAGGCCAGGTGAGCTGCCGTAATCAGCATGTCGATGATCTTGATGCCCACGAAGGGCGCGATCAGTCCACCCACTCCGTAAATAAACAAATTGCGCCGCAGCAAAGATTCGGCATTCATGGCGCGATATTTCACGCCCCGCAGCGCCAGCGGGATAAGGGCGACGATGATCAGGGCGTTGAAAATTACCGCCGACAGCACCGCCGACTCCGGCGTCTTGAGATGCATGATGTTTAACGCATTGAGCACTGGGAAAGTAACGGCAAACATGGCGGGGATGATCGCGAAATACTTGGCCACATCGTTCGCAATCGAGAACGTGGTAAGCGCGCCCCGCGTCATCAGCAGCTGTTTTCCGATTTCGACGACCTCAATGAGCTTGGTAGGATTGGAGTCGAGATCGACCATGTTCCCGGCTTCTTTCGCGGCTTGCGTGCCCGTGTTCATGGCAACGCCCACATCGGCCTGGGCCAGCGCGGGAGCATCGTTGGTGCCGTCGCCGGTCATGGCCACCAGTTTGCCGCCCGCCTGCTCGCTGCGGATGAGCTTCAGTTTATCCTCGGGGGTGGCTTGCGCAAGAAAGTCGTCGACACCCGCCTCTCGCGCGATGGCGGCCGCGGTGAGGGGATTGTCGCCGGTAATCATCACGGTGCGAATCCCCATCGAGCGCAACTGCGCGAAGCGGTCGCGGATGCCTCCCTTGACCACATCTTTCAGGTGAATGACGCCCATGGCACGCCGATTTTCCGAAACCACCAGAGGCGTGCCCCCGGAAGACGCAATGCGCTCTACCGCAGCCCGGACCTCCTGAGGCATGGCGGCATTATTCTGTTCGAGATAATGGGCAATGGAATCGGCAGCGCCTTTTCGGATCTGCCGGCCATCCAGATTGACTCCTGACATGCGCGTCTGCGCGGTGAAGGGAATGAATTCCGCCTCGTGGTCCGCAAAGTCGCGGCCGCGCAGCTTATATTTCTCCTTGGCCAACACCACGATCGAACGCCCCTCCGGAGTTTCGTCGGCCAGCGAAGAAAGCTGCGCCGCATCCGCCATATCAGCCTCGCTCACTCCCGGTGCAGGCAGGAACTCCGTGGCCTGGCGGTTGCCGAAGGTAATCGTACCGGTCTTGTCGAGCAGCAGCGTGTTCACGTCTCCCGCCGCCTCCACCGCCCGTCCCGACATGGCGAGCACGTTGTGCTGCACCAGCCGGTCCATGCCAGCAATGCCGATGGCCGACAACAAGCCACCGATGGTCGTGGGAATGAGGCAGACCAGCAATGAGACCAGAACGAACACCGTCTGCGGCGAGCCGGAATAGATGGCAAACGGCTGCAGCGTGACCACCGCCAACAGGAAGATGATGGTCAGTCCGGCGAGTAGTATATTGAGCGCGATTTCATTGGGCGTCTTCTGGCGTGAGGCCCCTTCCACCAGCGCGATCATGCGGTCCAGAAAGGTTTCGCCGGGGTTCGATGTGATCTTCACCTTGATGTAATCGCTCAGGACGCGAGTTCCACCGGTAACCGCCGAGCGGTCGCCACCGGCTTCGCGAATCACTGGCGCGGACTCGCCGGTAATCGCCGATTCATCGACCGATGCCACGCCCTCGACAATCTCACCGTCCCCGGGAATGAGTTCTCCGGCATCGACGGAAACCAGATCGCCGGCTCGCAACTTGGCGCTCGGAATCTCTTCTATCCTGCCGTCGGAGGCAATGCGCTTCGCGACCGTTTCCGAGCGGGCACGCCGCAATGTTTCCGCTTGCGCCTTTCCTCGGCCTTCCGCCATGGCTTCGGCGAAGTTGGCAAATAGAACGGTGAACCACAACCACAACGTGATCTGAAGATTGAAGCGAAAGTCCTCGTGCGGACGAAGAATCAAAAGCACGGTCGTGATCAGGCTGCCGATCTCGACCACGAACATGACGGGGTTCCCCATCATATTGCGCGGGTTCAATTTGAGCAGCGAACTCCAGGCCGCGCTGCGAACGAGTTTCAAATCCCAAATCGATTTGTGATGGCTAGCCATATGTTTGTCAACGTTTTTTAGAAAGTCTTTCCAACCTGTAGGAGAAGGTGCTCAAGGATCGGCCCCAGGCTCAGAGCCGGAAAGAAAGTAAGTGCGCCGAGAATCAGGATGACGCTGATCAGGAGCAACGTAAACAGGGGCGTCGTCACCGGAAATGTGCCCAGAGATGGCGGCACGTATTTTTTCTGCGCCAGGTTGCCGGCGACGGCCAGCATCGGAATGATCATGAAAAAGCGGCCCACCAGCGTGGTAATGCCGGTGGCGGCGTCATACCACGGCGTGTTGACGGTGAGTCCGCCAAAAGCGGAGCCGTTGTTTCCGGCGGAGGAGGTGAAGGCGTAAAGAATCTGGCTGAGGCCGTGGGGACCGGGATTCGAGATGCCCGCTGTCCCGAAGCCCTTGACCACCGAAAGTCCGGTCAGGGTAAGAATGATCAGGGGGAAAACCAGCGAGACCAGCATCGCCATCTTGACGTCGTAGGCCTCGATCTTCTTGCCCAAATATTCCGGCGTGCGCCCGACCATCAGACCAGCGATAAAAACGGCTAACACGATATAGATCAATATGCCGTACATCCCTGAGCCGACCCCGCCAAAAATAACTTCGCTCAGCATGATGTTGACCAGCGGCACCATGCCTCCCAAGGGCGTGAACGAATCATGCCAGCCATTGACGGCGCCGCAGCTTGCGTCGGTTGTCACCGTTGCAAATAAGGCGGAGTTGGCGATGCCGAAGCGCGTCTCCTTGCCCTCCATATTGCCGCCCGGCTGCAAATTCGTGGCGCGCTGCGCAACCGTGGGGGGATACAAGGGATTCCCTTTCGCTTCCGCCCAGTAGACGGTGGTAACGCCCACCAGAAACAAGATCGCCATCGCCGACCACACCGCCCATCCGTGGGCCGGAGATCCCGTCATACGACCCAGGGTGTAGGTCAGGCCGGCGCCAATGGCGAAAATGCAAAACATTTCGATCAAATTCGTCAGCGGCGTGGGGTTCTCAAAGGGGTGTGCACTGTTCGCGTTAAAAAATCCACCACCGTTCGTGCCCCATTCTTTGATGATCTCCTGCGAAGCCACCGGTCCCTGCGCGATGGTCTGCGTTGTGACCGGGTCCATGACCGGCTTGCCGCTGGCATCGACCACGGCCTTGCCGTCTGCCCCCACCCGTTGCACCTGTTGCGGCTCAACCAGCTTCACGGTGTCGTAGGGCTTCAGGTTCTGCACGACGCCCTGCGAAACCAGTAGCAAAGATCCCAACACGCAAACCGGCAGCAGCACCCACAAGCAGCAGCGCACAAAGTCGACCCAGAAATTTCCCAGAGTATTCATCTGCCGCCGGGCAATTCCGCGAATGAAGGCGATCGCCAGGACGATCCCGGTCGCCGCCGAGGCAAAGTTGTGATAGGCGAGGCCAACCATTTGCGTGAAGTAGCTCATGGTCGTCTCCCCCGCATAGGCTTGCCAGTTGGTGTTGGTGGTAAACGAGGCCGCGGTATTGAAGGCCAGGTGTTCGGGCATCACGGCCGCGAAGTGCTGCGGATTGAATGGCAGCACTCCCTGAATCCGCTCGATGAGATAGAGGACGAGCATCGATACGGCGCTGAACACCAGCATGGCGGTCGCATACTCGGTCCAGTGCATCTCGTGCGATGGATCCACGCCGGTAACTCGATAGAGCAGTCGTTCGATGGGGCGCAGCACGGGATCGGCAAAGGTGCGCTCCCCGGCAAACACGCGCGTCATGAAGACGCCCAGCGGCTTCGTCACCGCGAAGATCAATCCCAGAAACACGAAGATCTGCAGCCAGCCATTGATGGTCATTTCAGAACCCTTCGACTCAGAACTTCTCCGGACGCAGCAGCGCGTAGAACAGGTACACGGTCACCAACGCGCTGATGATGAGCATGATGAGAGATTGCATGTCCATAACATCCTCCTACTTCATGCGATCACAGAAACGCACGTACGCAATGGATACGGTGAAGAACACGATTGCGACAGCGATCCAAAGAATATCCTGCATGGGAAAACTCCTCGGCCAATTACTTGATTCCTCTCGACCAACGTTAGAGGGCCATTCCTTCGCCAGTTCTGCATGAATTTGTGCGCTTGCAGACTTCAGAATTCATTTCTATGAGTTCTCCCCGCGTTCGGGGTGGATTGAACTTCGCAAAGTGAACTTCCTATCTCGCTGCGACGCAAATTCATCCACTCCTTTGCCAGAGCCGCCAGGACGCGCAGTAGAAATATCACCGCGCCGATACACAGTATTGCCAGTGCACCTTTCATAACCGCGACCGCACCTCGAAGCCTCTCAACCTCATTGGACAACTCCGCGCGTAAGAGGGAACTCAAGAGTTCATAAAGAATTCGTAAAGGGATTGGGGCGAGTCATTGCGAAGATTTCAGCCCAAAGTCCGGCCCCTGAGTCAGCAGCCCCACTCTGCCTCGCCTGGCTCGGCATAATACTTCCGGCTGCGGGGTTCGGGGGTTGCCGAGGCCAATTCCAGCAGCGCCAAACGGGCCGCCGCCACCATCAATGAACGTTCGTTTTGCGGCGTGCGTTCCCACGAAGAGGGTTCGTCTTCGCCGTGACCGTCACGATCATGCGCCAGAGCTTCCCGATAATGCTGGAAAAGCTTCGCCAAATGTTCTGCAGAGACATCCTGAATCGTCGACATATGGTCCTACCTTTCTTCGGCCCCCGGGCGAACCACTTCACGATCAAATCGGAAGAATGTTCTCCGTTCTAATTTCGCGGGGCAGCGCGGCCTTGATTCCTTCCGCCTTCACTCCATTTGATTCTGAAACGCGTAAAGATTGAATAAATGCTTCGTAGAATGTTCGTAAGGCTGGGGTTTTGTGGAGGGAAATATTCGGCAGGAGCGACGGTTCTATTCCCCGGGTTCAAAGCGATATCCAACCCAAGGCTCGGTGATGATGTAGCGAGGCGAGGAAGCATCCGGCTCGAGTTTCTTGCGTAACTGACCGACGAACACTCGGAGATACTCCACCTGTTCGGTACTTTGTCCGCCCCAGATTGCGCCTAACAGAGTGCGGTGGTTAACGACCTTGCCGGCACGGCGGGCCAGGAAGACAAGCAGTTCGAACTCTTTGGGAGTGAGCCGCACCTCGTTGCGGCGAACCGTAACTTTGTGCGCGTCTGTATCGATGCGAAAATCACCAATTTCAATTACGGCGTCAGCCGCTTCGCTTTCGCTGGGCACGCGGCGAAGATTGGCCCGCACTCGCGCCAGGAGTTCATTCATACCGAACGGCTTGGTGACGTAGTCATCCGCCCCAGCGTCGAGCGCCTCTACTTTCTGTTGCTCCTTGTCGCGAACGGAGAGGACCACAATGGGAACCTGAGAAACGGCGCGTACCGTGCGGCAGAGTTGGACACCGTCGACCGACGGCATCGACAGATCGGTGATGATCAAGTTAGGAGACCAGTCCTTCATAATCTCCAGCGCCATTTCGCCGCTATTGGCGATGCGGATGTCGTAGCCTTGCGCGGACAGGCTGGTGCGCAGCACGCGCGTGATCTGCGGTTCGTCATCTACGACTAAAATGCGCGGCCGGTCCACCATCAGCGAGCCTCCTGACTAATAATATGTACATCGACCGAAGGCGAGTCGCGCAGAAACCGTTGAATAGCCGACAGATAAAGATATCGCTGCCAGCCGGTGCGTGCCGATCTTCCAAAAATCACCTGCGTGATGTGATGCTCGCGCACCAGTTGGGCAAGACCATCCGCGATGCTTCTACCCGAGCCACGCACCACATGGGCGCCCAGGTTCTCGGCGAATCGGATGTTTTCCGCCAAGGTCTTCTGATCTTCCGGACGCGAATCGCGGCCCACATCGACGTAGAAAACATAGAACTCACCACCCATGGCCTGAGTCATGCGCGATCCGCGTGCGATCAAGTATTGAGCCACAGGATTCGAACTGACGCAGACGCCGATGCGCTCACGCACCGTGTGCGCCGGCTGCGTCCCCTGCTTGTCCAGAAAAGCGTCGAGACTGCGGTCGACAACCCCGGTGACCTGACGCAACGCGAGCTCGCGCAACGCGATCAGGTTGCCCGGACGGAAAAAATGCGAAAGCGCGCGTTGCGCCCGGTCTACCGGATAAATATCGCCACGCTGCATGCGTTTTTGCAGAGCCTGGGGCGTTAGATCGGCGAGCACGATTTCGTCCACCCGCTGCATTACCCAATCCGGAACCGTCTCTCGCACCTGCACGCCGGTAATTTGCTGCACGGTTGGGCCAAGACTCTCGACGTGCTGCACATTCATCGTCGAGAGCACATCGATCTTGGCCTCCAGCAGTTCCATGACATCTTCGTACCGCTTGGCGTGCTTGCTTCCCTCGATGTTGGTATGGGCCAGTTCGTCGATCACAACGACCGCCGGTTTGCGCGCAAGGATCGCATCCACGTCCATCTCTTCAAACATTGTGCCCTTGTACTCGAGTTTGCGAGGCGAGATGCGGTCCAGTTTCGCGGCCAACTCCGCGGTAGCCTTGCGACCATGACTCTCCACCACTCCCGCCACGACGTCTTCCCCGCGGCTGGCCCGGCGGATCGCCTCGCTCAGCATGTTGTACGTCTTCCCCACTCCGGGGGCATAACCCAGGAAGAGTTTGAAGATTCCCCGCGCCTTTTCCGGCGACACCTCGCTCAACCAGTCCTCGGGCGTCTTGGTCATTGCAGCTATTCTCTTTCTCCGCGTCGGAATTGTCACGTCCATCGTACAATGCGGAGGTGAAAACCGGGCCTCGGACTCAGGCTGCGCGCTACGCTCTTGTAATCGCCGCCATCGTCGCGATCACGGCAGTCGATTTCAAACTGCACGTAAATCACACGACCGTCGCGTTGATGTTCCTGGTGACGGTGCTCCTTACGTCGGCCTACTGGGGATTGCGCTATGCGGTGGTGATGGCGGTGGGAGCCACCGCGGCTTTCAATTTTTTTTTCCTGCCCCCGATCGGAACCTTCACGATTGCCGATCCTCAGAATTGGGTGGCGTTGTTCGCTTTCCTGGTCACCGCGCTCGTAGCCAGCAATCTTGCCGAACGCGCGCGCCGCGAAGCCGAAGGAGCAAAACAACGCCGCCGCGAAGTGGAGCGGCTTTTCGGACTAAGCCAGCGGTTGCTGGCGTCAGAGAACGTTCTCGAACTGCTGAATGCGCTTCCGCTCTATGTGCAAGAGACATTTTCTGTGGGCAGTGTCGCCGTCATGGCCGCGGACCATCCGACGGTGTATCGCTCATCGCTCGATGCCAAGTTCGAAGAAACCGTATTGCGCTCCACGCTCTTGCGGGGTGAGCCCATCACGCAAGGCGGCGTTTCTTACGTACCCCTGCGCCTTGGCATGCGTACCGTGGGTGCGTTGGGCGTCGCGGGAGATGAACTCTCGAGGGAAACTCTTGACGCTCTGGGAAGCCTGGCGGGACTCGCGATCGAGCGCGCCCGCGCTCTGGAAGCGCTTAGCAAGAATCGCGCTGAGCAGGAACATGAGCGCCTGCGAACCGCCTTGCTCGATTCGGTCACGCACGAGTTCCGTACTCCGCTGACTTCCATCAAAGCCAGCGTTACAACTTTGTTATCCGGCCCGCTCGACGACCAGGGCAGGCGCGAGCTGCTGACCGTCATCGACGAAGAGGCCGACCGGCTGAATCGTCTGGTAGGCGAGGCCGCCGAGATGGCGCAACTGGATTCGGGGATGTTCAAACTCGATTTACAGCCGCATTCGATGGCGGAGCCTCTTGAACTGGCCCTCGAGGACGCTAAGGCCTCGCTTGAAAATCATCCGGTAGAGGTGGTGGCTTCTCCGACCTTGCCAAAAGTGCCAATGGATGTGCAGCGCATTCGCGAAGTGCTCATGCACCTTCTGGAAAATGCCGGTAAGTACTCCGACCCGGGAGTTCCTATCAAAGTGACCAGCGAGATGAACGACGACCGTCTCGTGACCAGTGTTGCCGATCGAGGGCCGGGCATCGATTCCTTCGAGCAGTCGCTGATCTTCGAAAAGTTCTATCGCGGACAACATCAGCGCTACACCGCGCCCGGAACGGGCATGGGCCTGGCCATCGCGAAAGTAATCGTGGAGGCCCACGGCGGCACGATTGGCGTAGTCAGCCAGTTAGGCAGCGGTTCGGTATTCTGGTTTAGCTTGCCCGGGGAAAAACGCAGGTAATTCGCGGATCGGAAAGGGCCCGACTTCAGGTAGGGCTGCACCACCACAGCCGGTTTTAGCCGCTGAGGCTCTCGCCCTGCGGCTTGGCCACGGAGGAATAACCTGTTGGGAATGACCTTTCACGGCTTCTTGATGTAGTAAGCCGCTTCCTCCGGTCGCACGACCCGCGGAATCCACAACGGCCGCCGCAGCCCGCCCGGCCCCGGTGCGGGACGAGCCAGTGCCTTCCACCTCTGATAAACCGCAAACGAAAGATTCGTGTCCACGAAAATATCGCCGTAGCGGTCGTCCGCCGCAGCTCTTTCCACGCGCACCATCTGATGCCAGCAGTGCATGCCACTGATCGGATCCGGGTGTACGGGGAAAGTAATGTCCTGGTGCACGCCGGCATCGCTCCACCACACCCGCTGGGTGTCCGGATCGGCGCTCTCATAGGGCGAGACACTTTCCAGTTGTCGCATCTTCCACTGCCCCTTGCCGACTTCCTTCAGATCGACCCATGCGCTCGACATGCGTTCCACTTGATCTTCTTTGTTGATCCGCCAGCGTCCCAGATGATGAGAACAGGCGACGACCCCCGGCGTCAGTCCCTCCGTAACCCAGGCGTGGAGCACGAAGTAGCCAATCTCGGTGTGGACTTTCATGAGGTCGCCGGTTCGCACCCCGCCAAGTCTGTTCGCGTCCACGGGATTCACCCACAACGGATTCTTGTGTGAAATTTCGTACAAGAACTTGGCGTTGCCCGATCGCGTGTGAATCAGATTCGGCAGGCGAAAAATCGGCAGCAGCGTGTACACCTCGCCGCGCGCATCCTTCGGCCACTCCACCACCGGCAGGTACTTCCGATCAAAACCCTCCGGCGGTTGTCCCAACGAAGCCGCCTGCGCCGAGCGATGGATGTGGCTGCGGTAGTATTCCGGCAGGGTAAACTCCGGCCACTTCCAGTCGGCCATGGTTTTCGAAAACAGCTCCAGCTTGCGCGACGGAGTGTTGTAGCCGACGACCGCCCGGTCTTCGACCATCACCCCCACCGGCTTCCCGTCCTGCGTGACCACACCGTTTGCTTCGACGTTGGAGCGCGCCAGATCGGCCGCCGCCACTGGCTTCTCATTCTGTTTATAAACATCACGCGTCACTTCGAACGCGCCGTACTTGCGCATGTATTCTAAGGGCGTGAGTCCTTCTTTGCTCGCCGTCTCCGGCAGACCCGGAACCGAGTTCTCGAAGATCCAGCCATAGTATTCGTCCACCGTAAGCTTCTGCCCCGGCCGATAGGGGGACTCGAAATATTGACGAATTCCCATCGCTCCGTCGGGATCAATCGCCCAGGACAGGTTGATCCAGAACTCATCTTCTTCCCAAACCTCGCCGGGATTCGCCTGATAGGTATATTCGAACCTCTCGCCGCTTCGTTCCCGCAGCACACGATTCACCGGCTGGCGAAATCCAATCCATTTCCCCGCGTAGGATTCCTGGCTCATCAGGTCATGACGCTCGGAACTGAATCCCATGGGCAATACGTAGTCCGCAAACCACGCGGTCTCGCTCCAGGTCGGCGTCAAGGCCGCGTGGAGCCCCAGCTTGTCCTCATCGCGCAGCATCTCGATCCAGGAAAAGCCGTCGGGAAACGTCCACACCGGATTAAATACGCGCGTGAAGTAAGCTTCGATGCGTCCTCGCCCTTCTTTCAAAAAGTGGGGCAGTAAGAATGACATCTCGTGCGTACACAGCGGCCATTCCTGCGGATAGAGCAATTCGTTCCAGCGCTTCTGCGGGGGAGGAGTTCGGAACGTCTTGGGCACGAATTTATTCCACGCATTCAGATTGTGTCCGCCTTCGGTGCCAACCGAACCGGTCAACACGTGCAGCAGCATCAAGGCACGCGCGGGCTGCCATCCCCCTAGATTTCCCGAAGCGCTGCCGCGCCACAGGTGCGACGCGAAGCGGCTCCCCGCAATCGCAATCTCCCGCGCAGTCTTGACGATGACCTCCGCCTTAACTCCACTTTCCTTCTCGGCGAACTGGGGCGTGAACTGCGCATAATGGGTCTTTAACGCCTCGATGAGGGCTTCAAAGCTCTGGCCTTTCGCCTTGAAACCATCGACTTCCAGCTCTTCCCAATTGGTCCAGTTCTTCACGAACTTGGCATCGAAACGGTTTTCCTCAAGAATCACCTTGGCCATCGCCAGCAGAACCGCGGCTTCGGTCCCCGGATAAGTCGGCATCCAGTAATCGGCCATGCTCGCCGTGTTGGAGAGCCGGGGGTCCATGACCGCCAACTTCGCCCCGGCCATCTTTCCGTCGATGATGCGCTGCGCATGGGGATTGAAATAATGCCCCGACTCCAAATGCGCCGAAAGCAAAAGTATGAAGCGAGCGTTCGCATGATCGGGCGACGGCCGGTCGGCATAATGCCACAACAAATAACCGAGACGCGCCGACGACGAGCACACATTGGTGTGCGAGTTGTGACCGTCGATACCCCAGGCTTGTAGCGTCCGCTCCATGATGAAGTCGTGCCCGGGACGTCCGACGTGATACATCACCTCTTCGCCACGGCCTTCCAGAAACGCCTTGCGAATCCTGCTCCCGAACGTCTCCAGCACTTCTTCCCACGAAGTGCGAGTCCACTTCCCCGCTCCGCGCGCCCCGCTACGCTTCATCGGATAAAGCACGCGATCGGGATCGTGAATCTGATTGATCGTGGCCGGCCCCTTGGCGCACAGCCGCCCGCGGCTGGCCGGATGCATCGGATTGCCCTCGAACTTGGCGACCTCCCCGGTTTCTTTGTCGACATAGGCCAGCAGCCCGCAAGCCGATTCGCAATTGAAACAAACTGTTGGAACCAATGAATAGTGCTTCTCGGCGCGCCGCGGCCAGGCCTCGGGATCGAGTTCAACCCAGTCATCCCACTTCTCCACCGGCGGACAATACGCCAGATGGCTGCCATCCCTTTTGAACTCATGACTCATTCGGAATCTCCAGTCACCGAAGCACAGCCCCCTCGGCTGTCGGCCGAGCAAAGCTCGGCTTCCCAAATATCTCTAGCTGTTGGGCACGCTCTGCCCAGCCATCACGAAACACCACTCAAAGATCAACAAACCCGCCATCGCCAACACTCCGGCAAACGCGACGTTGTAAAACTCGCAAGGCATCAACCACAAAAGGCAGATCGGGAGAATTCCACCAATCCCAACCACGCCCCCCCAGAACCAGTTCCGGAAAGGTCCGTGGGTGATCAATCGGGCCGCGTAGGCGGAGTTATCCGTGGCATGCGGCATCATGAATTCAGCCGCCACGATCAATAGATGCAAAACCACAGTGAATCCAAGCGCCTCTTTAGCGACCGCCAGAACCTGCGCCGAACCTCCTCCCGAGGGCGGCAACAATGCCAGCACAGCCGCCCCACCCATCAGCGCCTGCACGATCAAATGCACTGGCAGCAGCGGAGTCTGCCACAAATCGCGGCCTTCACATTGGCCAAAAAGAAATGCGGTATACATGGCAGCGAAGAACCCGACCAGCACCGTAGGCCACAACAGAATCGTCGTGACCGCACCAAGCCCAAGCACCGATGCCAGCCAGAACCCGCCGCTTAGCCCGCTGTAGGCAAGCAGGACAAAAGCTCCGCGTGCCAGCCAGGACTTGCTCTGCGGCGTGAACACTACCCGCAAAAAGCGCGTCTTGTGTTCAAGATCCCAAATTAAGAGCACTGTCGTAAGCGCCGTAAAGAGCAGCGCGACGCTCGACAGCGCCACATCGCGCCAGCGGTCCGCCCCCAACCGCCCCAGCAGCATGGCAATCGCCGGGACGGCCAGCGCGCCCGAACCGATCGACTTGGTCCAGCAATACGCTGGAACCTGCCAGCCCCACGGTCGCGCGTGCGAAACGTCATATGCCGCCAAAGCATTCTTCTGGAGTAGCGGACTGTCCGGCGGATACAGAGCTCCTCCCCCCGGCACGCGCTCATTGCGCTCAGACCACATGTAGATCGATTCATGCCGCGCTGCCGTAGGCACGATTGCGCTCTCGTCTCCATCGATGTAATAGAGCTTGGGCCGCGTGCCCTGCTCGGGCTTGCGCACGCGCACCGGTTCACGCGCGAGAAGTTGCGCGATCTCTCCATCGCAGTCGTCAAGATCTCCGGCAATGATGGCGTGCTCCGGACAAACCACCACGCACGACGGCTCCAGTCCCACCTCCGTGCGATGCGCGCAGAAGTGGCACTTCGCCGCCGTACCTTGGTCGGGATCAATATAAATGGAATCGTAAGGACAGGCCTGCATGCAGGCTTTGCATCCAATGCAGCGTTCCGAACTGAAATCGACGATGCCGTCTTTGCGCTGGTACATCGCCGTGACCGGACAGATGGTCACGCACGGCGGATTCTCGCAATGATTGCAGCGCGTCACCTGAAAGACGCGCCGAGTGTTGGGAAATGTTCCTTTCTCCACATACTTCACCCAAGTGCGGTTCACGGTGAGGGGAACATGATTCTCCGTCTTGCAGGCCACGGTGCAGGCATGACAGCCGATGCACTTGCGGTTGTCGATGATGAATCCATATCTCATCCGGAGTTCTTTTTCGGACGCGCAACCTAGACCGGGCGCGCGGCTTGGGTATTGTAGCTGACACCTGGGCTCGCCTTGGTAACGGGATAAAGGCTCACATTGCAGCCACCGGAGTTGGGGTTTTCGCAGTCTCCATTTTCCTGGGCGTCATCCTGACGGAGCCGTCGTTCAGGCAGCAAAAGGATCTCGCCCGCACCGGCCGCGCCCTCCCGATAGGTTCACGCACTTAAGATCCGGCCGCCGCCCGCCAGTGAAGGCGCCGGACTTCACCCGACTCCGGGATGACGCCGCTGAAAAAGGGTTCAGGATCCCCACGGTACCGACGCCGAGCGCAGCGATATTGCCAGCCTCTTGGTGCCGCTAAGCTACAATTCAGATGCATTTCACAATCATCGGTACAAACAACGTCTATGAATGCTGAGAGGGCAAACGGCACTGCTTCCGTGCTCGACGATAAAAAGGTTTTCTATAACCGCTTCCTATTAATCGTAGCTGGGCTGGGTGGTCTGCTCTACGGCGTCGACGTCGGGATCATTGCCGGCGCGCTGCCTTATCTGGAGGCAACGTCGGGGCTGAACGCCGGTCAGCTGTCCATCGTGGTGGCTGCGGTTTTGCTAGGCAGCGTCATCTCAACCCTGTTCGCGGGATTGCTGGCAGATTGGATGGGCCGCAAGTCCCTGATGGCGCTGAGCGGCGTCCTGTTCGTCATCAGCATACCGATGATCGCCCTGTCTCACGGCTACGGACCGCTCGTCTTCGGCCGTGTGTTGCAGGGCGTCAGCGCGGGCTTGATCGGCGTTGTCGTTCCCCTGTATTTGGCTGAGTGTTTGACGGCATCCAGCCGCGGTAAAGGCACCGGCATCTTCCAATGGCTGCTGACGTTGGGCATTGTGACCGCT
>Ga0209420_1000402_pt1 | contig 23570 bp, 16 predicted proteins | sample BlaSpr_A8_OM1_O1_FD_187972 | JGI IMG/M metagenome (GOLD analysis project Ga0209420, IMG submission 187972) | Forest soil microbial communities from Thunder Bay, Ontario, Canada - Black Spruce, Ontario site 2_A8_OM1_O1 (SPAdes) (version 2) | ecosystem: Environmental > Terrestrial > Soil > Boreal...
GGGATCGAGCGTGAGTTCGCTATTTCGCGCGGGGTGGACGTCATAGTAGGCGCGTACGCGGGCCGTGCCGCGTTTCGAGCGGCCGCGCCAGTCGCTTACAACATCATCGCCGAGCAGGACGCGTCCTGACTCGTCTTTCAAGCGTGGCGCGGTGCGCGAAGGGTTTTCCCAAATGCGAAGATCGTGGCGCACGAAAGGCTGCGCGTCCGGCGCACAGCGGAAATATTGCCGCGAGATCAATCCATATTCGGGATTCATGCCGGGATAAATGTCGGCGTTCAGTTCGATGAGCGACGAAATGAAGGCGTGGCCGGCCATATATTTGCCGACGAGGCCGGAGCTATTGGCAAGACCGTTGGGAAAGCGCGAGCCCGCGGAGAGCAGCAGTAGATGCGAGCTCCAGGTATAGCCCGAGGCAATCACGAAGGTACGCGCCCGATACTCGACGGCATCTTGCGGATGTTCGCGATGAACCCCCTGCGCGACGGCGATCTCGTTCTTTCCATTTTGCGGCGTGAGCTTGCGGATCAGCGTTTGGTCGTGGAGAGTGATTTTCTTTTGCGCGATCAGACGCTTGAAGGTGAAGTCCGGCGAATAGCGCGCGCCGGTGGGACAAATCGTGCAGGTGCCACAGCGCTGGCATTGTTCGCGGCCATCGTAGGGAACCGTGTTTTTTGCCTGCGGCGTGGATTGAAAAGGAATGCCGCTCTTATCGGCCCAGGACTTCAGGCGATCGAGATTCCAGGTGAGCGGCATGGGCGCCATGGGGTAGGGCTGCGAACGATGGTCTTCCGGAAATGGGCTAGGCTCGCCGGAAACGCCGAGGCGGCGCTCGGCCTCGCAATAGAATTTCTCAAGTTCCCGCCACTCGATGGGCCAATCCACATAAACGCCGTATTTCGATTTAAGCTGCAGATCTTCTTCTGAGAAACGATTGCAGGTGCCGCCCCAGTGCAGCGCCTGACCGCCAACGGCCATGGTCCGCGAAATGATTCCTTGCGCGGACTGATCTTCGATGAAATCGCCGGGCCAAGGATTTTCGCCGTACTTGATCATGCGGTCGCGATAGGTGAAGCGGTTTTCGAAATCGAAGATTGAGCGCCCGGCTTCGACGATGGTGATGGAGACGCCGGGGCGCAACTCGGAAAGTTTTTGTGCGAGCATGGCGGCGGAGATTCCCGCGCCGATTATGCAAATGTCGGTTTCGTGGACGGGCATGGCGCTCATGCCTTCCACGGCGCTGGGCGCGCGCTGGAACTGGGAAGGCCGCGGCAGTCGTCACTTTGGATCATCCCCGCGTATAAGAGATCGTCACCATGGCTGCTGTGAAAGAAATAGCTCATTAGGTCCGAGGCGACGTGCTGGCCGTTGGGACGGGGTGGAATGCGATCTGCCTTGGCTTCTTGCAGCGCGGATTCCAGGATGGCGCGCTGGGCATCGCGCTCGAGCTTGGCGAAGGGCTCACCTTTCGCCATGGCAGCGGCATCGAGCTGGCGTAACTGCTCGGCATAGTGCGTAGAAGGATTGGGCGGCAGGCCCTGGATGCGCGTGCGGCCGTAGCCGTGATCGGTGTCCGCGCCGGGCTTGTAATCGCGTATCCATTTTGCAAAATCATCCGCGGCAGCGTCGGTACCGGCGCGGCCGAGTGATGCCGGGAGGACCACAGCGGCAAGCTCGCGGAGGGCGGCGGCCTCGTCATGCGGAATTTCATCGAGCGCGAATGATTTCGAACGGGCGCGCGCCCATTCCGGAACGAGGAAGCGAATCGCGGTCGAGAACATCCATTTGAAGAAGCTGCGTCTTTGCATTTGTGCGTCCCTGCGTTCGAGATGCGCCACATGGATTCAGAAGGTTAGTTATCTCATAAAGCGGGTCCAATTTGTTCTTGCGCTGCGAGCAGGGAGGCTGAATGATTCAGTTTCGAGAAGCTCCGCAGAAAAGCCCCGCCCCTACGAAACGGGGCGGGCTACACAGGCGTTGGCACCGGCTATGCGCGTTGCCGGACAAAATTAGTTTGAAGATGTGTTCAAAGTAAACGCGACGAGAGCCGCGTTAGCGCCCTGGCCAGTGGCGATCACGATGAACTGATGTCCGGCACGCGTACGGTACGTCATGGGCGTGCCGTACGCGCGCGCGGGAAGCGGTCCCTGCCACAAATCCTTGCCGGTGGTTTCGTCCACCGCGTGAAGAAACAGATCTTCGCCGCCGGCGAAAATCAGCCCGCCTTTAGTGACAATGACGCCCGGAGGCCCGGCGACGCCGAGTTGCTCGGGTAACTTGACGCCGGCCAATGCGGGATTGTGGCGGAGTTCCGGCCAATCGCCGAACGTTTCGCTCCAGGCGATTGCACCGCGATTCAGATCAATGGCGGTGAGCTGGCCGTAGGGAGGTTTCGTGAGAGGCAAATCGTTTTGGAAGGTGGCATTCGTGCCGGCGAGGTCGCCGGTCCAATCCGCGTCCACTTCGGAGGCCCGCGGATTAGCGGAGGAGCGATCCGGACGCGCGACGCGAGCGACGTGCGCGAGGTTCGAAGTTTTCACGATCAAAAAACCTGTGACCGGATCGAACGCGCCGCCGCCCCAATTCGCTCCGCCGATCACGCCGGGACGCATCACCGTGCCCTGGTAGGAGGGCGGGGTGAAGACCGGGCCGAGGCGATATTTTTTCAATTGGTCTTGTGCGGCGATCTTTAGCTCGGGTGTCAGATCAAAGGCGTCGTCGAGCGTTACGCCCTGTGGACTGATCGCCGGCGGCTTGGTGGGAAACGGCTGCGTGGGCGAAGCGTGTTCGCCTTCGATATCGCTGGCGGGCACGGGACGCTCTTCGATCGGCCAGACCGGAATGCCGGTGACGCGATCGAACACGAATGCGAAGCCTTGCTTGGTGAGCTGGACGACGGCGTCCATCTTGCGGCCACCCACGGTGATGGTCACCAAGCTGGGCGGCGCGGGCATATCGTAGTCCCAAAGGCCGTGATGCACGAGCTGGTAATGCCATTTGCGCGTGCCGGTAGCAGCGTCCAGGCAAACGAGCGAATCGGCAAACAGATTATTTCCGGGGCGATGGCCGCCGTAGAAATCATTGCTCGGCGTGCTGACGGGAAGATAGAGCAAGCCCCGGCGTTCATCGAACGACATGGGCGCCCAGACGTTGGTGTGTCCGGTAAATTTCCAGGAATCGTCGTCCCATGTGTCATTGCCGAATTCGCCGGCTTGCGGAATCGTGTGGAAGCTCCAGATCTGCTTGCCAGTATGGGCGTCAAAGGCACGCACGTCACCGGGGGGATCGTTGCGGTAGACGAGACGGTCGCCGACGCCATTGCCGACGATAACGAGGTCTTTGTAAACAACCGGTGGTGAGGTTTCGGTGTAGTGCAGCTTATTGATGGGCCAGATCAGGCCTTGGCTCAAATCCACGACGCCCTCTTTGCCAAACGAGGGCACGAGCTGGCCGGATTTCGCGTCAAGGCAAATCAGGCGGTAGCGCGTATTCAGAAAAATGCGTAGCTTACCGGAATCTCGCCAAGCGGCAACACCGCGATGGACGTAACCAGTTCCGTTGGGTGGCTGACCATCCTCGTAAGTTTTGGGATCGTAACTCCAGAGCTGGCGGCCGGTTTCGGCGTCGAGCGCGACGACTTTGTTGTACGGGGTGCTGAGGTAAAGGACGCCATCAATCATCAGCGGAGTGTTTTCGAACATGCCCGGCCGCGTGCCGAATTGCGGCAACGGGACTTCGCCGGTTTTCCAGGTCCAGGCCAAGCGCAAGCGAGTGACGTTTTTTGTGTTCACGCCGGCGAGCTCGGAATATTTCATGCCGCCCTGGTCGCCGCCGTAGAACGGCCACTCGACCTGAGAGCCTTCCGCGAAGAGCACCGCGGCACAGAGAAGAGCTACCGTTGCCGTGAAGGCAAATGCAAAATTCTTGCGCATAGAAGTGCTGACGGCATGTAATGCGGCAGCGCGCTGCTTGTCAACTGAAAATGGGAGGAGAGCCTTCCACCGATGACGGACCTATTGGCCCGAGGCGCCGGAAACGGGCGCGCCAAGAACAATGGTGCCGCCGATGTCACTGGCGGTGAGGACGGGTGTTTGGCCGAGGTTGGCAGATTTTGCGGCCGGCGCTGCACCGGCAACGTAGGCGCCGCGCGTGGTGCTCTTGGTGGCCGCCGCTTTCGATACTTGATCTCTCAGGTACGGAAACATCTGCTCGATGCTATCCATGCCGTTGTTGCGGCGGATGGCCTCGATGAGGAAGTGGGTGAAGTAACCATTCTGGAAAGGAGCGCCTTCGTAGGAGGACTGATCTTCCTGGCTCGAGCTAAGAATGGCGCGGCCGATACCCTGGCTGATGCGTTCGAGCACGGAAGCGGAGGGCGCAGATTCGCTGACCTGCAAGGCACGCTCGCGGTTGGCGATGCCAGCACCACCGCTGTGGCAGGTGTCGAGCAGGATAACGGTGCGGCGCGCGCGGACCCGAGTACGCACGATATCGGAAATGTCCACCATAGCGATCGAGGTGGAAAAAAGGCTGTCCTGGTCTTTGAGATCGGTGTCGGAGGTCACGACATAGTTGACGTCGGCGGTGTCCTGCGAGCGCGAGGTGCCGTGGGAGGCGAGAAAGATGAGCACGAGATCGTCTGGCTCCGCGCTGCGCGCCAGCCAATTGAGCTGTTCCTTGAGCTGGCGTGTGGTGACGCCGGCGGTGATCGTGTGGACGTTTGCCGCCGGGAACCGCCCCAATTTTGGATCAACCAAGACCGAGGCAAAATCTTTCGCATCCTTCCCGGTGAATTTCAGATCGAGACTGGGGTCTTGAAATTGAGAGATACCGATCACGAGGGCCCATTTGTTGTGGATCGGCGGAAGCGTTTTCAAGTCAGGCTGGGGCGGGGCGGCGAGCACGAAGGGATTTGCTCCGCTGGACATGGCATCCGAGCCGAACAGTTTTGCCTTCCCTAGCGCATAGGTGGCATTCGTGGCGCGGCCGAGTTTGCCTTCAAAGAGAGAGCGGTAATACCAGGCGTCGCCAGACGAGACGCAAACGGAGTTCGCATGCTTGAGGAGCTGAAGGCCGGCTTCCACTTCGCTGGGCGTGCCGGTTTTGATTTGCTCGAGAGCCTGGACGACAAAGTCGCGGCCTTCGCCGCAGTTATCCTGGGAGGATGCCTGAGCGGCAGAAAGCGCGAGCGCAAGAATGACGGCTGGGATTGCAAAGATGGCAAGCGCACGTTGTCTCAGGGGCGCAAGCAGCGGCGTTGCGATTGAACTTGGAGACACCCGCATAGCTAATGGCCGTTTCCGGAGCGATGCGCGTGACTGCGGTCGCGCATGGCACCGACGATCTTACCCTTCACACCATTATTCGCAAGATTGATGAGACCGTCCGGCGTGAGGTCGAAATTCACGTTGGCGGCATCATGGATGGCGCTGACGATGCTGTCCTCGTCCACACCGCTTTTGGCCATGCGGATGACGTCGTTGTTGGTTAACGCGGGCGATTTGGAGGCGCTTGCCGAAGGCGCGGGACTTGCCGTCGAAGCCGGCGTGCTCGCAGCCGTACCGCGGCCCGTGGAACGGGAGGCTGGGGCGGAAGAACCGGCAGCCGGCTTCGAAGCAGGAGTTGCAGCAGCGGTCGAGCTTGTGGCACGAGAAGATGTTTCCGGTTTGGACTCGGCTGCTTCCTCGGAAGCTTTGGCGGCCGGGGGAACCGCGGCGGTACTGGAAAGCTTTTTGAAATGGGCGACCGCGGTTTCGATCCTCGTCTGCGCGTCTACAAAGGGTTTCTCTTCCGGTTTTGCATCCAGAGCGATTCCATAGGCGATGGCGGCCTGTTGGAAGAGCTTTTTGGCGCCGGCGGGATCCTGCGTTTGATAACCGAGCGCTTCGTAGCCCACGCCGATGTTGTACTGCCGGTAGGCGTCGTCCTGGGGATTCGGGAGCGGCGTCATGGTCTCGAGGGTTTCCGTGTAGCGGCTCCATTGGCCGTCATCGGCGAATTTATCGCCGGCATCGAGCTTGCCGCGAGCGAGAGGCACTTCGATCGTTTCGTCGGTCGTCACCAGGCGAGCGGAGATATCGTTGGCCGCGCGAGTGAGCAGGATCTGGCGCAACTGGACCGGAGTAGGCGGACCGTACGATTCGGTGGTCTTCTTGCCCGCAAGACGCTTAAAGGGATCGGCGGCCTTGGAGGCCGCAGACTCCCCGTCGGCGGCATTGGTGCCCGACTCGAAGTCCTGCGCGTAATTCTCGACGATGTTGTCGCTATCCACGGCGCGCCCGTGGGCGTCCTTGGCCGAATAGCTGATCGTCACCTCGCCGGTGACCTTGTAATATTGGTTCTGCTGCTCGGGGACGCCCTTCTTTTTCTGGATGGCCACATCGGTGCGTGTAAAGCGCGTGGGAGGCGGCGTCTGAAATTCCACAATGACGCAGGTGATGACTACATCCGCACCCGTTTTTGTAACGCGCAAGTCTTTGTCGAATTTCTGCAGATCGGTGGTAACCAGATCGGAAAACATATCCGCCGAATTCGCATAGGCGGGATCGTGCGAAGTGACACGCACATCGAGCGCATTTCCCGGCAGGTGCACGGCGGCCGGGAGTTTGCGCTGGAGCTTGATGGTCTTCTTGCGCATGGAGCCGAAGCCTTGCGCATGCGAGGCGCTCGGCATGAGTCCGCAAGAGAAACTTAGCGCGAAGGCAAGAGGAAGCGCGAGCGAGGGCACAGCGCGGACAGTGCGGATCAGCGAGTACGGCCGCGCTCGAAAAAGGCGAATACAAACCGATCGTTTACTGTTTAAGTGCGCCATGGTGGAGGCCCCGCCCGAAGCTCGCGAGGATGCTATCAAATCCAAGGGACAAGGGGAGAAGAAAGTTTTGTCCCGGCGATCCATTTACCTTACTTTCGTACAGATCACTGCGTGCCCGATCCTGCGCCTTTTGGAAGACTGTGCAGGTGGAGATACTGCACGCTCCAATCGGTGGGTACAGCGACACTGACGCTCACGCCGCGCGTGCCGTGGCTTGCGCCGCCCAGCAAATTCTGCAGAGGCGAGCCCGCCGCGCGAGCTCCGCGCGTGGCCGCGCCTTCGAAATTCAGAGCACCCGGGTCAGAAAGTTGCTGGTCCGTGCTGAGCAGGATGTAAGTATCCAGGCCAAACGGAGCGCCAATCCCAATGCGCACACGCGGCAAGGTGATTTCCGGCGTGGCGCCGCCTTCGATGGGGAACTTGTTCTCGCCACCCGCATTCGGAAAAAGCAGGGTGCCTTGTCCGCTGCAATCAATGTTGAGTACATAAACCCAGCGCGGGCTGGTGGAGGGCGCAACGGCTTGGTCAGCCTTCAGTACGAGATCGTACTGATCGGCTTCATGGGTGGGCGCATCCGTGACTACCGCGCCGTCGGAGACGCGCTTCAGCGCCAAGTGATAGGGAAAACCGGCGCTACCGCCTTCGGGTGCGGGGAGTGAGAGCCAGGCGTGCACTTTGGCGAGGCGCGAAGCGAGCGTGGCCAAGCCATCGGCGGTGGCTTGCGTGTCTTGACTCGCCGCCACGCTGACCCAATCCGAACGCATGGGGTAGGGTGAGTCTTCGGAACAGACTCCGGAAACACTCGCTTGGCCTGAGCGTGTAGTGGCGTCCTCGAGCGAGGCCTTGCGAAACCAGGAATAGCGAATCTGGCCGGCCTGAGGCGCACCTACCAGCACATAGAGCGCTTCGCGTGGATCTTTGACCCATTGCACTGCCGCCACGCCTTCTTCTGCTTGTAATTGCTGGGCGAGTTCCTTCGACGGCGGCAAATTCACCAGGAGGCGAACCTGCGCGCCCCTTACGGCGCCGGTAACCGCGGCAGCGCTGAATTTCGGGCCGAGAGCCGCGCCGTCCGCGGAGCCTGCGTGCGAAAGCTTCCACTGCGTGCCATCCCACGAGACCATGTCCGTAGGAGCCTGGCGGACCGGGTCGTCGACAAGCGTCACATTCGAATTCGCGTGGAAGGCCGCGAGTTCGCGCACGGTGGCGGCGATTTCTTGTTGGGAGAGCGTGGGCGGGGCGGTCCAGAGATTGAGCAGGTTGCTCTGGACGGGCACCCACTTGGCGACTTCGAAAAGGTCGCCCATGGCGATTTTGGGTCCGGTCCCGCTGATGACTTCGGCGGTCGAGCGCGTGAGCCCGGTGACTTGCTGGATGCGAAGCCGCACGGTACCAGGTTCGCCGGTGGGAGTGACCTGCACGAGTTCGCTGCCGGGGCCGAGTTCGCTCGCCATTCCTGCGTCGAGAACGATGCCGCCGGAATCGGTGACGCTTGCTACCGCCACGCGAAGTTTTTTGCTCGCTGCGCCATTTGTGAAAAGCGCCTGCCTGCGGCGCGCGGCCGGTCCGTCGAGCATGGGCTGCTGATCGCTGAGCCCCATGCCCTCCATGACCACCTTAACGCGCTTATAAACATCGTCGGCGGAAGCGTCCGCGGGAAGCGCCTTGAGCGATTCGATCAGCGCCATAGTGAAGGCGCCGTGAGCCTCATTGCCGGAGGGCCATTCCTCGGCGAGTTGATCGGGCTGCGTTGCTGAGAAAACCAAGGCGCCGTTGGGACGGTCTTCCGGCGCCGTCACTTCCTTGCCGCTTTTGAGATCGGGGCTTTCGTTGATATCGCGCGGATCGTAGGCAAGAAATCGCTTTTTGCCTTGCGTGCCGAGCGGAATGCCGCGAGCGATGGTGCCACTGTGGCAGCTATCGAAAATGGCGGTGAGCTTGACGCCCTTATCGAGGGCGGCGTTGAAAATACGCGCGATCTCGCGGTCGCGCACGTCGAACCTGCCGGTGTAAGCGTCGGACGGAACGATGGTGTTATCGAGATGATTTGCGCGTTTCTCCGATTTGGAGTTGTAGCGAAGCGAGCCATGTCCGGCGTAGTAGAAAACCACGGTATCGCCGGCCGCAGGTTCGTCGACCAGATATTTCTGCATGGCGACAAGGATGGCGTCATGCGTCGCCTGATTTTGCACGAGGACGTGCATGTGGGCAGGATCGCTGGGGAAGCCAAATTTTGGACTGGCGAGGAGCGCCTGCATGGACTTGACGTCATTGACGGCGCCATCGAGATCGGGCCACTGCAGAATGTCAAAGCGGCTAGGACCGGCAGTGTCAGGCACATCCACTTTTGTGATTGGGCGTCCGTGAGGCTCGTACGTATCGATACCGATGAGCAAGGCATGCTTGGCTTGCGCGGAAGCGCTCGGAAGCGCAAAAAGAAAGATCGGAACGACCGCGCTCAATAGCATCTTCACGCGCCGAATCATATTTTCCCCCTCTGGCGCCAGCATATTGCCGCCGCGGGCCATTTCTTGCAAGGCTGGGATTCTACACACGAGGAAACGAACACGAAAGCTCCCTCCTACAGTGGGACTATAGGCGAATATACAGGGATTCTGGTATGGGCTATCTAATTGATGCAGCTAATGTTAGCGGATTGCGAATTTGCAGTTTACTGTCAGGCATAAGCAGTGTTTCAAAGCTCCCCCGCAGGAATTTGAGAATCGAGGATTTCTTTATACTTTAGACGACTGCCACAGGCCGCGTAGCAACGGCGCTGAGCAAGCAGAGGAGTGGTCCGAAGGCGAGATTCTCAGTAACAGATCGGAACAGCCATTTTACTTCCTGTGAGCGAGGACCAGAGGCCCATGCGCTGCACCCAGAAGCGAAGTTTCGTTGAGCTAACGTTCTGCGCTTTACTTATTTTGGCAGTTAGCGGGCGCGGCCGCGCTAAAGACCTTTCCCAGAACCCGGCGGCTCTGCCAGGGGACCAATCGCTCAAGCAATTGAGCCTCGAGCAATTAGGGCAAGTGGAAATCACTACGGCCACCAAGGCGCCTGAGGAAGTCTGGCGCACGCCCGCAGCCGTTTACGTTTTGACACAGGATGATATCCGCCGTTCGGGCGCGACCAGCATTCCGGAGGTGTTGCGACTGGTGCCCGGCGTGGAGGTGGCACAGGTAGATTCCGATCATTGGGCGGTGGGAGTGCGCGGTTTTCAAAGCGGATTTTCGAAGGGATTGCTCGTTCTGATCGACGGGCGAAGCGTGTACACGCCATTGTTTGAAGGCGTCTATTGGGAAGTACAGGACGTGGTGCTCGAAGACGTGGAGCGGATCGAAGTGATTCGCGGACCGGGTGGAACGATTTGGGGTCCGAACGCGGTGGATGGCGTGATCAATATCATCACCAAGAACGCGAAGGATACACATGGGCAGCTCGCGAGCGTGGGCGGCGGCACCGTAAACGAAGGGATGGGCACGTTCCGCTACGGCGGCAATGGCAAAAGATTCGATTATCGAGTCTACGGCACGGCGTTTGCCGATGGGCCGGAGCCTCATCTCGATGGCGACAACTTCGACACTTGGCAGATGGGCCAAGCCGGCTTCCGAGTGGACTGGTCAAATCAAGGATCGAATCGCTGGACGGTGCAAGGTGACTTGTACAAGGGATCGGACGGGGAGCGAAAGCAAATAGCGACATACGTGCCGCCCGCGCTGAATACGATTGACGACTCCGCTGACGTCTCCGGCGGCAATATCCTCGCCCGCTGGCAGCACAGCTTGGAGAATGGCGGCGACATGCAGTTGCAGGTTTACTACGACCGCACCTATCGCAACGGCGTGCAGTTGGGCGAGAGCCGCAACACGTTTGACGTGGATTTCGTGAACCATTTGCACCTGACGCGGCATCAGGATTTTATCTGGGGCGTGGGAGCGCGTGTGAGCCCCAGCTCTTTGATTGAAAATACGCCTACGGCCGTTTTTTTGCCGTTGCACGAGACCGATAGCGTCTACAGCGGCTTCATTCAGGACGAAATCCCCATCATCGCGGACAAGCTCGCGTTCACCGTGGGCACGAAGCTCGAGCACAATAATTTCAGCGGTTTTCAGGTGCAGCCGAGCGCCCGTCTGTTGTGGACGCAAAGTGCGCATCGAACCTTCTGGGCGTCCATCACCCGGGCGGTGCGCGATCCCGGCCGGCTGGATGATGATCTGCAGCTCACCGGTTTCGTGCAGAACAATCCGCTGATTTATCTAAGGATCGAGGGCGATCCTACGTTCAAATCGGAGAGCACCGTCTCGACAGAGGCGGGTTATCGAACACTGCTGAGCCCGAAGTTCTATGTGGACGTAGACGCGTTCCACAATGTTTACGAGAATCTTTCCAGTTATGGAAACATTTTCTTCAGCAATGAAACGGATCAGGGAGTTTCTTTCCTGCTGATCAATGTTCCTTACGCGAATGGCCTGCACGGTTCGGGGAATGGAGTGGAAATCGCTCCGGATTGGAAGCCATTTAGCTGGTGGGAATTAAAAGGTTCGTATTCTTATGTGAGTTTGAACATCAGCGGGAGCGATGCCGGGACGGCCGCGGCGGATATGGGTTCGAGCCCGAATCATGAAGTGAAGATTGAATCGCACTTCGATCTTGGCAAAAAATTTGAACTCGATCCCACCTATCGTTACGTGAGCGCGCTTGCCGCCGGGCCGATCCCCGCCTATCAAACCGCAGACTTGCGATTTGGGTGGCGCTTTGTGAACCATTTCGAATTGTCGGTGGTGGGACAGAATCTCCTCCAGCCCTTCCATGCGGAATACTCGGGCGATCCCGGGCCGCTGGTCTACATACGAAGAGGCGCTTACGCCAAACTAACCTGGGTGAAATAATAGACCACCCTTGATGGCACGCTTGCACAACCGCGCTTGCTGCACTCGCAATAGGGATGGCGGACACGTTCGCCAGGGACTGGCACTGGTGTGTGCGATTGCGGTCTTGAACGGGCTTTTCCTTCTGACGGGACCGGCGCACGCGCAGGAACGAAAGCCGGGCGAATACGATGTGAAGGCGGCGTATCTCTACAACTTTGGAAGGTTTGTGAACTGGCCGGCGACGCTTACGCCGGCCACCGACAATGCGTTCCCCGTCTGCATCCTGGGCCACGATCCCTTTGGCCCGATTCTGGACGAAACCCTGGCGAACGAAACGACCAATGGGAGATCTCTGCTGGCCAAGCGAATTGCGAAGGCGGCGGACGCGACGGATTGCCGGATTGTGTTCATCAGCAATTCCGAAGCAGCGCGGCTGAAAGAGCTTTTGGAAACGATGCACAAGATGCCGGTTCTGACGGTGAGCGACATTCCGGAGTTCGCCAAGCGGGGCGGCATGATCGGATTCGTGACGTCCGAGAATCGTGTGCGATTCGAAGTGAATACCGCGGCGGCCAGCGACGCAGGCCTGACGCTGAGCGCGGAGTTATTGAAGGTGGCGGTGGCGGTGAGGAAGGATCGCGACACAAAAAATTAGACGGCAATGGCACCCTTACAAAGCTCGATCTCGAAACGCCTCACCTTGATGAATATGCTGGTGAGCGGAATCGTGCTATTGCTGGCATGCGCGGCTTTCTTCGGCTATGACCTGATTACCTACCGGCAGTCGCTGGTGCGCAACCTTTCGATTCAATCGCAGGTGATTGCGTCCAATAGCGTCTCCGCGCTGGTCTTCAACGATCCAAAATCCGCGGAGACGACGCTTTCGGCGCTGAAAGCGGCGCCCCATGTGGTTTACGCGGAAATTTACACGCCGGACGGACATCCGTTCGCAGGATACAGGCGTGATGGTTCGCGGGATGAGGCACTGCCGATGCCCGAGCTAGCTCCGCTCCGAATGGAAACTTATTGGTTCGAGCCAGACCACCTAGCGCTGACACGAGCGATCGTCTTTGAAGGAAAACCGATCGGCGTCGTATACATTCGTATCGACCTGGGCGCTTTGTACGACCGCTTGCAAGGCTATGCGGAGATTGTGGGGATTATCCTGCTGGCGTCGCTTGGCGCGGCATTCGTAATTTCGCGCGTATCGCAGCGGACGATCTCCAAACCGGTGGTGGAATTGGCAAGTACCGCGCGGATCGTTTCGCGGGAGCGAGATTACTCGCAACGCGCGAAGCCAGCCGCAAGAAACGATGAAATCGGCGTACTGATCGGCGCGTTCAACGAAATGTTGGCGCAGATCCAGCAGAGGGATGCAGCGCTGCTCGAGGCGCACGATGACCTGGATGCAAAAGTGAAGGAACGCACCGCGGAGTTGAAACTCGCGGAGGAAAATCTACGCGTGCTCTCCACACGACTGCTCCAACTGCAAGACGAGGAGAGGCGACATATTTCGCGCGAGTTGCACGACAGCTCGGGCCAATCTCTGGCGGCTTTGGGTATGAATCTGGCGATCGTGAAGATGGAAGCTTCCAAGGTGAGCCCGGAAGCCGCGAAAGCGATTGCGGAGAGCGTGGCGCTGGTGCGCTCCACCACCCAGGAATTGCGCACGATGTCGTATTTGTTGCATCCGCCACTGCTGGACGAAGCGGGACTCGACTCGACGCTGCGCTGGTATGTGGACGGGTTCTCGGAACGCAGCAAGATCACCGTGGAACTGCAGCTTCCGGAAGAAATGGGCCGGCTGCCGAGGAATCTGGAGATGGGGATTTTCCGAATCGTGCAGGAATCTCTAACGAACATTCACCGCCATTCGGGAAGCTCGTCCGCCACGATTTGTCTCGAACAGAACAACGGCGAGATCCGGCTCGAAGTGCGCGATCAGGGCAAGGGGATGCCGGTGGATGGCCGCAGTCCGAGCGGTGAGATCGTTCGGCCGGGAATTGGGATTCAGGGCATGAGGGAACGGGTGATGCAATTGGCGGGGCGCCTGGAGATTAAATCCTCGAGCACCGGTACGGTGGTGCTGGCCGTGTTGCCGGTACCGGAGGCCGAAGTACACGAGGCCAGGGAAGATGAAGACGAGAATTTGCGCGAGTAGATCGCGCGATGCATAGGGCCGAGCTTCGCCTCTCGAACTACTGCTTTACTTCCGAAACCACCGGCTTGGGATAGGCCTTCTGTAACGCGTCCTGGTATTTCTTGTAAAGAGATTGCATCCCGCTGAATTCTTTCTTCACCGCTTCGCGAAGTTCGGAGTGGGTGGCAAAGTCATAGAGAATTGCCGCCATCGCTTCCGAGTCAATCGTAAAACCCTTGTGGCCGATTTCCTTGGTGGCATCCGTTTCCATCCCGTAGGTGTGATTGGTGAAGGTGGAAGATTGCGCCGTGATTTCGGCGCCTGGAATCTGGCTCGAAACGCTGCCGGTCTCGTCATAACCCTGCGGTTTGCCGGGTTCCGGGATCACATTTGTGGCCCCGAACTGCTTCATATAAGCGAAGCCGAGTTCCTCGAGCGTGCCGAGCGAAATGCCGTCGCGATCGTGGCCATAATGATCGATTTCCACTTTGGTGCCTGTGGCGAGGGCGGCGGCGTTTGCCGCATCGTCAACCCAGGACGTGAGTTGTTCGAGGTAGACGGCGTCTGGGTAGCGAATGTAGAAGTCCGCTACGGCTTTGTCCGGCACAACATTGGGCGCCGCGCCACCCTCGGTAATAATTCCCTGAATGCGCGCCTCGGGACGCATGTTGCTGCGAACGCTGTCCACGTTATTGAAGAGCTTGATGACGGCCTCAAGCGCGTTGCGTCCATTCCAGGCCGTCAATTGATGCGCGGGCGCGCCGTAGAACGTATATTTCACGCCATCAATATTCATGCAGCAGGTGCCAAAGCCCGCTCCCGCGCGCGTGGTGGAAACGAGCGAGTGGCTGCGCACGATGATATCGGCGCCTTTGAAAACTCCGGCGTCCCACATCACCACCTTCGCTTCGGGAGGCATCATTTCCTCACCAGGAGTGCCATAAACGGTGACGGTGCCGGGAGTTTTGGAGCGCGTGAGATATTCGGCCATGGCCACCGCGGCCGCGAGACCGACTGGTCCCTGCGCGCTGTGCTGATCGCCGTGAAAGGCGCCCTTCGTGCCGCGTAGCGCGTCATATTCCACGATCACGCCGAGGTTTGGTCCCGCGGTGCCGTGTTTATATTTGGCGACGAAGGCAGTTTTCAATCCGGCGACGCCGGCGGTGACATCGAAGTCGTGCGTTTGTAAGTACGCCGTAAGCCTGGCAACGGCATGGGTTTCCTGGAAGCCGATCTCGGGATCGCGAGTGATGGCGTCGGCCATGGGTAGCAATTCCATTTGCATGAGTTGCTTGACGCGCGAGAGGACGTCTTCGCGGCCTGGATCCGGCGCGATTAGCTTCGCCACCATTTGATCGACGTTGAGGGATTGCTCAAGGTCGTGCACCTGCTGCACTACGGTGGTGGCGGCCTGTTTTTCCGTTTCTGTCTCTTGCGCCGCCAACGGCAGCGCAACCATGGTCAAGAACAGTGCTGCGAGCAGACTCTTGTGCATGAATTCCTCCGGTGCGATCCATACAGCGAAATCACTGCGGCGTAGCGGTGCATTCTAATATTGGAGTGGGGCGTGTGCGCAAAAAAAGAGAAGCTTCCCACATGGGGAAGCTTCTCGATACGGATTTGGCGAGCCGGTGCTCGCCTAGTTGCCGCGACGGCCGTTGTGTTTCGCGCGGTAGATGTTTTTGGAGAGATGATTCTGTTCCTGGTTCACTTGCTTCTTTTCACCTTGCGTGAGCTTTCCACCATTTTCCTGGCGGTCCGCGCGGACCTGTTGATTGAGCGCGGTCTCTTTTCCTTCCACTCGCCCTGCTTCGCCGGGGGTTAGCTGACCGCTCTTAATTCCCTGTGCGATGCGATCCTGCTGATTTTCCTGGCGCTGGCCCACTTCGCTATTGCCGAAGTGATCGGAGCTCGCGTTGTGTTTATCAGAGTAGATCTGATTGGAGAGCTTGTTCTGCTGGCCGTTGATCTGAGTCTTTTCGGCCGGCGTCAGCTTTCCGCCATCGGCCGCGCGATCGGCGGAGATTTCGTGATTGAGCCCGGCTTCCTTGTCCTCGAGGCTGGTGGTTTCACCAGGAGTGAGTTGGCCACTCTTCACGCCCTGTGCGATGCGGTCCTGCTGATTTTCTTTGCGTTGGCCAATCGTAGCCGGGTCTGAACTGGAGCTTTGCGTCGTGGAAGTGGTGCTCTGCGATTGCGCCATGGTCGCCCGCGTCCCCACCAGAACGCCGCCAACCAGAATCACCAATGGCACTATATTCCACTTCAACCAAGTGCGTTTCATCGGACACCTCGAATTCCTAGAAGAATCCAGCCCCGCCAGAGTGCCACTCGTGTGATTCACTCTGCCCGTTTATGAAACCCTTGCGTGCGTGAAAAGTTGCTCGCGATTGCGCGCTTGCGGCGAAGCATTCAGGAAAAGGGCGATTTCCTCGCTTGTGCTAAACTTGCGCAGGCAATGATTTCTCCGCTCAGGCCGGCTGATCCGCCGCACGGAATGCCTCCTCTCGAAACGCTTCGCAAACAATTTCGCACGCAGTTTGGCGGCGAGCCGCAGGTTTATTGCGCTCCGGGCCGCGTGAACCTGATCGGCGAGCACGTGGACTATAGCGAAGGGTGGGTATTGCCACTGGCGATTGATCGCGTGTGCTACGCGTTGGTGCAACCGCGCCGCGATCGCCGGCTGAGAATTCATTCCGCGCAATTCAATCAGACGGTCGAATACGCGCTGAACGATGCGAACCGGACCCAAAAGGAATGGGCCACGTACGTACGCGGCGTCGCCTGGGCGATCGAACAAACCGGCGACCGGTTTCCTGGGGCGGATTTGCTCGTTTCAAGCGAGGTTCCGCTCGGCGCGGGTCTCAGCTCTTCGGCGGCGCTTGAGGTGGCGTGCGCTCTGGCGCTGCTGAGCACGAGCGGCCGGCGCAAAGACTTGACCACAATCGCGCGATTGTGCCAGCGCGCAGAAAATGAATTTGTGGGCATGCAGTGCGGAATCATGGATCAACTGGTGGCCTGCTTTGGCAAGAAGGATCACGCGCTTTTGATTGATTGCCGCACGCTCGAAACGATGCCGGTGCCGCTCGATGGCACGAAGGTTCGCGTGGTGGTGGCGAATACGATGGCGAAGCATGCGCTGGTAGCTTCCGAATACAATCGGCGCCGCGCGGAATGCGAGGAAGCGGTGCGAAGGATTCGAGCGCGGCGAACGACCGTGAGGACATTGCGCGATGTGACTTGGGCCGATATTGAGAAGGAGTCCACGGATTGGCCGGACGCCATCCGGCGCCGGGCGCGGCACGTGACCACGGAAATTGGGCGTGTGGAAGCCGCCGCGTCCGCTCTGCAGGCGGGACGTTATGAAGAAGTGGGGAAGCTGATGTCGGCTTCGCACGAAAGCCTCGATGAGGATTTTCAAGTGAGCTGCGACGAGCTCAACACGATGGTGGAGCTTGCCAATGAATTGCCCGGGTGCATCGGCGCGAGGATGACGGGCGCAGGGTTTGGCGGCTGCACGGTGAATCTGGTGTGGACGAAACAGGCAGAATCGTTCGCTAAAGATCTCGCGAAGCGTTATAAGGCGGCGACTGGAATTACGCCTGAGGTGATGGTGTGCGAGCCTTCCGACGGCGCGCACCAGATTCGGTAGGAATCGGCTACGAAGTTGCGCGTATGACTTGCGCCGGCTGTTTGCGCGCTTTCGCAAAATTCCAAACAATTCGGGCCAACAGCAGCGCCGCGAGAATCACGGTGTATGTGAGCGGCGTATAGACGCCATTCTTTACCAGCCACCAGTAGTGAATGACGCCCGCAATTGCGGCGAAATACACGAGGCGGTGCAACATCTGCCATTTCCTTCCGCCCATTTTGCGGATGGCCCACGCGGTGGACGTGAGCGCCAACGGAAGCATCAGGAGCCAACCGAGCATGCCTACAGTGATGAACCTGCGTTTCAGAATGTCCGCGATCATGCGATGCACGTCAAATTGCGAATAGAGCCACACGTACGTGAGCAGATGCATCGTGCCGTAAAAGAAGGCGTAAAGACCCATCATGCGACGGAAACGCACGAGCCAATTCAGGTGTGCACTCAATCGCCGGATCGGGGTGATGGCCAAAGTGATCAGCAGGAAACGAATCGTCCAATCGCCGGTGGTGTGCGTGAGGGTGGCGATGGGATCGGGTCCGAGGTTGTTGGTGAACCCACCGTAAACCAGCAACCCGAAGGGCACGAGCGCAGCGAAGAAGGCAGCGACCTTCAGGGAAATGATGGCGGCTTTCGGCATGTGCTCCTAGAAGCGGAAGCGCTCGGCTTCTTCACCGCAAGCGCACCGCAGACTTCACGCGCAACCTTTCGCGTCGTCGGAAAAATTCAATTCGACAATTAGTAGTATTTCCGCAGGTCCATTCCTGCGTACAGGCTAGCGACCTGATCGCCGTAACCATTGAACATCAGCGTCTGGCGCGTCTGCTTGTAGAACGGCTCGCCGATCCGGCGCTCCGTCTTCTGGCTCCAGCGCGGATGATCCACGTTGGGATTCACGTTCGAATAGAAGCCGTATTCATGGGCGTTGGCTTCATTCCAAGCGGTCGGCGGCTGCTTATCCACAAAGCGCACCTTCACGATGGACTTGCAGGACTTGAAGCCGTATTTCCAAGGAATGATCACACGCACGGGCGCGCCATCCTGATTGGGAAGCGTTTCACCATAGAGACCGAAGCACATCAGTGTGAGGGGGTGCATAGCTTCGTCCATCCGGAGCCCCTCGGAGTAAGGCCAATCGAGGCCAGCCTCGCGGGTCCACGGCATCTGCTTCGTGTCGTAGAGGGTGAAGTATTGGACGTATTTGGCGGTGGAAAGCGGCTCGCACTCCTTGATGAATTCCGAGAGCGAGTAACCAACCCAGGGCATCACCATGCTCCAGGCCTCGACGCAACGATGGCGATAAATGCGTTCCTCGAGGGGGCGTAGCTTGAGCAGCGTGTCGATATCGAAGGTCTTCTTCTGCTTGACGAGGCCTTCCACCTGAATGGTCCAGGGGCGCGTCTGCAGGCGGCCTGCATTTTTTGCCGGATCACCTTTATCTACACCGAACTCGTAATAGTTGTTGTAGTGCGTGATGTCATTGAAGCTGGTAAGCGTCTCGCCGGTGGTAGAGAGCTGGCTTTTTACGGTCGTGAGCTTGTCGCCCGCTTCGGCCGTTTGTCGCGGAAATGCCACGTTTCCGAGAAATTTCGACCCGAGCGCAGCTGCGCCGAGGGCTGCCGCGCCGGTGATGAATTTGCGGCGATTCAAATACGTGGATTTCGGAGTGATCTCCGACGAGGGAATATCAGCATGTTTGCCAATGAGCATAAGGTTTCTCCGAGGGCTTCTCGGGAGGCCGCTCAATATCGAATCGTTTTACATATTGTAATACGTTTCCGGGGCGAAATTGGATGGGTGCGCGACTCAAGTTGCTCAGGACTTGCGCTGCGCCTTCTGGGCGGACCGCGGTAGGAAGAGAGCGTTGAGCTCGGCGTAGGGTATGGCGCCAGCGAGAATGGTCTCGGTAGGCTCGTCGCTCGCGACCCGTCGCAATAGACCGCGGAAATGGCCGTAGGTGGCCCTCCCGAGCGAGGAGCCAAAGCTGAGACGCCGCACGCCCAGCCGGGTGAGCTCACCCCGGTTGGGGACGCCCGCACCGGCGAGGACGTTGAGCGGCGCACCGATTTCCCGTACGAACGCACTGATGGTTTCCGCGTCGGTTAGCCCTGGGACGAAAAGACAATCCGCGCCAGCGTGGCGGTAGGCTTGGCAACGCCGCACGGCTTCAGCGAATCGCTCACCCGATTCTCCCTTACCCTGCCAAAACGTATCGGTGCGAGCGTTGATCACGATCGGAATACCGGACCCGGCGCCGACTTCATGGATCGCGTGAATCTCCTCGACTTGTTGCGACAAGTCCTTGAATTTTGCGGAAGCTTCATCCAGCCCGTCTTCCAGGTTGAGTCCGATGGCGCCCGCGGAAATTAATTCGCCAGCCAGGCGCGCGGCGTTCTCCGGGCCTACGCCGTAGCCGCCTTCGAGATCGGCGCTTACCGGTATACGAACGGCTCGCGCGACACGCGCCACGGCGGCCAACATTTCCTGGCGCGGCACAAATTGGCCATCGGCGTAGCCTAACGCTTGCGCTACGCTGGCACTGGAAGTGGCGATGGCGGGGAAGCCTGCTTCCTCGACGAGACGCGCGCTTATCGCGTCCCAGACGTTCGTTAGCACAAGCAGTTGCGGGCCCGCGTGCAGCGCGCGAAAGCGGTCCGCCTTGGCAGCCAAATCGGAAAAAGAAGAATTCAACATGACAGAAGCTCCTCAACCAACGAAATCGTGTAAAGGCGTGTCTCGGCCACGCCCACTGCGCGCTAAAAGATGGTACGTTTTTGCGCTGAAGCTTTCGAATCGAGCGCAAAACGCGGTTCGGGCACGACGGTACCGGCGAGTCTTCCCACGACATATTCGCCCATCGCCGGGCCATGCTTGAAACCGTGGCCCGAGCCGCCACCGGCAATCCAGACATTGTCAAAATCCGGATGGCGATCTACTAGAAAGTCGCCATTTGAGGTGTTCTCGTATTGGCAGACGCGAGCTTCCACCATGGGCGCATCGGCAAGCGCGGGGAAGTGTTCGGCCAGATAGGCGCGCGCGGCGTCGAGGCCTTGAGGAGTTGGCACGCGCGAACCGGCGCCCGGATCAAAACGCTCCCCATGCTGATCGTGCGCGATTTTGAAGCCGCGGCTCTCGAGATCGGGCATGCCGTAGAACAGGTCGGCTACGTAGAGCCAGCCAGGCATGGCGGGCGGCGCGAATTGCCGGTTCGCCGCAGGCACGCCGAAGAAGAAGACTTCCTGGCGCGTGACGAACATGCGGCTGCCAAGCAGGTTTGGGAAAACTTTGCCAAGCCACGGCCCGCAGCAGAAGACAAACTCACCGGCGCGGATGACCTCGCCGGTGGTGGTGCGTACATTGTCTGCTTTTCGCGCACCTTCGGGCGAGAGCACCTGCTCGGCGAAATAATCGACGCCCTCTTGCAACGCGGCTTGCACGACGGTAGCCACGGCGCGGCGCGCGAGCAATACGCCGCTATTCGGCTCAAACAATCCCCACGAGGCGCGGCCAAACGCGATTTGCGGCCAGCGATATTCAAGTTCCACGCGCGTAAGAATTTCGTGTGGCACACCGACGCGAGAGAGCGTCTCCTTTGTTGCGTTCGCGTAAGCATCGCCTTCGTTATTGATCCACAAAATTCCGGTCGGGAAGAAGAGCGGCTGGCGAGCACTTTCGAAAAATTCGATCCACATTTCCAGCGAGCGGACCGACCAGCGCGTAAACAGCTCGTCAGGCCCATAACCCATGCGGATTAGCCGTGACTCGCCCCCAGAACTCGCTCGAGCGTGTGCGGGACCGTAAGCCTCCGCCAAAGCAACGCGGCGCCCGGCACGGCGTAATAAATACGCGGTCCACGCGCCGAAGACGCCCGCGCCGATCACCGCAACATCGTAAGGTTTGTTAGTCGCCATAAGTGTTCGATCGTAACCGGATGCCTTGTCGGATCGGCGTGCGGATCTCCGAAAGCGATGGCTGTTGCGCAAAAAGCGCTACCGCAGTTTAATGGACGCCATTCGACGGCGCTACCTGTATTGATGCTTTCCGGAAGAGCCGGCGAAAGCTCTGCATTACGGGTCCCGGTGTTGCCGAGTGGTTCGCAGCACGCGCTCGCAACCGCGAGCATTGATAGGCAAGACGATTTCACTTTGGTGGAGGTGTGCGGTGCGGAAGTTTGCGATGTGGAGCATTGCTCTGTTGCTGGTGATCCCGGCGGTTGCACAGCAAACGCAGCAGGATGCGGTCGACTTGGACGCGGTGTACAAGATTAAGGACGAAGCGATCCGCGATTCGCAAGTAATGAAGACGCTGAGCTTCCTGAGCGACGTCTACGGCGGGCGCCTTACCGGTTCGCCCAACGTGAAGCTCGCGGGCGATTGGGCGCTGCAGCAAATGAAGGATTGGGGGCTCTCCAATGTCCATTTTGAGACTTGGCAATTCGGCCGCGGCTGGGTGAATGAACGCTTCTGGGCCAACGTGACCTCGCCGGTGACGTATCCACTGCTGGCCTACCCGCTGGCGTGGACGCCGGGCACGAAGGGTCCGGTGGAGGCCGAAGCGATGATCGTAAATATCGCGAGCGAGAAAGATTTCGATCAGTACAAGGGCAAACTGGGAGGCAAAATCGTTTTGCTGACCACGCCGATCGACTTGACGATGAGCACGGAACCGCTGGCGCACCGCTATACCGATGCGGAACTGGCCGCGATGGCGGAACAAGATTACCCAGCCGGAAGGGGCGGGCGCGGTTTCTTTGGACCCCCGGGGTTGACGCCGGCCCAGCGCGAGATGATGCAGCGCGCGCAGCAGGAGGCCACGCGTTTCCGCCCGATTCTCTACAAATTCCTGCAAGACGAGGGGATCGTCGCGATCTTCCAAGAAGGTCGCGGAACCGACGGCAATCTCTTCGTGCAGCAGGCGCAAGCGATCGACCAACTGCCGCAAGGCGCGCACATCTACGATGAAGGCGTGCCGCCGACGCTGAATCAAGTGATGCTGATGGCCGAGCATTACAATCGCATTTACCGCACGCTGCAGGATGGGTTGCCGGTGAAGGTCGAGCTCAACATTCAAAACAAGTTTATAGACGACACGCTCGACTCGTTCAACATTGTCGGCGAAATTCCGGGTTCCGATCCGGCACTGGCGAATCAGGTTGTGATGATCGGCGGCCACTTCGATTCATGGCATTCCGGCACGGGCGCCACGGACAATGGCGTCGGCTCCGCGGTGATGATGGAAGTGATGCGTGTGCTCAAGACTTCCGGGTTGAAAATGAGGCGCACCGTACGCATCGGTCTGTGGACGGGCGAAGAAGAAGGCCTGCTCGGATCACGCGCCTACGTAAAGGCCCATTTCGGCGATCCGGCTACGATGCAGCTCAAGCAGCCGGAACACCAGAACTTCGACGTGTATTTCAATATCGACAACGGCAGCGGCAAATTGCGCGGGGTATATTTGCAAGGCAATGACGCCGCAGCGCCAATTTTTAATGAATGGATGAAGCCGTTTGCCAGCATGGGTATGGACACGCTGACGATTCGCAACACCGGCGGCACCGATCACCTTTCCTATGACGCGGTCGGGCTACCGGGATTCCAGTTCATTCAGGATCCGCTCGAATACGAAACGCTCACGCATCACAGCAACAACGATCTGTACGATCGCGTCCAAGCGGATGACTTGAAGCAGATGGCCACGATTGTTTCCACATTTGTGTATGAAGCGGCGAACCGCGAGAAGATGTTTCCGCGAAAGCCGCTGCCGAAGGCGCAGGGCGCGGGACGGGGCTTCTAGAACTGAATCAAGCGCGAAGAAGTGCAAAAGGGGGCTTGGCGAGGTTCGCCAGGCCCCTTTTTGCCTTCAGCGGGATTCTGGCGAGCGAGACAGTTTTTTTGCCCAGTGCGAGAGGTGATTGAGCGACTGCATGTGCGTGCGCTCGAGGTGCAGCGGCGTAATTGAAATTTCGTTGGAGAAAACTGCTGCGTAATCGGTGTCCTGGTCTGGCTCCTGAATCACCTGCTGTTCGTGCAGCCAATAGAAGGTGCGGCCGCGCGGATCCGTTCCTTCCTGCAGCGCATTCCGAGTCACTTTTTCGGATTG
>Ga0209420_1000403_pt1 | contig 23388 bp, 15 predicted proteins | sample BlaSpr_A8_OM1_O1_FD_187972 | JGI IMG/M metagenome (GOLD analysis project Ga0209420, IMG submission 187972) | Forest soil microbial communities from Thunder Bay, Ontario, Canada - Black Spruce, Ontario site 2_A8_OM1_O1 (SPAdes) (version 2) | ecosystem: Environmental > Terrestrial > Soil > Boreal...
CAGCCAAGCCCGGCCCGATCGTAGGAGCAAACGCGGGTATTCTCGGCGACGTGGGGCTGGACGAGAGCCCAGTCGATTGAAATGCGCCTCCGCCAGCCACCAGGATGACAGTCGGATTTCCCTTGCCCGAGCAGTATAGATGCAGCTTGCGGCCGCCGATGTCGATCAGCCGGCAGGGTGGCGGATATTCCGGCAACGACGCCTTCTGCGGCGTGCAGTTTACAACCAAGACAAGTCCCATCACCCCGCTGATTACAGCAAGAGGAAAACGCATGAGCGCCCGCTCCTCCGACCGACTATAAGATGACGCGATGCCAACGATCCAGCTAGATTGCTGTTGAAATTTGGCTTACATGAAATCTGGGGTCTGAACGCTCGGTTAAATGTAGACTAAGAGCGTTTTTCGGCTGTATTGAATGTTTCGCGGCGAGGGAGCCAGTCTGCGAACGACCAGCACGGGTGGGCATCTTTTTGAGGAACGGCGCAATCACGACCGGCGCGATTCGTCGCTGTTAGGGACGCCGCTGCTGGCGATTGCGGCGACAGCCTTCGCCGTTGAAATCCCTTTCTTCTTTTTTGGTACTCCTTCGGGACACGATGTGGAGTTCCATTTGTACTCGTGGCTCGAGGTTCTCGCGCAGTGGAAGCACGGCATTGGTTATCCGCGCTGGGCATCGTTGGCGCACTTCGCTTATGGCGAGCCAAGATTTGTGTTTTACCCGCCCGCTTCGTGGACTCTGGGCGCGATGCTGAGCGCGATCTTTCCCTGGACGATCACCGCCAGCATTTACATATGGATCGCGCTGGTAGCGGCGGGCGTGTCGATGTTCCTACTAGCACGGCACTGGCTCGACCGACGCGCCGCGATCTTCGCCGCCACGCTGTACGTTGCCAATCCTTATCACCTGGTGATCGTGTACTGGCGCAGCGCGTTCGCTGAGCTGCTGGCGAGTTGCCTGCTGCCCTTGCTGTTGCTATGTGTGCTGAAGGCGGTGGACGACGGCCGGCGGGCGATCGTGCCCCTGGCGCTGGTGCTGGCCGCGGCGTGGCTGACCAATGCCCCTGCAGCGGTGATGATTCATTACTCCTTGGCACTGTTGCTGGCGTTCTTCGCGTGGAAGCGGCGCTCGCCTCGAATCCTTTTCGTTGCAGCGGCCGCGGTCGGGCTGGGCGCATCGTTGTCGGCGTTCTATCTCCTGCCGGCGATTTACGAGCAACGCTGGATCAACATTGCGCAAGCTGTGTCGGCCGGATCGCGTCCGGCGGATAATTTCCTGTTCATCCATACCTCGGATACCGATCATGATAATTTCAACCACATCATCTCCTGGGTCGCGGTTTTTGAGATGGCCGTAATTTTCGTCGCGATTTGGACGAGTAGAAGGTGGCGCGACGCCCATCGCGACTTCTGGAATGCTCTGCTTGTTTGGGCGGTGGCTTGCAGCATGCTCATGTTTCCGCTGTCGGCCATGCTATGGAAAATCTTGCCCAAGATGCTGTTCATGCAGTTCCCGTGGCGCTGGCTGCTGTCGCTGAGCATGATCTTTTCTTTTTTTGTGGCGGCGGGAATGCGACGCTGGTGGTGGCGGAGCGCGGTCTGTGCCATGGCGATTCTGGTGATGGTGCTGGCGTGGCATCGCATCCAAGCGCCCTGGTGGGACAATGCCGGCGATCTCCGCGAGATGCAGGACAACATGGAGGACCTTATCGGCTACGAAGGGACCGATGAGTACACGCCCGCGGGAGCCGACGCCGGGGCCCTCGACAAACAAGCGCGCAACGTAATCGTGGCTGGTCCGGCGCGTGCCGCGATTCGTGTTTCGCGCTGGGATGCTGAATCAAAGATGTTTACGGCGGAGATGTCTGCGCCGGATCAGTTGGAGCTGCGCCTGTTTCGCTATCCCGCATGGCAGGCGGAAGTGAACGGGAGCGTGGTCCAGATAGCTGCGAAGCCGGACACAGGTCAGATGCTGGTTCCAGTCGAAGCGGGGATGAGTCGCGTGCAGATCACGTTTGTTCGTACCCGGGATCGGACCGTCGGGGGGTGGATTTCTCTGCTGACAGCGGCCGCGATAATTCTCTGGACTCAACTGGCAAGGCGTATCGCGTAGGTTCTAGAATTCCTCAGAGCTCTCCGGGCCCTCTAGGGTTAAGCGGTTGCTCGAATCTATGCGACAAATCCTCATTGCGACATCGAATCCCGGGAAGCTGCGGGACTTTGCCGGAGCCGCCGCGCCCCACGGAATTGAAATTGGCGGCATTCCAAACTCCGCTTCCCTGCCGGCCGTAGTGGAGGACGGCCTTACGTTCGAGGAGAACGCGCGCAAGAAGGCGGAAGAATATAGCCGGCGTGCGGCGGGAGAGATTATCGTCGCCGACGACTCTGGGCTTGAGGTGGATGCACTGCAAGGAGCGCCGGGCGTGCATTCGGCGCGCTATGCGGCAGATCAGCCTCACTTGGCCAGCGAAAATTCGGATGACCAAGCCAATAATGCGCGGCTTCTGCGAGAACTGAGGAAAGTTCCGCCGCAGAAGCGTACGGGACGATTCGTGTGCGTGTTAGCCGCCGCGCGCGATGGCCGGACTCTCGCAACCTTTCGCGGGACGGCCGAGGGAGTGATTCTGGATTCTCCCCGCGGCGAAAACGGTTTCGGATACGATCCTCTGTTTTATTTTCCGCAAATTCAAAAAACATTTGCCGAACTCAGCGCGGAAGAGAAAGCGGGCTACAGCCATCGTGGCGCGGCATTTCGGCAGTTTTTGGTGTGGTGCGACGGGCTCCCCTGAGAGCAACGAAGAATCGAAGTCAAAGGCGGCAGACAAAGTTGTCCGCCCTACCCGGGGGATTGGCTCAGTTTGATTTCAATGCGGCCCCCTTCGCAAGGCCGTCGGTTTTTGCCTCGCCGTTTCACGGCCAGTGCTTGACCCCGGGCGCATGCGATGGAGAGGCGGGGAAGTTCGGAAGCTGCATGTGCCAGAGCCAGCGAGGCGGCGCGACCAAGCCCCGAACCTGAAGTGGAAAGCAGACGCCCTCTTGCGGGAAGCCGACGCATGACTGGCTGAAGCAGAGGCATTCGAGGCGGCTGAGGCTGGAAAAAGAAAACCGACAGTTTCAGACTGACCCACTGCCCCTGCCAAATCCCTACCCGGGCAGTGTCCTAACGCTGGGGATAAGGACGCGGGCCAATTCTCAATGAGCGCCTTATTCCAACAGCACGCGCGCGCTCGGAGCTCTGCGAGGCTCCGTCTATTCGTTGCGCAATGCCTGCATTGGGTCTACCTGCGTTGCTCGGAGCGCCGGGAGACACATCGCCGAGAAGGAGACCACGAGCAGGATGAGCGCCGCGATGCTATACACAGAGGGGTCAAAAGTATCGATATGCATCCATGAATCCTTTGTGAGGCGCATCCAAGCCCATGCGGCCGGCATGGCCATTGCCAGTCCGAGGAGAAAGCCGAGGGCGATCTGGCGAAGACCTCTTTTCACGATTGAGCGGAAAATCGACTGGCGGGTCGCTCCCAGCGTCATCTGAATGCCGAACTCGCGCGTGCGCTGGCTGATGGCGAAAGTGAGCACACTATAGACGCCGGTGATGGCCAGAACTACGGCGATGCTGGCCATGAAGAGGATGATCTCCGCCAGGGAGCGCATGTCCGTTGCGTTGCTTTCAAGGAAATCCCAGATGGTAGACGGAGTGCCCTCTTGCGTCGCATCCAGGCTCTTGAGGATCTGTTCGATGGATGCAGAGACAGGCGGGGCGCTGCCGCTGAACTGGACAAAGAGCTGGCCATCGAGCGCCTGCTCGTTGCGCAACGTATAAAGCCTGGGCCCGTCGAGGATGCTGAAGCGTTCCGAGCGGGTGTCGCCGGCTACCCCAATCACGACCAGATGTCTGTCGTCCGGTGTGACGACGATTTTGCCGACAGGGTCGCTATCGGACCAGAATGCTTTCGCGAATGCCTGGGAGACGATGGCGACCTGGGTGCCGTTGTTGGCGGAGACGTCGGAGCGCAGGAAGGAGCGGCCATGCATCAAGGGGATGCCGAAGGTGGAAAAGAACTCCGGAGACACGTTGTCGATGGATGCGGGACGCCCCTGCCCCCGGCTCTGTGTTTCGAGACGAACTTCGCTGCTGGGCGCCACCATGAAGGGCGCGAGGCTCTCCCAGGCCAGGGACTGCACTCCGGGGACCTGGAGGATTCGCGACTCCAGCCTGCGCTCGAAGGCCAGCGCCGAAACTTCTGTGTAGGGGGGAATCTCGACTTCAAGTGGAACGGTCATGGTGTGACGGGTTTCAAAGCCCGGATCGGAGTTGACGATCGAAAAAGGCAGACGCGCGAAAAGAACGGCGGCAGCGAGAAGCACGAAGCTCATGGCAAGCTGCACAACGATCAGCGCGCTGGTGGTATGCGAGCGCAGGGTGGCCGAACCTTGGCGCCCCTTCAAGGCAGTGACCAGATCGAATCGAAATGACTCGCGCATCGGCGCGAGGGCGGAAGCCGCTGTGGCAATGAGTACAAGAGCAGCAAGATAGCCAAAGACCTTCCAGTCCGGCCGTATGGCGGATGCGGCCGCGGCCGCGGCCGGATCGATGGCTGAGAAGAGGAGAAAAGGAAAACGGGCGGCCAGATAAATGCTCGCCACGCCGGCGGCGGCAGCGGTAAAGAAACTCTCAAGCGCGAGCATGCGGATGAGCCGCGCGCGTCCGGCGCCGAGGGCAAGACGGATCGCGATTTCTCCGCGGCGCGTGATGGAGCGTGACAGGAAAAGCATGGTCACGTTGGTGCATGCCAGCAGCAGCACGAGCGCGAGCGGTCCCAAAATCAGGGCCATGAGAATCATCGCTACCGATTGCATTGCCGGATTGCGAATGAACGATCCATCAGTCAGCACCAGGGAGGTCTTCCGGTCCAGCGTAAACACTTTCTGCTCAAAGTAGGATCGGTCGCGCCGGCGGATGATGGTTTGCAACTCCGCGGTTGCATCGGTGCGCGAGTATCCGCGGCGCAGGCGCCCGGCAACCGTAAGCCAGGCCCAGTTGGGATTCTGGAAGGCGCTGTTGCCGTGATTGAAGGCGGGCTGCAGGCTGTAGGGTATCCAGACACCCCCGGACAGCATGTTGGCTGAGTGATCGGAGGCGATGCCGACCACAGTCAGCGGCTGGCGGTTGATATGGATGACTTTCCCAATGATGCGCGGGTCGGACGAGTAATAGTTTCTCCAGAAATGCTCGCTCAGCACAGCAATTTGCACCGCGGTTCCCGGCGCGCATTCATCGGGACTGAAAAAGCGGCCCATGAGCGGACGATCGATTCCGAAAACGCGGAAGTAGTTACAGGTAACGAGGATCGAGTCACCACCTGGCCGGCGTACGTCGTCGAGCGTGGTGCGGATCGTCTGCCATGCCGCTACATCGGCGAGCGAGCGCGCTTGGGCTTGAATCGCTTCGTAGTCTTCTGCGTTGAAGGAAGAGTCCCTGGCCGGTCCGATATACCAGCCTTGATAGCTGGGATAGATCTGGACAAAGCTGGCGGGGTCTTTCTTCGTTGGAGGGTTGAGGAATAAGAAATTGAGGATGGCGAAAACACCTGCATTCAATCCGATGCCGACGGACAAAGCCAGCACCATGACAAAGGTCAGGAGCGGCGTCCGGCGGGCGGAGCGGATGACGTACAGAACGTCTTGCCGGTCCATCAACATCTCCGCGCCTCCTCAAAACCTTCGAGAGACAAGCTTCGCAAAAGCATAGCCGGTTGGCAAGATTTAGCTCGGTTGACGTCGGTGGACGAGCACGGCAGGGATAGCCACTTCTGGTTGCCCACCGTACAGACCCGGACGGTCGCTGATTAGCGCATCCGGTTCTTGTCTCGGATGGGTGCCAGCCAAGCGAGCATCCGGAAAGGGATGGAACGCACGCGGTTGAGGAAGCCATCGAACGGCGCCGTCATGACGAACATGAACCCCCCACAGGAAGGAAGAAACACAGGGCCCCGTCGCTCCGCGTGCTCCGCGACAGGGCCAAACGGTCAAGCAGATAAAGAAGAACTGTCGGCAATGTGGCGGGGGCTGGATGCGGGAAAATTATTTCTGGCGTTCCTGCAGGGAGAGAAGCGGGGCGCTTTTTCATAGTGCATTGGTAATCGTGGACCCAAACCATGACCACGGTCATCATATCCTCGCAGGAGGTGACGAAAGATGTATCACGTGCGCCAAGAGAACCTGCCCTTTGTTGGTAGTTCGCATGAGTTTGTCGGAGCCGAGCAGGGCAACACTAGTGTTTCGGTGTTTCTGTTCCATGGGAAACCCGGATCGGGGCCGGGTCCGCACCGCCATCCTTATGACGAGATCCAGTTCATCCGCGAAGGCAGAGGAGTGTGGACCGTAAGCGGCCAGACCTTCGAGGGCAGTGCGGGAGACATCTTTGTCATCCAGGCTGGTGAGATCCACAGCTTCAAGGCGGTTGGTGATCTACCACTGGTTCAATTCGACGTTCACCTCAGTCCCCGCTTCATCCAAGAGAACCTTTAAAGCGGTGGCTTACAATGTGGCCGGCCCGCCCTCGGCAGCCGAAAGCACGCTTCGTCACTTGGCGATTGTCGCCTGGGCACTCATTGACGTTGAGGATCAACCGATACTCATCGTCAGACTCAAGCTGGGCACCAAGAGGTACGCTGGTGTCCTTCATGGTTGATGAATTTAGGATTTCCTCTCGCGTCTCTCGCTGGTCACTTCTTCTTCCAAAACCTTCCCACCCCTACTCTTACCTGCACCGTGTTCAAACCGGGGTTGAATGTCCCCAAACCCGCATTCGAAATATGCAGGTACCGCAGTTCGACACTCCAGTTATGCTTCTCGCCGAGGACATGCGTCCCCAACGCCGCGCTGGGACTGAAGTTCACGGTATTGGTATAAGTCGGGATATCGTGAAAGCTGAACAGCACTCCCCCGCTTAATTGCAAATACGGTGAGAACCTTCCGCGCCGCTCGAAATTCCACTTCAGCCCCAGCGGATCGAATCCCGCCGCATACGCCGTGTTCGCCGGCTGAAAAATCAGGTAAACCGGTACCGCATCCACGGTGTACTCGAATCTCCCCCGCAAAAACCAAGGCAAATGCGCCCCCGTAATCACCCACCCATAGCGCAGGCCAGAGTCGAAGGCTTCGGTATTCTGGGTCCCCCCTGGAACAGAGTGCCCGCCGCCCGCCCAAACCTGTACTTCATTCCCGCCTTCTTGCGGCCCCGCCCCGGCCTGCCCAAACACCGCCCCGGTCGCGAACATCAAGAAATAGCCAAGGAATCGTCGGTTCATTCGCCCCATGCCTTCGAGCGTGCCCGACTCGCGCTGATTTTGCAAGCAGGGGCGGTTGGACGTCCCGGATCATCGGGCCTGCAACTGTGCAATGAACCGGCCGAGCGGAACCGCAGGGATGCGCTAGCGCCTTGGTGATGTCCTAAATTGTTTTTCATCGGAGCACGAATTCATGCCAGCCTTGAACGCTGAGAAATTCAAATTAGGACCCCGCCCGCGCTTCCTTGACTTCACTTCTCTTGCCGCCCGATAATAAAAAGTTCTCTTGTCATTCTTCAAATTAGCTGAACTCATAAGGAGCGTTACGTGGCGTCAGCCAGTTCTTCTGCTCCCGGCGTAACCACAATTGTCGCCCACGGAGTTGCTCCGTTGCGCGCGGGGCACGGATCTTCGTTCGTTCTGCGGCGGCTGCATTCGCTGTCGGGGATCGTCCCGGTGGGCGCGTTTCTCTTCGAGCATATTCTGATTTCGAATTCGACAGCCATCAGTGGGCCCGACGCTTATGCGCGCCAAGTCAGCTTTCTAGCCAATCTTCCGCTGGTATTTTTTCTGGAACTATTCGGCATCTGGCTGCCGATTTTGTTTCACGGACTCTATGGCTTTTACCTCTGGTACCGCGGAGACGGAAACACCCTGGCGTACCCGTGGATGGGCAATTGGATGTACACCATGCAGCGTTGGACGGGCGGCATCGCCTTCGTTTATATCGTGTGGCATACGTACACGATGCGGTTTACCGGAGTCGACCTGCACGACAATCCTGCCGGGTCGTTCGCCAAGGTTGCGGCCGAGGTTCACAATCCGTGGCTGCTCGCCTTCTACGTGATCGGCCTGATCGCGGCGTCGTGGCACTTCGCTTACGGCATCTGGCTGTTCGTGGCCAAGTGGGGCATCGTTTCCGGCGGCAGGGCACAGCAGCGGCTACTGCGAATCTGTCTGGTATTTTTCATGTTGCTGAGCGTCGTCGGTCTGGTGAGCTTGTACAGCTTCCGCGCGCGCTTCCAGGAACCTGCGGCGCCTGGCGCAAATATTGTGGAGACGCGTCCCGCGACGGCCACCAACGGAAGGCCGGTGCAATAACATGGCTACTTCCAGAATTATTGTCGTAGGCGGCGGTCTTGCCGGACTGGCCGCGGTGATTAAGATCGCGGAGATGGGCGCCCATGTCGACCTGTTCTCCATCGTTCCGGTGAAGCGATCACACTCGGTGTGCGCCCAGGGCGGAATTAACGCTGCGAAGAATCTGAAAGGCGAAGGCGACTCGACCTGGCAGCACTTTGACGACACGATTTACGGCGGCGACTTCCTCGCCAATCAACCGCCGGTGAAAGACATGTGCGACGCCGCGCCCGGCATTATCGACCTCCTCGATCGCATGGGTGTTCCCTTCAACCGCACGCCCGAGGGTCTGCTCGACTTCCGGCGATTCGGCGGCACGTTGTATAACCGCACGGCCTTTGCCGGGGCGACCACGGGACAGCAACTGCTATACGCGCTCGACGAGCAGGTCCGCCGCTACGAATCCGAAGGCAAGGTGAACAAGTACGAGCACTGGGAATTTCTTTCGGCAGTGCTTGACGACAACAACGTGTGCCACGGCGTCTGCGCCATGGACCTGCGTTCGATGGCAGTGCGAACGTTTCCTGCCGACGCCATCATTATTGCCACCGGCGGCAACGGCGCGATCTTTGGCAAATCTACAAATTCCGTGGTGTGCACGGGATCGGCACAGTCGGCGCTCTACCAGCAGGGGTGCTACTACGCCAACGGCGAGTTCATTCAGGTGCATCCCACCTGCATCCCAGGCGAAGATAAATTGCGGCTCATGTCGGAGTCGGCGCGCGGGGAAGGCGGGCGCGTGTGGGTGCCGAAGACGCTGGGCGACGCGCGCGATCCGAAGTCGATTCCGCAGAACGAGCGCTGGTATTTTCTCGAAGAGTGGTATCCGAAGTACGGCAACCTGGTTCCGCGCGACGTGGCGACGCGGGCGATTTTCAAAGTAGTCTACGAGTACAACCTCGGCATCGACGGCAAGCCGATGGTCTATCTCGACTTGACCCATATCGACCGGAAGATTCTGGACCGCAAGCTGGAAGGCATTCTCGAAATCTATGAGAAGTTTGTGGGCGACGACCCGCGCGACACGCCGATGAAGATTTTCCCGGGCATGCATTACACCATGGGCGGACTGTGGGTCGATTTCAAGCAGGCGACCAACGTTCCGGGCGTCTTCGCCGCGGGGGAGTGCGAATATCAGTACCACGGAGCCAACCGGCTGGGCGCGAATTCGCTGATGTCGTGCATCTACGGCGGTGGGATCGCAGGCCCGAACGCAGTGAAATATGCCCGGGGATTGCAGGCCGCATCCGACGGCAATGGATGCTTTGCGGCCGAACAGAAACGTCAGGAGGACATCAACTCCACGCTGATGAAGGCTGACGGCACGGAGAATCCGTTCAAGCTGTGGCGCGAACTGGGTGAGCTGATGACCAAGGACTGCACCGTCATCCGCTACAACAAGAATTTGCAGCAGACCGATGCCAAGCTGGTCGAGATGCTGGAGCGCTTTGGCAAAATCAACCTGAGCGATCGCACGCACTGGGCGAACACCACCGTCGTATTTGCCCGGCAGTTGTACAACATGCTGCAGCTGGCGCGGGTGATTGCACAGGGCGCCGGGATGCGCGATGAATCGCGGGGGGCACATTACAAGCCTGATTTCCCCGAGCGCGACGATAAGAACTGGCTGAAGACGACGAAGGCATATTTCGCGCCCGATGCGGACGAGCCGAAGTTTGAGTTCGAGCCAGTGGACACGTCTCTGATTCAGCCGCGGCCGCGAAAATATTGATTCAGTATCTTGAGTAGGTTCGACGAAGTGCCATCGCGAGGCATTACGGAACGGCGGAAAAAGCTAGACTGGGCGCTTTACCCAAGGTTAGGCATTGTTGGTGGCAGCATTGAACGGGTCCGCGACCGTGTTTTTGACCCGGATGTGGTTTTTTGCTTTGCGATCGTAATCGGCAGCCTCATCGCCGATTGGAGAAAACGGCACGATTGATCCCTGGAGTCCTCCGAGCAATTGAAGTCTGCGGCGGTTTCCGATCGGGATCGCAGCAGCGCGAGACGTAAGGTCGGAGCTAAGAGCTAGAAGCGAATGGCTAATAACACATCCGTCATCATCAAAATCAAGCGCCAACCCACTCCCACCTCCAAGCCCTACTGGGAGGAGTTCTCAGTTCCCTACCGGCCGAACATGAATGTCATTTCGGCGCTGATGGATATTGCCGCGGAACCGTCTACCCGCGACGGCAAGGCGACTACACCGATCACTTACGACTCGAACTGCCTTGAGGAAGTGTGCGGCTCGTGCGCCATGTTGATCAACGGGCGCGCACGCATGGCGTGCTCGGCATTGATTGACAATCTCGAACAGCCGATTCGTCTGGAGCCATTTTCCAAGTTTCCCGTTGTGCGCGATCTCGCGGTGGACCGCAGTGTGCTCTTTGAGAATTTGAAAACAGTCAAGGCCTGGGTTCCAATCGACGGCACGTACGATCTCGGGCCGGGGCCTCGTCTGTCGCCCGAGGAGCAGGAAGTCGCATATCCCATTTCACGCTGCATTTCCTGCTGTTGCTGCATGGAAGCCTGCCCACAGTTCAATGAGGACACGGGCTTCGTAGGCGCTGCCACCATCGCGCAGGTGCGACTCTTCAATACTCATCCCACGGGCAAGGCGCTGGAGCGGGAGCGGCTGGCGGCGCTGATGGGCGACGGCGGCATACAGGAATGCGGCTATGCCCAGAACTGCGTTGAGGTTTGTCCGAAGGACATTCCACTCACAAAGTCCATTTCCGAGGTCGGCGGGCAGGTCATGAAGCAGGCGTTGAGTGACCTTTTGCGGCACTGATTTTTGTCACTTTGCGTAAAAGGCCACAACCGCACCTCCGCTGCGCATCATCTTAATCACGCCAAGTCGCGGCTGGCCGGGGACATAGCTTCGACCCTTGCGTTCCCCGGGGAACGGCCCGCCGTTTGCCCATAGAAATGTGGAGCTCTTCGGTGGTAACCAGGCAGGCAGTTACCGCGCGTTAGGTAGGCGCGTAACGGCACGGCGGGTAGTATCCGGTTGGACCACTTGACAGCATGGCATAGAATAACCGCTACTCGCACCGGCTCGAACGTGTGAGAGCGCCTTGGCGGGCAAGGGTGCCCGCCCCCATTGGCCACTTCGTGAAACGCATCGTTAAGTTCCAATTCGTGGCTGCGGTCTTGCTGACCCTCGCAGGCGGGGGACTGTCGGGGACTGCTTTTGCGGTGCACCACGCTGTCCCCCAGCACTCCCACCGCAGGCATTTTCGTTGGCTTCTCTGGAACCCGATGTTCCGACCGTCGCACGAATCGCTCATCATCCAAAACGCTGAGATCGACCGCCTGGAGTTGCCGCGTATTGAGGATGAAACCGAACTCGAAGCTTTGAAGGCCGATGGTTCCTTGCTGGAGATCCGCGCCGGCGAAATGCTGCGCTTCGATCCCCGGCTCGATCCTTCGCGGCGCTTCTGCCGTCCGTGGACGCGCGATTTTGTCGAGGATCTCAGCCAGGCCTATTACAACCGCTTCCATCAACAGATTCAGGTGAACTCCGCAGTGCGCACGGTCAAGGTTCAGAAGAAACTTCGCCGCCACAACCGCAATGCCGCCCCGGCTGACGGCGATACCGCAAGCTCGCATCTAGCAGGAGTGACGGTTGACTTACAACGTCGCGGCATGAGCAAAGATCAGATTCGCTGGATGGAACACTACCTTTTCTACATGAAGGCGCTTGGCCTGGTAGAACCGGAGGAAGAGCGCCACCAGTGGGTCTTCCACATCATGGTGAGCGGCCACTACTCCGAGTGGCGCAATACTCAGGATATCGTTCCCGTGGAGCATCCTGACAGCGACAAGCCGGACACACAGGTTGCGCTCGGCGCCGGCACTGAGTAGCTTCCTCCGCGAGTAAATCCGTTGCAATTGCTTTCTGATCATTGTTGTGACGATGAGCTTCGTTTTGACGATGAGCTTCCTGCCCGCTGGTCAACCGATCCGTTACATTGAGGATGCTCCCCAAGTCTGCGTACTGGTCTCTCGATGGCCTGTTCTTCGATGGCCTTGACTCGGTGCGTCAGCGCTCCTAACATGCCAAGCACAGACCGAGCTCGGGTAATTCCTTATGGCTGGCCATCGGGTGGGGCACTACCGGGTCCTTGAGAAAATCGGTGCGGGGGGGATGGGCGAGGTCTTTCGCGCACACGATGAAAGACTGGGTCGCGACGTAGCTCTGAAGTTGATCCGGCCGGCTTCGAGCGACAACCCTGATCATCTGCGGCGCTTCGAACAAGAAGCGCGGGCCGCCGCCGCCCTGAACCATCCCAACATTCTTGCCATTTACGACGTCGGCTTCGACGGCAGTGTGCCCTACATTGTCTCGGAACTGCTCGAGGGCAAAAACCTGCGGCAGCGCTTAACCGAAGGCCCCCTGCCAGTGCGGGAAGCCGAAGACTACGCTCTCCAGATCGCACATGGCTTGACGGCGGCTCATGAACGGCTCATCGTTCACCGCGACCTCAAGCCGGAAAATCTGTTTCGGACAGTCGATGGGCGGGTCAAGATTCTGGATTTCGGTGTAGCCAAGCTGCAGACTCCGGCGGATGACGAGCGCTCCATGGAAAGCATGACCACGGTCACCAAGCATGGAGCCGTGATCGGCACGGTCGCCTACATGTCTCCGGAGCAACTGCGGGGCAAGCCGGTAGACCACCGCAGTGACATTTTCAGCTTCGGAGCGATTCTCTACGAAATGATGAGCGGATGCCGCGCGTTTCGTGGCGAAACCGAAGTCGACACCATGACCGCGGTTCTGCGCGAAGAACCGGCCAGGACGAATCTGGAAGACGCCCTAATTCCTCCCGGATATCAGGACATCATTCAACATTGTCTGGAGAAAGACCCCAAGAATCGTTTTCAGTCCGCCAAAGATCTGGTCTTCGCGTTGCAAACGCTCGCCGGATCTGCCGGTGTCCGGCCTTCTTCTAATTCTAAGACAACCACGCGTGCGATTCCTGTGCTGCCCTGGGCGCTTGTGGCAGCGCTGGCAGTGGCGACGACACTTTTCGCGATTACTCAGCTCTTGCACACGGTGGCCCCGCCTCCAGTCTACCGTCGCCTAACGTTTGAAGCGGGCACGGTATATTCGGCGCGCTTCGCATCCGACGCTCAATCGATCGTCTACAGCGCCGCGTGGAATAACAAGCCGCTGCAGCTGTTCTCTACGGTGGGAAATTCGCTGATGGCGCAGCCGCTGAATCTGAGCGAGGCCGATCTGTTGGGCATTTCACACAAAAACGAACTCGCGGTCGTGCTGCGCGGCACCCACAATGGTGAACTGGAAACTGTGGGCGGAATGCTGGCTCGTGCGCCGCTGGCTGGAGGATCTCCAAAGGAGCTACTAGCCGATGTTCGCTGGGCCGATTGGGATGCGCTGGACAACTTGGCGGTGGTGGATTATGTCGACGGTCACAGCCGCTTGGAATATCCCATTGGCAAGGTGCTGTACGCGAGTCGCGGATGGATCAGCAACATTCGGTTCTCCCCTCAAGGCGACAGAATCGCGTTCATGGATCACCCTGCGCTCTGGGACAATCGTGGCACGGTCTGTGTGGTTGATCTGGCAGGGCATGTTCAGGTTCTAACTGGGGAATATGAATCCGAGCAGGGGGTTGCCTGGAGGGGGAAAGAAATCTGGTTCACCGCGATCGAAAATGGCACTAACCTAAACTTGATGGCGGTCAGCTTGTCAGGCAAGGTCCGCACGGTGCTTGACCTGCCCATGGGAATCACGCTGCAGGACATAGCCTCCGACGGCCGTGTTCTAGTAGCGTTGAATTCCAAGCGCCTGGCCATGGCGTTCAGCGCGCTGGGCAGCAAGGAGGATGTGGAGCTATCGTGGCACGACTGGAATGTCGCCAAGGACATTTCGCACGACGGAAAGTTTGTGCTGTTCGAAGATGCCAGCGAAGCGGCGGGAGCGGGCTATGCCGTAGCCTTGCGAAAGTTGGACGGCAGTTTGCCGGTTCGTCTTGGAGATGGCAGTGCCGGTGGACTCTCGCCGGATGGGAAGTGGGCCATTTCCGTCTCGACCGGCCAGCGACAGCAAGTTACGTTGCTGCCCATCGGTCCCGGCCAACCGCGTTCGGTCGACATCAGCGGATTGGAGCGTATTCAGAGTGGCTGGGCTCGCTTCCTCGCGGATGGGCAACGGCTCATCACCAACGGCAATGAGCCCGGGCGTGCGACCAGGTGCTACGTGCTCGACCTGGCGGGCGGCAAACCTAAAGCCGTGACACCGGAGGGAACGGTATGCGGCCCGTCATCGCCCGACAGTCGGCTCGTGGTTGGAGTCGGACCGAATTCCGCCGTGGCCATCTATCCCCTGGGATATGGCTCTCCCCGTCTAATTCCCGGGCTGGAAGCGGGTTTCCTGCCAGTGCAATGGTCGAGCGACGGTTCGATGCTCTATGGCTATCACACGGGCGAACTTCCCAGCAGAATCTATGAGGTTGCGATCGACAATGGCAGGCAGACCCTGGTGCAGGAGTTGCGGCCGGGAGTCCCAGCAGGAGTGGTGATGGTCGCTCCCGTGCAGGTCAGTCGCGACGGATCACGATTTGCCTATAGCTATAATCAGACGCTGTCGGTTCTATACCTTATTTCCGGCCTGCGATAGATCGCCGGCGCCAAGACCTCTTTTCCCTTGCGTCTTTCTTTCGTCAACCCTTTCCTTACTCACGCCGGATCGTCAATCCAACGACCCGGCAAAATCGGTTGCCACATAATGAAAGAAAATCGAAGTCGAGGTTTGCCCCTCGGGCAGATTGTCGCGGTAGTGGGCTAATCGAGTTCCGCGGTAGGCGAGACCATCTCCCAGCGCCTGGTAAACGGTGACCGTTCCGGTAGGAGTATCCAGCCGAATGGGCCACGGCGTGGCAAGCGTGGGTTCGGGAGAGAAATCCAGGCAAAGCGTTACGCTGAACTCACACTGCTCCCGGTCGGTGTGCTTCTTCAGCTCTGCTCCACTCAAGTAGGAAGCCAGATAGACATACGAGGGTTTGAGGGACTGCCCGGCGACCGCGCTCAGAGTCGCCGCGATGTCGCGATGAAAGAAGCGCGCCACAGGCTCGTTGTAGGCCACATAACGACGCGGACTTTGTCCATCGCCAAGTCGTATTGCTCCGGTGCGAATCAGGTAGCGATAGTAACGACGCAAGGCGGCGATATGAAAAGGATGGATCAGGTCAGCCAGGGGTGCATATCCTTTTTCGCGAAAAAGCAGGGACGTCTTTCGGGCGTTGTCTTCGCGTCGGCGTTCGCTCTCCGGATCGTGCGGATTGGTTCGGTCGTGCGGAATCAGAATGTCCGCGGACGCCAGCAAACACCGCACCCTTTCCGGTATTGATGATGGTGCGGCTTCATTCGGGCGCAGGTCCTCCAGTACGTCTTCCAATTGTGGCCCGAGCCAGAAAGGAAGCAGATTTCCGGTAACCCGGCTTCGCACCCATGCCATCGCTCCCGCGAGAGCGAATCCTGAGAGCGACGCCCTCTCGGCTGCCAGTTCATCCGGTATTTGATCAGCGGTACACAAAATGCATTCGGGATTCAGATAAAGGGGTTGACGTCGATTTTCCTGTAGCTGCAGCGACCGGAGAGAGCGCTGCGGGATCAAGTGCAGCGGCAGTTCATCCAGCACGCAGTAGAAACGATTGGGAGGAAGCGTCAAGGCAAAAGTGTGCCGCGACACTCCTCCCTCCGCCACCTGTTTCTCTGACACTCCTCCCATCAGGGTTGTCATCCACTGCAACCACGCCGAATTGTTTAACGACGAAGCCATCCGTTTAGAGTAAAGCGGCTGTCGGCGAATCGCCGCGACGCGCAATTCACCGCCGTGATCTCGTGCAACAATTCGCACGGGAAGAAGACGATCTGGTTCTGCTGCGGAGCGATCGTCTGGTAGCTGCCTTGACTGACGTAAGTACCTTCTTCCAGACGTGCATCGTGAATCCGCAATTCTCCACCTTCAAACTGCCGGGGCTCACGATGGAAGAAGTACACAAAGGTCAGCCGTCGCGAGGCTACGCGATCACTGCCGTTGTCGCTGTGGAAGTGGAAGAAGTCCCCATGGCTGCTGGCGGTGAGCTGGGCCTCCACCTCGGAGATGGCAAACTCCGCCATGCCGAGTGTCCCCAGAACCTGCGGCAAGACTGCCTTGATGCGTGCCAGTATCACGTCCTGGTGATGAGCCAAGTCCATCAAGACGCGGGATCGGCGATGTTCATAGTTGACAATTCCGCCATCGGCGCTGGGAGAAACTACTTCGCTGGCGCTGAAGTCGGCTTCACGTTCCAGCGTAAATCGGATGAGTGCTTCCAGTTCCTGGGGAACAAGAAACTCGTCGAGAACGACACATTGCGCCGGCAGGACGGTCGGCCTGTCCGCAGCCCTCGTTTCTGAAACAACCGTGGTGCGAACCCCGCTCGGCCCCGGTCCGTGCGACGGCGGCTGGGGCTCCCCTGGACTCGGTCGCGGCGACGGTGGTTGTGGTTCTCCTGGTGAACCGAGCGGCGCACTCGGAGGTTGCGGCGTCTTGAGCGGCGCCTTATCAGCCGGCCCCGGACTCGGTCCTTGCGACGGTGGTTGCGGTTCTTTTGCGAAGATATCCGCGGTCCTTTCTCCCACCGAATCGCCGAGCGGCAATGGGCTGCCCTCCAGGATCCGTTCGACAATGCTTCCGCCCAGCACAGCAAAGGCTCGTTGAGCTACGGTTTCGCCCACGGCCGAGGCAATTACCACCCTGACTGCTTCTTGTATTTCCTGATTCTCGCCGGTAGCCGTCTTGGCGTGCCGTAGAAGAGTCGCCACCAGCGCGCGTTCTTGCGCGCTGAGAATCCGCTCGTCTCGTACCAATGTTTCTGAGAAAGAATCTAAAATCTGCTTTGGCGTCATTAGAGACACTCCTCCCCGCGTGTGCGGAACATAATTTCAGGTTAGGGGCCCGATCGCTGGGGAAGACGCACAGACCATATACCTATAGCCTGTTGATAACCTAGAAAATTCTGCGAACCTCGCGTTCTCAGCAGGAATTTATCGGTTCGCCATCGCACCGACCATCGACTGGAATATTTTCATTCCGTCGGTGCAGCCCAGTTCCGGCTCGGCTGAGCGTTCGGGATGAGGCATCATTCCCAGCACATTTCCTCCGCGACTGCAGATCCCGGCAATGTTATCCAAAGATCCATTGGGATTCGATGCGTTGGAATTGGCCGCTGAATTGACTTCGCCCACGGCGGAGCAATAGCGAAATAGGACACGATTGTCGCGCTGCAATTCTTCAAGAGTTGCCGGATCGCAGAAAAAATTGCCTTCCATGTGGCCGATCGGAATGGTCAACACCGCTCGCTCGGCGCAGGCGTTGGTGAAGGGAGTGTCGACATTTTCCACCCGCACTTGTACCGGCTTGCAGACATACTTGAGACCGACGTTGCGCATCAAAGCGCCGGGCAGCAGACCGGACTCGCAAAGAATCTGAAAACCGTTGCAGATGCCAAGCACCAGTCCGCCGCCACCGGCGAACTTCCGGACCGAGTCCATGACCGGCGAAAACTTGGCAATAGCGCCGGTCCGCAGATAATCCCCGTACGCGAAGCCTCCGGGAATAATTACGGCATCACAGTTTTCCAGATCGTGCGATTCGTGCCACAGTAACGTCACCGGCTGGCCGACCACTTGCTGAATCGTCCAGAAGGCATCGTGGTCGCAGTTCGAACCCGGAAAGGTGATGACGCCGAATTTCATCGCTGCCCTCAGTTATAGGAATTAAGGCCAGTCTAGCACGCTCGCCAGGCGGGCACCCTTTTCACCGGGACCGGTTCCTTTTGCTTTTCTGGTGTCTTCGACTTTGAGATGGGGCAAGCGGTAATCCCGGATCTGCAACCGCAGGGGATGTGGCGGCTAGCTGTGCCGGGCGCGCGGCGTCATACGATGCGTCGATGCTGCTGGTCGCCGCCGAACTGAAAAGCTTTTGCGCTCAGGTTGAAAATTCGCGAAGACGGCGCGGGCTCTGCTGGACACCCTACTTCACGGATGGAATTCTCGCCGGACTCGCGGGACTGTTCAATCCCGCCCGGTAATTGTAGGTCCTTGCGTCGGCTCTGCTCTCAACCCTGGGGGCAAAGGCCTTCTCAGCCTTCCAGCATGATGGGAGCCGGAAAGCCAGCAAAGAAGGAAGAAGAAGAGGTTGGGCCAATTCAGCCTAGCCCCACCTGGATCGCAACCGGAGCGATTGCCAGCCTACTCTTCCATCTGACTGTTTGGCCGCGGGCTTAGTGGTCGCAATCATCCACCACCGCTTTTTCGGAATGCCATTGGGGTGAATTTATCGCGGGTTTTGCGGGATCGATAATGGCGGACCCGGCACGGACTGGGCAGACTCTGGCCCGTTCGTCTGCGGCGCTTTCTGCGACGGATTACCAGCATAGCTCTGCGGCGGATAGCCTCTGGCCTGCACGATCGCCCAGTGCCACTCCTCGTCGGAGGCAAGATCTAGGTTCAACGGCGCGCTGAAAACTGTGATGGCCGACGGAGGCGCCGCCGCTCGCATGCGGTAGATCACAGTCACGTCGGGTTTCTTCTCGGGGCGAACTTCGGATTCCGGAGGCACGTTCGCGACGACGGCCGGCGCTAGTGTCGCCCCACTATTGAACGCCGCACCGCCCGACCAAGCTGCTTCGATCTTCTTGACGACCGTCAGCGCCACGGCCACTTCGCTGACGTGCCAGTCGGTTCGGTTGTAAACGGATACGATCAGCGCATCTCCTTCGATCGTGGCCGGCCCCTCGAGCTTGAGCAGTTCGCCGGGCGGAAGCTCCATCTGCGCATATCCGTTGGAAAGCAGCGACTTCGCATTCGCGTTAAAAGACAAACTGCACGTTACATCCGGCGCGGCGACGTGAAACTCTTTGCTCTCGCCTGCCATCAGGAACTTCAGCGCCGAGCCGGCGGCGGGGTGGCTCTCCGCCTGCTCCATCACCCTGGTCAGATTGTCGTCGTCAATCACGTCCTGAGACGACGAACTTTTCTTGCGCAGGGAGCGCGCAACGTCTCCTAGCGGAGTGTCATTCGGATCTTCGTAGTTTGGAACCTGGTTTGGAGCCTGGTTCGCGTCATCGTTAGGATTTTTCTGAGCGACCAGGCACGGGGGCATCAGGATAGCTGGCAGGGCCAGCAGCAAGACAAGCAGACGTATCTTAGGAAGCCGCAGCATGAAAGCGCAGATCGATGACAGACCGCCCCAGCGAAGACGCTGAAGGCTGTGTCCTGACCCAATTGTATGGAGAGATCGGAGAAACGGGGATGATTCGGGCAAACCTTGGTAACGGTACCGCAGGGAGGGGTAAGAGATGGGCGTGCGTTGACGAAATGGAAGCGCAACGGGAACGCAACGCCCACGCTTGAAGTCGTTCTACAGAAGACCCTGCGACCGGAACCGTGTGACTGGGTCTGCGACTGGCAGACCTTGCCGCCGGAAAATCCAGCGGGCCACCGCAAAGCCTATCGCCGCGTAGCACAAATGCATCATTCGCATATATACCCCCAATCAGGATCGACTCGTGGGACCCTCAGGGGAGGAAGCAACATCAGACTCCTTCGTCACAATAGCAACCGGCTTGAGCGCGAACAAGGCCCAACAGTGCCATGAAACCGGCACAGAGGTAATCGGGGTAACGCGAAGGGTTGTGCCCGGGGAAAAAGCCCCCGCTCAGGCTTCCCAACCTCGGAACTTGCGGAACGCAACACTCAGTGCGCCGCACCCGGCTCGTCCGTCGACCGGCCTGCGGGCGGGACTACGACCGTCGACAGGCTGCCTTCTGCCGTTAGCTTCTGAAAGGCTGCCAGATCACGACGCTGCAAGTCTTCCCAGCGGCCGATCAGTTCCCCGCTCTGCCGCTTCAGCTTGTCAAATTCCCTCTGCTCGGCATCCGTTGGAGCAGAGTCGGCGGTACCCACGTCCATGGCAAGGTACGCGAGTTTTGCGTCCAGTTGCGGAGGATAGGCGAGAGAATCTTCGTTGGCGCTGATGGTCAGGTTGATGAGATCTTCGCGAACTGCCACCAGTTTCTTTTCCAGATCGTCGGCCGCGGCGACCACCGCCTGGGCGCTCGCGTTTTCCGGCAGCCGTCGCTTAAGGCCGGACAATTGCGAACGTACGTCCTGGATCTGATTGACCGTGTCGTAGACCCGGCTCAATTCGTCGCGCGTCTGCAGTTCCAGATTAAATTGCTGCTCCAAATCGGCCTGGCTGACTTTGACTCTCGGATCCAGTTTCAAATCAAACCCCACAGTCTGGGTTTGAGTTCCCACTGTGATTCGAACCTGATAGTGACCGGGGACCGCCACCGGCCCTCGCGCTCCACTGCCATATTCCCAGAGGTAGTATCCCGGAACGTGATGCGCCTCTTGATAGCGCAGATCCCACACGAAGCGGTTCAAGCCTGCCTCGGGTTTGATTTGCTTCTCGGGTTTCTTGTCGTCGGGATCAAGCGGTTCCTCCAGGGTGTTGTAGTCCGCACTCGAGTATTTACGAATGACTTGGCCCGAGGCGTCAAGGATTTCGATCTTGGTTTCCGTGCCACCCTTTGGAGCATCTTTGAGAAAGTAATAAATCGCGGCTCCCGCCGCGGGGTTCTGTCCCGTCAGTTTAGATGAATGCCGTTCCCCTCCCGCTCCCGCCTGAATCCGGTAAGCGGTCGCGGGCGTGTATAGAAACTCCTCCTTCTGCACGATGTCGTCGCTATATTGGCGCAAGGGAGAGAGGTCGTCGAGAATCCAAAACGCCCGTCCGTGGGTGGCCACGACCAGATCATTATCTTTGATGATCAGATCGTGCACCGGCGTAGTCGGCAAGTTCAACTTCAAGGGCCGCCAGTTCGCGCCGTCATTGAAAGACACATAGATGCCCTGCTCGGTCCCCGCATAGAGCAGTCCGCGCTTTTTCGGATCTTCTCGCACAGCGCGAACAAATGTTGTGTCCGGAATTCCCTGCCCCAGCTTTGTCCACCTCTTCCCATAATCGCTGGTCTTGTAAATATAAGGATGCAGATCGTCGAACTGATGGCGGTCGACGGCCACATAGGCGGCGCCGGCGTCGAACGGCGAAGGATCGATCTGGCTAATGCGGCTCCACTCCGGCATATCCTTCGGCGTGATGTTGCTCCAGGTTTTACCTTCATCCTGGGTGATCTGAATCAGGCCGTCGTCCGTGCCCACCCACAGCAATCCCTTTGTGATCGGCGATTCCGCCAACGCGAAAATCGTGTCGTAATACTCCGTGCCGGAATCGTCGAGCGTGATGTCGCCGCCTGAGACTTTCTGTTTCTCCTTATCATTGCGGGTCAGATCCGGACTGATGGCTTCCCAGTGCACGCCGCCGTCGGTCGTCTTAAACAACCGCTCGCCGCCGTGGTAAAGAGTGTTGGGATCGTGCGGCGAAAGCATGACTGGCGCAGTCCACTGAAAGCGATGTTCCAGGTTTGCCGCCCCATGCGCATCGGAAAGTTCCGGTTGCTCTGTGATCGCCTTCACCTGTCCGATGTGCCGGTCATAGCGCGTGATGTTTCCCTGATAGTCGGCTGCATAAACGATATCCGGATCGCGCGGATCGGGCGCGATATAACCGGCCTCGCCGCCACCCACATCGTACCAGTCGCTGCGGTCGATCGCTCCGTCGTCGCTGCGGCTGGCGATCGCAACCGTGCCGCTGTCCTGCTGCGGTCCATACACCCGATAGGGGGTCGCGGAGTCAGTGATCACGTGATAGAACTGCGCCGTCGGCTGGTTGTCCTGAAGAGTCCAGGTTTTGCCCCCATCGAGCGTCACCGTAACGCCGCCGTCGTTCGAGGCGATCATGCGGCGAGTATTCTGCGGATCGATCCACAGCCCGTGATTGTCGCCGTGCGGCACGCGGACCTTGTTGAAAAGATGGCCACCGTCGGTCGATTTGTAGGCCTCCACATTCATGATGTAGAGAACGTTCTCATCCCGCGGATCGGCGATCACGTGCATGTAGTACCACGGTCGCTGCCACAGGCTGTGGGTGGGATTGACCAGTTGCCAGGATTCGCCTCCGTCGTCGGAGCGGTAGAGCCCGCCGTCCGGATCGTGAGCCTCAATCAGCGCATACACGCGGTCCGAATTCGCCGCCACGGCCACGCCGATCTTTCCATACGGTCCCTTAGGCAGACCGTGCTCCTCCAGGCGTTTCCAAGTCGTCCCCCCATCGTTCGAACGGTAGAGTCCACTGCCCGGCCCTCCGCTCGACATGCTCCAGGAAGTGCGGCGCGCCTGCCACAATGCCGCGAAAAGAATGTTGGGATTGCGGGGGTCGAAAGCAACGTCAATGCCGCCGGTATTTTCGTCTTTGTAGAGAACTTTCTCCCACGTCTTGCCGCCGTCGATGGTGCGGAATATTCCACGCTCCGTATTCGAACCGTAAGGATGACCGAGCGCCGCCACGAACACGATATCGGGATTGGTGGGATTAATTATGACTTTGCCGATGGCGCGCGAATCGCGCAAGCCAACGTTCTTCCAGGTCTTGCCGCCGTCTAAGGTTCGGTAAACGCCATCGCCGTGCGAAATATTGCCGCGAATGCAGGCTTCGCCCGTTCCTACGAAGAGCACGTTGTGATTGGAACTGGCCACGGCAATACTGCCGATTGCGGAGCTCCCCTCTTTATCGAAAACCGGCGACCAGCTCATGGCTCCGTCGGTGGACTTCCACACTCCTCCACCGGTCGCTCCGAAATAGTAAGTCGTCGGGTCGCCGGGAATGCCGGCAGCCGTCAGCGACCGTCCGCCGCGGAAGGGACCGATCATGCGATACTTCATCCCTTTGAAAGCCTTTTCTTCCGGCTTGGAGGATTCTTCAGCCTCGGAATCGCCTTCCGCCGCAGTCGCGGGCTGCGCGGTTTGCGTGGTTTGGGACGG
>Ga0209420_1000404_pt1 | contig 23380 bp, 14 predicted proteins | sample BlaSpr_A8_OM1_O1_FD_187972 | JGI IMG/M metagenome (GOLD analysis project Ga0209420, IMG submission 187972) | Forest soil microbial communities from Thunder Bay, Ontario, Canada - Black Spruce, Ontario site 2_A8_OM1_O1 (SPAdes) (version 2) | ecosystem: Environmental > Terrestrial > Soil > Boreal...
TTGAAAAAACTGTTCCGCTCCGTTATGTACCGGGTCGTTGTTGACGCGGACCGGCGGCGTCCAATGCTTGCCGCCATCGCCGGAGGTGGCGATAAAAACATCGAGATCGCCGTTGCGGTAATCGCTCCAGGTTACGTACAAGCGCTTGCTTTTCGCGTCGATGGCAATTTGCGGAAATCCGTTGGCCCGTTCGAGCGTCTGTATGGCGAACATGATCGGCGCCGTATGAATAACCGGACGGGGATGAGAAAACGTTTTGCCGCCGTCGCGAGATGTGGTCAGCATGATCGCGTTATCCTGACTCCATATGGCATAGAGCTTGCCGTCGGGGCCAACCACACCGTTGAATCCTTCAGCAGCGCCGTTGTCATCGCGCGGCAAGCCTGGATGGGCATCGATCTCAACCGGCTGTGACCAGGTTTTCCCGTCGTCGGTGGAGCGGGAAAGCACCATCTGGGAGTCCGTCAACCGCCAGCGTGTCCAGCCGATGTAGAGATTACCGGCATACTTGCTTTTTGTATTGTCCGCGACAATGTACGGTTTGTCTTCGAACGGAATCCCAGGCGAGCTGGGCTGCTCGGCGACGGGAATGTGGTCCGCCTCCCAGGTCTTGCCACCGTCGAGCGACCGCCGCACAAAGATGCCGTTGCGCGTCGCGCCGTGGGCCCAGTAGTTGAAGGTTCCCAGCTTGTCAAAGGCGATATAGCAAACCAAGGCATGGCCTTGATTGTCGAACGTGACCGAGACGTCGCCGGAAACGCGATAGTTTTTGGGATCAACATCTTTCGCTGGCTGCCAGCTGTGGCCGGCGTCCTCGGAATAGGCGGCGTGCACGTTGTCCTGAAAAACTCCGACCACTTGTTGGGGATTTGTGGGATTCACCGCGATCCCCGGTTCCGTGAAATAACCGGGTGTGGGGGTGAGAGGGAAGATCTGGGACTGAGGAGCCTTGGGCAGATCCTGACCTTGCAAGAGTAAGGGCGGGCTGAAAAGGAAGAGGAAGACGGTCACGGATGCGAAGCGGCGAACATATGGCGCGAACAACATTCGTATCACCCCGGTATTTGGGTTCGAGTCTGCGTGCTAAGAAATGTCGGAACATAAGGCGGCGCCGCCCGCAATTCCTGCGTCTGCTCCGTAGTGCGCGATCACCAGCGGGATCTCGGAGGCGCGTGGATTCACGCACCAACGGGGAAGACGATTCTTGATTTCATGGAAAAATGGCTGCAGCATCGCGGCCACGCCGCCGCCCATCACCAGAATGTCGGGGTCGAGCAGGTCGACGATGTTGCCGAACCAGGGAGTTAAGATCTCGACCGTCTCCATAAGAATTTCCCGTGCCAGCGGATCATCGGCAACATAAGCCTGCCCAACCAGTTCGCTGGTCACCGCGGCAATGCTTCCTTTCGCCAGCCGAAGAATGGCGGAGTGGCTTGACGATTCGGCGCTCAGCTTGGCTCGTGCCCGCGCTCCAATGGCAGGACCGGCCGCGAGCACTTCGATGCATCCGCGTTTGCCGCATGGGCAAAGCGGACCGCGATAATCGATGCTGACATGGCCGCCTTCGCCTGCCGAACCAGTGTTGCCGTGATAGATGCGGCCATCCAGCACAATGCCGGTGCCGATGCCGGTTCCAATCGTGGTATAGAAAACGTAGCGAAATCCGCGGGCTGCGCCCCAGCGCGTTTCGGCAAGGGCGGCGGCATTCGCGTCATTGTCCACTTTCACGGGCACGCCATACTTCGCCGCAATTTTCTCGGCCAGCGGAAAGTTCCGCCAGCAGGGAAGATTGGGAGGATTGAGAACGATGCCCGTCTTCGGGTCCAGCGGCCCGGGAGCGCAGATGCCAATGCCTTGAAATCCGCCTCTCGACGACGCGGAGGCTGACATGGAATCAATCGCGACGGTTACTGCCTGCAAGGCAGCCTCGGCGGTGCCGCCTGCGATCATGGGCTGGCGCCCCTGCGCGAGTATTTGGCCGTCGCGGTTTACAAGTCCCGCCGCGACTTTGGTGCCGCCAATATCAACGCCGAGAATGGGACCGCCAGGTGTGCCGTTTCCAGTCATGGTTGTTCCGAGACCAAGCCGGACAGCCAAAAATCTCGGCAGGGCAATGAAAAGATTATCACTAAAATTTTTTTCAGGTTGTTAAGTGGCTGATTCTACAGCACCCTCATGCGGTCGCACCGGAGCCGCAAAAATAATGATTCCCGCGATTCGAATTATGAATCGAAAGGTTACGTAAGGGAGTTGACGGCACAAGTCACTCGACCTAGAATCTAAACTGGAATGCCAAAGAGCTCGAATCTTCGCGCAATGTGCGGCTGCACTTGTTGTTGTTGTGCATGCGTGTGCGCTGGCGCGGGGAGGCTGCTGACCTAAGAATTTTTTCTTAATAACCGGCACTCATAAACCCATCGCCAGACGAATCTGGCGGTGGGTTTTTTATTTTCAGGACATTGGCTGTCTATGACAAACGCAAACTCTCTTATGACAAACGCAACCAAAGAGACCAAAGCACAGAAAGTCGAGCGCCTGAAGCGCGCCCTGAATCCTTGGGACGGGCTGGAAGAAATCCGGCGCTTTGCCCGCGAGGGATTCGAATCCATCCCGCCTGAGTGGATCGGGACTTATTTCCGCTGGTGGGGCGTTTACACCCAAGGGGACGGAGCGGGCGTCACTGGGGGGCAGGGCGGGGAAGGCCGGGCGCTCCAGCGCTTCATGGTGCGCATCCGCATTCCCAACGGCATGATGAGCTCGCCTCAGCTCCGTGCCATTGCCGACCTCACTCGCCGCTACGCCAACGGAAGCGCCGACCTCACCGTACGTCAGAACATTCAACTGCACTGGGTCACGATCGAGTCGCTGCCGGAAGTGTTGCAAGGCCTCTGGCAGGTGGGACTGAATACGACGGGCGCTTGCGGGGACGTTACCCGCAACGTGACTGGATGCCCGGTCGCGGGAGTTGACGCCGACGAAATCATTGACGCATCGCCGCTGGTCTTGGAGGCGTCGCACCTGCTGGCCGGAAACGCCGATTTTTACAACCTGCCGCGCAAGTTCAAAATCTCGATCACCGGATGCCGGGTATGGTGCCCCTATCCGGAAATTAATGATATTGGCTTGACTGGGCAAACCCGAATCGTTGGCGGCAGTCCTGAGGTCGGCTTCTCCCTGCGCGTCGCCGGGGGGCTCTCGACCGAACCCTATCTCGGAGCACGGCTGGATGCCTTCGTGCGCTGGAACCAAGTTCTTCCGGTGATCAAGGGCATCGCCGAACTGTTTCGCGATTCCGAGGTTTTGCGCGAACATCGCGAACGCGCCCGGTTGAAATTTCTTTTCTTGCGGCATGGTTGGACTGCCGACCGTTTTCTGAGTGAACTCCAAGACCGCATCGGATTCAAGCTCGATCCCGCAGTGGAGGAGCATCCGCCCGACGACGTTTACCGCGATCACATCGGCATTCATCGGCAGAAGCAGCAAGGTCTTTCTTACGTAGGAGCGGTGGCGCTGCGGGGGCGAATCAGCGCGGAACAAATGCAGGCGGCCGCGGATCTCGCGGAGCGCTTTGCCGGCGGCCAATTGCGGGCCACGAACATGCAGAATCTGCTGGTGGTGAACGTGCCCACCGCCAACGCCGAAACGCTGGCCAAAGAATTCGACGCCATCGGACTCAAAGTCGGCGGGTCGGTCTTCGCGCGCGGCACAGTGGCGTGCAGCGGGACGGAATTCTGCAAGCTCGCCATCACCGAGACCAAGAGCTTTTCGCGCTGGCTGGTGGAAGAACTGGAGGAACGTTTGCCGGGTTTCGACGAGCATCTGAAATTGCACGTCACCGGATGTCCCAACAGTTGCGGACAACATTGGATCGCCGACATTGGCATTGAAGGTAAAAAGATCAAACTTCAGGACCGCATGGTAGATGCCTACTACTTCTGCGTGGGCGGAGCTTTGGGTTTGCATCAAGCTACGGCGCGGCCAATCGGATATCGCTGCGCTGCCACCGAAGTGCCAGATGCGCTCGAACGTTTATTGGGACGATATCTGACACAGCGTGAATCGGGCGAAACTCTGCGGCGATTTTTCGCCAGGCACAGTGATACGGAACTGCGCGAATTTCTGGCTGGCGAGTTGGTGGCCGCGGTCGCTCGTGACTTGCCGGACCCGAAGCGAAGTCTAGCGCAGTCCGCAGGAGGAGCCGGTGACTAGCTTATTTCCCATGTTTCTGAAGTTGGAAGGCAGGCGATGCCTGGTCGTGGGCGCAGGAAACGTCGGCGAGCCCAAGATCGCCGGCCTGCTTGAGACTGGCGCCCGCGTTCACGTGGTTGCGCTCGATGCCAGCCCGGCGGTTCGCGAATGGGCGCGGGCCGGAAGGCTCGAATTAGAGTTGCGCGCGTACTCGGGTAAAGACCTGGAGGGCGCCTTCCTGGCGGTGGTGGCGACCAATTCGCGCAGCTTGAACCAGCGCGTTTATGACGAGGCGCAGCGCCGCGGCGTGCTGTGCAATGTGGTCGATGTTCCCGATCTCTGCGATTTCTTTTATCCCGCCATCGTGCGTCGCGGCGATCTGCAAATTGCGGTATCAACTTCCGGGCAGAGTCCGTCCCTGGCCCAGAAAATTCGCCAGCAGCTCGAACAACAATTTGGGCCCGGATACGAGGCCTGGGTGGCAGAGCTGGGCCAGACTCGCAAGCTGATTCTGGCCAGCGATCTCGGGAAGGAGCGGAAGCTCGATCTGTTGCATTCGTTGGCCAGTCGGGAAGCGCTCGAAGCGGCATTGGCGGAAACTCCGGAATTAGCCGCAAAAGGAGAGGGAGCATGAAGGGCAAGGTCTATCTGGTGGGCGCAGGTCCGGGAGATCCGGAGTTGCTGACGTTGAAGGCGCTACGTCTGCTGAGAACCGCCGATGCGGTACTGCACGACGATCTCGTGACTCCGGAGATATTGAAACTCATACCTTCGAAGGCGCAAGTGCACAACGTCGGCAAGCGCTGCGGAAAGAAGCACATTGTGCAGGAGGAAATCAACTTTCTGATGATCGCGCTGGCCGATTCTGGTCTGAGTGTAATTCGGTTGAAGAGTGGCGATCCCTTAATCTTCGGACGGGCGGGAGAAGAAATTGAAGCGCTGCGGCGGGCCGATATTGGCTACGAGATTGTTCCCGGCGTGACTTCTGCCTTGGCTGCAGCAGCAGGGGCGCAGATTCCGCTGACTCACCGGAGGCTCTCATCGGCGCTCGTGTTCATGACCGCGCATCAGGCTTCGGGGAACGATGCCGCAAACTGGAGAAAGCTGGCGGGTAGCGGGGCGACGCTGGTGATCTATATGCCCGGACAGAACTACTCCGAAGTTGCCACCAAGCTGAAGGCGGCTGGACTCACTGGGCAGACGCCCTGTGCGATTATCTCGCGGGCTTCAACGCCGCAGCAGAGAACGCATCGAACCACCATTGCCGAGCTGGTTGAGGCGCCTCGACTCGCGGCTCCCACCTTGCTGGTTGTGGGCGAGGTTGTGCGCCTTGCCGATCCTCGGCTGCCGGCGGAGCGATTTGGAGGGCCGTTTTTGTCTGCGGTCAACGAAACTGCATTTCCCGCTGTGCTAGTGGCGGATTCTGTCGGCGGTGCGGACTTTCGAACAAATACAAATCAGGATCCACTCGCGTGAGAGATCAATCCGTGAAAGACCAACACGAGCCTATCGCCGAGGTGCAAATTGCGGCGGAGAACTGGACTCCCCAGCGAGTTCTGACCTGGGCGTTCGAGACCTTTGGCAACCGCGTAGCGATTTCCTCCGCATTCGGCGCCGAAGGAATGGTGCTGATCGATATGGCTTCGCGGGTCCGTAAGCACTTTCGGCTTTTCACCATTGATACCGAATTTCTCTTTCCCGAGACCTACAACTTGATGGACAGGATAGAAGAAAAATACGGAATCGCGATCGACAGGGTTTATTCACTGCTCTCGCCCGAGGAGCAGGAGCGCAGTCACGGAGCCGCGCTTTGGAGCGTGGATCCCGACCAGTGCTGCAACCTGAGAAAAGTGGAACCACTTCGCCGCAAGCTCAGCGAGTTGAGCGCGTGGATCACGAGCATTCGTCGCGACCAGACCTCGGTGCGATCCAGCGCACGCCGGGTGGAATGGGACGCAAAGTTCGGGCTGGTGAAGATCAACCCCATTGTCGATTGGACATCAAAGCAGGTCTGGCGCTACATCCACGATCACGATGTACCCTACAACGAGCTTCATAATCAAGACTATCCGAGCATTGGATGCACGCATTGCACGCGAGCCGTCAGACCGGGAGAAGATCCTCGGGCAGGACGGTGGGCCGGATTCGCCAAGACGGAGTGCGGCCTGCATAGGATCGAGCCTCTGCCGGATTCGGCGAATCAGGGCGCCGCGAAAGCTGCGAAGTTTGGAAACTGAGGCGGCCTAGGCTGGTGCAGCCCGCTTTCGAGCCGGCCCGTAATCCGTCGATAGACGATTCTACGTCAACGACTTAGGGTTTTCGAAGGGTGAAATAGGGGCGCAAATAAGAAACTTGCCGCCATTTTCGTTAAGCGAAATCCTCGAAAGCAACTGCCGAATCTCGCCCGCGGGCTTCTACGGCGGACATTCGGTCCCGAAGGGACAGCCGCCTCTGGTCAGTTTTTCTCCTGGTGATCTAACACCTCTAACGACGGCCTTCAACGCTTCAGCATCCTCCATCCGTGTCGTTGGAATGCTGCCGCCCACGTGAGCCGTTTGCTTGAAGGGTCTCTGCAACGGGAGAATTGCTCGCGAAAAATCAATAGCAATGATGTACGGGCTTTTGTGATCTGGGAGTCGGTTGCCGGCCGATTTTGGCGCCCCTTCAACCGCCGCACTCGCGCGCATTCCTGATGCGCCAGCCGCACAGTATTGGGACAGAAAACGAGCGCTGTGCGACTTGCTCGGCCAGCGCAATCGTTCAACCGTAGTGTCGGACTAAAGTGCGGTCTATGCGCCAGGAACGCTATGGCAAGACGCTCCGTTGAAGCCGGTTTATTCCGACAATTCCGTCCGCGCTTTGCCAATAGTTTTCTGCAGCCGATCTGGAATCGGAATTACATCGGGAGTGTGCAGATCAAGATGGCTGAAAAGTTCGGCATCGAGGGCCGGGTCAGTTTTACGACGCCACCGGGGCGATACGCGATGTGGTCGAGGACCACATGCTGGGCCCCCCGCCCTGGGCCCGGGCGGGCTAATCTCAGTCCTCGTTCACTGGGTTGATCGAGGCCGCAGCGTTCCACATGGGGTAGGACAATCCGGCGAGCCGATTGATGACCAAAGCCTGAGCAACAAGCAGGAACACGGCCACTTCGATGATGAGGAGTTCACGCGGCTTCGAAATAATCCCAAGAGAAACGATCAGTGTAGTCGCACCTGCCGGGGGATGGCTAACATCGAGAAGAACCATGAATGCCCCCGTAACTGAAAGCGAAAGAGCCGCCGCCAGGATTCTTGGCCAGAAGATGCTTTCGTGAACCCCGAACGGCAGGGCCCCGGCGCCCGTCACAACAAACGCCGCATAACCGCAGATGAGCCCGATAGCATGGCCGAAAATGGTGTTCCGCGGGCTGGAAGTTTTCGCAAGCGGGGAAAAGAACAGGAGATACGCGGTTGGCCCGAGCGATGGAAACACAAATGGATTGCGGCTCACGAGCGCCAACAGGGCAAGAACTCCAATTGTGATGAAGCCATTTACGAACACATAGACTGACTGCACCAGTCGTGGTGGGAAGTGCTGGAGCAACCAGTCCAGTCTTACGCGTCGCAGCAATGAGACAACGTGATCAGCGCCTGCATGCTGCGGGGCGGGCGAACTGAGCTTCCGCATCAGATGTTGGGCAGCAAGTCGAAATATTCGTCGTCCTCGTTTTTGCCGCCTTCTCCTTTGCCAAGCGTTTTCTCCGACTCAATAAACTCAATACGCTCGATCCATTTGACCATCTTATAGCCAAGTTGATTCTCGACTCGCAGCCGCAGGGGTGCTCCGTACACCTGCGGAAGCCGTTGCCCGTTCATCCGCGAGGCCAGAAGACATTGCGCCATGAGCACATTCTCCAAGCTTTGTGTGTCGTAATAGGATCCACCATAGAGTGCCTCGCCAAAGGAAAAAAAGGCGACGACCCGGGCTTCCGGTTTAGGCTGCACCAGATCGATCAGCGCCTTCATGGGAATCCCGCCCCACTTAGCGATTCCGCTCCATCCCTGGATACAATGATGCATGGTGATGTGTTCGGTCTCACCCAACTTCTCCAGGTCAGCCAGAGAAAGCTCGACCGGCCTTTCGACAAGGCCTCCCACCTTGAGCCGGAAAGTTTCGAAGCCGGTTTCCGCCAGGCGCTTCCAATCCTCCCGGATCGGCATTTTCCCGTTGGGCCAGAAGTAGGCCGAGATTTCCTTCTCAGAATACTTCTGCCGCGGAGTCAGGCGATTCAACGTAATCAGCTGCATCGGATAAGTCACGGACTTGAGGGCATGCTGCAATCCGCGCGGGCGGTTCCATGAGATGTAGTGCGCCACGATCCACGAAAGGACAACTACGCCTATGCCCACAAACCCGAGATACATGCCCAGATGCGTCTGATCATCTGTGCCCAACACAATGTGGTTCATGTTCCGCGCAAATCCAGTCATCACGATTAACGTGACGTGCACGAGGAGGAATGCAAGAAAGCTAAGCATGGTAAGGAAGTGGACCGATCTGGCCGATTGCCTCCCACCAAAGATCCGCGCGTACCAGGGGAATCGATTCACTACGGCAGGCGACATGGCGATCCCAGTAAGAATCGCCAAAGGGCCGAAGACAAAGACGACGGTGAAATAGGCAATCTGCTGCAATGCGTTGTAGCCATAAAATCCGTTTGGCTCCGGCGGCAGGTGAAACGTTGCGTAGTGCACCCACGTGTTCCACGCCTGTAAGAGGACGAGCGGCGAAGTTGGCACAATACGCCGCCACTGCTCGGTATCGAAGAGCATGATGACGAAGAGAATGCCAGTGATGATGAAGCCGTGAACATCGATAAAGTGCCAAACCCGCGCAATACCAATTGTATGTCGGTAGCCCGGCGTCCCGACCAACGGCGAAATATAACGGGCGTCGTCTTTAGCGGTCCAGAGGCGATCGCGTGGGACTTTCAGCGGTGTAAGCCTGATCCATTCGCTCCCCGGCGTGCAGCCATCGTTGAAATACAAACGAGGATGATCCATCAGGATGGACAGACCGCTGCGAATCAGCATCATCACAAAAAGGAAATTGAAGAAGTGGCAGTAACGAACCCAAGCCGGAAACCCGTGCGGCCCTTCGAAGTTGTCGGGATATATCTGAGGAAGGGCCGGAACATAGGGCAGACCGGCCCGGGCGACTTCAATCCAAGATGCCGCGACTACAGAGAGGATAGCGATACCGATTCCGATCAGGATGGAAGGTCGAATCCAGATACGAAATCGGCGATCAGGCGGATAGTGGACGGCTCTGTGTGCCGGATCGAACGAGATCATAATGCCTCCGCGCCAGGCCCAGTCAAACTTTAAGAAAAGGCGCTTGGCTCTCGACGTGGGCGGCTGGCACACCCCCGAAGAAGATAAAGAGAGCCCCACCGTCCATGATCCGTTTCTTGTGTAGGGCGAAGGAGCCCGCGGCTGAGCGTATTGTCACTTGCGTAGCCCGCGAAACTTTTTTCAACGAGCGCTTGAAAGCAGTGTCCCGCATCCGGGTGGTGAAGACTAGCTCGTTTTCGAAGGGAGGACTTGCGATGGAAAAAATGCGGGTGTTTCATTCGGCATCCGTTTCTGGCGGGTCGATGAGTGTCACATCGGCGAACTGCCCCGCTTCCCACGGCCTTCATCCATAGCCGCAAGTCTTCCCTTCAGGCGAATCGAACTAGCGCCCGCATTTCTGGGGAGGTTAAGGGGACGATACCCAGAGGCTGTCCCGTATCATTTTGTATCAAATGACGTCCGCCGACACCGTTTGGTTTTAATCAGTTACATCTCGTTGTTGCCCTGTCACGGCGTTGTTCTGGCGCATACAATCGACTAGTCGACTGACTTAGTCGTCGCCCTTCTTCATGTGGGTGGCGAACTGACGCAACAGACCGACGAATGCAGTCGAGGCTACCGATAGGGTTCGATCGCGCCGGTAGGCCAGTCCAAGTTCGCGATAGAGCACGGCGTCCTCGAGATCAATCAGTTTGACCCGGCCGGCTTCCACTTCGTCGCGCGCGAATGAAGCGCTAATCAGCGACACGCCCAGGTCGGCCGCCACGAAACTCTTGATCATCCCGATGCTGGGGAGTTCCATTCGAACCTGCAGTTCGGCTTGATGTGGCCGAAACAGCTTATCGAGCAGCCTCCGGGTGTGTCCGGTCTTGGGGAATAGCAGCGGTTGTTTGACGATCTCGCTGACCGGCACCACTTTAAATTTGGCCAGGGGATTCTTGGGACTCACCATCAACATCAGCTTGTCGCGGAAAATGGGCTGGATCTTTAAGCTCGGCGATTGAATCGGCAAGGTCAGAATGCCAACCTCGACCTGCCCGTTTTCCAGCTTTTCCACGATTTTGTAGCTGAAGTTGCGATAGATGCTGATCTGTACCTGTGGATAGCGCCGGCAGTATTCGCCGAAAACCTCGGGCAGAACGTAGAGACACGTGGCCTCATTGGCGCCGATGCGCAGCGTGCCCCGGGGGGTACCACTGTGATCGGCCACCGCCAGTAGGGACTCATCGCGCAGAGCCTTCAAACGCTCGGCATATTCGAAAAAGACCTGGCCGGCGGGGGTCAGTTTTACAGACTTGCCAGAGCGGTCGAGCAACCGGTCGCCGTACTCCTGCTCGAGTTGTCGAATCTGCGCGCTCACTGCCGACTGCGAACGAAAAACCTTTTCCCCGGCGCGGGAAAAACTGCCCTGCCGGGCAACTTCCAGGAACGTGATGAGCTGATCAAAGTCCATGGTGGTGGTGGCGAAATTATAGCGAATTCGCAGCCGTTCGCAATGCATTACCCGCAATGCATGGAGCCCGAAGATACCCTGAAATTTGCATAGCTTGCATCGAAATTCTGCATTTTACTTGCGCTTCGGCAAGCGCTATTAAAGAGATTGCGAATGTCTGTTCCTGAGCAGAAGTGTGCGACATTCCGTCGCCCGCCAAGCTACGCCCAAGAACAAGTGATTCGGAAACGATTCAGTCCGCCGGACGGAGTCCATGACGACGCGTCTAAACCCGAAGAATGGTCTGCCGCCAGCGCAGGGTCTCTACCATCCTGCGCACGAGCACGACGCCTGCGGAATCGGGTTCGTAGCCAGCATCAGCGGCCATAAAAGTCACGACATCATCCGCAAGGGCATTCAGATTCTGCTCAATCTGGCGCATCGCGGCGCTTGTGGCTGCGACCCTGAAACCGGCGATGGCGCCGGCGTGCTCATTCAGATTCCCCACAAGTTTTTCGCCCGCGAATGCGAGAAACTAGGATTTTCGCTGCCCAAGCCTGGCGTCTACGGCGTCGGCATGACCTTCCTGCCGGTGGAGAAGCACCAGCGGCTGCAATGCGAAGGAATTCTCGAACGGATTGTGCGTGAAGAAGGCCTGACGCTGCTGGGCTGGCGAGACACTCCGGTCTATGCCTCCGCCATCGGCCGCGTGGCCCGCGCCTCCCAGCCGTACATTCAGCAGATTTTCGTGAAATGCGCTCCCGGGATGGACCCAGACGCCTTCGAGCGCAAACTCTACGTGGTGCGCAAACGGGCGGAGAATGAGGTTCGCGAAAGTGGCATCGGGGATGCGGAAATGTTCTATATCCCATCCCTTTCCTGCCGCACGATTGTCTACAAGGGATTGATGCTGGCGCCGCAGATCACGAATTTCTATCGTGAGCTTTCCGACCCGGACGCGGTCAGCGCCTTGTGCCTGGTGCACCAGCGCTTCTCGACCAATACCTTTCCCAGTTGGCAGCGAGCTCATCCCTATCGCTACGTCGCGCATAATGGCGAAATTAATACGCTCCGCGGCAACGTCAACTGGATGCAAGCCCGCCAGTCGCTGCTGCAGTCCCCGCTTTTTGGAGAGGACCTGAAGAAACTGCATCCCATCATCGCTCCCGATGGCAGTGACTCCTCCAACTTCGACAATGCTGTGGAGCTTCTGCTGCAAGCTGGACGCAGCCTGCCGCATGTTATGGCCATGCTGATTCCTGAAGCCTGGTCGGGCAATCCGCACATGAAGCCGGACAAGCGCGCCTTCTACGAGTACCACGCCTGTCTGATGGAGCCCTGGGATGGCCCTGCGGCCATCGCCTTCACGGACGGTCGCGTCATCGGAGCGACGCTCGACCGCAACGGTTTGCGACCCGGACGCTATGTCGTGACTCACGATGATCTGGTCGTCGTCGCCTCGGAAGCAGGCGTGCTCGACATTGCGCCCGAACAGGTGAAGAGAAAGGGTCGTCTGCAGCCGGGCAAGATGTTCCTGGTGGATACGGTCGAAGGTCGCATCGTCTCCGATCGGGAGATCAAGCAGAAGCTGGCGTCGCGCCAGCCGTATGCACAGTGGGTGAAAGAGAATCAGATTACGATCGATCAGTTGCCGGAGCCCTCGCGCATGCATTTTCCCGACGCCGAGACCCTTCTCCGCCGCCAGCGTGCCTTCGGTTACAGCGATGAAGACCTGAGGATGATCCTGGGCCCGATGGCGTCGAAGGGAGAAGAGCCGGTTGGTTCGATGGGCACCGATACGCCCCTGGCCTGTCTTTCCGATAAGCCGCAGTCCTTGTTCAACTACTTCAAGCAGCTGTTCGCGCAAGTGACCAATCCTCCAATCGACCCCATTCGCGAAGAGATGGTGATGTCGCTGATCAGCTACATCGGAAGCGAGAGCAACATTCTGGAGGAAGCGCCCGAGAACTGTCACATGCTGAAGCTGGCGCATCCGCTGCTGTCGAACCGCGAACTGGAGAAGTTGCGGCGAGTTTCGAATCGCGATCTGCTCGCGACCACTTTGCCCGCTCTGTTTCGAGCCAAGGACGGCGAGGAGGGACTGAAGCGGGCTCTGGATGAGTTGTGCCAGCGAGCTTCGCGGGCGGTAAAGGCGGGATATTCTCTGCTCATTCTTTCCGATCGCGGCGTGGACAAAGACTATGCCCCGATTCCGTGCCTGCTGGCGCTGGCTGCGGTGCACAATTTGCTGGTGCGGGAGGAAACGCGAACCCAAGTTGCGCTGATCACCGAGTCTGGCGAGCCGCGCGAAGTGATGCATTTTGCCTTGCTCAGCGGCTACGGGGCGAGCGCCATCAATCCTTACCTCGCGCTCGAAAGTGTCGAGAATCTGGTTTGGCGAGGCGAATTGGGCGAGGGGACTACGCCGGAACTTGCCGTGATGCACTTCATGAAGGCGATCAAAAAAGGGCTGCTGAAGACCTTCTCGAAGATGGGCATCTCGACTTTGCAAAGCTATCAGGGAGCGCAGGTTTTCGAAGCCATCGGTCTCAACCGAGAATTGATTGACGCCTATTTCGCCGGCACCACTTCGCGCATCGAAGGAATCGGACTCTCGGTGCTCGCGGCTGAGGCGCAGATGAAACACGCCTACGCCTTCGGTCCGCTGACCGAGTTCGAGACTGAGCTTGCGGTCGGCGGCAGCTATCACCAGCGGGTCGACGGCGAATATCACCTGCTGAATCCGCAGACCATCAGCAAACTGCAGCAGGCCGTGCGGCAAGACAGCTTCAAAACGTTTCAGGAATATACCGACCTCATCGATATCCAGAACGCGAACCTGTGCACTCTCCGCGGCCTGATGAAGTTCAAGAAGAGTGACCAGCCGGTTCCGCTGGAGGAGGTCGAACCGGCCAGAGAAATTGTGAAGCGCTTCACGACCGGCGCCATGTCGTTCGGATCGATCAGCAAGGAAGCTCACGAAACCTTGGCCATCGCCATGAACCGGATCGGCGGCAAGTCCAATACCGGCGAGGGAGGAGAGGACGAAAAGCGATTTAAGCCGGACGCGAGCGGCGATTTGCGGCGAAGCGCGGTCAAGCAGGTGGCGTCCGCGCGTTTCGGCGTCACCGCGAACTATCTGGTGAACGCCGACGAGTTACAGATCAAGATGGCGCAGGGTGCGAAACCCGGCGAGGGTGGCCAACTTCCCGGCTACAAAGTTGATGAGGTGATTGCCCGGTTGCGGCACTCGATCCCCGGTGTCGGACTGATCTCGCCCCCACCGCATCATGACATCTATTCGATCGAGGATCTCGCGCAACTGATCTACGATTTGAAAAACGTTAACCCCCAGGCTCGCATCGCCGTGAAGCTGGTAGCCGAAGTGGGCGTAGGCACGGTCGCCGCGGGCGTGGCAAAAGCGCACGCGGATGTTGTACTGATCAGCGGCGATACCGGCGGCACCGGTGCGTCTCCTTTGAGTTCGATCAAGCATGCGGGCATTCCCTGGGAGCTGGGTCTAGCGGAAACGCAACAGGTTTTGCTGTTGAACGATCTGCGCAGCCGCATCCGGGTGCAAACCGACGGCAAACTGCAGACCGGACGCGATGTGGCGATTGCCGCCTTGTTGGGCGCGGAAGAGTTCGGGTTTGCCACCACACCGCTGATCGCGATGGGCTGCATTATGATGCGCAAGTGCCATCTCAACACTTGTTCGGTGGGCATCGCCACGCAAGACCCCGAGTTGCGCAAGCAATTCCAAGGACAGCCCGAACACGTAATCAATTTCTTCTTCTTCCTCGCGGAACAGCTGCGGCAGTACATGGCAGAGCTCGGATTCCGCACGGTGGACGAGATGGTGGGCCGCGTCGACATGCTGGATGCCGAACCCGCCGTGGAGCGCTGGAAAGATCACTGGAAGGCGCGAGGTCTCGACTTTTCGGCGATCCTCTATAACCCGCCCGTGCCCTCGCGAGTCGCCCGGCGCCGTGTGCAGGCGCAGGATCATGGCCTGGAACAGGCTCTCGATCACAAAATCCTTGGACAGGTGCGGGATGCACTCGAAACCCTTTCGCCCGTCGAAGTGAACTTGCCGGTGCGCAACATTCACCGCTCCGTGGGAAGCATGCTGAGCGGCGAAATCGCGCGCCGCTACGGTTCTGCGGGGCTACCCGACGATACCGTGCGAATTCAGCTTACCGGCTCGGCGGGACAGAGCTTAGGTGCCTTTCTGGCGAAGGGCGTCACGCTGACCCTGGAAGGTGAGGCCAACGACTACGTGGGAAAGGGCCTCTCCGGGGGGCGAATTGTCGTGTACCCGCCTCGTGCTTCCGGTTTTGCTCCGGAGGAGAATATTCTGATCGGCAACGTGGTTCTTTACGGGGCCACCAGTGGCGAGGCATTCTTCAACGGAGTCGCGGGCGAGCGCTTTGCCGTCCGCAATTCCGGAGCCACAGCGGTCGTCGAGGGCGTGGGCGACCACGGCTGCGAGTATATGACGAATGGGCTTGTGCTTGTGCTGGGCTCCTGCGGAAGGAATTTTGCCGCCGGCATGAGCGGCGGAATCGCCTATGTATTTGACGAGCGCATGGATTTCACGGAAAAACGCTGCAATCTCGATTCCGTCGATCTCGAACCGTTGCTCGATGGACAAGATGTGCAGATGGTCCGGGATCTGGTGACCCGCCACCTGGAGTTGACCGGCAGCCGTCGCGCTAAGTGGATCCTGGACAACTGGCCAGAGATGGCTTCGCGCTTCATTAAAGTCTTTCCCCATGAATTCAAGCGGGTGTTGGGAGTGGGCCGCAACCAGCAAGCCTATATTCCGAGCCAGCCGGTTTCCGTTCTCGCCCAAGTGGAGCAGGTGCAGAATGGGTAAGACCACCGGATTTATGGACTACTCGCGCGAACTGGCCCCCCGTCGGGCGGTGCTGGAGCGCGTGAATGACTGGTTCGAGATTTATCAGGATTTGCCGGAAGAAAAACTTCGCAAGCAGGGTGCCCGCTGCATGGATTGCGGCGTCCCGTTCTGTCAAACGGGATGTCCTGTCAGCAATCTTATTCCCGACTGGAACGACCTCGTTTATCGCGGGCGCTGGAAGGATGCCGTCCGCCAGTTGCACGCCACCAATAATTTTCCCGAGTTCACCGGCCGAATCTGTCCCGCCCCCTGCGAAGCCTCCTGTGTTCTCGGAATCAACCAACCGCCGGTCACGATCAAGCAAAACGAAAAGAATATCGTGGAGCGCGGATTTTTGGAGGGATGGATCGGACCGGAGCCGGCGAAACTTCGCACTGGCAAGAAAGTAGCCATCGTCGGTTCGGGTCCGGCAGGATTGGCTACGGCGCAACAGTTGTGTCGCGCCGGACATTCCGTGGTGGTTTACGAAAAAGCGGACCGCATCGGCGGATTGCTGCGTTACGGTATTCCCGAGTTCAAGCTGGAGAAGCACATCATCGATCGCCGCCTGGAGCAGATGTCCGCCGAGGGCGTGAAGTTCGTCACCCATGCCGAGGTTGGGACGAACATTGCAGTCGAGGATCTGCGCCGCGACTTCGATGCCATGGTTCTTGCCGGCGGTTCCGAGCAGCCGCGTGATTTGCAAGTTCCTGGACGCCAGCTCAAGGGGATTCACTACGCGATGGAGTTTCTCCCCCAGCAGAACAAACGCTGTCTCGGAGACACGCTCGACTCGGCCACCGAGATTCTTGCCACCGGCAAGCGCGTGGTCATCATTGGAGGCGGCGACACTGGCGCTGACTGCCTGGGCACCTGCCACCGGCAGAAACCGCTTTCGGTTCATCAATTCGAGATCATGCCCAAGCCGCCCGATGAGCGCTCGCCGCAGACGCCCTGGCCGCTGTGGCCGATGCAGCTTCGTATCGAAGCGGCGCACGAAGAAGGCGGAGTGCGCGACTGGAGCATTGCCACCAGCAAATTCACCGGCGACGAAGACGGTCGCGTCCGGCAACTTCATGCCCTGCGGGTTGGCCCTCCCCCCAAGTTCGAGCCAATCCCAGACTCCGAGTTCAGCATGGAAGCCGATTTAGTCTTGATTGCCATGGGCTTCCTCGGCCCCGTGCGCAATGGCATGATCGAGCAGTTGGGAGTTCAACTCGATCACCGTGGCAACGTGGCGACGGATCAGAATTACATGTCGTCGGTCGCCGGAGTATTTGCGGCGGGAGATATGCGCCGCGGTCAATCGCTGGTGGTATGGGCGATCTCCGAGGGCCGCAAAGCTGCCGCTTGTGTCGATGCCTATCTGAAAGCGCTCGCAGTGCGGCCGGTTGTACCTTTAGCTTCCGCACGGCAAATCGCTTCGTGATCCGGACCATCCGGGCGCGGGTCACGTCTCCGGCGGTGTATTCCAGGGTAATCCGTTCTCCCGATGGATCCGCTCAAAAATGCAACGGGCCTGGATCTTGCGATAGAGTGCAGTAAGACGACGGCGTCCGCGCCATGATTCAACTTTCCGACATCCAATCCGCGCTGAACCGAATTCGCGCGGACATCCGCCTATCCCCCTGCACCCACTCGGAAACATTTTCTCGGCTGACCAACAATTCCATCTTCCTCAAGCTCGATAACCAGCAGCGCACGGGAGCTTTCAAAGAACGGGGCGCGCTGAACAAGTTGCTCACGCTGAACCAGAAGGAACGCGCCCGTGGCGTCATCGCAGCATCCGCGGGCAATCATGCGCAAGGGGTCGCCTACCATGCCGGGCGCCATGCGATCCACGCGCGCATTGTGATGCCGCTCCCGACGCCGCTCACCAAAGTCTCGGCCACCCGCGCCTATGGCGCCGAGGTCGTGCTGCACGGCGCGAATTACGACGAAGCCTACGAAAAGGCGGTCGAGCAAAGCGCGCAGGACGGCCTGACTCTCATTCATGCCTTCGATGACGATGCCGTCATCGCCGGGCAGGGAACTCTGGGACTGGAAATTCTCGAACAACATCCCAACATCGAGGTCATCGTAGCGCCCATTGGAGGCGGTGGGCTTATCGGCGGAATCGGCTGCGCCGTCAAGGAAACAAATCCTGCGGTCAAGGTCTTCGGAGTTCAGCCCTCGCGGATTCCTTCCATGAAAGCCGCAGTGGCCGAGGGCAAGCCGGTGACGCTGAAGTCCGCGACGACGATCGCGGATGGTATCGCGGTACGCCGCGCCGGAGAACGCACCCTTCCCCTGGTGCAAAAGTATGTGGACGACATTGTTACTGTGGAAGAAGAAGAAATCGCGAATGCGATCCTTTTGCTGTTGGAGCGCGAGAAAACCCTGGCCGAAGGTGCCGGGGCAGCCGCGATCGCCGCGGTGCTGAACCGCAAGCTGCCGCTCCAAGGCAAACGAATCGCGGTGCTTGTCTGCGGCGGCAACATCGACGTTACGTTACTCGCGCGCATTATCGAACGCGGTCTGGTGAAGGATGGACGCCTCGTGCGTTTGCGGGTTCACCTGCCGGACTATCCTGGGGCGCTGCACCGGCTCACCGGGATTCTGGCCGAGCACCGGGCCAACATTGTCGAAACCGCGTATGACCGGGCCTACCATGGAGTGAATCTGGGTGACACTGCCATTGACATCACCATGGAGACTCGAGGCCCGGACCACATCACGGAGCTGCTTGCCGCCTTGGTCCACGCCGGCTATACCCACGAAAGAATACTGTGACCGGCGCCAGGCAGCTCCTGCGTGAAAGCACCACTTAAAGCTTCACTTGAAGCATCCGCTCGCATCGCTTCGGCCACAATCAGAACCACGCTACGATTAAGATATGTTCGCATCCTGAGGACCGATTTTCGCAACGAACTTCTCAGCGGAATGGTCGTAGGGAGAGCGGGGAAGGGGACGGCCGGCTGAGACTGCCATCCATTGGAAATCTTCGCTGGTCGATCGCTTTTGTAATACTTGTTTTGTCTGGGTAAAACTTTGTAAACCATCCACTTCCGCCGCTGGCAGGGATGTAAATTAGAAGGTGAAGCATGAACGCTATCCAAGCAGCAATCGCGACGTTTGCCTTGATCGTGATGAGCGTGTCCGGTCCCGAATTTCAGCCGGCATGCTCTGCACTCGTGGCGGGACAGGTGCCGGCTCAGAGCGCTGGCCAACCCGCGGTCGCCAGGCGCATTGGTGCGATCAAGACGATCAATGGGAACCTCATCACCTTGACGCCGGACACCGGCCCCGACGTTGCGGTGACGGTGCAGCCGAACGCTCGAATCCTGAGTATTGCGCCGGGCGAGAAGGACCTGAAGAACGCGACGCCCGTCCAGTTACAGGCGTTGCAGGTGGGGGACAGAGTCCGAGTACGCGGGCAGGAATCTGGAGACGGCAACTCGATCGCCGCTCTGGAGGTCATTGTCATTCCCCATACCGACCTGGAGGCGCGTCACGAGCAAGAACGCCAGGACTGGCAGAAGCGCGGACTCGGAGGTCTGGTGAGTGCCGTCGACCCTGCAACCGCGACGGTGACCCTCTCGGTGTCTGGCCTCGGCGGAAAAAAAGAAATCGCCGTGCATACCTCGACCAGCACGGTGTTTCGCCGTTATGCTCCAGACTCGGTAAAGTTCGACGATGCCAAGCCCAGCACGCTCGGGGACATTCGGCCGGGCGACCAGCTGCGGGCGCGCGGAGATCGCAGCGCCGACGGTTCCGAGTTGACGGCGCAAGAAGTTGTCACCGGCGCCTTTCGTAATGTTGCGGGCTTGGTGAATTCTGTCGATGCCAGTAGCGGCACCCTCACCGTGCAGGATTTATTGAGCAAGAAGCCCGTGCAGGTAAAGATTTCAGCGGACTCGCAGCTCCACACCCTGCCGCCCGAGATGGCGCGTCGCATCGCGATGCGATTGAAGGGGTCCATGCCCCCGGGAACGCCGGGGGCGGCCGGCGCTTCGAGTTCGGCTGCTTCGAGCTCCGGGTCTGCGCCCGCTGCCAGCGGCGCCCAATCCGGCGCTCCGGCCAGCGGCGGGGCAACGAGCGGCGCAGGAATGCGCCAGGGCGGCGTTCCGGATTTCCAGCAAATGTTGAGCCGCATGCCCGCGGTTACGCTCGCCGATCTGCATAAAGGGGATGCGGTGCTGATTGTTACCACCCAAGGCACGGCCACCAGTGGTGGTACCGCAATTACGCTGCTCAGCGGGGTGGAGCCGATTCTTCAAGCTGCTCCGAATGGCAGTCAGGCAATGATGTTGGCGCCCTGGAGTTTAGGGGGCGCTCCCGCTGGCGACGCAAATCAATAGTAGTGCCTGTCTCGAAAATATTGTTCCGCCGCTTTTTAGATTCGTCAGTCATAAGGAATAGGAAGATCAAATGAAGCTTCAGCAGTATGCACGTTTCTTCGTCATGGGACTCTTAGTTTGGCTGTCGGTGGGTGCGTTTTTGGATCCAACAGTGTTTGCCCAAACAGCGCCGGCGCAACCGGCCGTGGGAGTTCTTCGGGGACAGGTCGCTGATCCGTCCGGAGCAGCTATTTCCGGGGCCAGTGTGATTATGACCCCGGCGACTGGATCCCCGATTGTGGTCCAGAGCAATGGCCAGGGGATGTATGAGTTCAAGGCCTTACCTGGGGGGAAGTACACCCTGACCGTCGCCGCTCCGGGATTCACTCTTTCTGAAAACGACAATGTGGTGATCGGCGATCAGCCTCTGCGGCTTAACATTGCTCTGGCCATTGAAGTGGAGCAACAAAAAGTTCAGGTTTCCGATACCGCACCGACCATCGATGTAAACCCAGCCAACAATGCCGGCGCGATCACCATCTCTGGCAAAGAACTCGAAGCACTGCCCGACGATCCGGATGAGCTTCAGTCGGATCTGGAGGCGCTGGCCGGGCCTTCGGCGGGTCCGAACGGCGGGCAGATGTATATCGACGGATTTACCGCTGGTCAGCTTCCACCCAAGTCGTCGATTCGCGAAATCCGCATCAACCAGAATCCTTTTTCTGCGGAGTATGACAAGCTCGGCTACGGCCGTATTGAAATCTTCACCAAGCCCGGAACCGACAAATATCACGGCCAGTTCTTTGTGTTGGGCAATGACTCTGTTTTCAATTCCCCCAACCCCTTCGCCGGCAGTGAGCCAGGCTACGATTCCACTCAGTACAATGGAAATATCGGCGGTCCGATCAACAAGAAGGCTTCTTTCTTTTTCAACCTCGATCGCCGGAACATCAACGAACTGGCGGCGATCAATGCCTTCGTCCTCGATCCATCCCTGGCGCCGGTCCAGTTGATCGAGTCGATTCCCAATCCCCGCCAGCGGACCAACCTCACCCCACGGCTCGATTGGGCACTCAGCAAGGACAACACGCTGACGCTCCGCTACCAGTATTATCGCGATACGGAAACCAACAATGGCGTCGGGCTGCTCATTCTTCCGACTCAGGGCTACTACTCCAAGGAGACAGAGGACACTCTGCAAATCAGCGACACGCAGGTGTTGGGCGCAAAGATCGTGAACGAGACGCGGTTTCAGTACAACCGCGATGACAGTTTGCAAACCTCGCTCGATAACCACCCAAGCGTCAACGCGTTAGGCAATTTTACCGGCGGCGGGAATGACACGGGGAACCTCAACGACCAGCAGAACAGCTACGAGATACAAAACTATACGTCCCTGATCCACGGCAACCACACCATCAAATTCGGCGCGCGAGTGCGGGCGACGACGGATACCAATTATTCGACCAGCGGGTTCAACGGCACCTTTACGTTTTCTTCGTTAAGTACTTCCACCAACACGCCGTCGAATTGCGCGACTCTGAGCCAAAACCCGCCGTGTCCGATCTCTTTGCTCTATGCCGAGCAGCAGTTGAGCTCCGGCGGAATTCCTTATGCCACGCAGCTGACGTATACCACCGGCCTGCCGACGGCCTCAGTCACCTATTACGACGTCGAACCATACGTGCAGGACGATTGGAAAGTGCGGTCGAACTTCACGCTCAGCTCCGGCCTTCGATTCGAAACGCAAAACGCCATTCACGATCATGCAGATTGGGCCCCTCGCCTGGGCTTTGCCTGGGGGGTTGGGGGCAGGAGCGCTCCCCCCAAGGTGGTGATTCGCGGCGGCTACGGCATTTTCTACGATCGCTTCCAAGAGAATTCGATTTTGCAGGCGGATCGGCTGAACGGCGTGATCGAAAAGCAATTCATTATCAACAATCCGACCTGTTTTGCGGGTGTAGATGTGGCGCTCCCGAGCTTCTCCAACTGCGGCCCGGTCAGTTCGTCGGCGTCCAACATCTATCAGATCAGCCCTAGACTGCACGCGCCCTACACGCTGCAAGGAGCGCTGGGGGTGGAACGTCAGATCACCAAATCGGCGACTCTCTCCGTCATTTACTTGAATTCGCGGGGCTTTGACCAGCTGGTTACGATTAATGCGAATGCCCCCTACCCGGGAACACCTTGTGCTCCCAATTGTCCCCCGATCAACGGAGGCAACGTCTACCGCTACGTTTCCGAAGCGGTTTTCAAGCAAAGCCAGCTGATGGTGAACAGCAACGTGCGAGTCGGCTCCAGGGTCCAGCTTTTCGGCTATTACTCGCTGAACTATGCCAACAGCGATGCCACCGGAATTGGCGGTTTCGGAGGCGGCGGTGGCGCTTCTTTTGTTCCGGGCGAAACATCGAACTCCTACAACATCAGTCAGGATTATGGTCGAGCCGCTTTCGACGTGAGGGATCGGTTCTTCCTGGGCGGAAGTATTTCTTTGCCCTATCTGTTCCGGCTCAGTCCGTTCATGGTGATTAGTTCCGGGTCCCCCTTTAACATCACATCGCCGATCGACGTGAACGGCGATCAGGCCTACAACGATCGTCCGGGCCTGGTTTCAACCGCGACTTGCCCCGGCCCAGAGCCCACGACCGGCTCGGGTCCACAGAACAACATTTATTGCACAACCCTGGGCACCTTCGACGCGCTCGGCGGCGGAAAACTACTGCCGGTCAACTATGGGACAGGGCCGGCACACTTTGTCATGAACTTGCGCCTTAGCAAAACCTTTGGATTTGGACCGAAGGCGAAATCTTCTTTTAGCGGCCAGCAAGGCCAAGGCGGTGGTGGAGGAGGAGGTGGGCGAGGAGGAGGTGGAGGCCGCGGTGGACCGCTGTTCGGTGGGGGTCCGTCGTTCGGCGCCACCAGCTCCGACCGCCGCTACAATCTTACCCTGAGCGTGAATGCCCGCAACGCGTTCAACAACGTCAATGTTGCGAACCCAAACGGGGTTCTGGGCTCCCACTTGTTCGACCAGTCCACTTCGCTTCAAGGGGGGCCGTTTTCGCCCGGTACCGCCGCCAATCGAAAAATTGAACTGCAAGCCCTGTTCAGCTTTTGATGCCGGCAGGGGGAGCGTTGTGACGCGACTCTGCGCGTGAAGTTCGTGAAGTTCTCGGCATAGCGCGAGTCCGCGAATTCGGAGTATGCT
>Ga0209420_1000405_pt1 | contig 23371 bp, 15 predicted proteins | sample BlaSpr_A8_OM1_O1_FD_187972 | JGI IMG/M metagenome (GOLD analysis project Ga0209420, IMG submission 187972) | Forest soil microbial communities from Thunder Bay, Ontario, Canada - Black Spruce, Ontario site 2_A8_OM1_O1 (SPAdes) (version 2) | ecosystem: Environmental > Terrestrial > Soil > Boreal...
TTGCCGGACGCAAGGTCCATCACCCAAAGCTGGCCCCACGGGCGCCCAGGACGGTCGTACCGCGTAACGGAGTAGGCCAGAAGCTGCCCGTCCGGCGAAAGTTCGGCCTGGCCGGCTGAGCGCAAGCGCTGGTAATCGTCCGGCTGCAGGCCGTTTGCGCTTTGCGCGCGAGCGCGCGGAATGCTTGCCAGAAGCGCGGCAGCGAAGATGCATGCAAGGAGGTAGAAACGTGTGCGCATAGTGATGCACCTCATCCAAGAAAATGGTTTAGCGCTGGAGCAAAGGCAGACCCATAACGGCGAGAAAGCGTGAAGGCTGGGAACATTCGAGAGCGGCGGCATTCTATCGAAGAAGCGCCACAAACGCACCCGGGATTGCGAGCAATGCACGGCAGTAGTGTTCGATCTGTGGCGATGATATTAGAATTGTGACAGTATTTTGCTTTTAGTTCATGAGTAATCCGCAGCTAGCCATATCGGCTAGGAGGTGGACTATGATCGAGCGTATCTTCTATCGCGTCGCGAGTGGATTGATGCTATGCACGTGCCTAGCCGGTGTGGCAGGCGGGGCCAGAGCCGGTCACGAAGGTGCCCTTTGGCTCAAATCGACGCTCGAGGGGCGACGTAACTACGCAATCGGATATGTCCTGGGCTTTTCCCACGGGGTGCAGTCGGCTTGCATCGAAGCGAGCAAATACTTTGCAAAACCAACGGATCCCAACGTCGATCCGCTCAAGTCCTGTCTCGCACGTGATATCGAAGTTTCCGACACGGATAAATTGGCGAAATCCGTGACAGATTTCTACCGGCGCTATCCGTCGGACCGTTATCTATACATCACCGAACATCACCGACGTAATGGCGGCTGTGGGAAGAGGCATGACTCTAGATGAGATTCACAAGAATGCGGGGCCTGGTGGCGTACGATCTCCGCGCTAGACGACTGAAGGCGCCAATCGCATCATATCAACGGCTGGGGTGCGATCCGAGCTGATTGGAGTAAGTTGAGACTGGCGACGCTTAAGCTTTAGCTCCCACCCCGTCCACGAATTCGTTGATCTTCGCCCTGAGTTCATCGCGCACTTCGCGAAATGCCTGTTTCCTCTCTTCGGCTGTACCGTTCACAACGGTAGGGTCTTTTAGGCTCCAGTGAAGCAAGTGTGGTGTAAAGGGGAACACTGGCGATCGCTCCCTCGCCGTATCGGCGAGTGTGATTACATATGCGAAATGCTCTTTGAACCATTCGCGGACGTTCTTGGGGAGCTGACCGCTAATATCGACGTCGATGTCCGCCATGACCTCGATCGCAATTGGATCAAGCTCGTTGCCGGATTCGACTCCTCCGCTTGTGGCAATGAAACGATCGCCGGCTACGGATCGCAAAAAGCCCTCGGCCATCTGCCCTCGAACCGAATTGTGCACCGATAAGAACAGTACTCTCTGCCTTTCCTCCATGCCTCCTCCGCAGTCTTGGACCCTAGTGTCGCGATAATGAAACGGGCAGGTCAATAACGAAAACGCTGTAGGTTCTGCGTGTCGGTCTCGGCCTATCCCGACGCGATCTTGGCGACGCTATTCCTGATTGCTTGGTTCAAGACAAAGCCAGCCGGGCAGCGGTCTTAGTCCACAAGAGGCCGGGCGCAAATGACGCGGCGCACTTCAATTGCCAATGATGCCACCGAAGGACGTCCATTCGTGTCCATCGAACCGAATCAGAAAGAGCTGCTTAATCGGCTGGTAGTCCGTAGAGCTGGTCTTGATCCGAATGCCCGGCCGGAGCATACCGAGTTCAATGTCCAGGTTGGCGGCCTGCTTCATCACGTTGGCGCGCGTCAGATTGTCTCCGCACTTTTTCAGAACTTCCGCGAGAGCCTGCGCGCGCTCGTAGCCGGCGACATTGTTCTGGTCGCGAAGGCTGGCCTGCGGATTGTACTTCGCCATCCAGTCCAAAAATTCGTGCACGGCGGGATCGGCCTGCGCGCGGGCATTCTGCCAGCCTTTCGAACGCGCGTTGCTAATCACGCCCGCGGCCTTTTCGAGGCCCGCGGCATCGAGAAATGCGGCCACCGAAAGCGAAGCATTCGGAATGAACTGCATCGGATGCCAGCCAAGATCGTACGCGGCGCGAATGGTCTGCGTGGCAAACGGGCCGATCGAGAAATTCAAGAAAACGTCGGCCCCTGAGTCCCTCAGTGCGACAACCGCCGGTTGCACATCGCGTTGCGACAAGTCGTAGGGAATTTCTTTGACGATCAGCGCCGAAGCTCTCGCCCCGAGCCCTTCGTGCACGCCCGCGACGTATTCCTTGCCGCCGTCATCGTTCGCGTAAAGCACTCCGATCTTCGCCGCCGGCTTGTGCTCCAGAATATATGTCGCGTATGCCAAACCTTCGCTGCCGTTCGTCGCGAAAAACCCCATGGTCCAACGGAAGTGCGGGGGATCGTCAAAGGCCGCGGAGCTCGATTGCACGAAGAGCTGCGGCACCTGCTTTTCGTTCATGTAACCACGAATCGCGAGGTTGCTCTCCGTGCCGATCGAGCTAAAGATCAGCAGTACCTTTTCTTCTTCCACCAGTTTCCGCGCAAGCGGCAAAGCATTTGCCACGTCCGAAGCATCATCCAAGCTCACGAAGTTGATTTTGCGGCCGTTGATTCCGCCGCGGTCGTTGACCATCTGGAAGTAGGCGGCTTCCGCGCGAGCGACGGCGGCATACTCTTTTCCCCAGCCCGTATAGGGTGCAATGTTGCCAATTTTGATTTCTGTATCGGACGCTCCGGCGTCGTAGGATTTTTGCGCGGAAATCGATCCGCCGATCCCGATGGCGGCGAGCACTACAAAAACGGGGAAACGCGCTAAGGAGCGCTTCACAAAACCTCGCTTGGAATCGAACCCGGCGCCAGCATATTCGGAACGGACAGGCTCAGCGACATTTCTCCGGAAGGTTTCATCGCCGCGCGAACGATACTTCCTGCCGGCTTTTCCAGTCAAATTGGAATCATCCTCGCGTGCACGATCGGTTCGCGCCAAGTATTCAGGCGAAATGCGAACTCAAAAAATCGGGTATCATAGTGGCTCGTCGGGGCCGTAGCTCAGCTGGATAGAGCGAGCGATTCCTAATCGCTAGGTCGTGGGTTCGACTCCCTCCGGCCCCACGAACATTTCTGGCTTTAAATTTTCCAACTACGATCTGTGGTAGTACATCGCGCCGATAGGGTAGCCTTCCGCGCCTATGACCAACAAACCCCTAAAGCACACATTCGCAACATTTTGCATGTTCGCCGTTCTTATTCTTTCGGCCTCCGTCGTTCGCGCTCAGACGCGTGACCTTGCTGCACTGGAAGGCCATGTCCTGGACGAACAAGGTAAGGCCATCGCCGGAGCCCAGGTAAAACTGACAAACGTCGATACCGGCGCGGAACGCGCGACCCAAAGCGACGCCCAAGGCAAGTATGGTTTCGCTGGTGTCTCCCTCACGGGTCACTACACTATTGCCGTAAACGCCAGCAATTTCAACGCGGCGGAGCAGCAAAACGTCGACTTCGTCGCCGGTGTCACCGCCACCGTGAACTTCACGATGAGCGTCTCGGGCAGCCATGCCGAGGTAACGGTGTACGGCACCACACAAGGCGTCCAGACCGATTCGAACCAGATCATTGACCGGCTCGATTTGCCGAAAATCGAAAACACACCGATCCTCAGCAATAAGTTGACCTCACTCTCGCTGCTGGATTCCTCGGTGCGTCCTTCGCACACCACCGGCGACCTTTTCACGAACGAAACTCTAATCGTGATCAATGGCGGCGGCAGGCGGCAGACCACTTTCTCGATTGACAATGCCGATGCCGACGATAGCTGGGGACGCCAGACCATTTTCACTACGCTGCCCTTCGCGACGGTGGAAGAATTCGACGTGGTGACCAATTCCAGCTCGGCCGAATACGGCAGGAACGCCGGGTCCGCTGTCAACGTAGTGACGAAGTCCGGCACAAACAACTATCACGGCGACTTTATCGGCATGGGCCGCCCCGGATGGTCCGAAGCCAGTATTCCGCAGGTCTCCCCGCTGGCGCTCACGAAAGCCACGGACACGTTTGCCGATGGAAGCGGCGCGCTTTCGGGACCGATCATCAAGGACCGCACTTCCTTCCTGATCGGCGCGGAAATCAACGAGGGCTTTCGCGATGCGGTCATCACCTCTCCGTTTGATCTCGGCGCTATTTTCCCCGGCCATTTTCAACAAGAGTTGGGTTTCGTCAGGATCGATCATGAATTGACGAGCAATAACCACCTCACTTTGCGCGCAAACATGGACCGCTTTTTCGATACCAATCCGCAGGATAACGTCAGCGGCGTCACCTTGCCTTCCGCTGCTCGGACCTTCGTGAAGCATACCTATTCCACCGTGCTCACGGACGTCGCCACGCTCAGCCCGAGCGTGGTCAATGAGGCAAAACTTCAATACGCCATCGGGGACCCGATCACGCAATTCGTGCCGCAATTCCCGCAGCCCCAGGTTTCGCTTTCCGGCTTTTACACCTATGGCGATTCCCGCTTTGCCAATTTGGCCAATCGCCAATTTGAGGAAGGCGACACGCTAACCATGATCCACGGCCGCCACACCATTAAGGTAGGCGCCGATCTGATTGAATCCTCCTCCGGCGGCTTTGGCCAGGAATTCGGCAGCGGATACTTGGATGGGCAGTGGGCCGTCAATAATCCCGCGTGCTTCAACTATTCCACAATTTCGCCGACGCAGGTGATCGCCGATTTGCAGGCCAATACGGCTGGCGCGCCGCCGCAGGCCATGTACGTGCCCAGTGCCACTTGTACCGCACCGGCCACGCCTCCACCGGCTTTAATCAACACCTATACGCAAACGTTCGGAAACCAGACCTACAACATCAAGGAAACGCTTTTTTCGGGATTCGTGCAGGACGACTTTAAACTCCGTCCCGACCTCACCATTAACGCGGGCCTGCGCTATGAAGGCCAAACCTGGCTCGGCGACTTCAATAACGTTGCTCCCCGGCTGGGATTTGCCTGGCGCTTGCCGCACACCAAGGCCACCGTGCTGCGCGGCGGCTACGGCATCTATTATTCCGAGATTCGGGCGGACGAGGCGGCCGGCTATGAAGAGGGCGGTCCGCAAGGCCTCTTTACGTTCGTGGCGAACCCGGGCAAGTGCGGTTACCCCAGCACTTTCGCGCCATTTGCTTCGCTGGCCGCTTTGCTGGCTTCGCCGAACTGCACCTCACCTTCCGGTGCGGCCCAGGTTCCAGAGCGCAACATCACGATCAACGAGGGCGACACCACCTATCTCAGTCAGTATTTCAATGTGTCCGCGCTGCATTTCTATCCCAGCAGGTTGCTGAATCCTTATACGCAACAATGGACTTTGGGTGTGCAACATGAGATCGCGCGCGGCTGGATCTTGTCCGCGGATTACGTCGGATCGCTTTCTCTGAAACTCGAGCGGCCCGACGATCTAAACGCGCCTTCAGCCTTTATCCGTACCGCGCAGGGGCAGACGCGCTCCGCAGCGGTGGCAAACGCTACGCGCCCTATCCAACCCACCACGACCTGCACGACCCAGAGCGCCACCTATAACGCCAGCGTGGGCAATTGCTTCAATAATTACGCGCAGATCTCGGCGATCATCAACCAGGGCACGGCGTATTACGATGGCCTGCAAATGAAGCTCACCAAGCAGTTCTCCCACAATCTCTCGCTGCTGGCGAGCTATACCTATTCGCATGCCATCAATGACGTGGAACCCGACGCTGCCGGCCAAAGTCCGAATGACTGGAACCTGCTTGGACCCCAGTACGAAAAGGGCACGAGTATCCTCGACCAGCGGCATCGCGCCGTGATCAGCGGCTACTACCAGATGCCCTGGGGCTTTTCGGCCGAGTTGAATTCCCAGTTTGCCTCCGGCCTGCCCTACGCCATCACCGTGGGCAGCGATGTCAGCGGTGAAGGTGCAACGCCGCGTCCGATCGTCAACGGCTTTGTGCTCGCCCGCGATTCGGGCAGCGGAACGCCGACCTATGAAGTCGATCCGGCTTTGCAAAAGTCCTTCAAGTTCGGCGAAACGTTCCGCGTGAACTTCCGCGCCGAGGCCTTCAACGTGTTCAACCACTTTAATGTGTTTGGACGCAACGGCACCTACGGTAACAATGCAACGCCTGCGAGCGCGCTGGGCGCGCCGCTTTCCGGTATTGCCAACGTTGGACCGTCGCGCCAGTTGCAATTCCAAATGCGCTTACTCTTTTGAGGGAGACAGGGAATTCGGTTAGGTGATGATGGGAAAATCGTGGATCGCTTAACTCGTGGAAGGATTTCGCTGTTCTTACTGCTGGCGTTCATTTGCGCTTTCTCCGGGCCGCTCCTGCAAGGGTGCGGTCACGAGGAGCATGGCGCGGAAGGCGCGCGCTCGAAGGTCAAAACCTCGCTGCCCGACGGCGTGGACCCCAATCGGCCAAGAACTCTTTCCTTTGCCGACCTCGCCGCTCTACCGGACCCTCCCGGGGTGGTGAAGAATGACCCGCGGTATCAGAACGCGCGCATCCCGGCGTTTTCGAATGCTTTAGGTGTCAGCGAAGGGGACGCCGTAAAAGTCGGCGCTTATCTGCACCGTGTGACTTATATGGGTGATGGCGACTACAACTTGCGTTTTTCGGCCAGTCCAACTTCAACCGACAATTACATCGTCTCAGAAATTCCGGATGATGACGATGTGCCCCGCAAGCTCCGTCCCATGGTCGTGGCTGCGAGAGCCTATCTGAAGTCACAAATCCTAGGCGGTAAGCAACCGTCGAAGCAGGGAACCGAGCTCAATCCCGCGCCTTATGTCGAAATCACCGGCGGATTGTATTTTAGCGATTCGCACGTGGGAGACCCGCCACGCCCCGATCAGCAAGGTCTCCATCGCGCTTCAAGCTGGCAAATCCATCCGGGGATTGATATCCGCCTGGCGACAGCACCCGTCTCTCAATGAACTGCCTTGAATGGATTCGGCCGCGTTGGGCGATGCCGACGAGGCACCGAGCTTCGAATGACTCCGATGCTCTCGATTAGTCCGTAGGTTCAATGCACCAGAAATCCCGAGATGGCGCTGACGATGCCGGCCACACCCAGCGCCATGCCCGCCCACCAGAACGGTTGGCGGCTGGTGATCAGCGCGATCGATGTAACTACCAGAGCCATTTCAAGCAGCGCTTCGCCAAGATCGTAACGGTCGGCACGGCGCTGCTCCGTGCGGACTTCTTCTTCGAAATTTCGCGCCTGTTCGCCCAACACTTCCTTACTTTTCGAATAGGTTTGCGATTGGCGTTCGAATGCTGCGCGGATGCTCTCCGCCTTGGGCGCATCCTTGAATTCGCTCACGGACATCAACTGCGCAAAGCTGTCATAGGTATGCTGGCGAATGCTTTGCGCCTGATATTCCGCCCACGTGTCGCTGGCCTTGCTTTGCATTAACAGCTCGTGAGTGTGCGCCCGGTGCCCTATCAGCGTCACGAGCGCCACGAAGACGGCCAGCACCGCCATCGTGAACGTGATCGGCAATAGCTCTCGATTTTCACGCGCATGCTCCGCCTGCTCGTGAATTTCGTGCAACTCATCGGCCATTGGCGCGCTCCCGCGGACGCGGTGCGTCGGACGCCCGCTCTGGTAGAAAATGAAAGGTGACAGTGTACACTCAACGGCGCCAAATCCTGTTTGGGCCGCCTCTGAGGTGAAGCCATGAATTCGAATTCGCCAACCGGCGCGAACGAGCCTTTGATCCGCAATATCTCCGACACCGCTCGATGGGTTGCCGCCTATCGCGCAATGGAAACCGAGCGGCCCGACGCACTCTTTCACGATCCCTACGCGCGGCGATTGGCAGGCGAAAAGGGTGCGGAAATCGCCGAAGCCATGCCGTTTCAGGGCAAGACGATGTGGCCTTTCACCATGCGGACCTATCTGATCGATGAGTTCATCCGCGGCCAAATTCAAAAGGGGACCGATATGGTAATCAACCTCGCTGCAGGTCTGGACGCGCGGCCGTACCGCATGGATTTGCCCAGTTCGCTGCAATGGGTGGAGGTCGATCTGCCGGAAATCCTGGCATACAAAGAGCAAATCCTGGTAAACGAAAAGCCGAAGTGCGCGCTCGAGCGCGTGCGGCTGGATTTGTCCGATCGGGACGCGCGGAAGGCGCTCTTTCAGCAACTCGGTAGCCGTTCGAAATCGGCCTTGATTCTCTCCGAGGGTTTGTTGGTCTACCTTACGCCCGAAAACGTCGCCTCGCTGGCATCCGATCTTGCTATGCCACAAAGTTTTCGAAACTGGATTCTCGATCTGGCCTCGCCAGGCTTATTGAAAATGCTCGCGAAGCGAAAAATGGGCCAGGAGCTGAGCAAGACGGGCATTCCCTTTAAGTTCGCCCCGCCGGAAGGCCCTGAGTATTTCGAAAAGTTTGGCTGGAAACCAGTCGACGTGCGGTCCGTGTTCAAAGCCGCCGCGGCGCACAAGCGTTTGCCATTCTTTATGAGGCTTTTCGCTTTTTTTCCGGATACGAAAGAGTCGCGCATCAAGCGCCCCTGGACGGGAATCTGCCTTTTCGAAAAGCAATCAGTCTGAAGTGGACGGGGACTCGACGGGCCGGTGCGCGCGAGCGGGCCGCAACCAGGTTTGCAGACGATCGAGGTAGAGATAGACCACGGGTGTAGTAAAGAGCGTGAGCGCCTGGCTCACAATCAGCCCACCTACAATCGTGATGCCCAGCGGACGGCGAAGTTCCGCGCCCGTGCCGCCTCCAAGGGCCAAAGGCAGCGCCCCAAACATCGCCGCCATGGTGGTCATCATGATCGGCCGGAACCGCAGGAGGCACGCCTGGTAAATGGCGTCGAGAGGCGATTTGCCCTCTCCACGCTCCGCTTGAATCGCAAAATCAATCATCAAGATAGCGTTCTTCTTGACGATGCCAATCAGCAGGATGATCCCGATCAGCGCGATCACGCTCAAATCGGTATTGAAATAATAGAGCGCCAGGACGGCGCCAACTCCCGCGGAAGGAAGTGTAGAGAGAATCGTGATCGGATGAATGTAGCTCTCATACAAAATTCCGAGCACGATATAAACCGCAGCCAGCGCAGCCAGAATCAAATACGGCTCCGAGGAAAGCGATTGTTGGAACGCCTGCGCGGTGCCTTGAAACGTGCCGCGAACCGTATCCGGCATGTCCAGTTCGCGCTCGGCGGCGAGCACGTCATTTACGGCCGTACCGAGTGACGCGCCGGGCGCAAGGTTAAAGGAAAGCGTGATGCTCGGGAAGATGCCCGTGTGGTTTACCGTGATTGGAGTGTTTGAAGCTTGGTAATGCGAGAGGGCGCTCAGCGGCACCATCGTGCCGTGGTTCGAACTGACATAGATATCTTTCAGTGCTTGCGGATTTGCCAGGAATTTGGGATCGACTTCCAAAACCACGTGGTATTGATTAATCCCCATATAGATATTCGAGACTTGCCGTTGCCCAAAGGCATCGTTGAGCGTGCTATCAATCGCGGACATGGAAACACCCAGGCGCGAAGCGGAATCGCGATCCACGACGAGCCTGGCTTCGAGTCCGTGGCTTTGCGCGTCGCTATTGGGGTCCTGCAGCTCGGGAATTTTGCTGAGCCGGTCGAGCAGGACTCCGGACCATTGGTTGAGTTCGTTAAGGTCATCATCCTGCAGCGTAAATTGAAATTGCGAATTGCTGCCACGCCCACCAACGCTGACGTCCTGCGGCACCTGCAGATAGACGGAAGCTCCGGGTATGGTGGCGAGTTTGTCGCGCAGACGATCGATCACTTCATCGGCGCTGACGTTGCGCTCGCCGAGCGGCTTGAGTTGCGCGAACATACCAGCGCGCGTGATGTTGCTGCCGCCGGAGAAGGCCATCACCGTCTGGATCGCGGGGTCGTCCTGGACGATCTTGCAAAGTTGGAACATCTTCCCGTTCGTGGAGACCCAGGAGCTCGATTGGTCTCCGATGATCGCGCCGCCGATGCGCCCCGTGTCTTCCTGCGGGAAGAATCCTTTGGGAACGATAAAAAAGAGGTAGCCATTCAAGCAAACGGTAAGAATTAGAATAGTCAGGACAATTGCCTGATGCCGCAAAACCCATCGCAGGCCGTCGTCATACGAATGATAAAGCCAGTTGAAAAAGTGCTCGGTAACGCGATAGGCGGCGTTGTGCCGGCTGGTGCTGTGGCGTAAGAATCGCGCGCACATCATCGGCGTAGTGGTGAGCGACACCAGCAGCGAAACGCCGATGGCGATGCTGAGCGTCACCGCGAACTCCCGGAAAAGCCTTCCCACGATCCCGGCCATCATCAGAATCGGTATGAATACGGCCACAAGCGAAGTGCTCATGGAGATCACCGTAAAGCCGATCTCCCGCGAACCCTGCAGCGCTGCTTGAAACGGCCGCATCCCCGCTTCCAGATGCCGCGTGATATTTTCAATCACCACAATCGCGTCATCCACCACGAATCCCGTCGAAATCGTAAGCGCCATGAGCGATAGGTTATCGAGCGTGTAGCCGAGCAGGTACATCACACCAAACGTCCCGATCAGCGAGAGCGGCACGGATATGCTGGGAATCGCCGTGGCCCAGGCGTTCCGTAGAAACACAAAAACCACCAGAACCACCAGCACGATCGAAACCAGCAACGTAATCTCCACGTCATGAATCGACGCGCGAATCGTGGTGGTCCGGTCGTTCACCACCTTGATGTGAATCGAGGGCGAAATCGAAGCTTGCAACTCCGGCAGGATGGCGCGGACCCGGTCGACGGTGTCTACGATATTTGCGCCAGGTTGCCGGTTGATGAACATCAGCGTGGCGGGAACGCCGTTGGAAACGCCGGCATTTCGAAAATTCTCCACGGAATCGGTTACGTTCGCGACATCTTCGAGTCGAACGGCGGCGCCGTTTCGCCACGCCACCACCAAGGGACGGTATTCCTTTGCAGCGAAAAGCTGGTCGGTGGTATTGATCTGCCAGGAATGTGAGCCGTCGCTGATCACGCCTTTCGGGCTGTCGGCATTCGCGCTGGAAAGCGCAGCCCGCACTTGCTCGAGGCTGATGCCGTAGCTATTCAGTTGATCGGGGTTGGCATCCACGCGAACCGCCGGACGCGCGCCGCCACTCACGTTCACTTGGCCGACGCCAGGCACCTGGGCGATCTTTTGCGCCAGGATCGAATCGGCCGCGTCATAGATGTCGCGGCGCGCGATGTTGTCCGAAACGAGCGCCAGAATCAGGATCGAGAAATCCGCCGGATTGATCTTCCAATAGCTGGGCTCTCCCGGAAGATCGGCGGGCAATTGCCCGCGAGCCGCGTTGATTCCGGCCTGTACGTCGCGGGCTGCAGCGTTAATGTCGCGGTTCAGGTCAAACTGCAGCGTGATGCTGGTCGAACCGAGGCTGCTCGATGAAGTCATCTGCGTAACCGACGCAATGCGCCCGAACTGGCGTTCGAGCGGGGTTGCCACGGCTGAGGCCATGGTCGCCGGGCTGGCGCCAGGCAGGCTCGCGCTCACCGCGATCGTGGGGAAGTCCACCTGGGGCAGCGGCGCCACCGGCAAGAACCGGAAGCTAATGGCGCCCGCCAGCAGGATCGCGATGGTCATGAGTGACGTCGCGACAGGTCTGCGAATAAACGGGGCGGAAATGTTCGAGGAGATATTCAAGCCTGGGTGCCCAGCTTGCGCCGAAGCACCAATTCTATGGGAAAAGTTGCGCCCGAGCCACTGCTTCGCGTAAGGGTTTTGTAAAATTATCGCAACAGACGGCGGGCGGCTATGACAGTGCGGCCAGGTCTTGTTCGTGCGCGGGGCAGAGAATGCGGAAGTCGCAACTCTTGCAGACGAACCCGGCGTTCGGCCGCGGCTCAAAGTTCAGCGCGCGGATATCCGCGGCAATTTCCGTGATCGTATCGCGAACTTTCTTGAAATGCTTTTCATCGCGCGTAGTTTCCACGCGGCTGTTGTCCTGTAAATTGTGGAGCACCAATCGCGCGGGGTTCAGGTCCAGTACTTCCCGGGCCGCAAGCGCGTAAATGCTTAGCTGCACGTCTTTGTGCGCTTGTTCGCTGGACTTGGGCTTGCCGGTCTTGTAATCCACGATTTCGTGCTTGCCACGGCCAATGACGTTGATCTGGTCCATGCGCCCCGTGAGCAGAATTCCGCCATCCATGGGCAACTCGAAGGCTTTTTCCTGTTCGTGCACGTTCTGAGATTCTGCAAGCATGAAGGAATGAAACACGCGAAGCTGTTCCAAGCCATCTTTCTTGTAACCTTCCTGCTGGTAGTCGTCCTCGTAACCCGCGGCAATCCACTCGCGCTCGAAAATGGCGGCCACCTCTTCAAACGGAATGGATCGGCCGGCCCGCAACTCCGTCATCAAGTGCTTGATCGTCGTGTGCATGGTACTTCCGAAGCTCATCGCGCCCCGGGGACCTTCGCGCAGCCCCCAGAATGCACGAAATAGGAACTTTTGCGGGCAGGTCTTATAGGTATCAATCGCCGATGCGCTCAGTTTCAACGGCAGCGGTATCGGCGGCCGATAAGTCTCCGCCCATTGTGCAACGCGCGAGAAAATGAGCGCAGCGGCCGCCTCGGCCTCGAAGAGGTCGGCTTGTGAGGGAGCATCCGCGGAGCTTTCGGCACTCGCATTGGGGCTGGCTGCCAAGCTATCCTTGGGAGCGAGCCGCTCGATATCTCGCCGCACCAGACCACCGTTCTCCAGGATATCGTCGAGAAAAGTGGAAGGCTTATTGCGCTTGTTATCCACCACCGCCGTAATCGTCAGCCGGTCCCGCGCACGCGTAAGCGCTACGTAAAAAAGCCGCCGCTCCTCCTGCACGTGGAAGTCGCCGCGCGGCCGCTCCTCCTTCATCAATTCGTCTGGAAATTCCAGCACGGGTGTGTGCTGCGCTTTCGGGAAATTGCCTTTCGTCAGGCGGATCAGAAATACATGATCGAACTCGAGCCCTTTGGCGGCGTGCACCGTCATCAATTGCACGGCGTCTTGCCCCAACTCTTCTTCCAGATTGATTTGCCCGCCGGCCTGCTGGTAGAGATCAAGGTACTCCACAAATTCCGGCAGGCGCTGTGTCTCGCTTTTCGGCTCCCACTCACGCACGAAGTGGGTCAGCCGGTCCACGTAAGGGCGATAGGCCGAGCCGGTATGGACTCTAACTTCCAGCTCCGCGCAAAGATCGCTGAAGAAATCTGACGCCGCAAATCGCCGCGCGCGTTGCTGCATTTTCTCGACGAATTCCACCAGTTGCGCGCCATGATTGCCGGGCGACAGCTCTCCACGGCTTTGTGGATCGGCCAGGATCGTGAGGAGCGCGTCCCAAAGCGGCGCCCGGTGCATTTTCCCAGCGGATTCGGCAATGCGCGCCAGATCTTTGGCGTGAAAGCCCCAGCCGGGCGCGGCCATCACGCGCGCCAGCGCCAGACTATCTCGCGGTGAGGCAGCCACACGCAGATACGCGATCAGGTCCCGCACCAGGGGATTGCTCAAGATCGAAAGATTACGAATCACGAAGGGAATGCCGCGCTTCGCGAGTTCCTTCACAAGCCGGTCGCGATTCGCGTGCGCGCGATAGAGCACCGCGAAACTTCTCCAGCGCGCTCCCGCCTTGTGCAGCCGTGCGATTTCATCCGCCACCCAGCGTGCTTCGTGCGCCGCGCTAGCCAATTCCGCCATCCGGATCTTCACACCGCCCTTTTTTGCAGCCACCAATTCCTTCGAAGGGAACATGTCGGATCGCTCATTTTGCGCGATCACCTGATTCGCCACCCGCAGGATGCGCTCGGTCGAGCGAAAATTTTGCGTCAGCGGTTGCACGGGAACGGATTCAGCGCTTGCGCCCGGCGTCGCGAAGCGTTCCACGAAGAGCTTGAAACTGCCGAATGACGCTCCGCGGAAGCGATAAATCGCCTGGTCGTCATCGCCCACGGCGAAAATATTGCGATGCTCGCCGGCCAGGCGCGAAAGCAATTCGAGTTGCGCGATGTTGGTATCTTGGAATTCGTCCACCAGCAGGTAGCGGTAGCGAGCGCGCAATTGCGCGGCAAGCGCTGGATCGGCGTCGATACGACGCACGGTCTCGAGCAGCATCGATCCGAACGTCAACATCCGGCCATCGCGCAAAAGCGTATCGCTGGCCCTGTAGGCGCGTGCGATTTCCTGCTGGCGCGCGGCCTCCTCGATCTGGAGCAGGGCCTCGTCCGGCACGAGTTTCCCCTGCGCGGCCTCGGCGCGTGCGGTACCAGCATCTGCGTAACGTTGATAATCGTCCGGCGTCACCAGTTCATCCTGGCAGCGCGAGAAAAACTTCACGAAATCGGCCAGAAATTGTCCGGGCTCGGCAAGTCTGCGGTAGCGCTCGAGCGCCAGCAGGCGCAGGTTCCGCCGCAGCAAGATCCAGTGATCGTATTCGTCTAGGACGCGAAGACCGGGATCGAGCTCTTCCAGCAGCGTTTTGCAATACGCATGAAAAGTGCTGAGCTGTACATCCCTGCCGCGTTCGCCGCTCGCGGCAGCTACGCGAGATTTCATCTCGCCGGCGGCTTTGTCCGTAAAGGTGAGGCCCAGAATTTGATCGCCGCGCAGATCGGGTTGCGTTTCCAGCAGCGTGCGGATGCGTTCGGTGATTACGCGCGTTTTCCCGGTGCCGGCCCCCGCCACCACCAGCATCGGCCCGTCGCCATGAATCACCGCGGCGCGTTGTTGCGGATTCAGAAGCTCGAGCGGTGGCGTGCCACCGCCGCCCTGCAGATCAAACAAAGTGGACATTCCACTCATCCTAGCGGATTTGGCGGCGGTGGGAAATGGATGCGCCGGTTGGCCGCATTACCGACGAGCCCACAGACCGTTCCTGCTTCCGAATTGCTAACGCACCGACCTACAGGAAGCGAGGCATTCTTGGGTTGACATTCGACACAAGAGGGTTTACATTCCTGTCGAATGCCAACCCAAAAAGACGATCGCGACCGCATTGCCCTTCTGCAGGGCACACTTGATTTGCTGATCCTGCGTACTTTGATCTTTGGCCCGCAGCACGGCCAGGGGATTGCCCGTGCCATCCAGCAAAGCTCCGACGACGTCCTACTCGTGGATCACGGCTCTCTCTATCCCGCTCTGCAGCGCCTGGAGGCGCAGGGCTGGATCAGCCCGCAATGGGGCACCTCCGAAAATAATCGCAGGGCGCGTTTTTACACGCTTACGAAGCAGGGGCGGAAACAGCTTGCACGCGAAGCTTCGCAGTGGCGGCGTATCTCCAAAGCGATTCACAGCGTGCTCGGACCTGAGACCGCGGAGAGTTAGCTCATGCTGAAGAAACCGCAGCGGGACGCGCAAGATTTCGCCGGAGAAATCCAGGCGCACATCGAGTTGGAGGCTGCACGCCTTCGCGGCGAGGGCCTCAGCGCCAAGGACGCACTCGACGCCGCGCGCCGCAGCTTCGGTAATGTGACCACCGCACAGGAACACTTCTACGAGTCCTCGCGCCTCATCGGGCTGCACCATCTTGGTCAGGATTTGCGATATGCCGCGAGACTGCTTCGCAAGAGCCCGGGCTTTACGCTGGTGGCCGTCCTCACGCTGGCGCTGGGCATCGGAGCAACGACGGCAATCTTCAGCGTTGTGGACGCGGTGCTTCTGAACCCGTTGCCTTACGCCGATTCTTCCGCGCTTGTTTTTGTCAGCGAAGCCAAGCCTCAAAACGGAGTCAAGACCACCGGCGCCTCCTATCTCGATATGCAGGCGTGGCGCGAACAAAACACAGTCTTCACCGAAATGGGTGGCACGCAGGCGCACGATCTCTCGCTGACCGGACGGGGCGATCCGACCACCGTTCATACCGTTGTCGTTACACCCGAGCTTTTTTCCATGCTGCAGGAAAAGCCGCTGCTCGGCCGGACATTTTTCGCGGAAGACAACAAGAAGGGCGCCGCGCCCGTGGTAATCCTGAGCGAACAGCTCTGGCGCGAGCGCTTCTCCTCCGATCCGCAAGTGCTCGGCACGACGGTCTCGCTGGATCAACGGGGGTTTACGGTCGTTGGTGTAATGCCGGCCGGCTTTCACTTTCCGCCGCCTTCGAAAAAGGGAGGGATCTGGATTCCGATTGTGCAAGACCCGGTCTTCGGTACATTTCTTCCCTCACGTGGAGGGCATTATCTGAGCGTGGTGGCGCGGCTTAAGCCCGGCGTGTCGCTCGCGCAGGCGCAGGCCAATATGGATGCCGTCAACACCAATATCGTGCGTCAATTTCCGGCCATTAATAACGCCTGGCAAATTCATCTGCAGCCCCTTGAACAGGTAACCGTCGGAAGCGTGCGCAAGGCGTTGTGGGTTTTGCTCGGGGCGGTTCTGCTGGTGCTGCTGATCGCCTGTGCGAACATCGCGAATCTTCTGCTTTCCCGCGCCACGTCGCGCGGAAAGGAAATCGCCGTGCGGATCGCGCTGGGGGCCGGGCGCCGTCGGATCATTTTTCAGTTGCTCACCGAAAGTGCTGCGCTCGGGCTCTGCGGCGGAATCGCGGGTGTTCTGCTCGCGTACTGGGGGGTGAAGGCGCTGGCGCCGTTCCTGCCTTCCGATTTGCCCCAGGCGGACGCGATTCACGTCAACGGCGTAGTTCTGCTGTTTGCGCTTCTGTTGGGCTTGGCGGCGAGCGTTCTCTTTGGATTGGCTCCGGCTCTATTTGCCGCGGACACGAATTTGCAGGCGAACTTCCGGGAAGAAAGAGGGCGGGGAAGTTCCGGGGGGAAGCGCGGACGCGTGCGAAATCTGCTGGCCGTGGTTGAAATTGCTCTGGCGATGATCTTGCTGGTCGGCGCGGGCCTTTTGGTGCGCAGTTTCTTGCTGCTTACCTCCGTAAGCCCCGGATTCGATGTGACCCACGTTGTAAAGGCCGAAGTGTCGCTGCCGCAATTTCAGTATTCGAAACCTCAGCAGTGGGACGCCTTCGCCAATGACCTGCTCCCGCGCGTGCAAGCACAGCCCGGCATGCAGGAGACGGCGATTGGGCTTCCGCTGCCGATTGTGCATCCCTTCGTCAATCTGGGCTTTTCGCTGCCGGATGGACCGCCGCTCCCGCCGGGAATGCCGGACACCGCCGACTATGCCTCGGTGAGCCCGAATTATTTTCGGGTGATGGGGATTCCGCTGTTGCGCGGCCGCGTTTTCAACGATCACGACTCCGCCATGGCGCCGCCTGTCCTGCTGATCAGTGAGACGATGGCGCAAACTTATTTCGCCAATCGCGATCCCCTCGGCCAGCACGTGAAATTCTTTTTCCTCGCCGATGCCCCGGTTAGCCGCCAGGTGGTGGGCATCGTAGCGGACGTGCGTGATGTTTCGCTCAGCCAGGCACCCGGACCCATGATGTACGCGCCTTTTTCGCAGCTTCCGCTTTGGGGCGCCATACTCGTTACCAGGACCTCGCTGAGCCCGGGCGCCGTTGCCACCGCGGTCAGACAACAGGTCGCCAAGATTGATCGCAACCTGCCTGTGACCGACGTCGGAACGATGCCGAGTTTCATTGACGCGACCGTCGCGCAGCCGAGATTCCGCACGTTGCTTCTCGGTATTTTCAGCGGCCTCGCGCTACTGCTGGCTGCCGCGGGAATTTTTGGCGTGGTTTCCTATTCCGTCGCGTGCCAGACCCGCGAGATCGGCATTCGCATGGCGCTCGGCGCGCTACCTGGCGACATTCTCCGCAGAATGGCCAATGGGGTAGGGAAAATGGCGCTCGCCGGCATTGTGCTGGGCATCGCCGCGTCGTTAGGAGTCACGCGCTTGATCTCTACTTTGTTGTTTGGTGTACGCGCCACGGACCCGGTCACCTTCGCCGTGGTCGTTGCCGTTCTGATCGGTGTCGTCGCTATCGCCGCCTATTTGCCCGCGCGCCGCGCCATGCGCGTCGATCCTGTAGTCGCCTTGCGCCACGAGTAAAACGTCGTAAAAAGCGGATGTTCGAAAACGAACAGTAAACACGTTGGTTTTGTCGCTTTCGCATCGCACGCTTTCACGAAAAAATCATACTTCCTCAGAACATTCCTGTACTGCTCTTCGTCTAAGCTGGTAGGGTAGGTCGGGGTGGCCGCCGAAAATTCGGGCGGCGAATTCGCGATCTGCTGGGGCTCATTCTGGCCGCAAGCGCGGGATAGCGCCTGCGGTAAACGCCGGGCTTTGCTGTTCCGATCCTGCGGACGCAAACTTCCGGCACGCGGTTGTGTGAATCGGATTCCGGTGAAAAAAAGCCTCGCGGCGGTAACCGCGAGGCGGCGACACAAAACTTCACCGGTTGTGTGCAGCGAGGTTCCTGTGTCCACGGCAGCCTACTCGCGGCTGCCGCACGCTGTCAACCTCTTGTCGTCTCGCACGCCCGCGGAACACTTCAAATCGACGAAAATGGAGGTTACGATGCGTAAGAGTTCACTTGCGGTAACGTTGGCATTGCTCGCGGCCAGTGCATTTTCCGGACCGGCCTTTGCGAAACCTTTCACAAAAGTGGTTTCCCTCAGCCTGCCGGCCACCGTCGGCGGCACGCAACTCGAGGCTGGCGACTATTGGGTCACCGTTGACCACAACCAAGTCACCATCGTTCGCGATCACAAGGTTGTAGCACGCGCCGAAGGGCGAATCGAGCAGGGCCTTCGCGACAACGGCGTCACCATCATCGTTTCCGCCGCCGACGGCCAGCTCAAGGAAATCCATTTCGACGGCGGCAACCAGGTTCTGGTCATGAGGACAGCTTCTTAGCCTCATGTTTCTAGCAAAATCTGCTGATCGGGGCGTCCATCATGATTTTGCGGACGCCCCGACCTTTCTTGCGCACGGTCTTCCGGCTCTTGTCGCATGGATGGCTTGCGCCGATGCATAAGCCAGTTCTAATCCGCTGCACATATTCTGCAAGCGGTTGGTATATCTCGACGGCGTCGAATGTCGGGCTACTGCTTCTAAAGCACTTACCTCTCGCAGTTTCTGGCACTCAACTTGCCCTCACGTTCAGACGGTAGTTCAGCGAACTTTTATCTTTTGTGTCGAGATTTCGGTTCGAATTGCCAACGGGCGCGGGTTCATTCCGCGCCCGTTGCATTTTGTAACGCCTCCTTGCCATTCCGCCCCGAAACTTCGCGCGTTCCACCCGCGCTTCATCTATAATCCCGCCGCCAGCGAAGCGCCGCTTCGCAGCGAGGACCTCATGCCCATCACCCGCAGGGAAGCACTCTTAAGCGCAACCATGCTCGCCGCTGCGGGTTTGCCCGTTATGGCCAACGCGTTCCCGGAAGCGAAGAAGTCCCGCTCCGGCCCGCCGGAATCCGCCGCCTTGCCCCAAACTGCCGCGAATCTCAACCCGCAGCTTTCTTGCCTCTCCGATTTTGAGGCTGCCGCCAAAGGCCGTGTGCCACACATGGCCTGGGAATTTTTCAATGGCGCGGCCGCCGACGAGATCACCATGCGCTGGAATCTCGAGGCCTACCAGCGCATCAAGCTGAAGCCGCACGTCCTGGTGGACGTTTCAAAAATTGATACGCGCGTCCATTTGCTTGGCCAGGAGCTCGCCTTTCCCATCATTCTCGCGCCCACCGCCTATCACAAGCTCGCGCATCCCGAGGGCGAACTCGCCACCGCGCGCGGAGCGGGCGCGGCGCACGCCACCATGGTGGTCAGCACCGTCGCCACCACCAGTATCGAAGATATCGCCAAAGTCGCCACGCAGCCGCTGTGGTTCCAGCTTTACGTCCAGCGCGATCGCGGTTTCACCCGCGAACTCGTGCAGCGTGCCGAAGCAGCGGGCGTTCGCGCGCTGTGCCTCACCGTGGACACGCCCATCACCGGCGCGCGCAATCGCGAACTTCGCGCGCAATTCGAATTGCCACCCGAGCTCGATCGTCCCAACCTGCGCGGGCTTAAGGTCGGCGGCGTCGCCGTTGCCACTGATCCTTCCGCGCACCTGGCCACCGGTGAATCCATCTACACGAGCGCCACCGACCCTTCGATGACCTGGAAAGATCTCGATTGGCTGCTTTCTTTCGCCAAGGTGCCGCTGCTTACGAAAGGTATCCTGAATCCGGAGGATGCCGATCGCGCCGTCAAGGCCGGCGTCGCGGGAATCATGGTTTCGAATCATGGCGCGCGCAATCTGGACACGGTACCGGCCACGATCGAAGCTTTGCCGCTCGTCGCCGAAAAAGTCGCAGGACGCGTGCCCGTAATCGTCGATGGAGGCGTGCGGCGCGGCACGGACGTCTTGAAAGCTATCGCGAACGGCGCGAACGCCGCAATGATCGGCCGCCCGTATCTCTACGGTCTGAGTGTGGCGGGAGATGCAGGGGTAGCGCGCGTGGTGGATATCCTGCGCCGCGAATTCGAAATGGCTATGGCGCTCACCGGACGCCCCACCATCGCCAGCATCGACCGCACCGTCTTTTGGACGTAATCGTTTGGGACGCTGTTAGCCTTCACCGAGGCGCGAGCGCCCGGATTCCCGGTTTTCGGTTTGCTAGAATCGCTAGATGCGCACCGCCCTGCTTACACTGACGCTTCTCGCCTCTTCCGCCGCCGCTTACAGCCAGAATCTCGCCATCGTCGGCGCTAAAGTTTACGCCTCGCCCGACGCACAAGCCGTCACCGGCGTCACCATCCTCATTCAAAACGCAAAAATCGCGGCGGTCGGGAAAGATGTGCCGGTCCCCGCCGGCACGCAAACACTCGATTGCCCCGACTGCGTCGTCTTCGCCGGCTTCTGGAACAATCACGTCCACTTCACCGAGGATAAGTGGGCGGACGCCGCGCATCAGCCCGCGTCGAAACTGACTGGTCAGTTGCAGCAAATGCTCACGCTTTCGGGCTTTACCACGGTCGTGGACACCGGCTCCGACCCGCGCAATACACCTGTTCTGCGCCGCCGCATTGAATCCGGCGAAGTCGGCGGACCGCACATCTACACCGCCGGCACGCCACTTTATCCCCCGCACGGGATTCCGTACTACCTCGGCGATCTCCCGCCGGAGATACGCGCGCTGATGCCGCAGCCCGCCACTCCCGCCGAAGCCGCAGCCGCCGTGCAGCAAAACATCGCCTTCGGCTCGGACATCGTCAAGCTCTTCACCGGTTCTTATGTCGCGCGCGGCCACGTGTTGCCCATGCCGCTCGAGGTCGCGCAATCGGCCGTGCAAGCCGGCCACCAGCACGGGCAACTTGTCTTTGCGCACCCTTCCAATCTCGAAGGCGTTCGCGTCGCGATGCAGAGCGGCGTGGATGTGCTCGCGCACGCGCCGGATACCGTGCAGGGCGTGGACGATGCGCTGATCCGTGAACTCGTTGCGCACCACATGGCCATGATTCCAACGCTCAAGCTTTTTTCGGGCGATCCGGATATCGCCGCCATTCGGGCCATCGTCGCAAAATTTCACCAGTTTGGCGGTCCGCTCCTGTTTGGCACCGACACCGGATTCGTCACCGATTACAATTTGACGGAGGAATATCGCCAGCTCGCGCTCTCCGGCCTATCGTTTCGCGACTTTCTGCGCATGCTCACCACCGCCCCCGCGGAGCGCTTTCACGTTTCCGATCGCAAAGGCCGCATCGCCGTCGGACAGGAAGCCGACCTCACCGTGCTCTCCGCCGACCCCGCCGCGGGCGACCTCACCGCCTTCACGCGTGTCCGCTATACGATCCGCGCCGGACACATCATTGCAAGCTCGAAATAAGTCGGAAGCCGCTCGGCCCGCGGAGCCCTTTTTAGTCCCAAAATCTCTGAGGTTTTGATTGAAGCCATCAATGCAATGTCACGCGGCGATACGCACTTTCCGGCTAAGGCCGCTCCGGATTGAAGCTTTTACTGAGGATCTAATCTGCGCGGTCGAGGATCGTGAGCTGGCCCGCTAGGTCGTCATCACGGTGCTCCATAATTAATCTCTGCACATCCGGCGATAGTGACCAGCAATCGCGGAAATGCATCTCACGTTCACCAGCTTGGATCCACGATTCGAGAATCAGTTCGGTGCCTTCCCATCGTGCATTTCCACGTACGGTTTCGCCATTCAGTGATTGTCTGCCCGGCCGTCCATCCGTCCAGCATTGGAAGATGACTCGCTGTTCGCTTCCGTCCATTTTCAAAACGATCACCTCCGCTCTTAGCTCAGGATCGTTATGTTCGATGCGCGCCGAAATGGCTTTGGGTGCTGGTCCACGCAGAGTGCTCTTGCCCAAATTCGCATTCCAGAAACCGGTGAAATTAGCGTTTCTGCATTCCATCCTGTTTTCGTCCCCGTTCAACACTGTACCTACTTTTCGAAATTCCTAATTGTAAGACTTCGTCGTTATTTTCATCTTTTACGCGAATAGGAGGGGGCCATTCAGTCGCCTCATCCATTTCCAGCAGGGAGGTCACATTTTCTGTGAGTTCTTTGCCCCAGCCCTGCTCCACGCCGAGCGCAATTGCATACGGCGTGCCTTTCTCTAGGATCGCCGGCGATTCTTCGGGCTGATTCTCTCGATTCAGCCGATCTGAGTCCGCGCGTTCGAGAAACTCACGGAAGCCGTGCAATTCGGCCAGCACTTCGCGCCCTTCGCGCGTCGGCGCTTCGAGGACGCGGCGAAACACCACCGTCATTACCACAGCCGCCGCGATCGTAACGGCGAACAAGGGCGCGGTCCAGTAGCTCAGCATTGCGAATCCAAATGCTGCTGCCACCGTCATGTAAAAGGGAACCCCATCGCTAAGATTGAGCGGCCGGTGAGGCACGCCGCGGCCGGGGATGTAAGACGCGAGTTTCCCCAGCGTAATCGGCCAGGTGGTAAGCGCTCCAACAAGGGCCGCGAGACCCAGCACGATCCAAAAGCTAAAATATGCGATCCCCAATAACGAATTCGCGTGCTCTGGCCACGGAAGCGACAAGAGAAGCAGCAGGATCACGGCAAGGGACGCCACCGCTCCGCCAGCCCACAGAAATGTATGAGGTGAGAGGATCTCTGGTTCTGCAGTGTCTTCAACGCAACGCTTGAACTTTTGAAACGCGCCGCCTAACTCCGCATAATCTGCGGAGCTAAACGTGTATTGCAATCCCGGTGCGGGACACAGCGCCCTCAGCAATTCGGTTTCTTCGGTCGTGGCATCGCCGTTCGTGTCGCCGAGATTAGTGATGCCCAGCCAGTCCTTCTCTTGCCGGATCTCGATGGCTCCCTTACAGGCGAGCGAAACCAACGAAGCAATAAACGCACACTCACAACGCCCGTTCCGGAAAATATAAGCCGCAACACCTGGCGAAATACCGCGGGGAGGCTCATAACGCACGGGCACAATTACATGCCGCCT